>JAESFK010000099.1_pt1 | contig 76561 bp, 68 predicted proteins | sample 9269391 | NCBI WGS metagenome assembly JAESFK01 (sample SAMN14506231, study PRJNA617097) | algae metagenome | isolation source: Drouetiella hepatica UHER 2000/2452 and co-occurring heterotrophs from... | place: Slovakia: Slovak Paradise National Park, Hrabusice, Kosice Region | collected 2000-01-01
TCGAGCGCGACGGGCGATACGGCGTCTTCTTCGCCTCCCACCGCATCGCCACCATCGACTTGACCAACGACAAAACCGTCAGTCATCTCCCCGAACACGTGTCCGCTATCTCCCCGGGCTGAACATCGAGCCGGGCGATGACGGATCGAGGAGTGGAGTTGGTGTCGCGGTGAGCGACGCACGGGGCCGAGAATGACTCCGAAAGACGACCGAAGGCACGTCGCGGCGAGCGCCGCGGCCCGACCCTGCTGCCCGGGGCTGCCCCCTACTCCGCCGCTTCGCGGCGGTGGCGCAGGCTCGGGGTGCGCATAGTCACGAGCTCCTCGGCGGCCGTCGGGTGGACGGCGACGGTGGCGTCGAAGTCGGCCTTGGTCGCCCGCATCGACACGGCGATGGCCGCGATCTGGATCATCTCGCCGGCGTGGTCGCCGACGATGTGGACGCCGAGCACCCGGTCGGTGTCGGCGTCGACGACGATCTTCATCAGCATCCGCTCCTGGCGGCCGCTGAGGGTGTTCAGCATCGGCCGGAAGCGCGCCTTGTAGACGTCGACGCTGTGGCAGTGGACGAGCGCCTCCGCCTCGGTGAGGCCGACGACGCCGACCTCCGGCGTCGTGAAGACGGCCGTGGCGATGAGGCTGTGGTCGACCGCCCGCGGCCGGTTGCCGAAGACGCTGTCGGCGAAGGCGTGGCCTTCGCGGATGGCCACCGGCGTGAGGTTCGCCCGGTCGGTGACGTCGCCGACGGCGTAGATCGACGGCACGTCGGAGGCCGAGTGCTCGTCGACCCGCACCTCGCCGCGCGGGCCGAGCACGACGCCGGCATCCTCGAGGCCGAGGCCGGCGGTGTTCGGCCGGCGGCCGGTCGCCAGCATCACCTGGTCGGCGGCGATCGTGCGTCCGCCGTTGGTGCTGACGCTGAGGCCGTCGGCGGACTTGTCGATGGCCGAGATCGTGTCGCCGCAGACGATCTCGATGCCGCGGTGCCCGAGTTCCTCGGCGACGACGTCGCGCACGTCCTCGTCGAAGCCGCGCAGCACCTTGGCGCCGCGATAGAGCACCGTGACCTTCGCGCCGAGCCCGGCGAAGACGCCGGCGAACTCGAGCGCGATGTAGCCGCCGCCGACGATGACGATGCGCCTCGGCATCTCCTTGAGGTCGAACACCTCGTTCGAGGTGATCGCGTGCTCGATGCCCGGGATGGGATCGGGGAAGTCCGGATGGCCGCCGGTGGCGACGAGGATGTAGCGGGTCGTGACGGTCCGCCCCGAGGTGGCAAGACGGATGGCATTCGGCCCGGCGACGACGGCGCGCTCCTCGACGATCTCGACGCCGGCGGTGTCGAGGTTGCGACGGTAGATCGCCGAGAGACGGTCGATCTCGCGGTCCTTGTTGGCGATCAGCGTCGCCCAGTCGAAGGACGGCGGCTCGACCGTCCAGCCATAGCCGGCGGCGTCCTCGAAGGCATCGGCGAAGCGGGCGGCATAGACCATCAGCTTCTTCGGCACGCAGCCGCGGATCACGCAGGTGCCGCCGATCCGGTACTCCTCGGCGATCAGCACGCGCGCGCCGTAGCCCGCCGCGATGCGCGCGGCGCGCACGCCGCCGGACCCCGCGCCGATGACGACGAGATCGTAGTCGAAGCCGCTCTTCATCCGCCCGTCTCTCCCGTCAGAGCTGGTGGCCGCGCTTCTGCATCTCTTCGCGGACGCGCGTCACCAGCGACGTCGAGAGCTCGTCGCTCCACTGCTTGGCCGCACCGACCGACAGGGCGAGCATCTCGGGGCTCAGCCGGGCGAGCTTCGAGCCGACCGGAGACTGGTAGAAGGTGATGATCTCGGAGAGCTCGTCCTCGGAGAAGCGGCGCGCCCAGACGCCCTGGATCGTGATGTCGAGATCGGCGCGCTTGCGGGCGAACTCGAGCGCGACCTCGTCGGTGACGGTCTCGATCTCCTGCGTCAGGGCCGGGTTGGAGCGGATGAACAGGCCCTTCGTCTGCTCGGCGACGAGCGGCAGGATGTCGTCGAAGCCGGCCGCCGCGCCGGAGAGCTCGATCGCCTGCTGGGCGAGCGCCATGTGGGCGCGCGGGATCTGCGCGTCTTCCTGAGCGAGAGACGGAGTACCGACCACGACGGCCGCCAGCATGGCGAGCCCCACCGCCGGCGCGCACAGGCGACGGACCCTCGAAATGCTCATGTGTTCTTCTCCTCTGGTCATGATCGGGTGAGCGCGGCGGCGGTCAGGGCTCGATCCGCCGCACACCGTCCTCCCCCGCGACATAGGCGGCCTCGGCAATGCCGACGAAGAGGCCGTGCTCGACGACACCGGGGACGGCGTCGAGCGCCGCCCCGAGGGCCGCCGGGTCGGGGATCCGGGTGAGATGGGCATCGACGATGTGGTGACCGCCGTCGGTGACGTAAAGTTCGCCGTCCGCATTCGTGCGCATCGTCAGGCGGCCCGAGATGTCGAGGCCGGAGATCGCCGCGACGATCTTCCGGCGGGTCGCCTTGCCGCCGAAGGGCACAATCTCGATCGGCAACGGAAAGGCGCCGAGGGCACCCACCACCTTGCCGGCGTCGGCGATCACGACGAACCGCTTCGCCGAGGTGGCGACGATCTTCTCGCGCAACAGCGCGCCACCGCCACCCTTAATGAGCGAGAGACCCGGGCCGATCTCGTCGGCCCCGTCGATCGCCAGGTCGAGGACCGGCGTGTCTTCGAGGGTGGAGAGCGGGATCTCGAGCTTCTTCGCGAGCTCCGCGATGCGCTCGGACGTCGGCACGCAGACCACGCCGAGGCCGTCCTCCACGGCTTCGGCGAGCAGTTCGACGAAGGCGGTGGCGGTCGAGCCGGTGCCGAGCCCGAGCCGCATGCCGTCCCGCACCTCGGCGAGCGCGGCGCGGGCGGCTTCCCGCTTCAGGGCGGACGGGTCGGAACCGGTCGGGGCACTCACGGGATGAAATCCTTTGCGGGGAATCGCGGACGCCGGTGCGACCGGCGGGGGCGGACCGGCGCGGGGCGAGGCTTACCACGGGCGGCGAGGCGAGGCCAATGCGCGTGAAATCGTCCCGTCCCGCCGCGGCGCGTCGCCGCGTCGCTTCGACGCCGCCTTCGCCGTCGGCTAGTGACGCTGGACAACGAGGCGATGCCGTCCGTCCTGCCGGCGGAACGGTGCCCATCCCTTCCGGAGGACACGGCGTGGCGGCTCCCCCTACCCTGGTGCTCGATCTCGACGGGACGCTCGTCGACACCGCGCCCGATCTCGTCGCCTGCCTCAACATGGTCCTCGACGAGGCCGGGGTGCCGACGGTCGACGGCGTGGCGGCGCGCGGCATGATCGGCCGGGGCGCCCGCATGATGATCGCCCGCGGCTTCGCCGCCCACGGCGTCCAGCTCGACGATGCCGGGCTCGACCGCCTGAACGCGCGCTTCCTCGTCCACTACGAGGGGCGCATCGCCGACGAGAGCCGGCCCTTCCCCGGCGTTCCCGAGGCGCTCGCGCGCTTCCGGGAGGCCGGCTTCCGCCTCGCCGTCTGCACCAACAAGTACGAACGCTTCTCCCGCCTGCTCCTCGAGAAGGTGGCGCTCGCCGACCGCTTCGATGTGATCGCCGGTCCGGAGACCTTCGGTGTCTCGAAACCCCACCGCGACCACATCCTGAAGACGGTGGCGGCGGCGGGCGGCGACGCCGATGACTGCGTCATGGTCGGCGATTCGCGCACCGACATCGAGGCGGCCCGCGCCTCCGGCGTGCCGGTGGTGGCCGTCACCTTCGGCTACACCGACATCCCGGTGAAGGAACTCTCGCCCGACCGGCTGATCGACCACTACGACGACCTGTGGGACGCCGTGGCCGGCATCCGCAGCGAGATCTGACCGTCGAAGAGGCTGTGCGTCGCAGGGCCTGCCTGACCCGTCGGATCGTTAGGGGATGACGAAGTCGACGATGTCGCGGGCGTCGAAGCGGGCGTCGAGCATCCCGTAGGTCGACCGCCATTGGCCACCGAGGCGGGTCGCCAGGAAGGCGTCCGACAGCACCCGCGGCGCGAAGCGGCGGAGCGCTGCCCCCGCGGCGGCGATCGCCAGTTGCTCGGTCAGGATGCGCGCCGAGCCGACGTCCTCGAGGCAGGCACCGGCGGCACTTGCTATGTCGTCGACGGCGACGGGACTGGCCTTGCCGAGGTCGCGCTCGATCTCCGCCAGCACGAGGCCGAGCGCGCGGTCATCTGCCTTCAGGGCGCGCAGCACGTCGAGGCACTGGATGTTGCCCGGCCCTTCCCAGAGGCCGCCCGCCGGGGCATCGCGGTAGAGACGGGCGAGCGGGCTCTCCTCGACGTAGCCGTTGCCGCCGACGCATTCCATCGCCTCGGCCACGAGGCTCGGGGCGAGCTTGCAGATCCAGTACTTCGCCACCGGCGTGATCATGCGGGCGAAGATCGCCTCCGACCGGTCGCTTTCCGCCGCGTCGTAGGCGCGGGCCAATCGGAGGGCGAGCGCCGTCGCCGCGGCGACGTCGAGCGCCATGTCGGCGAGGACGCGCTGCATCAGCGGCTGGTCGATCAGCGGCACGCCGAAGGCGAAGCGGTGCCGTGCAACGTGGACGGCCTCGGCGAGGGCGGCGCGCATCAGCCCGGCGGAGACGACCGCGCTGTCGAGGCGGGTCAGCGTCACCATCTCGTGGATGACGGCGAGCCCTCGCCCCTCCTCGCCGACGAGGCTCGCGCGGGCCCCGACGATCTCCGCCTCACCCGTCGCGTTCGAACGGTCGCCGAGCTTCGCCTTCAGCCGCATCAGGCGGATGCCGTTCGGGGTTCCCTCTTCATCGAGCCTCGGGACGAGAAAACAGGAGAGGCCGCCAGGCGCCTGGGCGAGCATCAGGAAGGCGTCGGACATCGGCGCCGACAGGAACCACTTGTGACCGACGAGCCGGAACGTGCCGTCCTCGAGGGGTTCGGCCACCGTCCGGATCGCGCGGAGGTCGCTGCCCGCCTGCTTTTCGGTGAGGGCCATGCCGACGGTGGCGCCGAGCTTGCGTGCCGCCGGCATCGCCCGGTGGTCGTAGCGCCGCGACAGGATCGCGGGCACCCACTCGTCGGACAGGGTCTCCGACATCGCGAGCGACGCCACTGCCGCATTCGTCATGGAGACGGAGGCGAGGTGACCGCACTCGGTCTGGGCGGCCATGAAGAGGCCGCCGGCGCGCACCAGATGGCCGGGCGCGACGTCCTCCGGTCCTTCCCAGGGGGAGCAGTGGAGCCCGTACTCGACCGAGCGGCGCAGCAGCGCATGGTAGGCCGGGTGGAACTCCACGAGGTCGAGGCGGCGCCCCTGGGGATCGTGGGTGCGCAGCGTCGGCGCGTGAAGGTCGGCGAGGCGGGCGAACTCGTGGGATTCGGGCGAGCCCCAGAACGCGCCCATGCGGGAGAGCTCGCTCTCGTCCTCGGCAGTCGTCATGCCCTCGAGAGCGCCGAGCAGGACGGGATCGGACTCGTAGAGATTTGCGCCAGCTCGCGCTGGCGGCTGGTTCTCGACGTCGTGCGTATCGAAGCCGTCTGCCGCCATCGGCCTGGCCACCCCCCGGCTCTTCTTGTCAGGATTGGCGCATCGCCACCGGACGCGCAATTCGAATCAAACTGTTGAAGCCTATCACGGGCTGCCGCGCACGCCTTGTTTCGCGCTGCCGACTCCGCATACACGATCGACTTCGATGATCGCACCGTCGAAGCCGGCCGCAACGGCCTTTCCGCACCGCCACCTGCTCGGCATCGAGGGCCTCTCCCGACAGGAGATCGAGGCCCTTCTCGACCTGTCGGAAAGCGCGATCGCCCTCTCCCGTCAGGTTGAGAAGAAGCGCGCGGTGCTGCGCGGCCGCACCCAGATCAACCTCTTCTTCGAGGCCTCGACGCGCACCCAGTCGTCCTTCGAGCTCGCGGGAAAGCGGCTCGGGGCGGACGTGATGAACATGTCGGTGAACTCGTCCTCGGTGAAGAAGGGCGAGACGCTGATCGACACGGCCCAGACCCTGAACGCCATGCGGCCCGACATCCTCGTCGTCCGCCACCACGCCGCCGGCGCCGTGGCGCTGCTCGCCCGCCAGGTCGGCTGCTCGGTGGTGAACGCCGGCGACGGCGCCCACGAGCACCCGACCCAAGCGCTGCTCGACGCCCTTACCATCCGACGCAACAAGGGCGAGATCACCGGCCTCGTGGTGGCGATCTGCGGCGACATCCTGCACTCGCGGGTCGCGCGCTCGAACATCCTGCTCCTCTCGGCCCTCGGCGCGGAGGTGCGGGTGGTGGCGCCCTCGACGCTGCTGCCGTCCGGCATCGACCGCATGGGCGTGAAGGTCTTCCGCACGATGCGGGAAGGGCTCGCCGGTGCCGACATCGTGATGATGCTGCGCCTGCAGCGCGAGCGCATGGACGGCTCGTTCGTGCCGTCGGTGCGCGAATACTTCCACTATTTCGGCCTCGACGAGGAAAAGCTCGCCTTCGCCAAGCCCGACGCGCTCGTCATGCACCCGGGCCCGATGAACCGCGGCGTCGAGATCACGCCGGCGGTGGCCGACGGGCCGCGCAGCCTGATCGGCGAGCAGGTGGAGATGGGCGTCGCGGTCCGCATGGCGGTGCTCGAGGCGCTCGCCGGCAACCTGCCGAACGGATGATGCGCGCGTGATCAATCCCCAGCCCCTCCCCGCCCGGCCCCTCGTCGTCACCGGCGCCCGCCTCGTCGACCCCTCGCGCGGTCTCGATGCCGTCGGTACCCTCGTCGTGCGCGACGGGCGCATCGCAGCCGCCGGCCCGGAGGCCCTGAACCAGGGAGCACCGGAGGGGGCCGACGTCGTCGACGGGCGGGATCTCGTCGTGATGCCGGGCCTCGTCGACATGCGCGTCTTCGTCGGCGAGCCCGGCCACGAGCACCGGGAAACGCTGGCGAGCGCGAGCCACGCCGCTGCGGTGGGCGGTATCACCACCCTCGTCGTGATGCCCGACACCGATCCGGCGATCGACGATCCCGCCCTCGTCGACTTCCTGCTCCGGCGCGCCCGCGACACGGCGATCGTCCGTGTGAACGTCATGGCGGCGCTGACGAAGGGCCTCGCCGGGCGAGAGACCACCGAGTTCGGCCTGCTGCAGGAGGCCGGAGCCGTCGCCTACACCGACGGCCGCCGAGCGGTGACCAGCGGCCGCGTGATGCGCCGCGCCCTCACCTACGCCCGCGACTTCGGCGCTCTCGTCGTCCACCACCCGGAGGACCCGGACCTCGTCGGCGCAGGGGTGATGAACGAGGGCGAGACCGCGAGCCGCCTCGGGCTGTCCGGCATCCCGCGCGAAGCGGAGATCATCATGCTCGAGCGCGACCTCCGCCTCGTGCAGCTGACCGGCGGGCGCTACCACGCGGCGCAGGTGAGCTGTGCCGAATCCGTCGCCGTGCTGCGGGCCGCCAAGGCACGCGGGCTCGACGTCACGGCGGGCGTGGCCGCGACGCACCTCACGCTGAACGAGCTCGACGTCGGCGCCTACCGCACCTTCTTCAAGCTGTCGCCGCCGCTCCGCTCGGAGGACGACCGCCGCGCGATGGTGGAGGCCGTGGCCGACGGGACGGTCGACATCGTCGTCTCGAGCCACGACCCGCAGGACGTCGAGACCAAGCGCCACCCGTTCGCCGACGCCGCGGACGGGGCCATCGGCCTCGAGACCCTGCTCTCGGCGGGGCTCCGGCTCGTCCACGCCGGCGACCTGCCACTCTCCCGGCTCGTCGAGGCGATGGCGACGGCCCCGGCCCGTCGCCTCGGGCTCGATGCCGGCACGCTCCGTCCCGGTGCGCCGGCCGATCTCGCCCTTGTCGATCTCGGTGCCCCGTGGGTGGTGCGGGAGGCCGACATCGTTTCACGCGCCAAGAACACCCCTTACGAGGGCGCCCGATTCCAGGGGCGAGTTGTCCGGACGGTGGTTGCGGGCCGGACCGTGCACACCTACGCTCAAGGCTGACCGCACGGGGGCGGTCGCCAACCGGCAGACCGTCCGGCGGAGACAGGAGACACCCCTTGCCGCCTGCAGACTGGTCGCTCGCCGCGCCGCTTGTCGCGCTCGCCCTCGGCTACCTGCTCGGCTCGATCCCGTTCGGATTGATCCTGACGCGCCTCGCCGGCCTCGGCGACATCCGGTCGATCGGCTCCGGCAACATCGGCGCCACGAACGTGCTGCGGACGGGCAACAAGCTCGTCGCGGCCGCCACCCTTGCCGGCGACATGCTGAAGGGGACGGCGGCGGTGCTGATCGCCGACCAGATGGGCATTCCGGCGGTGGTCGCCGGCGTCGGCGCCTTCCTCGGCCACCTCTGGCCGGTGTGGCTCGGTTTCCGTGGCGGCAAGGGCGTCGCCACCTATCTCGGCGTCCTCCTCGGCCTCGCCTGGCCCTTCGCCCTCGCCTTCGCCGGCATCTGGATCCTCGTCGCCGTCGTGTCGCGCTACTCTTCGCTCTCCGCCCTCGTCGCGAGCGTCGCCGTGCCGGTGCTGCAGGCCCTCCTCGGCCGGCCGGACCTCGCCGGCGTCTTCGCCCTCCTCGCGGTGCTCCTCTGGTTCCGCCACGCCGCCAATCTCCGGCGGCTGCTGGCCGGCACCGAGGGCCGCATCGGCGGCGGCAAGAAGGACTGACCACGGCGATGGCGAACGGCGGTGCGCCCCGGACCCGCCTCACCGACGCCCAGCGCACGGCCTGGCTCCGGCTGATCCGCACCGACAACGTCGGCCCCGTCACCTTCCGCGCCCTCCTCAACCACTACGGCTCCGCCGAGGCGGCGCTCGAAGCCCTGCCGGAGCTGTCGCGGCGCGGCGGCGGTGGTCGCCTGCGGGTCGTCACGGCGGCCGAGGCGGAGGACGAGATCGCCGCCTCGCGGCGGATCGGCGGCGACGTGGTGGCGCTCGGCGAGGCGGGCTATCCCATCCACCTGCGCACCATCGAGGCGCCGCCACCGCTCGTCTCCGTGCTCGGCGCGCCGGCGGTGATGGACCGCGGGGCGATCGCGATCGTCGGCTCACGCAACGCCTCCGCCGCCGGCCGGACGATGGCCGAGCGGCTCGCCCGCGGGCTTGGCGAGCACGGACTTGTGATCGCCTCCGGCCTCGCCCGCGGCATCGACGCCGCCGCCCATGCCGCCTCCGCCGCGACGGGCACCGTGGCGGTGCTCGCCGGCGGCCTCGACCACATCTATCCGCCCGAGCACGTGCCGCTGCTGCAGCGCCTCCTCGAGGCGGGTGGCGGCGCGCTCAGCGAGATGAAGCTCGGCTGGGCGCCGCGCGCGCAGGACTTCCCGCGCCGCAACCGGCTGATCTCTGGCATGAGCCTCGCGGTGGTGATCGTCGAGGCGGCGCGGCGCTCGGGCTCGCTGCACACGGCCCGCTTCGGCGCCGAGCAGGGCCGCGAGGTGCTCGCCGTGCCCGGATCGCCGCTCGATCCGCGCACCGAGGGCTGCAACCACCTGATCCGCGAGGGGGCGACGCTGATCACCTCGGTCGACGACGTGCTCGCGGCGATCCGGCCGATCCTCGACCGGCCGCCGGAGCCGGCCGCACCGTTCGAGGAGCCGATCGGCGAGAAGGGCGGGCCGCCGGGCGATCCGGGCGAGGCGGGGCGCGCGGCGGTGATGACGGCGCTCGGGCCGACGCCGATGGCCGTCGACCTCATCATCCGCCACTCCGGCCAGCCGGCGAGCGCGGTGATGATCGTGCTCATCGAACTCGAACTCGCCGGCCGGCTGGAGCGCCACCCCGGCGGCCTCGTCTCCCTGCTGCCCGGCCGCTGAGGCCGCCGTCCCGCTCCCCCGAGAGAGTCCGGCCGTCCCGCCACCGCGCCGGGGCGCAGGGCTCCCCTCAGCGCCGCAGCGAGCTTCGACTCTCGGCGTGACGGGCAGTCGCCTCCTCGCGGGCGATCTCGAGCAGGTAGGCGAGCATCTCGAGCCGGCTCGACCGCGCGAGGCCTGCGAGCTCACCGACCATCTTCTCGATGTAGGCGGCGATCTCCGACTTGCTGGGCTCGTAGGTTTCCGTCATCGCAACCGGCACCACAGTCGAGCAACGCGCACCAGGCGCGAACCCGCTGACATTACTACAGATAGCGCTCTTAGTTCAATACAACCTTGACGAGTTGTAGCCGCTTGCATTCCGCGCCGGCGGGGCCATTTGACAGGGCCTCTCCGATCCCCGATGGTCCGGCCGGCCCGCCGCCTCCGGGCCTCCCGCTTTCCGACCCCGAACAGGATCCGATGCGCGTCGTCATCGTGGAATCGCCGGCCAAGGCGCAGACGATCAACAAGTACCTCGGGAGCGACTACCGGGTGCTGGCGTCGTACGGCCATGTCCGCGACCTGCCGGCCAAGGACGGTTCGGTCGATCCGGCGGACGACTTCGCGATGCAGTGGGAGGTCGACGCGAAGGCGCAAAAGCGCCTCACGGAGATCGCCCGGGCGGTGAAGGAGTCCGACCGCCTGATCCTCGCGACCGACCCCGACCGCGAGGGCGAGGCGATCTCCTGGCACGTGCTGCAGGTGCTGAAGGAGAAGCGGGCGCTGAAGGACCAGCCCGTCGAGCGGGTCGTCTTCAACGCCATCACGAAGTCCTCGGTGCTCGAGGCGATGCGCCATCCGCGCACCATCGACGCGCCACTGGTCGACGCCTACCTCGCCCGCCGCGCCCTCGACTACCTCGTCGGCTTCACCCTCTCGCCGGTGCTCTGGCGGAAGCTGCCGGGCGCCCGCTCGGCCGGCCGCGTGCAGTCGGTGGCGCTCCGCCTCGTCTGCGACCGCGAGGCGGAGATCGAGGCCTTCGTCAGCGAGGAATACTGGTCGATCGTCGCCGAGATGAACACGCCGCGCGGCGACGGCTTCGACGCCCGCCTGACGGCGCTCGACGGCAAGAAGCTCGGCAAGCTGACGATCGGCAACCGCGGCGACGCGGATGATGCCAAGGCGATGCTGGAGGCGGCGAGCTTCACCATCACCTCGGTGGATTCGAAGCCGCAGAAGCGCCATCCGCCGCCGCCCTTCACCACCTCGACGCTGCAGCAGGAGGCCTCGCGCAAGCTCGGCCTGCCGCCGGCCCGCACCATGCAGATCGCCCAGCGCCTCTACGAGGGCATCGACATCGGCGGCGAGACGGTCGGCCTCATCACCTACATGCGGACCGACGGCGTCGACATGGCGCCGGAGGCGGTGCAGCAGATCCGCCGGGCCATCCAGGAGAACCACGGCGGGCGTTACCTCCCCGACGCGCCGCGCCGCTACACGACGAAGCAGAAGAACGCCCAGGAGGCCCACGAGGCCATCCGTCCGACCGACGCCGCCCGTCATCCGAGCAAGGTCGCCCGCATGCTCGACGCCGAGCAGGCGCGGCTCTACGAGCTGATCTGGAAGCGCGCCGTCGCCTCGCAGATGGAATCGGCCGACTTCGAGCGCACCACCGTCGAGATCGCCGCCGAGGCCGGCAAGCGCCACGCCGAGCTGCGCGCCACCGGCACGGTCGTCCGCTTCGACGGCTTCCTCACCCTCTATCAGGAGGGCCGCGACGACGAGGACGACGACGAGGCGCGCCGCCTGCCGCCGATGAGCGCCGGCGAGCACCCGTCCCGCCGCGCCATCGTGGCGAGCCAGCACTTCACCGAGCCGCCGCCGCGCTACACCGAGGCGACGCTGATCAAGAAGATGGAGGAGCTCGGCATCGGCCGGCCGTCCACCTATTCGGCCACCCTGTCGGTGCTGCGCGACCGGGAATACGTCCGTCTCGACAAGAAGCGCCTCGTTCCGGAGGACAAGGGCCGCCTCGTCACGGCCTTCCTCGAGTCCTTCTTCGACCGCTACGTCGAGTACGACTTCACGGCGAGCCTGGAAGAAAAGCTCGACAAGATCTCCAACGGCGACCTCGACTGGCGCGACGTCCTGCGCGACTTCTGGCGCGACTTCTCCGGCGCCGTCGACGGCATCAAGGAGCTGCGCGTCTCGGAGGTGCTGACCGCTCTCGACGGGATGCTCGGCGCCCACATCTTCCCGGCCCGCGCCGACGGCGGCAACCCGCGCGCCTGCCCGACCTGCGGCACCGGACGGCTGTCGCTGAAGCTCGGCAAGTTCGGCGCCTTCGTCGGCTGCTCCAACTATCCCGAATGCCGCTACACTCGCCAGCTCGCCCAGCCTGGCGAGGGCGAGGCCGGCGCCGAGGCGAGCGGTCCCCGCGAGCTCGGAGCCGATCCGGCAACCGGCCAGATGGTGACGGTGCGCATCGGCCGCTTCGGTCCCTACGTGCAGCTCGGCGAGGGCGAGAAGCCGAAGCGCTCCAGCCTGCCGAAGGGTTGGGACGCGGCGACCCTCGACCTCGACCGCGCCCTCGCCCTCCTGGCGCTGCCGCGCGAGATCGGTCCCCACCCGGAAACCGGCAAGCCGATCACCGCCGGCCTCGGGCGCTTCGGGCCGTTCGTCCAGCACGACGGCAAGTACGCGAACCTGCCCTCCATCGAGGAGGTGTTCGAGGTCGGGATCAACCGTGCCGTCGCGCTGATCGCCGAGAAGGCCGCCGGTGGCGGACGCCGCGGCGGGGCGACGGCGGGCCGCTCGCTCGGCGATCACCCGACCCTCGGCGGCGCCGTCACGGTCCGCGACGGCCGCTACGGCCCCTACGTGAACCACGGCAAGGTCAACGCGACACTGCCGAAGGGCACCGATCCGGCGACGCTGGAGATGGCTGCCGCCGTGGCGCTGCTCGCCGAACGCGCCGGCAAGGAGCCGGCCGCCGGCAAGACCGCCCGGGGCGGCCGCACGAAGGCGGCGGCAAAGCCGAAGGCCGAGGGTGCGCCGAAGGCGAAGGCCACCGCCAAGCCCAAGGCGGCCGCCAAGTCGACGACAAAGACCACCACCAAGACCGCAGCCTCGGCGAAGCCCAAGGCGGCGGCGAAGCAGAAGAGCGCCGGAGCGAAAGCGGCCGGCTGAGGTCACCCGACAGAAGAGGACGCCCGGCCCCCTTGGCTCCATCCGACAGAGACGGCCGCAGGTCCGGCGAGTTCCCGAGCCGCGAGCAGATCCTCGCCTTCCTGGCGGAGCATCCGGGCGAGGCCGGCAAGCGCGAGATTGCCCGCGCCTTCGGCATCAAGGGCAGCGCCCGCATCGCCCTGAAGCGGATCCTCAAGGAAATCGAGGCGGACGGGCTCGTCGTCCGGCGCGGCCGGCGCCTGGCGAAGCCGGGGACCCTGCCGCCGGTGGCGGTGCTCGTCGTTACCGGCCGCGACGCCGACGGCGAGCTCCTCGGCGAGCCGGTGAACTGGGGAGACGAGGACGGCCCGGCGCCGAAGGTGCCGATCCTCGCCGAGCGCCACCGCACGCCAGGCCCGGCTCCCGGCGTCGGGGACAAGGTCCTCGCCCGCATCACGGACGCACCGCCCGGCCTCGAGGCCGAGCGCGTCGGCCGAGTCATCAAGGTGATCTCCCGCAAGCCGACGGCCGTGCTCGGCGTCGTCCACCGCAGCCCCGGCATGCCTGGCGGCCGCATCCTGCCGGTCGACAAGAAGCAGCGCACCGAGTTCATGGCCGACGACGACGCCCTCGGCGATGCCGCCGACGGCGACCTCGTCGAGGTGGCGGTCGAGCGTGCCGGCCGCTACGGCCTGCCGAAGGCGCGCGTCGTCGACCGCATCGGCTCCCTGAAGTCCGAGCGCGCCGTCTCGCTCATCGCCATCCACGCCCACGGCATCCCGCACCGCTTCCCGCCCGCCGTGATCGAGGAGGCCGAGGCGGCGAAGCCGGTGCGGATGACGGGACGCGAGGACTGGCGGAAGCTGCCGCTCGTTACCATCGACCCGCCGGACGCCAAGGACCACGACGACGCCGTCCACGCCGAGCCGGATGCCGATCCGGACAATCCGGGCGGCTTCCTCGTCACCGTGGCCATCGCCGACGTCGCTCACTACGTGCGGCCGGGTTCGGCGCTCGACCGCGAGGCGCTCCTGCGCGGCAACTCGGTCTATTTCCCCGACCGGGTCGTGCCGATGCTGCCGGAGCGCATCTCCAACGACCTCTGCTCGCTGAAGGAGGGCGTCGACCGCCCTGCCCTCGCCGTCCGCATGGTGTTCGATGCCGCAGGCAAGCAGAAAGGCCACACCTTCCACCGGGTGATGATGCGCTCGGCCGCGAAGCTCTCCTACCAGCAGGCCCAGGCGGCCATCGACGGCCAGCTGGACGAGCAGACGCAGCCGCTCGTCGCGCCGGTGCTGCGGCCCCTCTGGGACGCCTATGCCTGCCTGAAGCGCGGCCGCGACGCCCGCGAGCCCCTCGACCTCGACTTGCCCGAGCGCAAGATCGTGCTGACCCCCGACGGCCGGGTCGACCGCGTCGTCATCCCCGAGCGCCTCGACGCCCACAAGCTGATCGAGGAGTTCATGATCCAGGCGAACGTCGCTGCGGCGACGATGCTGGAGAAGCACAAGACGCCGCTCCTCTACCGCATCCACGACAACCCGTCGGTGGAGAAGCTCGAGGGCCTGCGCGAGTTCCTCGGCACGCTCGACATCGCGCTGCCGCGCACGGGCAACCTCCGTCCCTCGCAGTTCAACCGAATCCTCGCCCGCGTTGCCGGCACCGGCAACGCCCACCTCGTGAACGAGGTGGTGCTGCGCAGCCAGGCGCAGGCGGAGTACTCGCCGGCCAACATCGGCCACTTCGGGCTGAACCTCCGCCGCTACGCCCACTTCACCTCGCCGATCCGCCGCTATGCCGACCTCGTCGTCCATCGGGCGCTGATCCGCGCCCTCGGGCTCGGCAAGGACGGCCTGCCGGAGGGCTTCGAGGCGCGCCTCGAGGCGGTCGGCAGCGACATCTCGGCGACGGAGCGCCGCGCCATGGCGGCGGAGCGCGACACCGTCGACCGGCTGATCGCCCTCTGGCTCGCCGATCGTGTCGGCGCGCGCTTCACCGGCCGGATCTCCGGGGTGACGAAGGCTGGCCTCTTCATCGCCCTCGACGAGACCGGCGCCGACGGCTTCATCCCCGCCGCCACCCTCGGTCAGGACTACTTCCACTACGACGAGGCGGCGCGCGCCCTCACCGGCCGCGCCACCGGCGAGACGCACCGCCTCGGCGACGCGGTCGACGTGCGGCTCGTCGAAGCAGCCCCCTTTGCGGGCGCCCTCCGGTTTGAACTGCTGAGCGAGGGTCGCTATCTGAAGACAGCGGGCAAACGTCCGCCCTCGGCGCGCGGCCCAATCCGGGGCAAGGCGAAGCCCGAGCGAGGACGAAAGACACGCAAATGACCGCTCTCACCCCCTCCGAGGCGCCGGCCACCTGGTCGGAGCCGATCGCCAAGCCGCACCGCCCGCTGATGCCGGCGATGCTGCGCGGCGCCCGCGGCCGCTGCCCGGCCTGTGGCGAGGGTGCGCTGTTCGACGGCTATCTCACGGTCCGCCACAGCTGCGCCGCCTGCGGCGAGGAACTCCACCACCACCGCGCCGACGACGCGCCGCCCTACTTCACCATCCTCATCGTCGGCCACATCATCGTCAGCCTGGTGCTGGCGGTGGAGGTCGCCTTCGTGCCGCCGATGTGGCTGCACGTCGCCCTCTGGGTGCCGCTGACGATCGCCTCCTCGCTCGTGCTGCTTCGCCCCATCAAGGGCGCGATCGTCGGACTGCAGTGGGCGCTCTACATGCACGGCTTCGACCCGAACGCCGAGCCCGACGACGTGGTGCCGCTGCCGGCCGGCCACGCCCGTTGAACGACCTCGTCGAACGGCTGAACGCGACGGAGCGCCGCCTGACGGCGCCCTATCGCCGGCCCGTCGACGCGGCGACGCTCCTCGTCCTCGACAAGACGGCCGGCGGCCCGATCCGCGTGATGATGGGCCGCCGCAGCGCCCGCCACGTCTTCATGCCCGGCCACTACGTCTTTCCGGGCGGCCGCGTCGACCCGGCCGATTCGCGGGTGCGGCTCGGCGACGACTACGATCCGGCGGTGCTCGCCCGCCTCACCACCGCAATGCGGGCGCCGAAGTCGGCCGCCCGCGCCCGTGCCTTTGCCGTGGCGGCCATCCGCGAGGCCTACGAGGAAGTGGGTCTCTTCATCGGCCGGCCGGCCCCGCACGGCCTGAAGGGCGAGGACTGGGCCGCCTTCGCCGCCCGCGGCCTCGCCCCCGTCCTCTCGCCGATCCGCTTCGTCGCCCGCGCCATCACGCCACCTGGCCGGCCACGCCGCTTCGACACGCGCTTCCTCGCCGTCTGGGCCGACGCCGTGGCCGACCGGCTGCCGGAAGGCACCGGGCCATCGGGCGAACTCGAAGACGTGCAGTGGGTGGCGCTCGACGCCGTCTCGGAACTCAACGTCGCCAGCATCCAGCAGGTGGTGATCGAGGAACTGTCGCGGCGCCTCGCCGCCGACCCCGCCCTCCGTGACGACCGGCCCGTGCCGTTCTATCGCTGGCTCGGCCGCGCCTTCGTGCGCGAGGAAGTCTAGGACGGCCGCCGGCGGGAACCGACAAAGGTCTGCGCTTTCCCTCCGGCCGGTCTCTGCTATTGGAAGCACAAAGGCGCCCCGTCAGCGGCGCGAGAGCACGGGTGGGGGGATGTTTTCGAAGCTCCTGATCGCCAACCGCGGTGAGATCGCCTGCCGCGTCATCAAGACCTGCCGGAAGATGGGCATCGCGACGGTGGCGGTCTATTCGGACGCTGACCGCAACGCCTTGCACGTCGAGATGGCCGACGAGGCCGTGCATCTCGGCCCGCCTCCGGCGACCGAATCCTACCTTTTGATCGACAAGATCGTCGCCGCCTGCAAGGCGACGGGGGCCGAGGCCGTGCATCCCGGCTACGGCTTCCTCTCCGAGCGCGCCGCGTTCCCGCAGGCGCTTGCCGCGGCCGGCATCGTCTTCGTCGGGCCGAACCCGCACGCCATCGAGGCGATGGGCGACAAGATCGAATCGAAGAAGGCCGCCGCGGCGGCGCGCGTCTCCACCGTCCCCGGCTACCTCGGCATCATCGAGGACCCGGACCGGGCCGTCACCATCGCCGAGGAGATCGGCTACCCGGTGATGATCAAGGCCTCGGCCGGCGGCGGCGGCAAGGGCATGCGCATCGCCTTCTCCGCCGACGAGGTGCGTGACGGCTTCACCCGCGCCAAGGCCGAGGCCGCAGCCTCCTTCGGCGACGACCGGGTGTTCCTCGAGAAGTTCATCACCAACCCGCGCCACATCGAGATCCAGGTCCTCGGCGACAAGCACGGCAACGTGGTCTATCTCGGCGAGCGCGAGTGCTCCATCCAGCGGCGCAACCAGAAGGTTGTCGAGGAGGCCCCGTCGCCGCTCCTCGACGAGGCGACGCGGCGGGCGATGGGCGAGCAGGCCGTGGCCCTGGCGAAGGCTGTCGGCTACGATTCGGCGGGCACCGTCGAGTTCGTCGCCGGGCAGGATAAGTCCTTCTATTTCCTGGAGATGAACACGCGTCTTCAGGTGGAGCATCCGGTCACCGAGCTCGTCACCGGCATTGACCTCGTCGAGCAGATGATCCGCGTCGCGGCCGGCGAGAAGCTCCCCTTCGGCCAGGATGACGTGCGCCTCGACGGCTGGGCGATCGAGTCCCGTCTCTATGCCGAGGACCCGTTCCGTAACTTCCTGCCCTCGATCGGCCGCCTGACGCGCTACCGGCCGCCGCACGAGGACCTCGTCGACGGCGCGACCGTGCGGGTCGACACCGGCGTCGTCGAGGGCTCCGAGATCTCGATGTTCTACGACCCGATGGTGGCGAAGCTCGTCACCCACGCGCCGACCCGCCTCGAGGCGATCGACGCGATGACCGAGGCGCTCGACGCCTTCATGGTCGACGGCATCGCCCACAACGTGCCCTTCCTCGCCGCGCTGATGGCGCACCCGCGCTGGCGCTCGGGGACGCTCTCCACCGGCTTCATCGCCGAGGAATACCCGGAAGGCTTCACCGGAGCGGCCCTCGACGCCGACACGCGGGCCGTCCTCGCCTGCGCCGCCCTGTCGATCGAGCTCGTGCGGCGCGAGCGCCTCGACCATCTCGGCGGGCGGCTGAAGCCGCACCTCGGCGTCTTCCGCGAGGACTGGGTGGTGGAGCTCGCCGGAGAGCGGCTCGAGATCGCCCTCACCGCCGGCTATCCGACCGTGCCGATCGAGCTCGACGTCCGCCTGCCGGGCGAAGAGCGGTCGATCACCGTCACCTCCGACTGGCGGCCGGGCGAGGCGCTGTGGACCGGCCGCGTCGGCGGCCGCCAGGCGACGGTGCAGGTGCGGCCGGCGCGCGGCGGCCTGTCGCTCTCCTGGCGCGGCGTGACGAGCTTCGCGCGGGTGATGACGCCGCGGACGGCGGCGCTGGCCGCCCTGATGCCGGAGAAGAAGCCGGCCGACACCTCCCGTTTCCTGCTCTGCCCGATGCCCGGCCTCGTCGTCTCGATCGACGTCGCCGAGGGCCGCGAGGTGAAGGCGGGCGACATCCTCGCCGTCGTCGAGGCGATGAAGATGCAGAACGTGCTCCGCGCCGAGCGCGACTGCGTGGTGAAGGCGGTGAAGGCGAAGCCCGGCGACAGCCTCGCCGTCGACGCGGTGATCCTGGAGTTCGAGTAGGAGGCGGGCGATGGCCGACGCGGCGGAACGTGAGGGAGCAGCCAGCACGGTGGCGGCGGCGGGCGCCGGAGCGGCACCGGTCGAGTTCTGGTTCGACTTCTCTTCGCCCTACGCCTTCTTCGCGGCGAAGGAGATCGACGCCCTCGCCGCCCGCCACGGCCGGGGCGTCGCCTGGCGGCCGTTCCTGCTCGGGGTCGCCTTCCGCACCACCCAGATGGCGCCGCTCACCCAGCAGCCGCTGCGCGGCGAGTACGGGCTACGCGACTGGGCCCGGCTCGGCCGCCTGCGCGGCATCCCGTTCCGATTCCCGACGAGCTTCCCGGTGAGCGGCGTCGCCGCGACGCGGATGTTCTACGCCGTCGAGCGCACCGACCCGGCGGCGGCGCGCCGCTTCGCCGAGGCCGCCTTCAACGCCGTCTTCCTGCACGACCGCGACATCGGCGCCCCCGCCGTCGCCGCCGAGGCGGGCGCGGCGGTGGGTCTCGACCCGGACGCCCTCGTCGCCGCGGCCGCCGATCCGGCGGTGAAGGAGCTGACGCGGGTCCGCGTCGACGAGGCGATCGCCCGCGGCATCTTCGGCGCACCGTTCTTCATTGCCGACGGCGAGCCTTTCTGGGGCTGGGACCGGCTGCCGCTGCTCGACGAGTGGCTCACCCGCGGCGGCTGGTGAGAGCGCACCGCCGATGGCCCAGGTCCACGTCCATCTCCTGATCCACGGCCGCGTGCAGGGCGTCGGCTACCGCGCCTTCCTCGCCGCCGAGGCGGAAGCGCGCGGCCTCTCAGGCTGGACGCGCAACCTGCGCTCCGGCGAGGTCGAGGCCGTCATCGCCGGGCCCGAGGAGGCCGTCGAGGCGCTGCTCGCCGTGGCGTGCAAGGGCCCGCTCGGCAGCCGCGTCGACGGCATCGTGCGCAGCGATCCGCCCGCTCCCGTGCCTGACGGACGCTTCCGAATCTTGCCAACGGGCTGAACAGCGCCAGCGGGTGCCGGCGGTCAGGCCTCGTCCGCCGCCGGCCGCGTCGGGCCGAACACCGTCTCGAACTCGGCGCGCAGCATCGAATCGACCTCTGGCATCGTCACCGGACGGCCGAGGTCGACGAGGCTGGTGACGCCGTAGCGGGTGACGCCGCAGGGCACGATGCCGCTGAAGTGCTCGAGGTCCGGGTCGACGTTGAGCGCGATGCCGTGGAAGCTGACCCACCGCTTCAGCCGGACGCCGATGGCGGCGATCTTGTCCTCGGCGCCATCGCCCCGCTCCGGCCGGCGTACCCAGACGCCGACCCGGTCTGGCCGCGTCTCGCCGCGCACGTTGAAGCGCCCGAGCGTGCCGATCAGCCAGGCCTCGAGGGCGGAGACGAGCCCGCGGACGTCGCGCCGGCGGGCCGTCAGGTCGAGCATCACGTAGGCCACCCGCTGGCCGGGGCCGTGATAGGTGAACTGCCCGCCGCGGCCGGTGCGGTGGACCGGGAAACGATCCGGCGCGAGGAGGTCCTCGTCGCGGGCGCTGGTGCCGGCGGTGTAGAGCGGCGGGTGCTCCACGAGCCACACCCGCTCGGCCGCCCGCCCCTCGGCGATGGCCGCGGCGCGCGCTTCCATCTCGGCGACGGCGTCCTCGTAGGCGACGAGGCCTTCGGCGATCGCCCACTCGACCGGAGCGCCGCCCGGCGCGGCCCGCAGGAAGCGGACGTCGGCCCCGGGAACGGCAGGCGGCGCGGCAGGAGCGTTGGTCATGGGCATGTCGATGATGGACATGGGGTTAGTGACCACGACCTGGAAGGCCTCGCAAGAGGCCGCGCCGCCACCGGCGCTGAAGGCGGGCGGCGTGGCGGTCGTCCGGCGTGGTGGCCGGGGCCGGTGACGGTCCGAGCTGCCGCTCGCACGATGGTGGTGCACGATCGTCCGTCGGCGCTCCATAAGCCTTGAATGCCCCGAAGCGATTTGTTACACGCTGCCGGCCGGCGATGCCCGGATGCGGTGGTGGCGGAATTGGTAGACGCGCAGCGTTGAGGTCGCTGTGGGGCAACCCGTGGAAGTTCGAGTCTTCTTCACCGCACCAAACACAAAGGCCCGCTTCGGCGGGCCTTTTTGCTGTTCGGGGCACCGGCCGCCCCGTCAGTCCGTGGCGAGCGCCTTCTTGAGGGCCGACCGGACGATGCGGATCGGCTTGCCGTCGTCCACGTCCGGCCGCTCGTAGGGCGGAAACTCCCAGACGATCACCTTCGGAGGATCGTCCCGGAAAGCGTCGGACCGCAGGTAGGCCGACATCGAGCCCTCGAAGCCGCCGCCCTCCTCCGAGGCGTTGAGGACACGCGCCGACAGCGCCTGCCGCAGGAAGCCCGAGAAGTTCGGATCGTCGTCGCCGCGGTGGCTGAAGCTCGTGCCGACGAGCACGACCTCCGGCGGCCGGTCGTCGAAGAGGCCGGCCTCGGCGTCGGTCTCGGTGGTGCGGTAGAAGGTCTCCTGCTCCGGCGGCACGTCGACGTCGCAGAGCTTTTCGAGCGCCTCGCCGAGCTTCTCGTCGGCGTCCGCGACATCCCGCGGCTCCGTGACGAACGACCGCCGCTCGAGCCCGGCGGCTAGCGGCAGCGCCCGGATCGTCTCGGCCGCCGCCTCGGCGGCGATTCGCGCGCCATCGGATGACCAGTGGATGTCGCGCCGCAGGTAGAACGGCTCGTCGGCGCCGAGCCGGGCGCGCGCGCGCCCGAGCACGTCGGCGACGTGGACCCCGGCGGCGCGCAGGTCCTGAAGCATCGCCTCGTAGCCCGCCTCGGCGGCGGCGACGTCGTAATCGAGCGCGGCGACCTCCGGGGCGAGGAGACGGGAACGGTCGGCGACGGGACGGGGCGGCGGGACGACGAGCACAACCTCGGTGCCGCGCTCGCGCAGGGCCGCCACCACCTTCAGGAGTTCCTTCTTTGGTCCGCTCTTCAGCGGCCCGTAGTCGCGCATGTCGATGCGGCTGCGGAACAGGAAGCCGTCTGCGCCGGGCACGAGCAGCGCGAGGCTCTTCGAGCGGTAGGCCGACAGGTCCCGCGCCTTGGCGCAGACCGCCGCCTCCATGTCCGGCTGCCGCTCGGCGGCAGCGACCGCCCCGGGGGCCGCCAGCCAGATCGCTGCCGCGAGAAAGAGCACGGCCGCCCCGCCCGCTCCGTGCCGTCCCATGCTCGCTCCTTCCCACCGCTCGCCGCGCGTCCTTTCGTCAACTAGCCTGCTGCGGCGACGAAACCAGGGTCGTCGCCACCGTCCGCGCCGTTTTCCCGCCGCGACCATCACGGCATGATCGGCATCCGCAAGAACCTTCGGGGGAAGATCGTCCATGCGCGTGCCAGCCACCAGCAACCAGCAGACCGCCATCCTCGGCGTCCTCAAGGCCATTGCCGAGACGCACGGCCCCGCGACCATGACCGACGTCGATCGCGACGCCATCGCGGCGGCGGCGACGATCATGCTCGCCGCACCGAAGCCCGACGTCGCGGCTCTCGAGATGCCTGCTCCGGCGGCGCTCCCTTCGCTCCTGCCCCCGGGCTCCGACGTGGCCGCCGAGGCGGTCCGCCTTGCCACCGTGATGGCCCTCGTCGACGGGGTGCTCGACCCGGCGAAGCTCGAGGCCGTCGTCGCCCTCGCCGGCACGCTCGGCGTCACGGAAGGCTATGTCGGCGATCTCGCGGACGCCGCCCACGGGCGCCTCAAGGAAGCGATGGCGCACATGGTGCGGGAGAACATGGAGAGCATCACCGGCCATCCCTGGGCTGGTGATGCCGTCGACGATGTCGCCGCCTGGGCCCTGCCCTATCGCGGCGACAAGGCGGATCCCGCCCTCGCCGCCCGCTTCCACGCCCTCGAGCAGCTCCCGGAGACCACCTTCGGCCACCACTTCTTTACGCACTTCCGCGAGAACGGCTACGACTTCCCCGGCGAGCCGAACGGCCTCAACGCCGAGTTCAGCGTGCCGCACGATTCGGCCCATGTGCTCGCCGGTTACGACACCAAGCCGGCCGGCGAGATCCTCACCTCCACCTTCACCGCCTCAATGCACCCGCACCATGCGATGGCGGCGCACGTGCTGCCGGTGATCTTCTCCTGGCACCTCAACATCAAGTTCAACGACGTCGCCAAGTCGGCGTCCGGCGGCATGCACGCGGCGCCGTTCTTCGATGCCTGGCAGCGCGGATCGAACGTCACCGTCGACCTGTTCGCGCCGGACTGGGACTTCTGGGCCGCCGCGCCCGTCGATCTCGAGGCCTTGCGACGGCGCTATGCCATCGCGCCGGCCGCCTATTAACCCCGGCGACGCGAACCTTCGCCCCTGAGGGCGGTTTCGCGCGGGACCGTTAGCCTCTATGCAGGCACACCGGCGCCCGCGGAAGCCTCCATGTCCGACATCGACGCCACACCCGACGAGATCGAAGCGGACCTGCCGGTGCGAGACGCCGAGGGCGGGCTCGATCCGCGATTCGTCGCCGCCGTCGAGGAGGCGATCGAGGCCGAGGACGTCGCGCGGCTGCGCCACCTCGCCGGCGACCTGCACGAGGCAGACCTCGGCGAACTTCTCGGCGTGCTGTCCCCGGACGACCAGCCGCAGCTGGTGCGGCTGCTCGGCGACGACTTCGACTTCACGGCCCTCACCGAGATCGACGAGACGGTGCGCGTCCGCCTCCTCGAGGCGCTGTCGCCGCAGGTGGTGGCCGAAGGTGTCCGCGATCTCGATTCGGACGATGCGGTCTACCTCCTCGAGGACCTCGACGAGGAGGACAAGGAGGCGATCCTCCGGCAGATGCCGGCGCCGGAGCGCCTGCGCCTCGCCCGCGCCCTCGATTATCCGGAGGAGAGCGCCGGCCGGCGCATGCAGACGGACTTCGTCGCCGTGCCGCCGTTTTGGACGGTGGGGCAGACGATCGACTTCCTGCGCACCGACGACGACCTGCCGGAGACGTTCTACGAGATCTTCGTCGTCGAGCCGACGTTCCGGCTCATCGGCACGGTGCCGCTCGACAGGCTCCTCAAGGCGAAGCGGCCGACGAAGATCTCCGAGGTGATGCACGAGGAGCAGCAGATCGTCCGGGCGACCGACGACCAGGAGGACGTGGCGCGGCTGTTCAAGCGCTACAACCTCGTCTCGGTCGCCGTCGTCGACGAGGCGCAGCGGCTCGTCGGCATGCTGACGGTCGACGACATCGTCGACGTCATCGAGGAGGAGGCCGAGGAGGACATCCGCGCCATGGCCGGCGTCGGCGACGAGGAGCTCTCCGACACCGTCGCCTACACCGCCCGCAGCCGTCTGCCCTGGCTCGTGGTCAACACCGCCACCGCCTTCCTCGCCGCCTCCGTCATCGGCCTCTTCGACGGCACCATCGAGCAGATGGTGGCGCTCGCCGTGCTGATGCCGATCGTCGCCTCGATGGGCGGCAACGCCGGCACGCAGGCGATGACCGTCACCGTGCGGGCGCTGGCAACGCGCGAGATCAGCCGCCGCAACGCCGGCCGGATCATCCGCCGCGAACTCCTCGTCGGGCTCGTCAACGGATCGGCTCTCGCGGTGCTGGTCGGCGGCGTCGCGGGGGCGTGGTTCCTGAACTGGGAGCTCGGCTGCGTCATCGCCGCCGCCCTCGTCGGCAACATCGTCGTCGCCGGCCTGTTCGGCGTCCTGATCCCGCTCGCCCTCAATGCCCGCAAGATCGATCCGGCCGTCGCCTCGGGCGTCTTCCTGACGACCGTCACCGACGTGGTCGGCTTCTCGCTCTTCCTCGGCTTCGCCGCCTGGTGGTTCGGCCTCTGGTGAGAGCTCAGGCGTGAATGGCCGCGAGCGCCGTCCGCAGCGCCTCCGGCAGCGGCACCGGGCGCCGGGTCACCCGGTCGACATAGACGTGGACGAAGTGGCCGTCGGCGGCCGCCTCCTCCTCGCCCGCGCGGAACACGCCGACCTCGTAGCGCACCGACGAGGTGCCGATGCGGGCGACGCGGATGCCGATCTGAAGCGTGTCCGGGAAGGCGAGCGGCGCGTGGTAGCGGCACTGGGTCTCGACCACGAGCCCGATGACGGCACCGGCCTCGATGTCGAGGGCGCCTGCCTCGATCAGGTAGCGGTTCACCGCCGTGTCGAAGAACGAGTAGTAGACCACATTGTTGACGTGGCCGTAGACGTCGTTGTCCTCCCACCGCGTCTGCAGCGTGGAGTAGTGGCGGAAGGCGCCGCGGTCCGGGCGGGCGGGCCGGCCGCTCATCCGGCCTTCTCCCAGCGCCCGGCGGACGACTGCTTCCAGTAGGTGACGGTGTGGCCCTCGGCCCTCGCCTGCTTCCAGCGCAGGCGCGCCTCCGCCCGCGCCTCCTCGTCGCCGCCGTCGAAGAGGTAGACGACCCGCTCGAAGGCGGCGATGTCGCCGGGCCGGGCCCCGTCGACGAGGAAGCGCACGGTGGCGCCGTTCGGCGTGTCCTCGCCGTCGGTCAGAAACACCGGCTGCAGGTCGCCCGGCCCGTCGCGGGCCGTTCCGTGCGGCAGGAAGGCGTCGTCGGCATAGGTCCACAGGTGCGAATCGAGCGCGTCGCGCCGCTCCGCGGACCCCGCCTGCACGACGGTGCGCCAGCCCCGCTCGAGACACTTCTCGAGAAGGGCCGGCAGCACCCGTTCGAGCGGCTGCCGTTCGAGATGGTAGAACAGCACCTCGGTCACGGGAGCCTCCCGGGTTTGCGGCTCAGGGCCGCTGCGGCGGGCCGAGCAGCGGCGTCTTCACCGGCGCCGCCGCGCCGATGAGGGCGACGAGCCCGTCGCCGCCGGCGATCGGCTCGAGGGTCTTCCAGTTGTTGGCGACCCACAGGTTACCCGACGGATCGACCGACACGCCGGTGACGTGCTGGAACCCCTCGCTCTGGAAGCCGCCCTTCGGCGAGATGATGTCGCCCATCTTGGAGCCGGGCGGGCAGGTCTCGGTGTTGCGGCCGCAGATGAGGTTCACCCGCTTCAGGAGGAAGCTCACCACCCAGACGTTCTCGTCGCCATCGATGGCGAGGCCCCACGCACCGTCGAGGCTGTTCGCCCGGATCGGCTTGTCGAAGACGAAGTCACCATTCTTGTCGAGGACCCAGACGCCGTCGCGCAGGAAGTCGGCGACCCAGACGTTGCCGCCACGGTCGACCGCGATGCCCTTCGGGGACGACGACTGCCCGAAGTCGAACGGCGAAGCTCCGAGCGCCTGTCCGTTCGGGCTGATCTTGGAGACGCTGCCGCGCTTGCCGGCATTGGCGATCCACAGGTTGCCGTCCGGGTCGACGCTGATGGCAAACGGCTTCTCGATGCCGCCGGCCTTCACCACCTTCGACTTCGTGCGGTCGCCGTTCTTGAAGCGGACGACGTGGTCGTTCTTGTTGCTGGAGGCCCAGACGTTGCCCTCGAAGTCGACGGTGACGCCCTGGGTGCCGTCGAGCTTGTCGGCGGCGAACGCGTTGTTCGACAGCGGCTTGCCGATGCGGTTGAACAGCGACATCGAGCCGCCGGCGTAGTTGCCGACCCAGACCTTGCTGTCCTGGGCGACCGCGATGCCCCAGCCGGTGCCTTCGAGGCCACCGCCGGTGACCGGGCTGCCGAACATCGGCTTGCCGACCGGATCGAGGACGGTGATCTGCTTGCCCGCCGTGGTGTCGGGCGGCATGAAGTTGTTGGTCACCCAGATGTTGGCGTCCTTGTCGAAGGCCATCGCCCCCGGCCCGTCGAAGCCGCCGGCAGTGAACTTGAGGGCGATCGTCCAGGCGACCGGAGCCTGCGTCAGGAAGGGCTTGTAGGGCTTCTTGCCGGGCAGGAGCGCGAAGACGCCGGATGCGTTGGCGCCGGGCGACCGGGCGATCGCCTGAGCCGCCGCCAGGGTGTCGGTGGGCTTGCTGCCACCGGGCGGCTTGGCCGCCTTGAACAGGGCGTCGCAGTCGGCGGCGTCGCGAACGCAGCCGGAAAGAACGTCGGCCAGGGAATTCAGCGTGGCGAGCGCCTCGGTCTTCGAGCCGTTCGGCGGCATTGCGATGGTGCCCGCCGGCTTCCCTTCGGAGGTGACGAGGTTGAAGAACATCGCCCCGGCGTTCGGCAGGCCGGGAGCCGGCCCCGAGATCTTCTTGCCGTCGAGGAACCACGCGAAGGCATAGGCGGTCGCGACGGTGGAGAGCTCGTTGACTTCGAGGAAGCGCGGAGGTCCGGCAACGACGCTCGCGAGGCGAATGGCGCCGTTGTTGGCTGCACCGCCCGCGGCACCGCCGTCCGCGACCACGTAGACGACGCTCGGCGCGCCGGGGGATTCATATTCGAGGCGGAAGTTGCCGACGGCGTTGGAGGATCCCGAGGCGAGGAGTCGCGGCGAACCCTTGCCGGCTGCGAAGACCTTCACCGTCGAGCCGGTGATCGCTACGTCTCCGGATGCGACCCGGCCGAACAGCGTGACCTTCGCCGCCGACGCCGACACCGCTCCCATGTGGGTGGCGAGCGTCGCCGTGGCGGCGAACGCCGCGATTCTCCACAATTTCATGAGCTCAACCCCGAGTAGATTCTGTCGCCACCGCGCGCGACTATAGTCCCGCGAGGTGACGACACAACCCGGGTCGGCCCCTCCGGCACTAGCCCTCGTAGTGGTCGGCGACCAGTCGATCGAGGAGCCGAACGCCGAAGCCGGAGCTCCACGAGCGGTTGATCTCCGTCTGCGGCGAGCCCATCGCGGTGCCAGCGATGTCGAGGTGGGCCCACGGCGTGTCGCCGACGAAGCGCTTCAGGAACTGCGCCGCGGTGATCGAACCGCCGTAGCGGCCGCCGGTGTTCTTGATGTCGGCCACCTTCGATTCGATCAGCTTGTCGTAGTCGGGCCCGAGCGGCATCCGCCAGACGAGCTCGCCGGTCGCCTGCCCCGCCGCGGAGAGCTGCGTCGCGAGCGCGTCGTCGTTCGAGAAGAGACCCGCGTGGTGATTGCCGAGGGCGACGATGATCGCCCCGGTGAGGGTCGCGAGATCGACGACGAAGCGCGGTTCGAAGCGCTCGATGGCGTAGTGGAGCGCGTCGGCGAGGACGAGGCGGCCTTCCGCGTCGGTGTTGATGATCTCGATGGTGGTGCCGTTGCGGGCGGCGACGATGTCACCCGGGCGCTGGGCGTTGCCGTCCGGCATGTTCTCGACGAGGCCGAGGATGCCGACGGCGTTCACCTTCGCCTTGCGCCCGGCGAGGGCCGCCATGACGCCGACGACGGCCGCCGCGCCAGCCATGTCGCCCTTCATGTCCTCCATGCCGGCGGCCGGCTTGATCGAGATGCCGCCGGTGTCGAAGACGACGCCCTTGCCGACGAACATCACGGGCTTCGCCCCCTCGTCGCCGCCGTTCCACTTCAGGACGACGAGGCGCGGCGGCCGGACGGATCCCTGGGCGACGCCGAGCAGCGCCCGCATGCCGAGGGCCGCGAGCTCCGGCTCGCCGAGCACCTCGACGCCGACGCCGAGATCGACGAGCTGCAGGGCCCGCTCGGCGAACTCCACCGGGCCGAGGACGTTCGGCGGCTCGTTGACGAGGTCGCGGGCGAGCTTGACGCCGTCGGCGATCGCCTTGCGCGACGCCCACGCCTCTTTGACCTTGGCGTCGTTGCCCACCATCACGGTGAGGGCGAGGTCCTTGGTCGCGTCGTCCTCGTCCGCCTTCTTCGACTTGTAGCGGTCGAAGCTGTAGGAGCGCAGCATCATGCCGAGGGCGACGTCGGCCGCCTGCTCGGGGGCGACGGTGCCGTCGGGCAGCTCGAGGACGACCGTGGCGGCGTCGGACTTGCCCTCCGCCACGCGGCCCATGATGGCACCGCCGAGCCGCACCCAGTCGCTGCCCTTGAGGTCGGCGGCCGCGCCGAGGCCGACGAGCGAGAGCCGGTCGAGGTCGAGGCCGGACGGGGTGACGAGGTCGAGCCCGCCGAACAGCTTGCCCTTGAAGCGGGCCGCGCTGACGGCGCGGCGGATGATGCCGCCGCCTGCCTTGTCGAGCGCCTCGCCCGCCGCACCGAGCGCCCCGTCGGCACCCGTCACCAGAACCGCGGACCGCGTCGTCGGGGTGGCCGGGGCGGCAAACTCGAAGCTGAGGGACGTCATCGAAACTCCTCGGGGAACGGGACGCCGCGCGCGGCTCGCCGCGGGTCCGGACGAAAGGATGGCGCGCCGCCCCGGCGGCAGCAAGGCCGGGCGGCATCGATACCCTCCATTAACCAAGACGCGACATCCGCGCCACGCCGACGCGCCGATCGACTCCGTTCCGGCCCCTTGGCCACGTGGCCGCGTTGCCAGCGGCCGAAGGGAGGGAGTATCTGTCATCCGCCCAAGGATGGTCTGATGGGACTGATCGAGCGCTACATCTTCCGGCGCGCCCTGGTGGCCTTCCTCGCGACGCTCACGGTGCTCACCGGCGTCGTCTGGGTGACCCAGGCTCTGCGCCAGCTGGATCTCGTGACGGCGAAAGGCCAGGCGATCGGCGCATTCCTCGCCATCACCGGGCTCGCGCTGCCGTTTCTCGTGCTGCTGATCGCGCCCTTCGCGGTGGTGATCGCGGCCGTCGTCACGCTCGCGACGCTGAATGCCGACAGCGAGCTCGTGGTGATGCAGGCCTCCGGCGCGTCCCGCTGGCGCACGCTGAAGCCGATTCTCGCCATCGGGGTCGCCGTCGGGGTCCTCGCCGCCGTCCTGACGTTCTGGGCGGCCCCGGCCGGCCTCAAGCAGGTGCGCGAGGCGCTCACCCAGGTGCGCATCGACCTCGTCGCCTCGATCGTCCGGCCGGGCCGCTTCATCGAGATCGACGACGGCCTGACGTTCCACATCCGCGACCGCACCGCCGACGGCGGCATCAGCGGCATCGTCCTCGACGACGAGCGGGACCCGGATCGGTCGATGACCTATCTCGCCAACGCCGGGCACATCGTCGAGGCCCTCGACCGGACGCTGCTCGTCATGTCGAACGGCACGATCCAGCGCCGCATCCGCAAGGACGGCAGCCTGTCGATCGTGCGCTTCGACGCCTACGCGTTCGACCTGTCGAACCTCATCCCCGAGGAGACCGCACCGGTCTACCGGCCGAGCGAGCGGACCGTCTTCGAGCTCCTCTCGCCCGACCCCAACGACGCCTACGTCCAGCAGAACCGCGGCCGTTTCCGCGCCGAACTGCACGACCGGCTGTCGCAGCCGCTCTATCCGGTTGCCTTCGCCCTCCTCGTCTTCCTGTTCCTCGGCGAGCCCCGGACGACGCGGCAGGGGCGCTCGATGGCGATTCTCGGGGCGGTCGTCGCCGTCATCGCGGTCCGCCTCGCCGGCTTCGGTGCCGGAACCCTCGCCGTCCGCTTCCCCGCGGCCGTCGTCGCGGTCTATGCGGTGCCGCTGCTCGCCATCGCCGGACCGCTCGCGATCCTCCTGTCGAACCGCCGGATCGCCCTGCCCGCCCCCCTCGCCCGCGTCGTCGATGGGGTCGGCGACGTCGTCGACGCCATCGCCCGGCGCCTGCCGCGCCTTGCCAGGGGGACGGGAGCGTGATCGGCCGCACCCTCTCCGGCTATCTCGCCAACCGCTTCGCGCGCTGGATCCTCGGCGTGCTGCTGATCGGCGCCGTGCTCATCTTCGTTGTCGACTTCTTCGAGCTCGTCCGGCGCGCCGGTGAGCGCGAGGGCTTCTCCGTCGGCCGCGCCCTCGTGATGTCGCTGTTGCGGACGCCGTCGCTGTCGGAGCGGCTGTGGCCGTTCGCCGCCCTGTTCGGCTCGATCGGCGCCTTCGTCGGTCTCGCACGCCGGTCGGAACTCGTCGTGATCCGCTCCGCCGGCGTGTCCGTCTGGCAGTTCCTGATGCCGCCGGTGGTCGTCGCCATGCTGCTCGGCATGGCGGTGACGACGCTTCTGAACCCAGCGGGCGCCTACCTCCGGGCGAAGGCGGACGAGCTCGGCGTCGTCCTGCTCGGGCGCGAGCAGGTGCTCGTCACCCAGACGTCGAAGGACCTCTGGCTGCGCCAGCGCGGCGTCGACGGCGACACCATCATCCATGCCCGGCAGGTCCGCGAGCAGGGCGTCGAGCTTTTCGACGTCACGGTCTTCTCCTTCGACCGCGAGGGCGGCTTCGCGGAGCGGATCGAAGCCGAATCGGCGCGCCTCGAGCCGGAGCACTGGCGGCTCGCGAACGCCACCGTCTATGCCGTCGACGCCGAGCCGCACCAGCACGACAACTTCCTCATCGCGACGGATCTGCAGCCGGCGGAGATCCTCGAGACCCTCGGCCAGGCCGACGCCGTCTCGTTCTGGCGCCTGCCGGCCCTCATCGACCGGGCGGCGCGGGCCGGGCTGTCGGTCTATCCCTACCGCCTGCAGTTCCAGTCGCTGATCGCGCTGCCGCTTCTCCTCGGCGCGATGGTGCTGATCGCCGCGACGGTGTCGCTTCGCGGCGCCCGCTTCGGCGGAACCGGCCGGCTCGTCGCAAGTGGCGTGGCCGCCGGCTTCGTGCTTTATGTCGCGACGGAGGTCGCGCGTGATCTCGGGGGAGTCGGCCTCGTTCCCCCTACCATTTCCGCCTGGTCTCCCGGGGTCGTCGCGGCGCTCCTCGGCGGGACGATTCTGCTCAATCTGGAGGACGGATGAGTCGGCCCCGAGCCGAAGGGTCGCATGGTCGGCACCATCCAGGTGGCACGGTTGCGAAGAGCACCGTCGCCGCGACGGCTGTGCTGTGCCTTGCGCTCGCCGGTGCGCCCGACGCCGCCGCCCAGACGGCCGATTCCACCACGACCGTGGAAAAGAAGCCGAAGGCCGACGGGGTCACGTCGTCGCCCGCCATGCGCGATGCCTCGGGCGCCCTCGGCTTCACGCCCGATCCCGACGCGCGGATGCTGCTGCAGGCCGACGAGCTCGTCTACGACACCGGGGTGGACACCGTTTCGGCGGTCGGCAACGTCGAGATCTACTACCAGGGCTACACGCTGATCGCCGGGCGCGTGACGCTCGACCGGAAGACCAACCGCCTGCGGGCCGAGGAAGGCGTGCAGCTGACGGAGCCGGACGGGGCGGTCGTCACCGCCACCGCGATGGACCTGACGGACGACTTCCGCAACGGCTTCGTCACGTCGCTGCGGGTCGACACGATCGAGCGCACCCGCTTTGCCGCCGAGAGCGCGACGCGCACCGACGGCAACACCATCATCTTCGAGAAGGGCGTCTACACCGCCTGCGCCTCATGCCTCGTCGATCCGACGAAGAAGCCGCTCTGGCAGATCAAGGCGCGGCGGATCATCCACAAGAAGGACGAGCAGACCGTCTACTACGAGGACCCGTTCCTGGAGTTCCTCGGCGTGCCGGTGGCCTGGCTGCCGTGGATGTCGCACCCGGACCCGACGGTGCGCCGCAAGTCCGGCTTCCTCGCGCCCTCGACGATCTATTCCGAGCAGCTCGGTCTCGGCGTCTCGATCCCCTACTTCTGGGCGCTCGCGCCGAACTACGACTTCACGGCCGTGCTGACGCCGCTCACCCGCCAGGGCGCCCTCCTGTCCGGCGAGTGGCGGCAGCGCTTCGTCACCGGCAGCTACATGGTGCGCGGCACCGGGATCTATCAGGCGGACCCGAACGCCTTCCGCAACACCGAGGGTGATCGCGACTTCCGCGGCTCGATCGAGACGGAAGGCAAGTTCTGGCTCAACCCCCGCTGGAGCTGGGGCTGGGACCTCACCTGGACCACCGACCCGACGTTCGTGAAGGACTACAAGCGCCAGGGCAGCGGCCAGGACGAGGCGGTGTCGACGCTGTTCCTGAACGGCCTCGGCGACCGCAACTACTTCGACCTCCGCGGCTACGCCTTCCGCGTCTACCAGCAGAACACGCTGCTGGTAGAGCCGGGCTACGCGCCGCCGCCGCCCTTCTCCGCGCCCGGCCTCGAGCAGCAGGAGAAGCAGCCGATCGTCCATCCGGTGCTCGACTACAGCGGCATCGCCGAGAACCCGGTGGCCGGTGGCGAGCTCGGCTGGACGACGAACCTCACCTCGCTGTCCCGCACGACCACCGACGCGTTCCTCGCGCCGGGCAACGTCACGCGCTTCCGCGGCGTCGAGGGCACGTTCACCCGCGCCACGGCCGACGTTTCCTGGCGCAAGCAGTTCATCGACCCGATCGGCCAGGTCATCACCCCGTTCGCCGGCGTGCGCGGCGACGCGTTCTTCATCGCCTCGGGCGACAGTGCGGTGAAGCCGCTCCGCGACGAGGACTTCGTCGGCCGCGCCATGCCGATGGTCGGCATCGAGTACCGCTATCCCTGGATGTTCGCGGACACCTGGGGCTCGCAGGTGATCGAGCCGGTCGCCCAGATCATCGCCCGCCCGGACGAGACCTCGATCGGCAAGCTGCCGAACGAGGATGCCCAGAGCATCGTCTTCGACGACACGTCGCTGTTCGAGTGGGACAAGTTCACCGGCTTCGATCGCGTGGAAGGTGGCACGCGCGCCAACGTCGGCGTCGTCTACACCCTGCAGGCCAACTCCGGCGGCTCCCTCTCGGCGCTGTTCGGCAAGTCCTTCCAGCTCGCCGGGCGGAACTCCTTCGCAACCGCCGACATCCTGAACTCCACCGCCTCCTCGGGCCTGCAGACCGACGCCTCGGACTACGTGGCGCGGCTGACGGCCGATTCCCAGGCGGGCCTGCGGGTCGGGACGCGGGCCCGCTTCGACAACAACGACTTCGCCCTGAAGCGCGCGGAAGTGGCAGCCACCGGCGTGACGGGCCCGGTCACCGCCCAGGTCGTCTACGCCTATCTCGGCCGTCAGCCGGGCCTCGGCATCCGCGACGACCGTCAGGAGGTGCAGAGTTCGGCCGCCGTGCGCGTGCTGCGCGACTGGCGCGTGTTCGGCACGATCCGCTACGACCTCGAGCAGGACAACGTGGTGGCGAACGGCTACGGCCTCGCCTTCGACGACGACAGCTTCTCTCTCTCGCTCGCCTATGCGGAAGACCGCTCGGGCGCCACCGGCCTTGCCGTCGACAGGACCGTGTTCCTGCGCTTCGGATTCCGGACGATCGGCGACCTCGACCTCTCGAGCGGCATCACCCCCGGCGACTGACCGGGCAGCCGGGTCATGGTTTCGCCATAACGGCGATGCAGGCGAAGCGGATGGAAACGTCCTGAACATCCGCACAAAGGGTCCCGGAGCCGGCATGACATTCGCCAGAACACTGCTCGCCATCAGCCTCTGCATCGGCATGACGTGCGGGGTTGCCGAGGCCCAGACCGCCATCAAGGTGGTCGTCGGTGACCAGCCGATCACCAATTACGAGATCGCGCAGCGGGCGAAGTTCCTGCAGCTCACGCAGCGGGCGACCAACGCGACGAAGTTGGCGACGGACGAACTCATCGACGAGAAGCTGCAGCTCGCCGAGGCGCGCAAGCGCGGCATCGTCGTGTCGGAGGCGGAGGTCAACGAAGCCTACGCCAACATCGCCTCGCGCCTGAAGATGTCGCCGGACCAGCTGACCAAGGGCCTGCGCTCCGCCGGCGTCGACGCGAAGACCTTCAAGGATCGCCTCCGTGCCCAGATCGCCTGGGGGAAGGTCGTCCGCGAGAAGTTCCGCGCCACCGTGGCCGTGTCCGAACAGGACGTCATCGCCGCCCTGCAGAGCAAGGTGGAGCCGGGCAAGGCGAAGGAGAAGGCGACGACGACCGAGTACGACGTCACGCAGGTGATCTTCGTGGTGCCGGCCAAGGCGTCTGCCGCCGTGGCGTCGCAGCGGCAGAAGGAGGCCGAGCAACTGCGCGGCCGCTTCACCTCCTGTGCCGAGGGCCTGCCCTTCGCGAAGGGCCTGAAGGAAGTCGTCATCAAGCCGCTCGGCCGGCGCCTGCAGTCGGAGCTCTCCGACGAGAACGTCAAGATGCTCGACGAGCTGGCCGTTGGCCGGCTGACGGCGCCGCAGCGCACCGAGAACGGCGTCGAGATGGTGGCCCTCTGCGACAAGCGGGTGCTGCAGAGCGATGCCGCGGCCCGTGCCGAGATCGAGGGCGAGCTGCTCGACGAACAGGGGCAGATCATGTCGCGGCGTTACCTCCGTGACCTCAAGCGCAACGCGGTCATCGAGTACAAGTGACGGCGCGCCCCGGGGCGGCGTGCGCTGAGCGGCGGGACGGAGCCGGATGGCGATCGACGAGCTTCCGCCGCTGCGCGACGTCATCCGCACGCACGGTCTGTCGGCGCGCAAGTCGCTCGGGCAGAACTTCCTGCTCGACCTCAACCTCACCGGCCGCATCGCCCGCTCGGCGGGATCGCTGGAGGACGTCACCGTCCTCGAGGTCGGCCCGGGACCCGGTGGGCTGACGCGGGCGCTGCTGGCCGCGGGTGCCCGCCGCGTCGTCGCCATCGAGCGTGACCGCCGCTGTCTCGACGCCCTCGCCGAGGTCGCGGCCCACTATCTCGGCCGGCTCGAGGTGGTGGAGGCCGACGCCCTCACTCTCGACGGCGCCACCCTTGTGGATGGCCCGACACGGATCGTCGCCAACCTCCCCTACAACATCGGCACGGCGCTCCTCGTGCGCTGGCTCGAGGTCGAGCCGTGGCCGCCGTGGTGGCTCTCGGCGACGCTGATGTTCCAGCGCGAGGTGGCCGAGCGGATCGTCGCGACCGTCGGGGATCCCGCCTACGGCCGCCTTGCCGTGCTCGCCGGCTGGCGCTGCCGGGCGCGCATCCTCTTCGACATCTCGCCGCGCGCCTTCACCCCGCCGCCGAGCGTGACGTCCTCCCTCGTCCACCTCGAGCCGCTCGCCGAGCCCCTGCCCTGCCGCGCCGCGGCGCTGTCGCGCGTCACCGCGGCCGCCTTCGGCCAACGCCGCAAGATGCTCCGCCAGAGCCTGAAAAGCCTCGGCGTCGACGCGGCAGCGCTGCTCGCCGAGGCCGGCCTCGATCCGACGGCCCGGGCGGAGGAGATCGATGTGGCGGGCTTCGTTGCCTTGGCACAGGCGCTTGATCGGGCCTCGGGGAAGACCCGCGACGCCTGACGCGCTGTCTCTGCGAGCAAGGCTAAAGGGGACGGATAAAGGGTCCGCAACTGCGTCTGCGGCGCCTTCACAGTCCCGCGCGGATGGCGGCGATGAAGTCGGCGAGGCCCGTCAGGCGCTCGCGGCGGAGGCGTTCGGCGCCGACGATCGCCTTCAGCCCGCCATAGGCGCGCTGCAGGTCGTCGTTGACAATGACGTAGTCGTACTCGCCCCACCGCTCGAGCTCGGTGCTGGCGTTCGCGAGGCGGTTGGCAATGACCTCCGGCGCGTCCTCGGCCCGGCGCTCCAGGCGCTGCCGGAGCTCTACCGCCGAGGGCGGCAGCACGAAGATCGAGACCACATCCTGGGGCGCCGCCTCGCGCACCTGCCGCGCACCCTGCCAGTCGATGTCGAAGAGCACGTCCTGGCCGCGCTCGAGCGCCTGCTCGACCGTGTCCTTCGGGGTGCCGTAGAAGTTGCCGTGGACCTGCGCCCACTCGAGCAGCTCGCCACGGTCGCGCATCTGCTCGAACTGCCGGGCGGTCAGGAAGCGGTAGTGGACGCCGTCGATCTCGCTGCCGCGCCGGGCCCGGGTCGTCACCGAGACGGACAAGGTGAGCCGGCCGTCCTCCTCCCGGTCGCTGAGGAGGTTGCGGGCGAGGGTCGACTTGCCGGCGCCGGAGGGCGACGACAGGACGATCATCATGCCGCGGCGGGCGATCGAGGGCTGAGGGGCGGTCAACGCTTCCTCCAGGGACGGCCGGTCCGCCGCGGCGGACGCGCGCTCATTCGAGGTTCTGGATCTGCTCGCGGAACTGCTCGATGGTCGCCTTCAGCTCGAGACCGAGGCGGGTGAGCTCCGCGTCGTTCGACTTCGAGCAGAGGGTGTTCGCCTCGCGGCCGAATTCCTGGGCGAGGAAGTCGAGCCGCCGCCCGACCGGCCCACCCTCGGCAAGGATGGCACGGGCCTGGGCGACGTGGGCGGCGAGGCGGTCGATCTCCTCCTGCACGTCGGCGCGCGAGGCGATGAGGGCCGCCTCCTGATGGAGACGCTCCGGATCGAAGGCGGCGTTCGCCTCGAGGATCCGGCGCAGCTGGTCCTCGAGGCGGGCGCGGACCGCCTCCGGGCGCCGCCCGTCGCTCGCCGCGGCGGCCATCGTCAGCTCGGAGATGCGCGTCAGCTGCCCGGCGATCACGGCCGCGACGCTCTGCCCCTCCGCGCGGCGCGCCGCGACGAGAGCCGCCAGCGCCTGGTCGAGGCCCGTCAGCACCGCCTGCCGGAGCGCCCGCTCGTCGTCCTCGTTCCGCGCTGCGTCGATCGGCTCGAGCACCCCGCGGAGGCCGAGCAGCCCGTCGGCCGAGACCGTCGCGCCCGGCACGCGCGCGCGCACACGCTCCGCCGCGGTGATGACGGCCTCGAGCGCCACCTCGTTCAGGCGGAAGGTGCCCGACGCAACCGTCTCGACCGTCAGCGTGCCGCCGACGTTGCCCCGTGTGAACGCCTTGGCGATGCGCCCCCGCGCCTCGACTTCGACGTCGTCGAACCCCGGCGGCAGCCGCAGGCGCTGCTCGAGACCGCGGCCGTTGACGGAGCGGAGCTCCCACACCCACTGGCCGCCCGCCGAGGCGCCGGAGGCGCGGGCGAAGCCGGTCATGCTGGAGATCGTCATCCGCGTCGCCATCCGCTCGAAGACGCGAGGGCGCGCAGACGGGGCCAGGGCGCGTGGCGCATCAGTTCGCCGCCGCCGGGGCGCCATCGGCCGGCTCGGCGGCCCGGCGCTGCTGCTCGATCTCCCGCCAGCGGGCGACGTTGCGGTTGTGCTCGTCGAGCGTCACCGCGAAAACGTGGCCACCAGTGCCATCGGCGACGAAGTAGATCTCGTTCGTCCGCGACGGGTTCGCCACGGCCTCGAGCGACTCGCGCCCCGGATTGGCGATCGGCCCCGGCGGCAGGCCGTCGATCTGGTAGGTGTTGTAGGGGTTCGGTCGCTGCATGTCGGAGCGCAGGATCGTCCGCGGGCGCAGCCAGGCCGTCCCGCCGTAGATGCCGTAGAGGATCGTCGGGTCCGACTGCAGCCGCATCTTCTTGTTCAGCCGGTTGACGAAGACGCCGGCGACGCGAGTACGCTCGTCCGCCCGGCCCGTCTCCTTCTCGACGATCGAGGCGAGCACCACGAGCTCTTCCGGGGAATCGATCGGAATGTCCGGGTTGCGGCGCGCCCAGACGTCCTCGAGGGCCTCCACCTGCGCCCGCTGCATCCGCTCGAGCATCTGCTGGCGCGTCGTGCCGCGGGTGAACTTGTACGTCTCCGGCAGCAGCGAGCCCTCGGGCGGAATGGCCGCGATGGACCCGGTGAGCACCGGGTCCTGGTTCAGCCGCTCGACGATCTGGGCGCTCGTCAGGCCCTCGGGGATCGTGACGGAGTGCTGGACAGAGCGGCCGGAGATGATGGTGTCCATCACCTCGCTCATGCTCATGTGGGCGCGGAACAGGTACTCGCCCGCCTTCAGCTGGTCTTCCGTGCCGTAGAGCTTCGAGACGCCGAGGAAGACCCATTCGTTGTTGATCACCCCGTGCGAGGCGAGCGTCTCGGCGATCGCCGTCAGGCCGGAACCCGGAGAGATGATCACCGCGCGGTCGGCCGCGAGCGGACCGGGCTCGGAATACTGGACGCTTCCCCAGTAGACCAGCGCACCGACGCCGAGGACGGCAAAGACGGCCATCGTCAGAAAGAAGTTCATGACGATGACGAACGGATTGCGTGCCGCCCGCGAGCGCGTCGGCGGCGGTGGCGCGGGCTCGGGATGGATGGCCTCGCGGGGACTGCGCGGCGTCGGGCGCGGCGGTCGCGGGCTCCGCGCCGGCGGCGTCGTGGCGTCGTCCTCAGTCATGACGGCGAAGATCCCTCAGGCTGCCACACGGCGCGGCCACCCCGTCGCACCGCGGCCGAATCCGGCGCGGAGAAACGGCATGCAGCTCCGCTTCCGTGCCGTCGTCGATCGACATCATTATGGCAAGCCGGCCGTCGCAGCGGCCGGCCTGGTCAATTCTCGTACCGGCGGAACACCAGCGAGGCGTTCGTCCCGCCAAAGCCGAACGAATTCGACAGCACGGTGCGGACGGCCCGCTTCTTCGCCTTGTGCGGGACGAGGTCGATGGCGGTCTCGACGGACGGATTGTCCAGATTGATCGTCGGGGGAACGATCTGGTCGCGAATGGCGAGCACCGAGAAGATCGCCTCGACGGAGCCGGCGGCGCCCAGGAGATGACCGATCGCCGACTTCGTCGACGACATCGCAAGCGAGCCCGCCGCCTCGCCCACCACCCGCTCGACGGCGGCGAGTTCGATGGTGTCGGCCATCGTCGAGGTGCCGTGGGCGTTGATGTAGTCGAGGTCGCCGGCCGAGATGCCGGCCCGCTTCAGGGCGGCCGTCATGCACCGGAAGGCGCCGTCGCCGTCCTCGGAGGGCGCGGTGATGTGGTAGGCGTCGCCCGACATCCCGTAGCCGATCACCTCGGCATAGATGCGGGCGCCGCGGGCGAGAGCGTGGTCGAGCGCCTCGAGCACCACGACGCCGGCGCCCTCGCCCATGACGAAACCGTCGCGGTCTCGGTCGTAAGGACGGGAGGCTTCGGTCGGGCGGTCGTTGAAGGCCGTGGAGAGGGCGCGCGCGGAACTGAACCCGGCAATGGCGAGCCGCCCGATCGGCGATTCCGTGCCGCCGGCGACCATCACGTCGGCATCCTCGAGCGCGATCAGCCGCGCCGCGTCGCCGATGGCATGGGCGCCGGTCGAGCAGGCGGTGACGACGGCGTGGTTCGGCCCCTTCAGCCCGTGCCGGATCGACACGTAACCGGAGGCGAGGTTGATCAGCCGGCCGGGAATGAAGAAGGGGGAGATGCGGCGCGGCCCGCGGTCGCGCAGCGTGATGGAGGCGTCCTCGATGCCGATGAGGCCGCCGATGCCGGACCCGATCAGCACACCGGTGCGGATCTGGTCCTCGTAGCGGGTCGGCTTCCAGTCGGCGTCCTCGAGGGCCTGCTGGGCGGCGGCGACGGCGTAGACGATGAACTCGTCGACCTTCCGCTGCTCCTTCGGCTCCATCCAGTCGTCCGACCGGTAGGTGCCGTTCGTGCCGTCACCGCGCGGGATCTGGCACGCCACCTGGCACGGCAGGTCGGAGACGTCGAAGCTCTCGATGCGCGCGGCACCGCTCTCGCCGGCAATGAGACGCGACCACGTCGCGTCCACGCCGCAGCCAAGCGGCGTGATCATTCCGAGACCGGTTATGACCACTCGTCGCATCGATCAGACGCCGTTCACTTCAGGAGGGGAGCCGCCGACGGCGGCAGGGGCCGCCGACGCCGGCTCGCGGCGCCGACTTAGTTGGCGTTCTTCTCGAGGAACTTCACCGCGTCGCCGACGGTGAGGATCGTCTCGGCGGCATCGTCCGGGATCTCGACGCCGAACTCTTCTTCGAAGGCCATCACGAGCTCGACGGTGTCCAGGCTGTCCGCCCCGAGATCGTCGATGAAGCTCGCATTCTCGGTCACCTTCTCGGCGTCGACGCCGAGGTGCTCGATCACGATCTTCTTCACCCGCTCAGCGATGTCGCTCATGCTCAATCCTCGATAGGTTTCGTTCGGTTACACAGGAGTCCGTTGGCGTCCGGATCTCGCTTGTTTCACAGTGGAATTGGAGACCCAAGAGCTCCGTCGGATCACCCACGCATGGCGACAGGCCTGCATCGGGCGTTCCAGGATCGAAAGCCGCGCTCGGCCGGGGCTAGGTAACACACTTTCCAGACCATTGCCAGCACGCCTCCAGACCCGCCAAGGGTCGGTTTCCGCACGGAAAACTGCGTTCAGACCATCGCCATCCCGCCGTTCACGTGGAGGGTCTGACCGGTGACATAGGCCGCTTCCTCGCTCGCCAGATAGACGCAGGCCGCGGCCACGTCGGCGGGGGAGCCGAGACGGCCGGCCGGCACCACCGCGAGGATCGATTCGCGCTGCTTCTCATCCAGCACGTCCGTCATCGCGGTGGCGATGAAGCCCGGCGCGACGGTGTTGACGGTGATGTTGCGGCTCGCGACTTCCTTGGCGAGAGCCTTCGTCATGCCGATCATGCCGGCCTTCGCCGCCGCATAGTTGCCCTGGCCGGCGTTTCCGGTGACGCCGACGACGGACGTGATCGCGATGATGCGGCCGTGGCGGCGGCGCATCATGCCGCGCAGCGCCGCCCGGGCGAGGTGGAAGCCGGCCGTGAGGTTCACCTCGAGGACCGAATCCCACTCCTCGTCCTTCATCCGCATGAACAGGTTGTCCCGCGTGATGCCCGCATTGTTGACGAGGATGTCGACGTGGCCCATCGCGGCGTCGACGGCCGGCAGGAGGGCCGCGACCTCGGCGCGATTCGAGAGATTCGCCGGCAGCACGTGGACGCGCTCGCCGAGGCGGCCGGCGACCTCCTCGAGCTTTTCGCGGCGCGTGCCGGAGAGGGCGACGACGGCGCCCCGGGCGTGCAGGGCGGAGGCGATCGCCTCGCCGATGCCGCCGCTGGCGCCGGTCACGAGGGCATGGCGGCCCGAGAGATCGAACATGCCTTCCACTCCTCAGCCGGCAAGCCGCTCGGCGAAACCTTCGACGTCGGCCGGCGAGCCGACGGCGAACGCCCGGGCGTCCTTGGCGATCCGTTTGGAAAGACCGGTCAGCACGCTGCCGGCACCGATCTCGACGAAGCAGTCGGCGCCGTCGGCGGCGAGGGCGGCGACGCTCTCCCGCCAGCGCACGGTGCCGGTCACCTGCTCGACGAGCAGGCGGCGAATTGCGTCCGGTTCCGTCACCGGGGCGGCCGTGACGTTGGCATAGAGCGGCACGATCGGCGCACGCACCTCGGCCGTGGCCAGCGCCTCCGCCATGACGGCGGCGGCAGGCGACATCAGGGCGCAGTGGAAGGGCGCGCTCACCGCGAGCAGCACCGCCCGCTTCGCGCCACGCCCCTTGGCGAGCGCAACCGCCCGCTCGACCGCCGCCTTCGTGCCGGACAGCACGACCTGACCCGGCGCGTTGTCGTTGGCGACGTCGCAGACCTCGCCCTCGGCGGCCTCGGCCGCCACCGCGGCGGCGACCTCGAGGTCGATACCGAGGAGAGCGGCCATGGCGCCCGCGCCCGCCGGCACGGCCTCCTGCATGGCCCGCCCGCGGGTCCGCAGCAGCCGCGCGGCGTCGGCGACCGTGAGGCTGCCGGCGGCGACGAGGGCGGAATATTCGCCGAGCGAATGCCCGGCCACGAAGCGAGCCGTCTGCGCCACCGAGACGCCGGCCGACTCGAGCGCCCGCAGGGTAGCGATCGACGTCGCCATCAGTGCCGGCTGCGCGTTGGCCGTCAGGGTGAGGATGTCCTCCGGCCCTTCGAAGACGATCTTCGACAGCGATTCCCCGAGCGCCTCGTCGACCTCTTCGAACACCTGTCTCGAAGCGGGAAAGGCGTCGGCGAGCGCACGCCCCATGCCGACGCTCTGGCTGCCCTGGCCGGGAAACGTGAAGGCAGTGGACATGACGGTGGGATCGGGTCCTGATCGGTTCGCGGGCCTCGCCCGCCGTCGGACGACGGGGTGCCGTGGCGGCGCGACAAAGGCGCCTCGGTCCGAGGAAGTCAAGCCCGACCCGCCGACGGCGTCCGCTGCGGCGATCCGCCGGACGGCCGTTTCGGCGTCCCGCTTGCATCTGCCGCGGTTCCCGTTAAAAGCACGCGCGATGCACTGGCTCCGGCCGGGGGCTGAACGGACGGCCGCGTCCGCCGGAATCACTCCGGTACCGCGGCAGTGGGTGGCGAGACCGCCCGTCGTCCCGTGTCTCCGCTCGCGAAGACGACGCAAGCTCGATGCCTTTCCCGAAAAGAGGCTTCGACGAGGCTCCGCGCCGGCCGTGCACGCGAACGAGGAAAGGCGGCAATCCATGCCACTCTACGAACATGTGTTCATGGCTCGACAGGACGTGTCGAGCCAGCAGGTCGATGCGCTCGTCGAGCAGTTCAAGGGCGTCATCGAGCAGAACGGCGGCTCGATCGCCAAGGTCGAGAACTGGGGCGTGAAGCCCCTCGCCTACCGCATCAAGAAGAACCGCAAGGCGCACTATGCGCTGATGAACATCGACGCCCCCCCGGCCGCCGTGGCCGAGATGGAGCGCCAGATGCGCATCAACGAGGACGTGCTCCGCTACCTGACGATCCGCGTCGAGGAGCACGAGGAAGCGCAGTCGGTGATGCTGCAGAAGCGCGACCGTGACGATCGCCGTCGCCGCGACCGCGACGACTTCGGCGGCGGCCGCGACTTCGGCGGTGGCCGCGATCGTGACCGTGACCGTGGCGAGCGCCGTCCGCGCCGCGACGACGACGCCGGACAGGAGTAATCGTCATGGCCGTTGATATCGCTCAGCTTCCCACCCGCCGGCCGTTCTTCCGCCGCCGCAAGACGTGCCCGTTCTCCGGCGCCAACGCGCCGAAGATCGACTACAAGGACGTCAAGCTGCTGCAGCGCTACATCTCGGAGCGCGGCAAGATCGTGCCGTCGCGCATCACCGCGGTGTCGCAGAAGAAGCAGCGCGAGCTCGCCAAGGCGATCAAGCGCTCCCGCTTCCTCGGCCTGCTGCCCTACGTCATCCGTTGAGACCGGCGGGCCGGGCGGACGCACCGCCCGGCCCCGCACCGGTTTCGGCCTGGGATCGGCGCCCGCGGTGGGCGTCCGCTCTCTAACCGCCGGGACCCGGCGGGACAGTCCACAGGAGAACACCCATGCACGTCATCCTGCTCGAGCGCATTCCGAAGCTCGGCCAGATGGGCGACGTCGTCCGCGTCCGCGACGGTTTCGCCCGCAACTTCCTGCTGCCGAAGGGCAAGGCCCTCCGCGCCACCCAGTCGAATCGCGAGCGCTTCGAGCAAGAGCGCGTCCACCTCGAGGCGCGCAACCTCGAGCGGCGCAGCGAGGCGCAGGCCGTCGGCGAGAAGCTCGAGGGCAAGTCGTTCGTCGCCATCCGCCAGGCGGGCGAGACCGGCCAGCTCTACGGCTCCGTCAGCACCCGTGACATCGCCGAGGCGATCGAGGCCGACGGCTTCTCGATCAACCGCACCCAGGTGGACCTCAACCAGCCGATCAAGTCGATCGGCCTCCACACCGTGCGGATCGTCCTCCATCCGGAAGTCACCGTCAGCGTGACGCTCAACGTCGCCCGCTCCGCGGACGAGGCGGAGCGCCAGGCGCGGGGCGAGAACCTCACCCAGCGCGACGCCGGGTTCGAGTTCGAGCCGGACGAGGACGAGGAGGAGGAAGGCGAGGACCGCGGCGAGACCGCCGAGGCCTGAGCCTTCCCCGGGCGGCAGACATCGCCCTTTGCCAAACGTGAGACAGGAAAGGACGCGGCGGGCAACGCCGCGTCCTTTTCGCGTTCGTGCGCACCCACTTGAGCAGCACGTTTCACGCGCATACGATCCCCGACCGTCCGAGGTTTGCGCCTTCCCGCGCCCGGAGGCTGGGTATGATTCGTGTGATCGAAGCCATCCTGTCGCGCGCGGTGACGCACGGGACTCTGGAGATCATCGGCTCCGACGGCAGATTGCGGCGTTTTGGCGACGGCACCGGCCGCCTCGTCCGCGCCCGTTTCGTCGACGCAGCCACGGAGCGGGCAATCGTCCTCGATCCGGAGCTGAAGTTCGGCGAGGCCTTCATGGAGGGGAAGGTCGTCCTCGAGGAAGGGTCGATCTATGACCTCCTCGACGTCCTCCTCGGCAACCTGCGCGGCGATTCGCAGCCGACCTGGCCGGCGAAGCTGCGCGGGATGTGGCGCGTCGCGACGCGCCGGCTGCGCCAGCACAACACCGAGAAGCGCGCCCGCCGCAACGTCGCCCACCACTACGACCTCGACGGCGCCCTCTACCGCCTCTTCCTCGACAGCGACCGGCAGTACTCCTGCGCCTATTTCGAGGACCCGGGCGACGACATCGAGACGGCGCAGCTCGCCAAGAAGCGCCACCTCGCGGCGAAGCTGCTGCTTGAGCCGGGCCACAAGGTGCTCGACATCGGCTGCGGCTGGGGCGGGCTCGGACTCTATCTCGCCGACGTCTGCGAGGCGGACGTCACCGGCGTGACGCTCTCGGAGGAACAGTTCGGCATCGCCAACGCCCGGGCGAAGGAGCGCGGCCTTTCCGACCGCGCCCGCTTCGAGCTGCGCGACTATCGCACCCTCGAGGGACCCTACGACCGCATCGTCTCGGTCGGCATGTTCGAGCACGTCGGCGTCGGCCACTTCGACGAGTTCTTCGGCAAGGTGAAGCAGCTCCTGAAGCCGGACGGCGTCATGGTGCTGCACTCGATCGGCCGCTTCGACGGCCCGGGCGACACCAACTCGTGGATCCAGAAGTACATCTTCCCCGGCGGCTACATCCCGGCTCTGTCGGAGGTCCTGCCGGTGATCGAGCGCACGCGGCTCATCACCACCGACGTCGAGATCCTCCGCCTCCACTACGCCGAGACGCTGCGCGCCTGGCGCGAGCGCTTCCTCGCCCGCCGCGAGGAGGCGAAGGCGCTCTACGACGAGCGCTTCTGCCGGATGTGGGAGTTCTATCTCGCCGCGTCCGAGACGGCCTTCCGCCACCAGGACATGATGAACTTCCAGATCCAGTTCGCCCGCCACCAGCACGCCGTGCCGCTGACGCGCGAGTACATGGTGGACGAGGAGCGCCGCCTGAAGGAGCGCGAGCAGGCCCGCCCGTCGCTGCGTCTCGCCGGCGAGTGAGCCGACCGGCGCGCCGCGCGGCGGCGGGCCGGCGAGGCGCGAATCGGGTAGCCTTCCGGCGAGCGGCCGCCCGTGAATTAACGGGGACAACCGCACCCGGCGTCTGGCTCGTCGCGCCGCGGTCGCGGTAACTCGGTCGCCAGCCGCCCCGAGGACGTCCAGACCGCCATGGAAGCCACCGCCCGCAAGCTCGACCCTGCCGCCTATGCGCGGCTGCCGCCGCACAACGTCGAGCTCGAGCGCCAGTTGCTCGGCGCCATCCTGATGAACAACGAGACCTTCTACCGGGTCTCCGACTTTCTCGAGTCCGGCCACTTCTTTTTCGAGGCGCACCGCCGCATCTTCGAGAAGACGTCGCAGCTGGTGCGGGCCGGCAAGAACGCCTCGCCGATCACGCTGAAGACCTTCTTCGCCGCCGAGGAACAGATCGCCGACCTGTCGGTGACGCAGTACCTGCTGCGGCTCGCCGCCGACGCGACGACGATCATCAACGCCGAGGACCACGGGCGCACGATCTTCGACCTCGCGCTCCGCCGCTCGCTGATCCGCATCGGCGAGGACATGGTCAACATCGCCTTCGATTCGCCGATCGAGGCGCCGCCGAAGGTGCAGATCGAGGACGCCGAGCGGCGGCTCTACGAGCTCGCCGAGACCGGTCGCTACGAAGGCGGCTTCCAGGCCTTCTCCGACGCCCTCGCCACCGCCATCGACATGGCCGCGGCCGCCTACCAGCGCTCCGGAGGCCTATCGGGCCTCGCCACCGGCCTCGACGACATGGACCGCCTGATGGGCGGCCTGCAGCGCTCCGACCTCGTGATCCTCGCCGGCCGGCCGGCCATGGGAAAGACGGCGCTCGCCACCAACATCGCCTACAACGTCGCGCGCGCCTACCGGCCGGGCGCGGCGCCCGACGGCGCTCCGCACGCCGAGGACGGCGGCATCGTCGGCTTCTTCTCGCTGGAAATGTCGGCCGAGCAGCTCGCCACCCGCATCATCGCCGAGCAGTCGGGCGTCTCTTCCTCGCTGATCCGCCGCGGTTCCATCGACGCCGAGCAGTTCGACCGGATCGCCGCGGTAGCGCAGGAGATCCAGTCGCTGCCGCTCTACATCGACCAGACCGGCGGCATCTCGATCGGCCAGCTCGCCGCCCGCGCCCGCCGCCTGAAGCGCCAGCGCGGGCTCGACCTCCTCGTCGTCGACTACCTGCAGCTGCTGCAGGGCTCCGGCAAGCGCGGCGAGAACCGGGTGCAGGAGATCACCGAGATCACCACCGGGCTCAAGGCGCTCGCCAAGGAGCTCGACGTCCCGATCCTCGCCCTCTCCCAGCTGTCGCGCCAGGTCGAGGCGCGCGAGGACAAGCGCCCGCAGCTCTCGGACCTGCGCGAATCCGGCTCCATCGAGCAGGACGCCGACGTCGTCATGTTCGTCTACCGCGAGGAGTACTACCTGAAGAGCCGCAAGCCGAAGGAGGGCTCGGAGGAGTTCTTCAAGTGGCAGGCGGAGATGGAGGCCGTGGCCGGCGTCGCCGAGGTGATCGTCGGCAAGCAGCGTCACGGCCCGACCGGCACGGTTCCGCTGCAATTCGATGCAGAGGTGACGCGGTTCTCGAATCTCGCGCGCGACTACCACCTCCCGGACAGGGACTGAGGATGCCCAAGGCGGCGATGCATCGTCCTGTCGACCCGACTACCCTGTCCGCGAGCGCCCGTCCGGTGTCGCTCGACGAGACCGACCACCTGGCGGGCGGACGGCTGACGGTGGACCTCGCCGCCCTCGCCGCCAACTGGCGCAGCCTCGCCGCCCGCGCCGCCCCGGCGGAGACCGCCGGCGTCGTCAAGGGCGACGGCTACGGCATCGGCCTCGAGGCAGCGACCGGCACCCTCGCCGACGCCGGCTGCCGCACCTTCTTCACCGCCACCCTCGCCGAGGCGCTGCGGGCGAAGGCGGTCGTGCCGGAGGCGGCCGTCTACGTCTTGAACGGCTTCCCGCCGGGAGCGGCGGCCCTCGTCGCCGATGCGGGCCTCCGTCCCGTCCTCGGCAGCCTCGAGGAAGTCGAGGACTGGGCCGCCCTCGGCCGGTCCCGCGGCCGCGCCTTCCCCTCCGCCCTCCACGTCGACACCGGCATGAACCGCCTCGGCCTCGCGCGTGACGTGGCCGTCGCCGTCGCCGGACGGGCGGACCTGCGGCCCCATCTCGGCCTCTCGCTGCTGATGAGCCACCTCGCCTGCGCCGACACGCCGGACCACCCTCTGAACGCCCGGCAGCTCGCCGCCTTCGCCGCCGCCCGGGCGCTGTTCCCGGGCGTCCCCGCCTCGCTCGCCAATTCCGCGGCGACCCTCGCCCTCCCCGAGACCCGCTTCGACCTCGTCCGGCCCGGCATCGCCGTCTATGGCGGCCAGGCCGTTGCCGGCCGGCCGAACCCGATGCGGCCGGTGGCGACCCTCGAGGGGCGCATCATCAAGATCCGCGAGGCGGAGGCCGGCGATTCCGTCGGCTACGGCGCCGCCGAGACCCTCGGCCGCCGGAGCCGCCTCGCCGTCGTCGGCATCGGCTACGCCGACGGCTTCCCGCGGGCCGCCGGATCGAGCGACGCCACCGGCGGCGCCTCGGGCTGGATCGCCGGCCACCGCGTCCGCCTCGTCGGCCGCGTCTCGATGGACCTCCTCGTCTACGACGTCACCGACGTGCCGCCGGAGCTCGCCCGCCGCGGCGACTGGATCGAGCTGTTCGGCACCCACGTGCCGGTCGACGACGTCGCCGCCCGTGCCGGGACCATCGGCTACGAGATCCTCACCCAGCTCGGCCGCCGCTTCGACCGCGACACCGTCGGGCGCGCCTGATGGCGCGGGCGCGCAGCCAGTTCGTCTGCCAGGCCTGCGGCAACGTCACCACGCGCTGGAACGGCCGCTGCGAGGCGTGCGGCGAGTGGAACACCATCGTCGAGGAGGCCGCGAGCGGCCCCATGCCGGCGGGGCGGCCGGGACGCGTCGTCCCGCTCGGCACGCTGGAGGGCAACGGCGCGACGGCTCCGCGCACGGCCTCCGGCATCGGCGAACTCGATCGCGTCACCGGCGGCGGCTTCGTCCGCGGCTCGGCCATCCTCCTCGGCGGCGACCCCGGCATCGGCAAGTCGACGCTGCTCCTGCAGGCCGCGGCGGCGATCGCCCGGCAGGGCGGCCGCGTCGTCTTCATCACCGGCGAGGAGGCGGCCGACCAGGTGCGGCTGCGGGCCCAGCGCCTCGGTTTGTCGGGCACCAGCGTCGCGCTCGCCGCCGAGACCTCGGTGGAGGACATCCTCGCCACGCTGACGTCCGCGCCCCCGCCGGCCCTCATCGTCATCGATTCGATCCAGACTGCCTGGACCGCGGCGATCGAATCGGCGCCGGGAACGGTGAGCCAGGTCCGGGCCTCCTCGCACGCCCTCATCCGCTACGCCAAGCAGTCCGGTGCCGCCCTCGTGCTCGTCGGCCACGTCACCAAGGACGGCCAGATCGCCGGGCCGCGCGTCGTCGAGCACATGGTCGACGCGGTGATGGGCTTCGAGGGGGATGGCAGCGGCCCCTTCCGCATCCTGCGCACCACCAAGAACCGCTTCGGCCCGACCGACGAGATCGGCGTCTTCGAGATGACCGGCCAGGGACTGAAGGAGGTCAGCAACCCGTCCGAGCTCTTCCTCGGCGACCGCGACCGCTCGAGCCCCGGCACCGCCGTCTTCGCCGGGATCGAGGGCACCCGGCCGCTCCTCGTCGAGATCCAGGCCCTCGTCGCCCCCTCCCCGCTCGCCAACCCTCGGCGGGCCACCGTCGGCTGGGACGGCAACCGCCTGTCGATGATCCTCGCGGTGCTGGAGGCGCGCTGCGGCATCCGTTTCGGCGTCAACGACGTCTACCTCAACGTCGCCGGCGGGCTCCGGATCGTCGAGCCGGCGGCGGACCTTGCGGTGGCGGCGGCGCTCCTCTCCTCCCTCAGCGGGGTTGCCCTGCCCCCCGATTGCGTCTATTTCGGCGAGGTCAGCCTGACGGGGGGCATCCGCCCCGTCGGGCACGTCTCGACACGCCTCAAGGAAGCGGAAAAGCTCGGCTTTCGGCAGGCGGTGCTACCGGAAGGGTCGATCGGGGACGAGGTCCGGGAACGCCGGATCGACGTCACCGGCATGCGGACGCTGCTTGATCTTGTCGGCCGAGTCGCGGCTTCATCCGTCGATGACGGCGAACTCTCCTCCCACTCGAGGCCCGGCATCCAGCGGGCCGCTTCCCTGCAGCGAGGCGGGCATGGGCGGTGAAGAAACGGTGCGTCGTGGCCGTGCCACGCGAGTGAGGTTGTCCGAACCATGTCGGTGACGCTGCTCGACGGGCTCGTCCTCGTCGTCATCCTGATCTCAGCCCTTCTGGCGATGCTGCGCGGCTTCGTCCGCGAGGTCCTTTCGATCGCCTCCTGGGTCGCGGCGGCGGCTGCCGCCTACGTCTTCTACGACGACCTGTTGCCGCTCGTCCGCCAGTACGTCAGCAACGAGTACGTCTCCCTCGGCATCGCCATCGGCGGCATCTTCTTCGTCACGCTGATCATCGTCAGCATCATCACGATGAAGATTTCCGACTTCGTCATCGATTCGAAGATCGGCATCCTCGACCGCACCCTCGGCTTCGTCTTCGGCGCGGCGCGCGGACTGCTCCTCATCGTCGTGGCGATGCTGTTCTTCAACTTCCTGGTGCCGCCGGCGCAGCAGCCGGCCTGGGTGGCGCAGGCGCGCTCGAAGCCGATGCTCGACAATCTCGGCACGCAACTTGTCGCAGCCCTGCCGGACGCCCCTGACCGCTCGATCCTCGATCGCTATATACCCGGGGCCAACCGGACGCCGCCGGCCGCCACGCCTCCCGCGGGCGCCGCTCCGGCCGATGGTGCCCCCGCCACCGGAACCCCGCCCGCCGGCGGCGCTCCGGCGGGGGCCCCGGCGACCACGGACCAGCAGTCGGATGCGAGCTACGGCTCGGGAGCCCGGCAGGGGCTCAACCAGTTGATTCAATCGAGCGGCAGCAACGGCCAATAGTCGGGTCCGGCGAATGGTCTTTTGTCGCGAACCGCAGAGTGGTTCGAGCGAGACGATGAACGACGCTTCCGCCCCGGCCGGAGACGCTCCGACCCTCTCGCACCGCCCCGACGCCGGCGGTCTGCCCTTCGACGACGACCATCTGCACGAGGAGTGCGGCGTCTTCGGCGTGTTCGGCCACGAACAGGCCGCAGCCCTCGTGGCGCTCGGGCTGCATGCCCTGCAGCACCGCGGCCAGGAGGCGGCGGGCATCGTCTCCTTCGACGGCCAGCAGTTCGTCCCGGAGCGCTACATCGGCCTCGTTGGCGACAACTTCACGAAGCCGTCCGTCATGGAGCGCCTGAAGGGCAGCCGGGCGATCGGCCACACCCGCTACGCCACCACCGGCGGCCAGATCCTCCGCAACGTCCAGCCGCTGTTCGCCGAGTTCGCCGGCGGCGGCTTCGCGGTTGCCCACAACGGCAACCTGACGAACGCGATGACGCTGCAGCGCCGCCTGCAGAACCGCGGCTCGATCTTCCAGTCGACCTCCGATACCGAGACGATCATCCACCTCATCGCGACGAGCGAGCCCGGGCCGCTGATCGAGCGCTTCATCGCGGCGCTGCGCCAGCTCGAGGGGGCCTATGCCCTCGTCGCCCTGTCGGAGAAGAAGATGATCGGCTGCCGCGACCCGCTCGGGGTGCGGCCGCTGCTGCTCGGCCGCCTCGACGACGCCTACGTGCTCGCCTCGGAGACCTGCGCCCTCGACATCATCGGCGCCACCTTCGTGCGCGACATCGAACCGGGCGAGATGGTGGTCATCACCGAGACGGGGGTCGAGAGCCTCTACCCGTTCCAGCGCCTGAAGTCGCGCTTCTGCGTCTTCGAGTACGTCTACTTCGCCCGGCCGGATTCGAACGTCGAGGGCCGCAACGTCTATGACGTGCGCAAGCGCATCGGCGCCGAACTCGCCCGCGAATCGCCCGCTGACGTCGACCTCGTCGTGCCGGTGCCGGATTCCGGCACGCCCGCGGCGATCGGCTACTCCCAGGAAGCCGGCATCCCGTTCGAGCTCGGCATCATCCGCAACCACTATGTGGGGCGGACCTTCATCGAGCCGTCCGACGCCATCCGCCACATGGGCGTGAAGCTGAAGCACAGCCCGAACCGCGCCCTCATCGAGGGCCGGCGGATCGTGCTCATCGACGATTCGATCGTCCGCGGCACCACCTCCTTGAAGATCGTCGAGATGATGCGCGACGCCGGCGCCGCCGAGGTGCACATGCGCATCGCCTCGCCGCCGACCACCAACTCCTGCTTCTACGGCGTCGACACGCCGGAGAAGTCGAAGCTGATCGCCTCGCGCATGTCCGTCGAGGAGATGGCGCGCTTCATCAAGGTCGACAGCCTCGCCTTCCTGTCGATCGACGGCCTCTACCGCGCCGTCGGCGAGCGGGGGCGCGATCCGCGCCAGCCGCAGTTCTGCGACGCCTGCTTCACCGGCGACTACCCGACCCGCCTCACCGACCGCCAGGAGAAGGAGACCGTGCGGCAGCTCTCGCTGCTCGCCGAGGTCTCCTGAGCTCCGCCAGCAACGGACACGCCGGATGGATCCTCGCTTCGAGGGGCGCATCGCCCTCGTCACCGGCGCCTCGCGGGGCATCGGCCGCGCGCTGGCGCTCGCCCTTGGCGCCGCCGGCGCCCACGTCATCGCCCTCGCCCGCACCACCGGCGCGCTCGAGGAGCTGGACGACGAGATCCGCGCGGCGGGCGGCAGCGCCGCGACGCTGGTGCCGGTGGACCTCAAGGACATGCCCGCCCTCGACCGGCTCGGCCTGTCGATCCACGAGCGCTGGGGCCGGCTCGACATCCTCGTCGGTAACGCCGGCATGCTCGGCCCGCTCTCGCCGATCGGCCACATCGACCCGAAGGTGTTCGACCAGGTGATGGCGGTGAACGTCACCGCCAACTGGCGGCTGATCCGCTCGCTCGACCCGCTGCTCCGCCAGTCGGAGGCCGGCCGCGCCATCTTCCTCTCCTCGACCGCATCGCAGAAGAGCCGTCCCTACTGGGGCCTCTACGCCACGACGAAGCTCGCCCTTGAGATGATCGTTCGCACCTATGCGGCCGAGACGGCGCACACGCCCATCAAGGCGAACCTCGTCAATCCGGGCGCGATGCGCACGAAGATGCGGGCCCAGGCGATGCCCGGCGAGGACCCGGCGACGCTGCCGCCGCCGGAGGATGTCGTCGCGCCGGTGCTCGAGCTCCTGGCGCCGGCGTGCGCGGTGTCGGGCGTCCTCTACGACCACCCGAGCCGGAGCCTGAAGGCCTTCCAGCCCCCCGCCCCGCTCGCCTGAGGCGGGCGTCGGCGCCTCAGCGATCGTCCTTGTCGGCGAACGGGTTGTCGCCCTTGCGCAGCGAAAAGCGGATCGGAACGCCCGGCAGCTCGAAGCGCTCGCGCAGATTGTTGACGAGATAGCGCATGTAGGCGTCCGGCAGTGCCTCTGGCCGCGAGCAGAACGCCACGAAGTGCGGCGGCCGGCTCTTCACCTGGGTCATGTAGCGCAGCTTGATCCGCCGGCCGGACACCGCCGGCGGCGGATGGTGCTCGATCACGGCCCCGAGCCAGCGGTTCAGCCGGCCGGTCGAGATGCGCCGGCTCCAGGCGTCGCGGGCGGCGAAGGCGGTCTGCATCAGCCGGTCGAGGCCGGTCCCGACGAGCCCTGAGACGGGCACGATCGCGACGCCGCGCAGTTGCGGCAGCAGCCGGTCGGCCATCTCCCGGAGGGCGCGATGGGCGGCGTTGCGGTCCTCGACGAGGTCCCACTTGTCGGCGGCGACGATGATCGCCCGGCCCTCGCGCTCGACGAGGTCGGCGATCTGCAGGTCCTGCTTCTCGAAGGGCTGGGTCGCATCGAGCGTCAGCACCACCACCTCGGCGAAGCGGATGGAGCGCAGCGTCTCGCCGACCGACAGCCGCTCGAGCTTGCCCTCCACCTTCGCCTTCCGCCGCAGCCCCGCCGTGTCGACCAGGTCGACGCGGCGGTCGCGCCAGGTCCACGGCACGGTGATCGCGTCGCGCGTGATGCCGGCCTCCGGGCCGGTCAGGAGCCGCTCCTCACCGAGGAGGGCGTTGATGAGGGTCGACTTGCCGGCGTTCGGACGCCCGACGATAGCGAGCTTCAGGGGCCGAGTGTCGATCGCCGGCGCCCCGTCCTCCTCCTCGTCCTCGGCCGCGGGGACCGCGATGTCCGCCTCGGCGTCGTCCTCCGGCTCCTCCGGCGGCTCGAAGCGCGACAGCACCGTGTGGAGATCGGCGAGGCCTTCGCCGTGCTCGGCCGAGACGGGGATCGGGTCGCCGAGCCCGAGGGCGTAGGCCTCGAGCGCCCCCGCCTCGCCGGCGCGGCCTTCCGACTTGTTGGCGACGAGGATCACCGGCCGGTCCGAGCGGCGGACGAGCTCGGCGAAGTGCTCGTCGAGCGGCGTCACGCCCGCGCGCGCGTCGATGACGAACAGCACCACGTCCGCCTCGCGGATCGCCGCTTCCGTCTGGGCGCGCATGCGGCCGGCGAGGCTGTCCTCGTCCACCTCGTCGAGGCCGGCGGTGTCGATGGCGACGAAGCGCATGCCGGCGAGGCGGGCGTTGCCCTCGCGCCGGTCCCGCGTCACCCCGGGCGTGTCGTCGACGAGCGCGATCTTGCGCCCGACGAGACGGTTGAAGAGGGTCGACTTGCCGACATTCGGCCGGCCGACGATCGCGACCCTGAGCTGCATCCCCCGGTTCCCCGCGTCAACGATAGGCGGAGATCGTACCGGTCCCCGACACCGTGATCATCAGACCCGCGGCCGCGATCGGCGAGATGTAGGAGGGCTCGCCGATCGAGCGCGTGCTGGTGATCTGTCCCGAGGAGGCGTCGACCGAGGCGAGCTTCGCATCGCTCGACACCACCCAGAGCGAGCCGCCGGCGAGCACCGGGCCCGCCCAGTTCGTCCGCTCCTTGCGCGTCTTGACGATCGGCAGCTGCGTCGCCCAGAGCGGCACGCCGGTGTTGCGGTCGAGCGCCACCACGCGGTCGTCGAGGTCGACGAGGAACACCGCGTTGCCGGAGACGATCGGCGTATGGGCGCTGCCGACGTCCTGCTCCCACTTGCGCGCGCCGGTCGACAGGTCGATGGCGATGGTGCGACCGGCGACGCCGGAGGCATAGACGACGCCGCCGCTGACGACCGGGCTCGCCGAGAGGTCGTTGATCGAGGACAGCGCCATCGTGCGGGTCGCCCTCGTCACCGCGTCCGACCACTTCGGCTCGCCGGTGGTGGCGTTGAAGGCGATCACCTCGCCGGAGGTGTAGGGCACCACGACCGTGTCGCCGACCACCGCCGGAGAGGCGTTGGCGAGGAGGCCCGCGGTCTCCGGGATGCCGCGATAGGACCAGAGCTCGGCGCCGTCCGCCTGGTTGACGGCGTAGACGACGTTCGTCTGGGTGACGACGAACACCTTGCCGCCGGCGGCCGTCGGAGCGCCGCGCGCCGGGGCCTCGAGTTCCTTGGTCCACACCTTCGAGCCGGAGCCGGCGTCGAGGGCGGTGAGTTCGCCGTAGGTCGTGCCCACATAGACACGCCCCTGGTCGTAGGAGACGCCACCGCCGGCGGCGATGTCGCGCTCGCCCTCCGGCCTCAGCGTCACCGTCCAGCCGCGCCCGCCGCCCGTCAGCGACAGCGAGGTGACGACCGCGCCCGGCGAGTAGACGTAGAGGCGGCCGCCGGCCGCGACCGGGCGGGCGGAGATGCGCAGGTTCTGGCCGCCGCCGAAGCCGGCGATGCCACCGCCGCCGCCGCCGCCGAGCGAGGTGCTCCAGACGCGGGCGGCGCTGCCGTCATAGGCGATGTTGCCGGGATCGTTGGCGGCGTTGCCACCAGGCTGCGACCAGTCGGCGAAGGCCTGGGCGGGGCCGACGGAGGCCGCGCGCGCCCCTTCCGGCTGCACCGCCGCGGCGCCGCCCTCGGCGAAGACGGCCGTGCGGGTGCCGGGCAGGATCTTGTCCTTCTCGGCGAACGGATTGAACGAGTAGACGGCGTCCGACACCGTCTCGCATCCGGTAAGAAGGCCGGCGAACGCAACGACGGCGACAAGACGCGCCGCAGCGCCGGCAGACGGGAACGCACTCAAGAGGGGTCTCCACCGCTGTTGGCGGCCGGGGGCTTGGCGCTCTGGATCAGCGACAGCATCAGCTGCGCGCGGTTCTGGAACTCACCCGTCGCCGCCCGGTCGTCCGCGATCTGTCGGAAATAGCCTTCGGCAGCGGGAAGGTCGCCCGCCGCATAGGCCGCGAGACCCGCCACCTCGCGCGCCGCCTGGCGCCACGGCCCTTCCCCGACCGCCAGTGCCGCGACGCGCTCGTCCACCGCTGCGCGGTCGCCGTCGTCGAGGGCGAGGTAGCCGGCCCGGACGCGGGCGAGGTTGCGGTAGAGCGTCGGCACCGCGCTGTCGGCGGCGATCGCGTCGAAGGCGGCGATGCCGGCCGGCCGGTCGCCGGCCTGGGCGTACTCGCTGGCCGCCCGGAAGCGGGCGAGCAGCTTGTAGCCGGCCGGGCCGCTCTCCGCGAGCGAGGCGAGTGCCGTCGCCGCACCGGAATGGTCTTCCTGCTGGGCAAGCTCGAGGGCCGAGAAGAACAGGTCGCCGGCGACGTTCGCCTGCGACTGCTGCCAGGCGAGATAGCCGCGCCAGCCTGCCGTGCCGGCAACGATCAGGACGGCGACGACGATGGCGACGATGCCGAAGCGTTCCCAGAGCTTCTTCAGCTGCTCGCGCTTATAGTCGCGCTCGGCCTCGTGGAAGATATCCGACATTCGACCCCGTCTCGACCAGCTGACCCTGCACGACGACCCGCGGTTCATCCGCCGCGCCCCAACGGGCGCGTCGGACGCCGAGGGGCGCACGGTTGTCGTCGGCTTACAGGTTTCGTGTCGCCGAGCCAAGCGGATCGGCCGAGAGGACCCGCGTGCGACTCAGACGACCGGCACGCCGATCAGCCAGAGGTGCAGCTTCGCCACGAAGGCGGCATAAACAAGGAGCCCGAGGCCGAGGGCAATCAAATCGTTGCGGACGGGCCCGCGGGCGATGGCGACCCGCCCCGCCGCCTCCCGCCGCTTCAGGGAAATGCGGTCGACGACGCCCCAGACGAGGAAGCTCGCGAACAGCAGAACCGAGGCGGCATCGCCGTTGGCGAGGAGGTGGGCGAAGGCCCACAGCTTCACCGCCGTGACGAGCGGGTGCCGCACGGCCGCGCTGATCCGGCCAGGCAGATAGGCCGCGAAGGCGAGCACGAACACCGGCACCAGCAGCAGCAGCGTGACGTGGCGCAGCCAGGTCGGCGGGTCGTAGAGCACCGGCGGCCCCTCGGCCCGCGCGAGACCGTAGCCCCACACGACGAGTACGAGGCCGGCGAGCGAGACGAGCGAGTAGACGAGCCGGTAGGGCCCGCGCCCGAGTTGCGCGACCAGACGGTCGTGCAGGGCCGGGGCGGCCGGGAGCAGGTGACTGCCGAGGAAGACGACGAGCCCGATCGCGAGGACGAGCATGCGGACATCTCCGGAGCACGAGGCGAGAGCGCGACCTTAGACCTTCGGCAGACGACGGCGAGATGTCGTTGCGTCGCGGCCGGCGCGACCGATGCGGCAACTTCACCGAGACTTGACCGCCGCAGCCCGCATGAGGCGCCGCAGGGCGCGGGCGGCGATGGCAGCACGGGCGCGCTGTCGCTAAGCTTCGAGGGCAACAAGACGAATGGGGGGAGAGATGCGTCTCGCGGCCTCGACCTTTCTCGCGCTCATACTCGTTCTCGCCGCCGCACCGTCCTTCGCCGGCACGGTGGTGGCGCGCGTCGACCTGTCCGAGCAGCGCATGTACGTCTCGATCGCCGGCAAGCCCGCCTATTCCTGGCCGGTGTCGACGGCCCGGCGCGGCTACGTCACGCCCACGGGCAGCTACCGCCCGACGCGCCTCCACCGTCGCTGGTACTCGCGCAAATACGACAACGCGCCGATGCCGCACTCGATCTTCTTCCGCGGCGGCTATGCGATCCACGGCACCACCGCGGTGAGGGCGCTCGGCCGCCCCGCCTCGCACGGCTGCGTGCGCCTCGCCCCCGGCAACGCGGCGACGCTCTTCCAGCTCGTCTCGTCCTACGGGCCGAGGAACACCCGCATCGTCATCACCCGCTGAGGCGGGTGGGTCACAGTTTACCTCTTCGCACGACGGGGACCGTGCAGGCGTTGCATGGGCCGCCCGGACCTCGTATCGGACCTTGAGGGGTGCCGGAAAGGGGAGCCGAGTCGGTGCAGACCGCAGCAGTCGTCACCGCCGCCGTGCTGGCGCTTGGCGTCGCCGGATCGCCGGCCGGCGCCGCGTCGCTCTGCGACCCGCGGGCCGCCGACGGCACGTGGCTGCTCGTCATCAGCGCCGCCAAGGCGCCGATCTACTGCGAGGTGCGCATCGCCCGCGGCTGGATCGACCGCCAGTCGTGCCAGGCCGATTCCCTCACCGCCCCGCAGATCAGCATCGAAGGCCCGCTCTTCCCGCAGGAGGGCAGCTGCCGGGCGAGCGGCAGCCTCTCCATCGAGGATCCGCCCGGCAGCGGCGTGAAGACGCTCTTCAACGTCGACGGCCTGTTCGGCGGCGACGAACGCCCCGCCCGGGTCGACCGCCTGCTCGGGCGGCTGGTGATGGCCGACGGGCCGATGCGCGGCACCTTCTTCGCCCTGCAGGGCCTCAGGGCCGACTGACCGAGGTCGCCCGCGCCGCCCGTCAGTAGATGTCCGGCTCGCCCGCGGCGGCGCCGAACTCCCGTTCCAGAAAATCGAAGTCGCAGCCCTTGTCGGCCTGGGTCACGTGGCGGGCGAAGAGCCAGCCCCAGCCGCGCTCGAACCGTGGCGGCGGCGGCGTCCATGCCGCCCGTCGCCGGGCGATCTCCGCCTCGTCCACCACCATGTCGAGGCGTCGGGACGGCAGGTCCAGCCGCACCCGGTCGCCGGTTCGCAGCAGGGCCAGCGGCCCGCCGACGTTGGACTCCGGCGCGATGTGGAGGACGCATGCGCCGTAGGACGTGCCCGACATCCGCGCGTCCGACAGGCGGACCATGTCGCGGTGGCCCTGCCTGATGAGCGCCTTCGGGATCGGCAGCATCCCCCACTCCGGAAAGCCCGGACCGCCGAGTGGCCCGGCATTGCGCAGCACGAGGACGTGGTCGGGCGTCACGTCGAGCCCCTCGTCGTCGACCGCCGCCTTCATCTCCGGGTAGCTGTCGAAGACCAGCGCCGACCCTTCGTGAACGTGGAAGCGCGGATCGCAGGCCGCCGGCTTCATCACCGCCCCGTCCGGGCAGAGGTTGCCGCGCAGCACGGCGAGCGAGCCCTCCCGGTAGACCGGGTTCGAGAGCGGCCGGATGACGTCCGGATTGAAGACGCGCGCCCCCTCGATGTTCTCGCCGACCGTGCGGCCGCTGACCGTCGGGGCCGACAGGTCGAGGAGGTCGCGGATCTCGCCCATCAGCGCCCGCAGCCCCCCGGCGTAGTAGAAGTCCTCCATCAGGTAGGTGTCACCGGCCGGCCGGACGTTGGCGACGAGCGGCGTCACGCGGCCGAGGGCGTCGAGAGCGTCGAGGGTGAGCGGCACACCCGCCCGCCGGGCCATCGCGATGAGGTGGACGACGGCGTTCGTCGAGCAGCCCGTCGCCATGGCGACGACCGCCGCATTGCGCACCGCGGCCGGGGTGACGATGCGGTCCGGGGTGAGCCCCTCTCCCACCATGGCGACGATGCGGCGCCCGGATGCCGCGGCCATGCGCGGATGGTTCGCATCGACGGCCGGGATCGATGAAGCCCCCGGAAGCGACAGTCCGAGCGCCTCTGCGATGGCGGTCATCGTCGAGGCGGTGCCCATCGTCATGCAGACGCCGGCCGAGCGGGCGATGCCGGCCTGGATGCCCGTCCACTCGGCGTCGCCGATGGCGCCCGCCCGCCGCTCGTCCCAGTACTTCCAGGCATCGGATCCGGAGCCGAGCGGCTTGCCGGCGTAGTTGCCCCGCAGCATCGGCCCCGCCGGCACGAAGATCGCCGGCACGCCGGCGCTCAGGGCGCCCATCAGGAGCCCGGGCGTGGTCTTGTCGCATCCCCCCATCAGCACGACGCCGTCGAAGGGATGGGACCGGATCATCTCCTCGGTCTCCATCGCGAGCAGGTTGCGATAGAGCATCGAGGTCGGCTTGGTGAAGCTCTCGTCGACGGAGAGGACCGGGAGCTCGACCGGGAACCCACCGGCCTGCAGGACGCCCCGCTTCACGTCCCCGGCGCGCTCGCGGAAGTGGCCGTGGCAGGAGTTGATCTCGGACCAGGTGTTGAGGATGCCGATCACCGGCCGGCCGCGGAAGTCCTCCTCGGCGAGGCCGAGCTGCATCATCCGCGAGCGATGGCCAAAGCTGCGCAGGTCGTCGGGCTCGAACCAGCGCGCCGAGCGGAGCGGCCGTGCAGGCCTGTCGCGTTCCTCTGCCATCCCCTCATCCTCCGGCGCTTCCTGTAGGGCGAGCCTCGCGCCGCCGCAACAATGGGTCGGCAATCGCGATCGGAACTTGACCTACTCCTCCGAGCACCGCCTCCCGGCTCGCGAGACGGGCTGCCTCATCAGCAGATTCCGCCGGGAAGACGGCGTCTCCCGGGATCGGAGCAAGCAGTAATCCTCACCGTGCGACCGCGTCGTGTTCCCGAACTGCAACGAATTCCAGACTACTGATGTCGTAGCGAAATCTGTCGTTACAGGCCGCCAGTCGGAAGGTTTGCGAAATTTCTGCTCCGATGATCGTTGACACCGCCGCCGCGCACCCTTGAGATCACTCAAGGGTGAAAGCCACCGGCGCGTCATCGATGGCTGTGCACCGCCGCCCGTCATCGCTCGCGGGAGAGACCGACGCCATGACCGACGCCCCTTCCCTCTCCGCCGGCGCCGCCGCCGACCGTTCGCCGCCGACGGCGAAGGGTGGCGCGTGGCACGCGGCGAGCGCGAAGGCGGCCCTCACCGCCTTCGGCTCGAGCGCCGAGGGGCTCACCCAGCCCGAGGCGGAGCGCCGCCTCGCGCAGCACGGCCGCAACGTCCTGCCCCAGCGTCCGCGGCGGAGCGCCTTCACCCGCTTCCTCCTGCAGTTCCACAATCTCCTCATCTACGTCCTTCTCGGCGCGGGCGCCCTCGCCGCCGCCATCGGCCATGTGACCGACGCTCTGGTGGTCCTCGCCGTCGTCGTCCTCAACGCCATCATCGGCTTCGTCCAGGAGGGGCGGGCCGAACAGGCGCTCGAAGCGATCCGCGGCATGATCGATCCGCACGCCTCGGTGATCCGGGACGGCCGTCGCATCACCGTCGGCGCCGATACTGTCGTCCCGGGGGACATCGTGCTCCTGGAAGCCGGTGACCGCGTTCCCGCCGATCTCCGCCTCCTGCGGGCGCGCAACCTCGCGATCGACGAGGCCATCCTGACGGGCGAGTCGGTGCCGGTCGACAAGGAGACGGAAGCGGTCGCCGCCGGCGCGCCGCTCGGCGACCGGCTGTCGATGGCCTTTTCCGGCACCTTCGTCACCAGCGGCCAGGCCACCGGGCTCGTGGTCGCGACGGGCGCGGACACCGAGCTCGGCAGGATCAGCACCCTCATCGGCACGGTCGAGCACGTCACGACGCCGCTCGTCCGCCAGATGGACCAGTTCGCCCGGCAGGTGACCATCGCGGTCCTCGCGGTTTCGGCGCTCGTGTTCCTCTATGCCGTCCTCGCCGATGCCTATTCCTTCGACGACGCCTTCATGGCCGTCGTCGGCCTTGCCGTCGCGGCGATTCCCGAAGGCCTGCCGGCGGTGATGACCATCGCGCTGGCCGTCGGCGTCCGCCGCATGGCCCGCCGCAACGCCATCATCCGCCGCCTGCCGGCCGTGGAGACGCTGGGAGCGGTGTCGGTGATCTGCTCCGACAAGACGGGCACGCTCACCCGCAACGAGATGATGGTCGGCCGCGTCGTCGCCGGCGGGCGCACCATCGCGGTGAGCGGAGCCGGCTACGCGCCCGAGGGCAAATTCACCCTGGCGGACGGCGCGCGGCTCGATCCGGCCGACGACGCGCTGCTCGAGGAGTTCTCCCTCGCCGGCCTTCTCTGCAACGATGCCGAGCTCGGCCGCCGGGGCGAGACCTGGGTCGTCGACGGCGACCCGATGGAAGGCGCCCTCGTGTCGCTCGCACTGAAGGCGGGGCACGACGTCGGTGCCGCGCGCACGCATCTCGCCCGCCTCGACGAGATCCCCTTCGACGCCCGCCACCGCTACATGGCGAGCCTGCATGCCGCCGCCGACCGGCCGCCGGTCGCCTACGTCAAGGGCGCGCCCGAGCGGATCCTCGCCATGTGCACGTCGGTGGCGTCGGCAGGCGGCGAGGACCGGATCGACCATCACGCCTGGCACCGGCACGTCGAGGCGCTGGCGGCGGAGGGCCAGCGCGTGCTCGCCCTCGCCCGCCGCCGCCTGCCCGCGGGCACCCGCGCCCTCGCCCCGGCCGACGTGGAGAGCGGCCTCACCCTCCTCGGCCTCGTCGGCCTCTACGACCCGCCGCGACCGGAGGCCGTCGCCGCCATCGCCGACTGCCGCGCCGCCGGCATCCGCGTGAAGATGATCACCGGCGACCACGCCGCCACGGCCCGCGCCATCGCCGTGCAGCTCGGCATCGCCGACGACCCCACCGCCGTGACCGGCAAGGACCTCGACGCCGCCGACGAGGACGCCTTCGGGCGCCATGCCCGCGAGGCGGTGGTGTTCGCCCGCACCAGCCCCGAGCACAAGCTGCGCCTCGTCGAGAGCCTGCAGGCGGACGGCTCGGTGATCGCCATGACCGGCGACGGCGTCAACGACGCACCGGCGCTGAAGCGGGCCGATGTCGGCGTCGCCATGGGTGGCAAGGGCACCGAGGCGGCCAAGGAGGCGAGCGAGATGGTGCTCGCCGACGACAACTTCGCCTCCATCGTCGCCGCCGTCCGTGAGGGCCGGACCGTCTACGACAACCTGACGAAGGTGATCGCCTGGACGCTGCCGACGAACGGCGGGGAGGCCTTCACCATCATCCTCGCGATCCTGCTCGGGGTGACGCTGCCGGTGACGCCGGTGCAGATCCTGTGGATCAACATGATCACCGCCGTCGCCCTCGGCCTCACCCTCGCCTTCGAGCCGACCGAGCCGGGCGCCATGCGCCGTCCCGCCCGTCCGCCCGGCCAGGCGATGCTCTCCCCCCGCCTCGTCTGGCGCATCGTCTTCGTCTCGGCCCTGATGGTGGCCGGCACCTTCGGCGTCTTCCTCTGGGCGACGGCACGCGGCACGCCGCTCGAGACCGCCCGCACGATGGCAGTGAACGCCATCGTCGTGATGGAGATCTTCTATCTGTTCAGCGTCCGGTACGTGCACGGCACCTCGCTGACGTGGCAGGGCGTGCTCGGCACGCGGGCGGTGCTGATCGGCGTCGCCACCGTCATCGCGGCGCAGGTCGCCCTCACCTACCTCCCGCCCCTGCAGGCCGTCTTCGGTACCCGGCCGCTGACACTGACGGAAGGCGCGGTCGTGGTCGCGATCGGCTTCGTCATGCTGGTGATCGTCGAGTTCGAGAAGGCGATCGCCCACCGGCTCGGCCACTGACAGCCCGCAGGCGGTGCCTCAGCCCGGGTCGAGGTCCCCCATTCCGCGGCGACCCACCCCCGGCCTCTGCAGATGCTCGACGAGGGCCCGGAGCTTCGGCGCCGCGTTGCGGCTCGGATAGTAGAGATAGAAGCCCGGAAAGAAGGGCGAGAAATCCTCGAGCAGCGGCACCAGTTCGCCCCTGTCGAGGCACGGCCGGAAGCTCTCCTCCATCCCGAAGGTGATGCCCGCGCCGGCGACGGCGAGCTTGATCATCAGCGCCATGTCGTTGGTGGTGAAGCGCGGCGCGACGGCAACGGCGAAGTCGCGGCCGTCTTCGGTGAACTCCCAGCGATAGGGCGCCGCCTTCGGCGACGGCCGCCAGCCGATGCAGGCGTGGGACGGCAGCTCCGAGGGATGGGCCGGCACCCCGTGCCGGTCGCGATAAGCGGGCGCGCAGACCGCCAGCTGCCGCTCCGGGCCTGCCACCGGCACCGCGATCATGTCCTGCTCGATCACCTCGCCGAGCCGCACCCCCGCATCGAAGCCTTCCGCGACGATGTCGAACTCCTCGTCGGTGACGGTGATGTCGAGGGCGACCTCCGGATGGCGCGCCGCGAAACCGGCGAGGAAGGGGCCGGAGAGGAAGTGCTCGGCGATCGACGAAACGGCGAGGCGCAGCCGGCCGCGCGGCCGGCCCTTCAGCCCCTCGAGCCCCTCGATCGCCGCCCGCATCTCGGCGACGGCCGGCGCGACGTCGGCGAGAAGCCGCTCCCCGGCCTCCGTGAGGCCGACGCTGCGGGTGGTCCGGCGGACGAGGGCGATGCCGAGGTCACGCTCGAGGCGCCCGATCGTCTGGCTGACGGCAGAGCGGGTCACGCCGAGACGATCGGCGGCGGCGCGGAAGCTCCGCTCCTCCGCGACGAGAACGAAAACCGCGAGGGCGTTGAAGTCCGTATCCATAGGTTAGAAGAACTACCCAGTGTAGCAAGCTCGAGCCGGCTTCTCTCGACAATCGACCATGACCATCCTTCTGGCAACCGACACGGCTGCAAAGGAGCAGATCATGGCCATCGACAAAGTCGTCCTCGTCACCGGGGCCTCGAGCGGCATCGGCGCCGCCATCGCCCGCGAGCTCGGAGAGGCCGGCGCCCGCCTCGCCCTCGGCGCCCGCCGCACCGACCGCCTCGAGACGCTCGCCGCCGAGATCGGCGGCGACGTCCTCGTCCGCCGCCTCGACGTCACCGACCGCGCCGACGTCGCCGCCTTCGCGGACGCCGCCCGGGCGCGCTTCGGCCGGGTGGACGTCATCGTCAACAACGCCGGCGTCATGCCGCTCTCGCCGATGGCCTCGCTGAAGGTCGAGGAGTGGGAGCGCATGGTCGACGTCAACATCAAGGGCGTGCTCTGGGGCGTCGCCGCGGTGCTGCCGGAGATGAGGGCCCGCGGCTCCGGCCACATCGTCAACATCGCCTCGATCGCGGCGCTGAGGGTCGTGCCGACGGCCGCCGTCTACTGCGCGACGAAGTACGCCGTGCGGGCGCTGTCCGAGGGTCTCCGTCAGGAGAACGAGCGCATCCGCGTCACCTGCGTCCACCCGGGCGTCGTCGAGAGCGAGCTCGCCGAGACCATCACCGACCCGGTCGCCGCCGCCGCGATGAAGACCTACCGCGCCATCGCCCTCAAGCCCGACGCGATCGCCCGCGCGGTCCGCTACGCCCTCGAGCAGCCTGACGACGTCGACGTCAGCGAGATCGTCGTCCGCCCCACCGCCAGCACCTGAGGCCTCCAGCCTCGTCGCCTGGGAGACAACCGATGCAAGTTGCCCTTCAGCCCCGCCTGCGCGCCGTCGCGGCGGCTGCGGCCCTGGCCGCCCTGCCCTTGCCCGCCATCGCCGAGACCACCGAGGAGCGGCGCCAGCGCGGCGACGCCGTCGTCCGCTCGCTCAACCACGGCGAGGCCCAGCCCGTGCTCGAGGAGATGCGCCGGGAGTTCCCCTTCCTCGCCGACGCCACGGAGGCCTATGCGCTCGGCGACGTCTGGTCCCGCCCTGGCCTCGACGACCGCACCCGGCAGCTCGCCGCCGTCGCCGCCTTCGCCGCCCTCGGCCTCACACCGTTCGTGAAGGTCCACGCCGGCTACGCCCTCAACGTCGGCGTCACGGAGGAGGAACTGAAGGAGGTCGTCTACCTCGTCACGGTGCCGGCCGGCTTCCCCCGCGCCATCGCGGCCTCGCAGGTGCTCTCGGAGCTCTTCGCCGAGCGCCGCGCCGCGGCGGCGGGCGACGGGAGGGCGACGCCGTGACGCCGCTCCGCACCCTCGCCCTCGCCCTTGCGGCCGTCGCCGCGCTCACCCCCCTCCCCGAAGCCAGAGCCGAGATGACCAGAGAACAGCCCGCCGCCGCGACCGAACCCCAGGATCACCCCTATGTCGGGATGTGGGTCACCGCCGACGGCCATGTCCGCCACGAGCTCCTGCCGAACGGGCGCTACGACGAGGCGCGCGGCACCCGCGAGAGCGCCTACCAGGGCCGCTACGAAGTCACCGGCACGGAGATCTTCTACTGGGACGACACCGGCTTCACCGCCGACGGCGTCTTTGTCGACGCCGACACCCTCCACCACGGCGGCATGATCCTCACCCGGCGGCGCTAGAAGCGCCCGAGGGTGCCGGCGACGCTCGCGGCCGGCACCCGGACGGGTCGTGCGGGCAAGCGTCCTTGAGGCGTCGCGGTCAGCCCGGCAGGGGGATGTGCTCGGCCCGGTCGCCCGCCGGCAGGTCGAAGAGCCCCTTGCCCCACGCCTCGGCGCGCCACGCGGCCTTCGCCGCCTCGATCCGTTCCTTCGAGGAGGCGACGAAGTTCCACCAGATGTAGCGGGGCCCCGGAAAGGTCGCGCCGCCGAGGATCATCACGCGCGCCCCGCCGTCACCGGCGCCGACGGTGATCCGGTCGCCGGGCCGGAACACCATCATCCGGCCGGCCTCGAAGGTCTGGCCGGCCACGGTGATAGCGCCCTCGACGATGTAGAGGCCGCGGTCTTCGTGGTCGTCCGGCATCGGCAGCCGGCATCCGGGCTCGAGCCGCACGTCGGCATAGAACGTCTCCGAGAAGAGGCTCGCCGGCGCCTCTTCGCCGTAGGCCTTCCCCAGGATCAGCCGCACCGAGACGCCGCCGTCGGCGATCACCGGCAGCGCCTCCCTGCCATGGTGCTCGAAGAGCGGCGCCATGTCCTCGTGGCTGTCGGGCAGCGCCAGCCAGGTCTGGATGCCGAAGAGGCTGTTCGGACCCGTCCGGGCCGCCGCCGAGGTCCGCTCGGAATGGCTGACGCCGCGGCCGGCGACCATCCAGTTGAGCTCGCCCGGGCGGATCACCTGGTCGGCCCCGGTGCTGTCGCGGTGATGGAAGTCGCCGCGGAAGAGGTAGGTGACGGTGCCGAGGCCGATGTGCGGGTGCGGCCGGACGTCGACGCCCTGCCCCGTCAGGAACTCCGCCGGCCCCGCCTGGTCGAAGAAGATGAAGGGTCCGACCATCTGCCGCCGCGGCGCCGGCAGGGCGCGGCGCACCTCGAAGTCTCCGAGGTCGCGCGTCCGCGGCACGATGAGGGTCTCGATCGCGTCGATGCCCACTGCGTCGGGGCAACCGGGATCGAGGGCCGGGTTCCAGCTCATGGGCGCCTTCCTTCCTCTCGGTGTGCGATCGGGCGTCTCCCGCCTCTCACACTGACCGCCGGCGTGCGCGAGCGATAGCCCCGCCGAAGACCGAGCACTGTCGCCGCGGCGGGAACGACGGGAGCTCGCTGTCGCGGCCGGTTGGCAGGGCGACGCGGGTCTGCACCGATCACGCCGCCGATTTCACCGCCAACGTCGTTCAGCGCGCTATCAGCGGCGGCGTCCCCACCTTGCTCGCAGTACGGGCTTCCGCGCCCGCTCGTGCCGTCCTCATGGCAACGCCGGTGCGGTCCACGACGTTCGGTCGTGTGGAAGACCCCGCCGAGCCACCCATAGAAGAGACGAGACATGACCGTCCGCAAGTTCGCCCTCGCCGACGCGCCGCTGGAGCGGTCGCCCGGCCAGGATGCCGACATCTTCGCCGGCAACGTCCTCGACCAGCGTCACGGCGGCCCGGTGACGATCGGCTTCGGCCGCTACGGACCGGACCAGGTCCTCGAGGACACGATGGCCGTCCACGACACCATGGTGATCCTCAAGGGGCAGCTCACCGTCTCCGACGAGCACGGATCGGTAACGGCGGGTCCGGGCGAGATCATCGCCATGCAGACGGGCGACAAGGTCACGATCCGCTCGCACGCCGAAGGCGCCGTGACGGCCTACGTCACCTACCCCCACTGGCAGCAACCGGACGGCTGATCGACGCCGCCGCTCCTGCCTCGGCCGTCGCCGGTCCCTCACAATCCTCTTGCGGACGACACCTGTGCGGAAGAGGACGGCCTCTTGCTCCTCCACTAGAGGTTGACCTGGTACCAACGCTCGCTGAGATGAACGTCGAGGGTCTGCAGGCGGCCGGGCCCGAGGTTCTCGAAGCGGTGCGGGACGCCCCGCGGCCCGAAGACCACATCACCCGCTTCGGCTTCGACGACCTCGTCACCAACGTGGAACCGCGCCCGCCCCTCCAGGACCACGAAGACCTCGTCGTAGGGGTGGACGTGCAGGACCGGACCTTCGCCGGGGCGATCGTTGCCATAGGCGAGGATGGTGACCTTCGTCCCGAGCGCGTCCCCGAGGACATGACCGCGGCGGGGGCCATCCTCCTTCGGATCGAAGAGCCGCGCCTTTTTCGCGGTCCGGCCATCGGGCGAGACGGTGGCCGGGTCGAAAGTCTCAAATTTCATCTGACGCCTCCTCATCCTGATTTCGTTGGTTCAAGCGCCTTCGTCGCCAAAACCTCACGTTGGCTGGACTCGAATAACGTCCGAGACACCCGATCGGCGATCACCGCCGCATCGGGGAAATGGCCGCGCGTCCGCTTCGTGGCGATAGGGCCGTTCACGCGCAGTTCAAAGATGCCACCGGCGCCCGGATGGAGCCGAGCCTCGAGCCGCAGGGCGTGCTGCCGGAGCCTCCCGCGCCCGCGATCGTGCCCACGTGGCTGGCAATAGGTGCTACCGACTTCGGTCATCCTTAGCACCCATCTCCGTCGGGACCGAACGCAGCTCTAGACGCATCCAGGCATGGCAGCGACTTCCTATGCTGACTGTGGCATAGTGCACTTCAACTCGAAGGTGGGGGGGCCTCCATGTCGAACAACTATGCTGGACTGCGTCGTGACTTTGCCAAGGAGGCCGGAGCGGCCGAGCGTTGCGCCGATCGGCTCCTCGCCATCCGCGCGCGCCTAGCGCCAATTCGTGCGCGCAAGAGCGACGGCACCCTCCTCCTCGCGACCTGGAACATCCGCGACTTTGACTCGAACAAGTTTGGCTGGGGCCCGCGCCTGCCCGAGACCTTCTACTACCTCGCCGAGATGATCGCCTCGTTCGACCTCGTCGCGGTCCAAGAGGTGAACGAGGACCTCGCGCCTTTCCGTAAGCTGATGCGGATCCTCGGTCGCGAGTGGGACTACATCGTCACCGATGTCACCGAAGGTTCGGGCGGCAACGGTGAGCGCATGGCCTTCGTCTACAACACCGAAAAGGTTTGGTTTCGGAAGGTCGCCGGTGAAATCGTGCTGCCCGACGGCCAGTTGGTGGTCGGCCGCAAGAAGGTGCGAGCCAAGGACCAGCCAGGCATCCCGGCCACAACCGGCGAGACCCGGCAACAGTTCGCCCGCAGCCCCTTTCTGGTCGCCTTCCAATCGGGCTGGTTCCGCTTCTCGTTGTGCACCGTGCACATCTACTATGGTGACGATTCAGGGGGCAAACTCCAGCAGCGCATCGACGAGATTCGCAAGCTGATCGGCTTCTTTGCCAAGCGGCAGGACAACGCCACGCCCGACACCGACCATCTCGGCGCACCTGAGAACTACATTCTGCTCGGCGACTTCAACGTTGTCAGCCCCGAGCACGAGACGATGAGCGCTCTGCAGGACAAGGGCTTCAAGGTGCCTGCCGAGATCGACGGCGCGAAAGTCCGCAAGCTTGGCGACCACTTCTATGACCAGATCGCGGTGCGGGTGAAGGACAAGCGGTTCAAGGTCGCCGGCGGCGGCTTGGTGCCGCTGTTCGACGACGTGTTTCGTGACGAGGACGCGGCGACTTACGCCGCGCACGTGCCGGCCGATGATCCGGAGAAGAAGGTGAAGTTCAAGGAGCAGACACCCGAGGGCCGGTACAAGAAGTGGCGCACTTGGCAGATGTCCGACCACGCACCGCTCTGGATCGAGATCCGCACCGACTTCGCGGACGACTACCTTCGCGAGATCGCAATGCCGTAGGGCTGACAGGTGTCCGGCCGAGCCGAACGTCGTTTCCTGACGCCATCCCTAAGTTTCCGCGACCCCTTCTTTTAAGGAACACGTCCGAACCGCACCGGCAGCGCCGCTAGACAAAGATGCACGACCGGCTACGAGAATCCTTCTCAACGCTATCTCACTACTCCCACTCGATCGTCCCAGGCGGCTTCGACGTCACGTCGTAGACGACGCGGTTGATGCCGCGGATCTCGTTGATGATGCGCGTCGCCGTGCGGCCGAGGAAGGCCATGTCGAAGGGGTAGAAGTCGGCCGTCATGCCGTCGATCGAGGTCACCGCCCGGAGCGCCAGCACGTGCTCGTAGGTGCGGCCGTCGCCCATCACGCCCACCGTCTGCACCGGCAGGAGCACCGCGAAGGCCTGCCAGATGGCGTCGTAGAGGCCGGCGGCGCGGATCTCTTCCAGATAGATCGCGTCGGCGCGGCGGAGGATGTCGAGCTTCTCGCGGGTGATGCCGCCCGGGCAGCGGATCGCGAGCCCCGGACCCGGGAACGGATGGCGGCCGACGAAGCTCTCCGGCAGGCCGAGCTCGCGGCCGAGCGCCCGCACCTCGTCCTTGAAGAGCTCGCGCAGCGGCTCGACGAGCTTCATGTTCATCCGCTCGGGCAGCCCGCCGACATTGTGGTGCGACTTGATCGTCACCGACGGGCCACCGGAGAACGACACGCTCTCGATGACGTCGGGATAGAGCGTGCCCTGGGCGAGGAACTCGGCGCCGCCGAGCTTCTTCGCCTCCGCCTCGAACACCTCGATGAACAGGCGGCCGATGGTCTTGCGCTTCGTCTCCGGGTCCGCCTCGCCCTCGAGCGCCGAGAGGAACATCTCGCTCGCGTCGACGTGGACGAGCGGGATGTTGTAGTGGCCGCGGAAGAGGCTCACCACCTCCTCGGCCTCATTGAGGCGCATCAGCCCGTGGTCGACGAAGATGCAGGTGAGCTGATCGCCGATCGCCTCGTGGATGAGGACGGCGGCGACCGCCGAATCGACGCCGCCCGAGAGCCCGCAGACGACGCGGCCGTTGCCGACCTGCGCGCGGATCTTGTCGATCATCGCTTGGCGGTAGGCGGACATCGTCCACTCGGACTTCAGGCCCGCGATCCTGTGGACGAAGTTCCACAGGAGCCGGCCCCCGTCGGGCGTGTGGACGACCTCCGGATGGAACATCAGCCCGTAGAAGTGCCGGTCCTCGTCGGCGATGACGGCGAAGGGGGCGTTCGCAGAGGCGGCGTAGACCTCGAAGCCGGCCGGCATCTCGGTGATGCGGTCGCCGTGGCTCATCCAGACGGGATGCTTGCCGCCGACCTCCCAGACGCCGTCGAAGAGTGCGCTCGGGCCTCGCACTGTCACGTCGGCGCGGCCGAACTCGCGGTGGTGGCCGCCCTCGACGGTGCCGCCGAGCTGCTCGGCCATCGTCATCTGGCCGTAGCAGATGCCGAGCACCGGGATGCCGGCCTCGAACACCGCCTGCGGTGCCCGTGGCGAGCCCGCGTCCGGCACCGAGGCCGGACCGCCGGAGAGGATCACCGCCTTCGGCTTCAGGCGGTGGAAGGCCGCCTCGGCGGTCTGGAACGGGTGGATCTCGCAGTAGGTGCCGTTCTCGCGCACGCGGCGGGCGATCAGCTGCGTCACCTGGCTGCCGAAGTCGATGATGAGGACGGTGTCGGTCATGGGGCGCCGTTGTCCTTGGAAAGTCAGGCTCTCCTAGGGGTTCGGGCGTTCTTTGTCCACGAACGCGGCCCCGCACCGGCCGCGTAGCCGCACTGCCCGCGGCGAGGGGCTTGCGCTCGCGGCCGATCGCGGGCGCAATCGCGGCCGAGCGTCCCGTGCGCCGAACCCGTGAGAACCCCGATGCGACACCGCCCGAACCCCCTCGCCGCCCTTGGCTTCGCCGCACTTCTCGCCGGGACCGCCGGGATTTTCGGATCGGCCGGGCCGGCGACGGCGAACGATTCCTCGGCGGAGCTCGCGGCCGGCGGCCTCGTCTTCGTGCGCAACGAGGCGATCGAGATGCGCTCGGAGGACCTGTTCGTCTCGACCCGGCTGGTGCGGGTGAAGTACCGCTTCGTCAACCGGACGGACGCCGACGTCACCAACCTCGTCGCCTTCCCGATGCCGGACATCACCATCGATTCGTCCGAGGAGAACATCTCCTTCCCGACCGAGGACCCGGTGCGGCTGCTCGACTTCACCACCGAGGTGAACGGCGCGCCGGTGGCGACCAAGGTCGAGCAGCGCGTCACCGCCCACGGGCTCGACCGCACGGCGCTGCTCCAGGAGATGGGCCTGCCGCTCGCGCCGCACCTGCGCTCGACCAACATGGCCCTCGACGCGCTCCCTTCGGATCGCTGGGACGAGCTCGTGCGGCTCGGGCTCGCCGAAGTGGTCGAGTACGACGACACCGGCACCGGCATGAAGCGGCACCTCGAGGCGCGCTGGACGCTGCACACCACCTTCTACTGGGAACAGCGCTTCCCGGCCGGCGCGGAGACGCTGGTGGAGCATCGCTACGTGCCGAGCGTCGGCATGTCGGTCGGCTCGATGATCGGCCAGCCGGGCGCCGCGAGCGATCCCTACACCAAGCCCACGATCGCAAAGTACTGCGTCGACAAGAGCTTCCTCGCCGCGGCCGAGCGCGCCGCGAAGAAGGCGGTGGACAACGGCGGCTATCTCGCCGAGCAGCGCGTCGGCTACATCCTGACGACCGGCGCCAACTGGGCCGGGCCGATCGGCGAGTTCCGCCTCGTCGTCGACAAGGGCGCGCCCGACAACCTCGTCAGCTTCTGCGCCGAAGGCGTGACGAAGATCGGCCCGACCCTCTTCGAGGTCCGCAAGACCGACTTCGTGCCGACCGAGAACCTCGACGTGCTGATCCTGACTCGCTCGCCGCAGTAGCGGCGGGGGGTCAGGCCCGGCGGGTCATCACGGCGACGAAGAAGCCGTCCGTGCCGGCGCTCGCCGGCGTCAGGCGGATGGCGCGGCCGGCCTCGCCGACGGTCGTCACGAAGCGCTCCGGGACGACGTCGGAGAAGGCGGCGAGCCAGCTCTCGGCCGGATCGGCGAGGGCGAACGCTGGCGCCCGCGCAAGGAAATCCGCGACGCGGGCCTCGTTCTCCTCCGGCAGCAGCGAGCAGGTGACGTAGACGAGGCGGCCGCCGGGGCGGACGAGGGCGGCGCCATCCGACAGCACCTGGTCCTGCTCGGCGATGCGGGCGGCGAGCTGCGCCTCGGTGAGGCGCCACTTGGCGTCCGGCCGCCGGCGCCAGGTGCCCGAGCCGGTGCAGGGCGCGTCGATCAGCACGAGGTCGGCACGGTCCTTCAGGTCGGCCAGCGGCTCGGCGCCCTTCGGGGCGCGCAGCTGGATGTTGCGGGCGCTGGAGCGGTCGATGCGGGCGACGATGTCGCCGAAGCGGCGGGTATCGGCGTCGTAGGCGTAGATCTGGCCGCGGTTGTCCATCTCGGCGGCGAGCGCCAGCGTCTTGCCGCCGGCGCCGGCGCAGAGGTCGACCACCTGGTCGCCCGGCCGCGCACCAGCGAGCAGCGCCGCCACCTGCGAGCCCTCGTCCTGCACCTCGAACCAGCCGCGGGCATATTCGGTCTCGCCCTCGACGTGCGGGGCGCGGGCGGTGCGCTCGCCGACCGGCACGCGCACGCCGACGGGCGACCACGGCGTCGCCGTGGCGGCGAACCGCTCGAGGCGCGCGAGCACCTTCTCGCGCGTCGCCTTCAGGGTGTTGACGCGAAGGTCCACGGGCGCACGGCGGGCGAGCGCCTCCCCCTCCTCGACGAGATCGCTGGAGAGCGAGGCGGCGAGGCGCGGCGCGAGCCACTCCGGCAGGTCGGCGCGCACGAAGTCCGGCGCGTCGTCCGGCAGGCCGGCGGCAAGGGCGGAACGGTCCTCGTCCGACAGCGCGCCAGGGCCGTGCGCGTCGCTCGCGACGGCCGCCTCGATCGCCGCCAGCGGCTCGCCCCAGAGATGGTGCCAGCCGCCGAGGGCGAGCGCCCGCGGCGCGTCGGTGCCCATGCGCGCGGCGAGCGAGGCGCGGCGGCGCAGGATGTCGAAGACGAGGTTGCCGATCGCCGCCCGGTCGCCGGAGCCGGCGAAGCGGTGGGCGCGGCCCCAGTCCTTCAGCGCCTCCGAGGCGGGGCGATGGCGCGTGGCGATGTCGCCGAGGACCTCCGCCGCCGCCGCGACGCGTGCCGCCGGGGTCATGCGAGCGGCGGCGCGAGGAAGACGTGGAGGGCGATCATCACCCACAGCACGATGACGGCGATGACGCTCACGGCGAAGGTCGGGAAGCGCAGGCGGATGTCGTTGCTGGTGACGTAGACGCCGGCGTGCAGCAGGCGGGCAAGGACGAACACCCAGGCGACCACCACGAACGGGAAGTTCACCGCGTTGACGACGAGGCCGAGCACCATCGCCACATAGAAGAGGACGGGGATCTCGGACTGGTTGGCGAAGGCGTTCGAGACCTGGCGGACGCGCGGCGGCCAGCGGTCGCTGCGGAGCGCGAACTCCGGCTCGAGTCGCACCTCACCGCCCTGCACAGCGCGATAGCGCCGCCAGCCGAGGAGGAACAGGAGCGAGATCGTCAGGGCGACCTGCACGAACACCGGCAGCAGCTTGGCGGCGACGGTCATCGGAAGAACCTCTCCTTCGCGCGGGGGCCGCCGCGTCAGCCGCTCAGCGGGTAGTTGGGGCTCTCGCGGACGATCGTCACGTCGTGGGCGTGGCTCTCGCGAAGGCCCGCGCCGGTGATCCGCACGAAGCGGGCGCGCTCCTGGAACTCGGGGATCGTGCCGGCGCCGACATAGCCCATCGCCGCCCGGAGGCCGCCGGCGAGCTGGTGCAGCACAGCGGCGATCGGCCCCTTGTACGGGACCTGGCCCTCGATGCCTTCCGGCACGAGCTTCAGGGTGTCGCGCACCTCCGCCTGGAAGTAGCGGTCGGCCGAGCCGCGGGCCATCGCGCCGACCGAGCCCATGCCGCGGTACGACTTGTAGCTGCGGCCCTGATAGAGATAGACCTCGCCCGGGCTCTCGTCGGTGCCGGCGAGCAGCGAGCCGATCATCGCCGCCGAGGCGCCGGCCGCGACCGCCTTGGCGAGGTCGCCGGAGAACTTGATGCCGCCGTCGGCGATCACCGGCACGTCGGCACCCTGCGTCGCCGCGACCGCCTCGAGGATGGCGGTGAGCTGCGGCATGCCGACCCCGGCGACGACGCGCGTCGTGCAGATCGAGCCCGGGCCGATGCCGACCTTGATCGCGTCGGCGCCGGCGTCGACGAGGGCGCGGGCGCCATCGGCGGTGGCGACGTTGCCGGCGAGCACCTGCACCGCGTTCGACAGGAGCTTGACGCGGCGGATGGTCTCGAGGACGCGCTCGGAATGGCCGTGGGCGGTGTCGACGACGACGAGGTCGACCCCGGCGTCGATCAGCCGTTCCGTCCGCTCGATGCCCTGGTCGCCGACGGTGGTGGCGGCGGCGACGCGCAGGCGGCCCTGCTCGTCCTTCGAGGCGTTCGGGTTCAGCTGCGCCTTCTCGATGTCCTTGACGGTGACGAGGCCGACGCAGCGGGACTGTTCGTCGACGACGAGCAGCTTCTCGATGCGGTGCTTGTGGAGGAGGCGCTTCGCCTCCTGCTGGCTGACGCCGTCGCGGACGGTGACGAGGTTCTCCCGCGTCATCAACTCGTAGATGCGCTGCTGCGGGTTGGAGGCGAAGCGGACGTCGCGGTTGGTCAGGATGCCGACCAGGCGGCCGACGTGGTGGCCGCCGGTGCCGCCGTTCTCCACCACCGGAATGCCGGAGATGCCGTTGCGGCGCATCACCTCGAGGGCGTCGGCGAGGGTGGCGTCCGGCCCGATGACGAGCGGGTTCACCACCATGCCCGATTCGAACTTCTTCACCTGGCGGACCTGCTCGGCCTGGTCCTCCGGCGAGAGGTTGCGGTGGACGACGCCGATGCCGCCGGCCTGGGCCATGGCGATGGCGAGCCGTCCCTCGGTGACGGTGTCCATGGCGGCGGAGAGGATCGGCAGGTTGAGCTCGAGGGTCTTCGTCACGCGCGAACGGACGTCGACCTCGCCGGGCAGCACCTCGGAATGGCCGGGCAGCAGCAGCACGTCGTCGAAGGTCAGCGCCTCGCGTCCGGTCAGCGTCTCGACGATCTCAGGCATGGCCAGCTCCGGCATGGGGGAAGTGGACGAGGGCGCCCGGGACCGGCGATGCCGGACCCGGCGACGGCGCGCCGTCCCTTCCCATGAAGATGGCGCTGGCACTTACCACGCCGCCTTCGCGGGTGCAAAAGCAAAGCGCGGGGGGCAGCTGCGCGGAATATGGGGAGGCGGTGGCGGTGGGCGGGGGCGGGGGCGGCGGCAGGCCGTCGGCGCCGGAAGATGGGAGCCCGGCGGCGTTTCCCCTCTCCCGGCCGCAGGCGGGGAGAGGGTGGCGCGCAGCGCCGGGTGAGGGCGCGCGGCGAAGCCGCGCGGGAGCCTGGCGCCGAGGGTGCCGCTTCCGCGCCGCGTGCGCGGCGCGGCCCTCATCCCCCTGCCGGGACCCCGGATCAAGTCCGGGGCAGGCTCTTCTCCCACCGGCCGGTGGGAGAAGGGACAAGGGGCGCCCACTCGCCTCACGTCTCTCCTCCCGCATACACGTCCCCTCCCCGCAAACACCGCCAGCCCCGCACGGGTCTCCCGCCGGGGTTCTGCCAACTCTCTCCCCCTCCGTGGAGGGGACGGGGCGCCGGTCGGCGCTGTCCGTAGTGGTGGCGGCGGATGTACGCTCCGCCGCAGGGCGTCTTGCGACGCCCGCGCCTTGCGGCGCCCCGTGTGTGCGGTGTTGCCTGGGTCCCGGTGCTCTCCCTGGCGGTCTGCGGGCCGGCGCGCTTTCCTCGCCTTGGTCGCCGCAGGCGCTACTCCCTGGCTACGCCCTTGGAAGGACGTGGCTGCCTCCGCCCTCGCGGAGGCCCGGGACGCCGCTCGTGGTGGCGGCGGAAGGCTTTACCCACGATCCCCCCGAGGAAGGAGTTTGCGCGTCTCCTCCAGCCGCGGGTCACCGCCGTC
>JAESFK010000100.1_pt1 | contig 76164 bp, 68 predicted proteins | sample 9269391 | NCBI WGS metagenome assembly JAESFK01 (sample SAMN14506231, study PRJNA617097) | algae metagenome | isolation source: Drouetiella hepatica UHER 2000/2452 and co-occurring heterotrophs from... | place: Slovakia: Slovak Paradise National Park, Hrabusice, Kosice Region | collected 2000-01-01
AATCGCACGTAACTTTGCACTCAACTTGTATCGCAGTAAGGGTTTTCAAAACATGGCTCAAGCTCAACGTCTTGCAGGCTTTGGTCTTAACATGCTCAGAGACTTATTTAGAATGAAATAACCCTGGTTGGAAAGCGGGCAGGCTTATTTAGAAAAGGCTCATTTGAGCCTCCTAGGGAACTATTCAGCAATTGACGCTCAAGCGGCACAACAACCCCATGACACAAGCTGCGAGCATCATAAGCTCCTTCAACATTAGCCCCTGCTTGAAGCGTAAGGGCATTAATACTTGAGTTAGTTGCTTTGCCTAAAAGAGCAGTCACGAGAATGTATCTGAAAGTCAGATGTTTTCCTTGAATGATTGTTCTAATCTCGGTATCCCATTTGGTCGCTGGAATCTCTCTAGGGTTATCTTGTGCTATCGCAATTGACTCCCGGAGAAGTTGCTTGGCTAGTCTTTGATCGACAGTCGGTTTGGTCAGGCTCATACTCAACTCTCTGAATTAGCAAATTGTGCAAAAAACTCAGCAGGGTCAGCATCGGTAGCCCGCACCCATCGTAAGGCTTCTAGAATGTCGATTCGGCGTTCCCGACGTTCTATCTTAGAAACGTCAGGCTGCGTCAAGCCAATCTCATAGGCAATCGCTTTCTGAGAGAGTTTTGCTTTTTCTCGTAGGGAAATAAGTGCATCCACGATCCTGTGGTACTCAGGATCATGAATACTCGAGATAGACTGCTTTTGCCTTTCCATAATTTAGATCTTGATTTGGAAAGGTAAATATGCCAAAATCGCATACATGAAGAACAAACCACTTTTATCAGGTCTCTCGCTTTTCTCTGGCGCAGGCGGTATGGATGTTGGGTTCATCCGAGCAGGAGTCGAGGTTGTTAGTGCTAATGACATTGACAGGGACGCTTGTCTCACATATGAGGCTAACCACCCAAGAGGGATTATCCAGTGCAGTGATATTAATCAAGTTTTGACTGATATACGTCGATTTGAGGGAGTCGATATCATTTTTGGTGGTCCACCCTGCCAGGGATTTTCTGTAGCTGGAAAGATGAACCCCAATGATCCGCGTAGTAACCTGCTTTGGACTTTTATGAAATCTGTGGAGCTTATAAAGCCTCGGGCTTTTATTTGTGAGAATGTTAAAGCATTGGCAGTTCTTGATAAATGGGCTGAGATTCGCCAAAAACTTTTCCTTTTTGCCAGTCGATTGGGATATACATGCAAGCTGGTAATACTCAATTCATCTGATTTTGGCGTACCACAATCTCGAGAGCGTATGTTTCTAATTGGGTTTCGAGATGTTGAAGATATTAGTAATTTAGAGACACAGTTTAATCGATATAAAAAACCATCTCCGACAATTAGAGCTATCTTTTCGCTTCTAGGAGTAGCAGGTTCTAAAAACAATCAGCGGGTATGTAATGCAAAAATTACTATAGCCGCAAAGCCAATAATGCGGAGATCTCCCTATGCAGGAATGATGTTTAATGGGCAGGGAAGACCACTGAATCCTGATGGTTACTCATGCGCTCTCCACGCTTCTATGGGTGGGAATAAAACCCCCATTATTGACGAAGAGCATTGCTATTTTGGTCAAGATAGCTGGATTGAATGGTATCACTCTTACTTGATGAAAGGGGGAAAACCATTATCTCTAGATGCCGCACCTAAAAGACTCAGACGATTAACAATTGACGAGTCACTGAGAATACAGACCTTTCCACATGACTACCAGTTTATCGGCAAACAAAGTTCAATTTATAGACAAATAGGCAACGCTGTTCCCTGTGACCTAGCACAAGTAGTTGCAGAGGTTGTTCGAGATTTTCTCTGTCAATCTTACTCGACCATACCTCTACCTTTCATAGAGGATGAAGCTAAGCAATTATGGCTAGCTATTTAACGAGGGGGCGAGAGGAGACTCTATACATTTCTATCTTCCCGCCTTCCTACCCTCTTAAAAGCTCCCCACTTCTATAATTAAGGTTCTGAGTTATTAGGCATTATCAGGCTTTGAACTCTTGACCATCCTACAGACTGCTATCTATTCAAGGAGCTATTGTTTGAACGCATTATTGATCGCTGGGACAGACACAGGAGTCGGGAAAACAGTTTTGATGACTGCCCTGACTGCCTATTGGCAGCGATATCGCGCGATGAGTTTAGGTCTTTTAGCACCCATCCAGTGCGGTCTGGATAATCCGCTAGAGAAAACCTGGCAACAGTTTGAGCGTTTGAGTCAGCAGCATGAGTTTGTGCTGGTGGAAAGCCTGGGAGGACTGGGCGAACCGATTACTCCCGAAACCACGGTTGCCGATCTTGCTTGGGATTGGCGATTGCCGACGATTTTAGTGGTGCCCGTGCAGCCAGGAGCGATCGCCCAAGCCGTCGCCAATGTTGCCCTAGCGCATCAATGTCGCGTTCATCTCAAAGGAATTGTGCTGAACTGCGTTCGATCCTGCCATGTTCAAGAGAGAGAAGAGTGGGCATCGATCGATTTGCTGCAATCCTTGACCCAAAAACCTGTCCTCGGCTGTATTCCCCACCTCGCCGATTTGAGCGATCGCACTAAGCTCGTCCAGGTTGCCTCAAACCTAGACCTAGAGAGAATCATACCCATCTAGCCCCAGATCAAAATCCTGACTTCTAAATCCTGAATCCTGAATCCCCCATGGTTTCCACTCTCCCAACCCTATCCCACAATCTGGCCGCAATTCGTTTAGACATTCGCACCTTGCAGCCCCAGCTGGTGGAATGGCGAAGAACCCTACACCAGTATCCAGAGCTAGGCTTTCGGGAAAAGCTGACGGCAGAACTGATCGATCGCCTCCTGACAGAATGGGGCATTGAACATCAGACGGGCGTGGCGCAAACGGGCACGGTGGCAATCTTGCGCGGCAGTTCACCTGGCTCCGTGCTGGGCATTCGGGCAGACATGGATGCCCTGCCGATTCAGGAGGCGAATCAAGCGCCCTATCGATCGCAGCATGACGGCATTATGCATGCCTGCGGTCACGATGGGCATGTGGCGATCGCCCTGGGCACCGCCTACTATCTGTCGCAGCATCCCGAACAATTTGCCGGAACGGTCAAGATAATTTTCCAGCCCGCTGAAGAGGGGCCAGGAGGGGCCAAGCCGATGATTGCAGCGGGTGCCCTGAAGAATCCAGATGTGGAGGCAATAATTGGGCTGCACTTGTGGAATAACCTACCGCTGGGAACGGTGGGCGTTCGGGAAGGAGCGATGATGGCAGCAGTAGAAATCTTTGACTGCACGATTCATGGCAAAGGCGGACATGGAGCCATGCCCCACCAGACGGTTGACCCGATCGTGGTGAGTGCCCAGATTGTCAGCGCATTACAGGCGATCGTTTCTCGCAATGTCGATCCGCTGAAATCTGCGGTGGTGACGGTGGGTTCGCTGCATTCGGGACATACGTACAACGTGATTCCCCATACGGCGCAGATGCAGGGTACCGTCCGCTATTTTGATCCAGAATTTGAGGGTTTCTTTCGGCAGCGAATCGAGCAGGTGATTGCCGGAATTTGTCAGAGCCACGGCGCAACCTATGAGCTGACCTATCAGGAACTTTACCCACCCGTGATTAACGATCGCCAAATTGCTAATCTAGTGCGATCGGTGGCAGAAGCCGTGGTGGAAACGCCTGTGGGTGTGGTGCCCGAATGTCAGACCATGGGCGGCGAGGATATGTCTTTTTTCCTGCAAGAGGTTCCGGGTTGCTACTTCTTTTTGGGTTCAGCAAACGCGGCAAAAGACCTTGCCTATCCGCATCATCACCCGCGCTTCGATTTTGATGAAGCAGCATTGGGCATGGGGGTAGAGATTTTTGTTCGCTGCGTTGAGAAGTTTTTGGCAGGGAAGTAGGGCAATTTTGTGCAGATATTTTTTGAGAGTAGCGCCATAAACGCTATTTCAAAGCCTGTCGATATGCCGCATGAATGCGTCGCAGGTAATTTTCCATGCTGAAGAATTTTGCTACCTGTTTGCCTAGGGTAGAAAGCTGCGATCGCAGTGCCGGATTGCCCAGCAAGCCTTCCATCTTGTCTCGAATATCGCCCACTTCGTAGGGATCGACATAGAGTGCCGCATCGCCGCAGATTTCGGGCAGACAAGATACGTTAGACGTGATCACAGGACAGCCAAAACTCATAGCCTCTACGGGCGGCAGTCCAAATCCTTCGTAGAGTGAGGGAAACACCAGGCAGAAAGCACCGCTGTAGAGATAGCGCAAGCTACTTGCCGGAACATATTCCAACAGCTTCACCTGCTTACCGGGGTTCTTGCTATCAGAAACATAGCCAACTTTAGACAATTCATCCTCCCAAAGCCAGCCCTTCTTGCCCACAATCACCAGCGGCAGGTCGGTATCTAGACCTGCATAGGCATCAATTAATCGACCGACATTTTTCTTTGGCTCGATCGCCCCCACAAACAGAAAGTATTTCTGAGGCTCTAAGCCATAGCGTTCTAGAAACTCAGAGATTTCTCGTCTAGAGGCGACTAAAGGTTCCAGGGCGATCGGCTGATAGGTCACAATAATTTTGTCAGGATCGGCTTCGTCAAAGTAGGTTAGAAGATCTTGTTTTGAGCTTTCAGATACGGTGATGATTGCCGAAGATTCTTTCAGCGCATCCCGAATTTTGAAATAGAAGTTTTCTTTGTCATCAAGCGTGGCGTAGGGTAGACGCAGCGGAATTAAATCGTGGACTGTTGTAATCTTTTTAGCTCCACGAATTTGCATCGGCAAGGGATAGGTGACGTGCCAGAGATCGATTCTTTCGGGAACAGAAATCTGGGTTTTTAGCTTCAGTTTTTTATAAAGAACATTGGCAATGTCATAGCACTGAGGCAGATTAAAGGATGCCGCATATTTGAGGAAATCTTCGCTATATTGACCGCGCGTGACAACGAAATTGCGATCGCCCTTTCTTCGTCTGGCGCGATAGAGCGGTGATGCTGTTTTAGCCAATCCTTTGAGCAGAAAGGGGAGACTACGGTTCTCGATCGGGTTGTCAAAAAAGAAGACTTCATTGAGAATCTCGTTCGACTTATAGCCACCCCGACTGAGCAATACGTCAACATGCGCCCCCAACAGCGTCAAAGCTTGAACTAGGCTCAGACCATAGGTTTTTATGCCCGTCCCCTTCGTGAGCTGCAAATTGTATCCATCAATCAAGACATTCACGTCCGCTAAGCTCAGATCGGGTGGCACGACGATCGCCTGTTCGAGCTTGCCCTGCTCAATCTCTTGTTTTTCCGCTTCTTCCGCTGGCTCGGAGGGCTGGCTAATCTGTGAGACGGGTTCCTGAATCGCGATCGGCTGGGTCAGATCAACCGTTCTGCCTTCAACCGCTAGCTCACTGAGATTTCCCCAGGTAGAATCGGCGGCAGAAGTGCGGAACGATCGCACCAGACCAGGAACACAAACCACATAGCCGCCCTGTTTGACAATTGATCGCGGCGACCAGCAGGTAATCCACCAATCTTCATCAGCACCCTGTCCCGGCTTGCCCTTGTCAGGCTTAGGCGCACCCAGATAGGGCGTGGGAATGGGCACCACGCCACGCCAGTAGTCCCGGTGGGCGTGCAGGTGTTGACCGGGCATCGATCGCTTGTACAAAACTTTGTATCCTGCGATTTCGCCTGTGCCGAAGTTGGGATGCTCTAAGGCATCGCGTCCAGCCAGCAGGGGGCGATCGCGCGGGTCTTGAATTTGTGCCAGCACTTTCAGCGTATCGGGATTGATATCCACATCGTCCTGAAAGTAGGAAATCCAGTCGATATCGGGGTCAGCCAGCCAGTATTCTAGTCCCACATTTATGGCGTTGGGTAGCCCTCGGTTTTCGGGAATGCGAATTAGCGGCACTGAATACTGATTCGCAATCTGCTGATTTTCCTGGTAATTTTCCGACGTTGAGGCATCGTCTACAACCACCACCGGAATGCCTAGTGCTAGAACTTGGGGAAGCGATCGCGCCAGACTTTGAGGACGGTTGTAGGTAGTAATCACAGCCGCATAGGTGGTAGGGCGACGCTGCTCCAATGCCTCAAAGGCTTCATCAAACTGCCGTACTAAGCCTGTGATGTGAACTTTGTCTGGGGGCTGCACACCTGCAATTAGCGCTTTGGAATAGATCACAAAGACTTCGTTAGCAAAGACAGGATGAAACTGCTCTAAGACTTTGAGGGCAACGGGTGCTTCAATTTCAGTTGCCATGCCTTTGTGAAAAACAACGAACTGAAACTGTTCGGCGGGCAGCAGGTAGGAAACGTTGTAGTGATAGGTACCCGGAAAGAAATCTAGAAATTCATTAGGAGCTAGAACTGCATCCAGCGGCTCGGCATATTTTTCCAGGAACGATCGCACCTGCATCCAAAATTGATCTTCAGTGGGAAATGGCATGGGAGAGAAAGTTAACGGCAGCTCTTTCAGTAGAATGCCACATCGAGCGAGTTATTCGGCTGGCAATCCTAAGAATCGCTTGAGGGAAAACCATGCCGATCGCAGTCGCCAAAATTTGCTGGTTTGCATAGCTGCAAGGGTGGCTTTAGCCTCTAGTAACTGCTGCTGCAAAAGCTGATTTTGATTGAGCTGCGATTGTAATTTCTTAACTTTAGCCCTAAGCTGCTGTTGCTCTAGCCAAGATTTCTGAACCGATTGCAGAGTCTTGCCAGGGGCAAATTCCTGATGCCAAAAGATGAATTTCAGGCGAGAGAGTTCGCTTGACCAATCCTGTATTTTTGGCAGTAAATTGGGTTGTAAGCGGGGAGCTGTATAGGTGAGTTCATAGCTAAAGAGTGGTGTGGTTCTCTGAACAATATGTAGCAGCATACACAAATCCTCGAATTTATTAAGCTGTGGATCGGTGAGAAAAGCAGCATCTAAGAGCGATCGCTTTATCATTAATCCACTTAAAGGCTGTTGTTTTTCAAAAGCTAAGATCCGCTCAATACTGAAGGGATAAAAGTTTATTAATTCCTCGCTATCTTGAGATAATGCACCAGAATATGCAGCATTCAGATTCGAGGATATGAGTAAATTAACCAGCGTTTGAATGTGATTAGGATAGATTGAGCAAGCGGTATCCAGAATCATAAAGTAGTCGCAGGTGGTGGAGGCGATCGCCTGCAATCCTGACCATAGCCAATTGCTAAAATAGCCAGAATCAGATATTTCCACAGAATAAATCGGAAGCTTTTCCTGATAGTTTTTCAAGACACAATCTATGCTCTCTCCAGCAGATTTAACCAAGATTACTGAACAGTTAGCATAGGTTTGTTGAGCAATCTGCTGGAGAGAGTTAGCTAGTTGCTCAGGACTTTGACTGCCATCTTTGAGAATAATTTGAACGGTGGGAGCCTGTTGATAAGATAGGCTTTGTGATAATGCGAATCCTTTTTGCTCAACCAAAGTCTGATGATGAGGCAAAAGATTGAGGAGCAGCTTTTCCAGCGCATAGGTTTTCAGGAAAATGCTGTGCGCTCTGGCAGATAGATCTAAAGCCGCTTCAAGATTATCTTTAATAAACTGTATGTGGCTAGAAATCTGCTCAATTTGTGTTGCATAGCCTACATCTGGATCAATATAAAGGACGCTATCGCCAAACGTCTCTCGGATAAATGGATGGTCGCTGCAAATGGCGATCGCCCCTGACGCAACAATTTCAAAGATGCGCATGGAGGGCAAAGCCGCTTGACGATGTTCTTCTCGATGCAAACATAGTCCGACTCCAGCTTGATTCAGCATCCGCAAAACGCTTTCGCCATCGTAGGGAATGACACCTCTATAAGCATGATTTAAATGTTGCCAGCCCTCAGAATTGCCATACACTTCCATGTAATCTTGATCATCTAATCCCTCAAACAAATGCTGAAACCGCAAGCCGTCCCAATTAGAGCCTAGGTAAGCTAAGCGTGGATTTTCCAGTTGCGGAGCCTGATACTGATTCTGAGGACAGCTTGTAAAAAATGGTGCAGTAAAAAAAACTTTGGGTGTGTTGTAGAGGAGATGATGCAACCATCGATCGATCGCCTTTGAAGAAGTTAAGTATCCATCATAGCTCAACACATTTTGGACATACTTTTCCGTCCCTTCAAAGAATGAAGGCGGGTTCCACATACAGCCATAAGTTGGGCAATCTGAAAGCTTGGGGCTGTTGTTGTGCAACGCTATCACAAAGTCAGGTTGAAAGGCTTTGATCTCAGTTGAAGCAGAGACTTCGATCGCTTCCCAGCCTAAATTTACTGCCGCTAAAAAAATCCGTCGAGATAGCTCAGTTTCTGCAACGAGCTGTCCAGCAAACGGATTTTGAATGGCAATTTTCATAGATATTTCTGAATCATAGCCATCGCTAAACTTGAGTCAAAGCCACTTTGAATTTGCGATCGTATTCGGCAAATCCCCAGGTATCCATTGGCTGCTTATTTAGCACCTCTTTCTTGTACATGATGAAGCTACCCCAAATATTTTGAGAAAACCGAGAGGCTTCGGGATTATGAATTGGATGGGCACCAAAAAAGTATTCTTGATAGTAATCCACCATCTCTTTTTCAGGCAGCAATCGCCCTAAATAAGCCTCATGCAGTCGAGCAATTTCAGGCAAGCCAACGGTTTCCCACAGATCAATTGATTTCTGCTCTTGATAGCTACGAAATAGACCAAAGAACTCATCAACAGACAGGAACTTTGCGCCATGCTTTAAAAAGCGCAGCCACAGCTCATAATCCATGGCAAAGTGAAAGCTTTCATCAACGTAAGCGCCCGATTTCTCAAAGATTCCGCGTCGCCAAAAGACGCATTCTTGAGCAATATAGTCGCTGAGGTACAGGTTTTTCTCACAAAAAGGCTGATAGGGCGGGCAGTAGGTAAATCGTCCGTTGGCGTTAATGCTATTGCGCCGACCGTACACCACATCAATATCAGGATTTTCATCAAAATAGCGAACAGCTGTGGCGATCGTATCTTTGTCAGCGTAACAATCATCCGAGTTGAGATACGCCATAATTTCGCCCGTGCAGCGGTTGAAGCCTTTGTTTAAAGCATCAGTTTGTCCACGATCGGGTTCAATAATTAAAACATCAATATGCGATCGATATTTTTCAAGAATATCTTTCGTTTGATCGGAGGAAACCGCATCCACCAAAATATATTCCAGGTCAAGATAATCTTGGCAAATAACGCTCAAAATAGTTCTTTCTATAAATCTGCCCTGGTTGTACGAGGGAGTAACAACGCTAACTCTAGAACGGCTAGTGGCTTCCATTACGCTCATACTTGATGGCTTCTAGGCTTTTGTGAATCTTAACAAGCTCATCAACAATCGTCACATTCAGCTTGACATCTGTGCGATCGCTCTTAATTTCGTCAATCATCTGATACATTTTGACAAATTCTGTAGAAACCAAATGAGAAGTGCGATTCTGCTGCTCCAAGTTAATTTTTCTCAGTCGCTCTACTTCCTGAGTTAGACTCTCTACCTTCTGTTCTAATCGTTCTATATGTCCTTGCGAAATCGATCGCGCTTCATCAGCTGCTTCAGCCTTAACGACCTTATAAAGAGGATTTAGGCTGTAGTAGTATACGCGCTTGAAGATACCTCTAACCATTCTCTTTGAATCCAATAAATTTTAGTTGGGCAGCGACAGGACGATCGTCCCCGGCAGGAAGACGTTGAAACTTAGAAAAGCGTAAGTCAATTCGTCGTCGAGAATTTCCTGGAGGAACTGCAAGTTGAATCTTGAATTCTCCAGGCTTGAGCATTTGCCGAATCGCTTCCTGCCCCTCTACTAGAATGATCAGTTCAGTGCTGAAAGCTGAATCTTTGAGTTCCGGCAATGCACCTTGCAGGACTAGCGGAGAAGCGGGGTTAGTTTGCTTTAGATTAAGGAAGGCTGCTTCAGAGACCCAACCATCTTCATAAATCCCAGAATATTCTAAGTTAGGATTTGCTAAATCGGCGGGAAAATCGGCTAAATGACCAGGTGGATTGAGGTTCCTGTATTCTTCGTCAGAAATCAGAGAAACGTCTCGACCAAACCCCACAAGCTGGCGGCGATCGAGCGGGATCTCTTTGCCATACCAGTTCATTAACCCTTTTCGTTTGTTTGGCAAACGTTTGCCCTCCACGCCCATGTCAATCTCTAGATACTGGCGTTGATTGATGATTTGGGGAGAGAGTGGTGCTGAGAAGACATGGGCAGAACCGCGCCCCACGATACTAAAACTTTTACGTTCACTGCCGATCGCTTCTGCTGGCGGCAGCTTATTTTCTTTATCATTTTTCAAGCTAGCTGTTAGGTTAAGTTCCAGACGAACTTGCTCAGAGGGATGAATAGTCTCAAACAAGAGATGCCGTCCCAGCCCTGACATTTTTTCCTCAGGAAAGAAGAAGTCTTTTTCAAGCTGATACAGGGCAATTGCCCTGACCTGACCCAAATAGTAATGCTGTCCTAATGTGGAATGATTGAAGATGAGAAAATTATTGACTTTCCAAAGTGGTTGAGCAATAAAATTTCGGCTGTCCGCAACCCGAAAGCGACGGTTGTTAAATATATCCTGCTGAGAAGTAGTAGAAATTAGAAAAGGTAGATCTTGCTCATTTCTCAGAGTCGCATTTGCTTGAGCTATAAGATCACCTACTTGTTTGATCATGATGAACGAGTTTCTAGCCGATGGATTCTGCCGATCCAAGAGATCAAACTCTGCCTGCTGATAGATGCTCGAAATCATTTTAAGAACGGGTTGTGCAGCTTGACTTAGTTCAGGATCAGGCACAGCATCTAATCCAAGCTTTCCAAGCTTAACGATCGTTTCATAGAAATCTCGACTGGGAAAAAAGGCGGTTTTGTTGACGGTATAAAGCGCCTGAAACTTTGCCAAAACAACATTGGCTGTGTCGAGTAGAAACTTTTGGGTCGGCAAAGACTCAAATAGGCTTTGAAACTCACTATAAATTTTTGCTCTAGAGGCATTTGGCACTTCGATAGTTACGCCCTGCCCCAAACCACGACTTGCCTCAACGTAAGAATTCTGCTGAATGTTTAAGCTAAGTAGCCCAACCAACAGCAACGGCGCGATCTTGAGAATTAGCTGACGCGGTTGATTCACCCACCAGACCACCATAGTCGCAACGAGAAAAGGCTGAATGAACATTGCTAGCTTGAACAAGCCAAAGTCGCTTTGACGAATAAAGAGAACTAAGCCAACGCTCAGCATCACTAGCGTGATTGTTGCACTAGGAGAGTTCCATCGCACCAAGAGAAAACTGACTATGATCGCGGTCAGGAGCAGAAACATGCCCAGAAGAATAGTGATGGAAATCCAGGGGTCTCTGTAGGTGCCAGAGATGGGTTGAAGGCTCCAGAAACCTGCTAAACCGCTAGGAATAAGAAAGTAGGGAAAGAGGCTAAATTGCAGATCGTTTAATATAATGCCTTTGCCAGTTTGACTGCGTAAAAAAGCGATTGCATGAATAAAAAAGGTGTTGAGAAAAACTAAATTGGTCAACACCGCAAGGCTGCTAACGATTAGTAGGGGCTTCAAGTAAAGTTTGCGTCTTAAGAGACTCACGCCGTGATAGAGCAAAAATGCCAGTACTAAAAAAGGTAAGACTTCAGGATAGATAATAAATAGCGCAACAACCAGTAGACCTGCCAGTAGCCCCTGCTGGATCAGCGCTCCTCGCTTGAAGTTTTCAAAGGATTGCAGCAGCAAAACCAGACAGCCTGCCAGGATCGCAATACCGCTAACCTGTGCTATGAGTTGCTGAAGCACTCCATAGGTGTTGAGGGCAGAAATGCTCAGTAGACCGCAGGCAATTAGGGCGGATAGGTAAAGAGTTTTAGTCTGATAGACCAATGCACCAATTGTGCTGATCAGAATCAGCAGAAATGCCAGGATTGTTGGCATAAAGACCTGGTGAGCCGTCAACCCTGTGACGCTACAAACCCAAGCTAACAGGAGATCGCAGCCTGGACGCACACCGCCAGGAACATGCATCAGCCAATAGTAAAGTGTGTAGTCTTTTCCACTGGCTAAGACATCCAGATCTGGAGTGTCAAAAAATCCATGCCGAAGAAAAAGATCGGCACTCAGGCAATAGTTTGCCATGTCATCATTAGCATAACTAACCCAGTTAAATCCGAACTCCAGCATTGGGCGACCTGTTAGATACAATGCTAGTAAGAAGCAAGCAGTAAAGGGAGTATATTCACGCCAAGGCAGCTTGAGACGGATTTTCCAGATTAAAGCAAGGCTAACCAGAAACAGAAAGAGGGCTAGAACTTTACCAAAGCTATTTACAGGATTGCCAAGCCGATTGAGCCAAAAAACGGGGAGGAGAGTAATAACTAGTCCTACTACTGGCGCAAGAAGGACATTTTGTAGAGGATCGCTTTGTCTACGAAGAAACGTTACAGCAGGGTAACCTGCCACAGTCCAGAAAATGAATAGAAGTACCGATAATCCGAAAGCTAACAATTTTGCTTCTCCTACTTCCAAGTGTTACTTGCGAGACTCCAAACGAGCTTTCTCGTTACTTTGAGCTGAAATTTGAGCGATGGATGCAGGAAAAGTTCGGTGAGACTTTTGGCGCTTTTCTTGAAAGAGTTTCCAACGAATTGTCGCTAAGTCCTTCAGCAATCGCCAAGATCCGGTCAGTGGGTTAAAGCGGCTATCAGCATCATTACTCCATAGCACAGGAAATTCTAAAACCTGATAGCCTTCCATCAGCGCCCTTAGAATGACTTCGATATCGAACATGAAGCCATCTGTGAAAGTGGAAGCATAGAGCTGGCGAGCAACCTCACCTCTATAAAGCTTGAAGCCACACTGTGTATCTGAAATGTAGAGCGGTAGACCCATCAGCGTGTGGATCAAAAAGCCATAGCACTTGGAACCAAGGCGACGATAGAGAGGTTGTCTGCGGCGGACGCTGCCCCTCATCCGGCGAGAGCCAATCGCTATGTCGCACATTTCTAGTTCCAGCATGGTTAAGCCAATCTTTGCAATGTCGTAGGGAACACACAAACCAGCATCGGCAAACATAACTATTCTGCCCTGTGATCGAGTGATGCCGTAGCGAAGAGCATAACCTTTACCACTATTGGGTATGTAGCTTAAAACTTTTAGGGATGGAATCTCTGCTTCTAGGGATTTAGCTACTGCGACCGTATCATCTGGTGAGCCATCGTCTACCACTACAATCTCACCTGCCAACCGCTGAGACTTAAGAAAAGCTTCAGCAGCGCGAATATCTCGCCTAATCTTGTTGGTTTCCTTGTAGGCAGGAATAATAATGCTTAACTCTAGCTCAGACAGATGATTACTCACCATTTCCTCTCCCAACCCCACTAACTTTTACTCCATCAACGCCTAGTAAGCGATCGCTGCAACTGACGAAGCTTTGTCCTAACTCCTGCGCTAAATGTCAGATATTTATGGCATAGAAATCCAATAGGAATATTGATAATAACTGCTATCAGCTTTGCTTGTAACGGCGTAAGACTTAACTTACTAACACTAATTTGAATAACCAATATCGTAATCAACCAGCAAACAACCACTATAACTAAGTAGGTTCTGAACTGACGGATAGTAGAACGCTCAAAGTTTTTGAAGTTAAAGAACTTGTTAAGCATAAAGTGAGCCACCACGGCTACACCGTAAGAAAGGGTGGTGACCAGTGGCACATACATAGGGGTCAACAGCAAAATCTGAAAGGTTCCTACGTCAACCACGAACACAATTCCACCAATAAGAAGATAGCGAAATAGAGAAGGTAGCAATTTCAATAGTCTCTATGGATATGAAGGTAAAGGCACATTCAGCTATGCTCACTTAACTAAATAGCTGGCGGGTTTGATAGCAAAAGCTTAACGGGCTGAACGGGAGTTAAAGCCGATGGAACTAATAGCCCAAATATGACAACCCACTTGCCCATAGGGATAAGAGTATATTCATCTATAGATAGCCCAACTTTTACGGCAGATCTCAGCAGTTGTCTGGCGCTGTGTTGAAATGTCAGGGGATGAGGAAAATTCCAAATTCGATGTAAGAGTCTAAACGCAATTTTCTCTAAAAAGTGGAACCATCCAGGGACAGTGCTTTCGACGATGAGGATTCTTCCAGATGGCGTCAAGTGCCTTGCACAGCTTGTCAAAATAGCTTCTAAGTTTTTAACAGATTCCTCAGGAGAATGCCCTGTTACATGGTGTATTAGCATCTGTAGAACAATGACATCAAATTTCTCCTCTATATCAAAATCAAGCGCATTTCCTCTAATTGGAATGACATTGTCACCATATTTAGCGCCCTCATCAATACAAACGTCGAGAATCACGACTCGATCGAGCGAGGAGATCTCATAATTGAAGAAACCGCCATTACCAATATCTAAAAGTGAATGACACCCTTTTAGCTCAGACTCTATACACATCCGGCAATAGGTATAGGTATCTAAGGTTAAAACCTTTTTTTGATACCAGGTATTCTCACTAAAATATGTAACGTTTTTATCTGACATCCTCGCCTCGTAAACTTTAAGTAGTATGTAGCTTCGGGACGACCACAAAGCTTGCCAAAGTAGACCTCTTTCTGGTAGCTGTGGTGAGACAATACAAGTATCTCTAGTTCAGCTACTTTTTACACCTTGTAACTAAGCCCGGATTATAACCAGCTTCATGCTCAAAATCAAACTGTTTGCCGATGGTGCTAACTTAGACGACATGCTGGCTGCCTATCAAGGTGGAGTCGTTCAAGGGTTCACGACCAATCCCACGCTGATGCGTAGGGCGGGCGTGATGGACTATGAATCCTTTGCTAGAGAAGTCTTAGAAATCATTCCCGATCGCCCCATTTCCTTTGAAGTTTTTGCCGATGATTTTGAGACCATGTATCGGCAGGCACTACAGATTAACACCTGGGGTGAGAATGTTTACGTCAAAATACCCATCACTAATACCAAAGGCGAATCAGCTGTGCCGCTGATTAAAAGGCTTGTGGGTGATGGCATTAAGCTCAACGTAACAGCCATTCTAACCCTAGAACAGGTGCAGGCAACCAATCGGGTGCTGAGTCCGATGATCCCTTCAGTGGTGTCAGTGTTTGCGGGGCGGATTGCAGATACGGGCATTGATCCGGTGCCCTTGATGACGGCAGCGGCTCAAATGCTGAGAATTGAGTCCAAAGCCGAGCTGCTGTGGGCAAGTCCTAGAGAGGTTTTAAATGTGTATCAGGCGGATGCCTGCGGCTGCGACATCATTACGGCAACAAATGACATTTTGAAAAAGCTGTCTATGTTTGGCAAAGATCTAGACGAGCTTTCCCGTGAAACAGTGCAAATGTTTTATGACGATGCCCGTAAAGCAGGCTTTCAGATTGAGTGTTGAGGGCAGATTGAGTGTTGAGGGAGCGATCGCGCTTCAGGATTCAGTTGACCTGTAGGGGAGTGAGGCATGACGACACAGCGAACGGTTTTAATTACAGGCGTGGCAGGTTTTATCGGCAGCAACCTTGCCGATCGCCTGCTCTCTGAGGGCTTCCGGGTGATTGGCATCGACAACTTGTCCTATGGTGTGCTGGAGCAGGTACCCGAAGGAGTAGAGTTTCACAAGCTGGATATTCGATCGTCCGAAATTTACCCTCTCTTTAATCAGGTAGACGCTGTTTATCATCTGGCGGCAAAAAACTGTATAGCCGACTGTCAAATCGATCCCCTAGAAACTAGCGATATTAACGTCACGGGGACGGTCAATGTATTTGAGGCTTCACGTCGCGGTCAAGTCGGTAAGGTGATCTACGCGGAATCCTCGGCGCTGTATGAAGGTTCCTCAGTCATGCCCACGCCAGAAAGCGAGGTCTATCCTCAAAGCTTTTATGCGGTTAGTAAACTGGCAGGCATGGCGTTTGCGGAAGCCTATCGCCGCTTTTATGGGCTGCGAACCACAGCACTCCGCTATTTCTGTGTGTATGGCCCGCGTCAAGACTATCGCCGCACCATTCCGCCTCTGATGAGCGCTTTCGTCATCAACTTGCTGCAAGGCAAGCAGCCGACGATCTATGGCACAGGCGAGAAGCGTCGAGATTTCATCTACGTAGATGATGTCAACGACTTTCATCTGCAATGTTTAGATGACCCCCGCACAGATGGCAATGTCTATAACTTGGGCAGCGGCATCAGCTACTCTGTGTTGGACATCTACAAGGCGATCGCCCGTCTGCTGGGAAAAGATATCCAGCCTCAGTTTAAGCCTGATCTGCCGGGTGAGGCAGACGTAACCTTAGCGGATATTTCTGCGGCAAGATCAGTAGGATGGTCGCCCCATGTCTCTCTAGACGAAGGTTTAATTCAGTCAATTACCTTCATCAAAGACAAAGTATTAACGCAGCCATGAATGAAGCCCTAGAGAACCGGGACTACAAAATCGCAGATTATCTGGCGCGATCGGCAGATTACTATGCGCTGACTAAATATAAAATCATCATGACCTGGTTGCCTAAAACTGCTAATCTGCGAGTGTTGAACGCAGGCTGCGGTTCTGGAGAGATGAATATTTTGCTGGCTCAAAATCCATCTTGGCAGGTGGAGGCGATCGACATTGATCCAGAAGCGATTCAGATTTCCGAACATCTGAGAGAAGAACACAAGCTAGAAAACCTTAAGGTCTTCAAATGCAGCATTGAAGATCTAGATAGACCCCTAGGGTATTACGATGCGATCATTTCTAACGATGTCTTAGAACATATTGAAGACGATCTGGCGGCAATGAAAAAGCTAGCAGGCTTGCTGAAACTGAATGGCATCCTCTGTGTTTCGGTTCCGGCACTGCAGTCGCTGTTTGGCTATCACGATGAACAATTGGCGCATTACCGCCGCTATAACAAAAGCAACTTAACCCGAAAGCTTTTCCAGTACTTTGAAGTTCAAAAGTGCCGATATTTTGCTGCAATCTTAATCCCGATCGCCCTTCTCTATAGCTGTTGGCTCCGCAAACCCTACCCCATCGGTGAACCGGGCAAAGAATCTCTCGTGACCAAACTGCTCAAATTCTTATTGGCGCTAGAAGCCAACGTACCGCTGCTTACGGGAACATCTTTAATCGCCATGGCTACTCCAAAACGGCTTTCTAGCACAGTCCTTTTAGAAAGAGGTCAAGAATAATGGGAATGCCGGGAGTGCTAGTCTTAGCTGCGGGCAAAAGCACAAGAATTCAGTCGATCGCCCAAGGCATTCCTAAGCCGCTGCTCTCGATTCAAGAGCGCAGTATCTTAGAGCGAAACCTGTCCTGGCTGGCTCAATCGGGCGCTGATACAATCTGGATCAATCTGCACTATCGCCCAGATGATATTCAAACGGCGATCGGCGACGGTTCAGAGCTAGGACTAAACATTTCCTACTCCTTGGAGCCTGAGATTCTAGGCACTGCCGGAGCCTACAAAAATTTGGAGTCCCAGTGGAAAGGCTCAACGCTGGTAGTCTATGGCGATAGCTTAGTGCGGTTTGATCTACAGAAATTTCTCACAACTCATGAAAAAACGAACGCGGATGTAACGATCGCCCTATTTGACCAAAACATGCATCTCCATACGGCGATCGCTGGGGGACGAGTGGTGATGGATGACCAGAATCGCATTACCGATTTTGTCGAAACCGGAGCCGGAGAAGCACCTCGCTCAACGCTAATCAATGCCGCAGTTTATCTCTTGGAACCAGAAATTCTAGATCTGATTCCAGAACAAACTTTTTACGACTTCGCCCGCGATTTGTTTCCGAAGATGCTGGCAGAAGGGTATTATCTGCAAGGTCATCTGATCGATGGCTATTGCTTGGGGTTAGATACTCCCGAAAGCTACGCCAAAGCGATGTCCCTTATTGAATCTGAGCAAATAAAACTAGCATGATCATCACGCGCACACCCTTTAGAGTCACGTTGGGCGGCGGCGGTACAGACCTGCCTTCCTACTACGAAAAGAATGGCGGGTTCATCTTCGCGATGGGCATCAACAAGTTTATGTACGTGATGATCAATCCGCCCACGATCGACACCATGATTCGCCTTCACTACACCCAGAGCGAAACAGTGTTTCATGTCTCAGAGTTGCAGCATGAACTGGCGAGAGAGGCGCTGCGCTATCACGGCATTGAAGAAAAGATGGAGATTTCCTCCATGGCAGATTTGCCTGCCGGAACAGGGGTCGGTTCTTCGAGCTGCTATCTCATTGGGTTGCTGACAGCACTGCACCACTACCGTAGAGACTATATTTCGCTGCAAGAGCTATCGGAAGAAGCCTGCCATATTGAGCTGGATATCTTGAAAAAGGGCATTGGCAAGCAGGATCAGTACATGGCGGCATTCGGGGGGTTGACGGTGCTAGAGATTGCCAAGGGCGGTGCAGTCACCGTCAAGCCAGTGCGAATGGGCAGTAGCTCGATCGCCGAACTGGTGGCAAACACCCACATTTACTACACTGGGTTCCGACGCGATGCGGTCGATGTCCTGTCAGAGCAAAATACCGCTATGCAGTCTCAGACCGTCCCCAAACATGATGTGGTGGCAAACAGCCTGCATCACATTAAAGATCTGGGCTACCGAATTTTAGAGGCGATCGAAACAGAAGATTTTGATGCCTGGGGCAAAATGCTGCATGAACATTGGCAGTTCAAAAAGCAAATGTCGGCGCGGATCAGTCTCACAAAAGTGGATCAGATTTATGCAGAAGTGCAGCAAAACTACAATGTCTTGGGTGGCAAAATCATCGGCGCAGGGGGCGGCGGTTTCCTGATGCTCTACTGCAGCAAAAACCACAAGCAGCTAGAGCAGTTCATGGAGTCTCAAAAGATGCCGCGTCTGCACTATACGATCGAGCCAGAAGGCTCTAAAGTGGTGGCGGATGTGTCGAGCAACGATGCGCTGATGTTCCACTCAAGAGATTTTGTATCCAGGTAGTCCTATGGCAGTACATGAAAAAATTGGCATTGTTGGACTTTGGCATCTCGGTTGTGTAATCTCGGCAGCCTGGTCAACGCTGGGCAAGACGGTGCAGGGCGTTGATTTTGATCACGCGCTCATTGACAACCTGAGCCAGGGTCAGCCGCCGATCTTTGAGCCAGGGCTACAGGAAACCATCCAAACAGGTCTAAGTCAGGGGAAACTCGGCTATTCGACCGATCCGGCAATGTTGTCAGACTGCGGATTGGTGTTTCTGGCCTACGATACTCCCGTGCGAGACGATGACACCTCGGATCTAACAATTCTGGAGGAGGCAATCGCCAAAATTGGTTCCCACCTCAGCCCCAGAACGATTTTGATTGTCAGCGCTCAGCTGCCTGCTGGCACAGCCCGACAGTTTCGCGCCCAGCTGAAGGAGTTTGAGCCATCGCTAGAGCTGGTGTATTCTCCAGAAAATCTGCGCTTGGGCGAGGCGATCGACTGCTACCTGCATCCCGGACATATTGTCATTGGGGCGGATGATCCCCAGGCAGGGCAGACCGTCACTGAACTATTTGCGCCGATGCAGGCCGAATGCCTATTGATGAACTTGCCCAGTGCTGAGATGACCAAGCATGGCATTAACTCATTTCTGGCGGCTTCGATCACGCTGGCAAACCAGTGGGCAGATATCTGTACTGCCGTGGGTGCTGACTTTACTCAAGTTGCCGCCGCCATGAAGCTAGATCCCCGGATTGGCAAGCGGGCGTATCTTAGCTCTGGCATTGGCTTCTCCGGCGGCACTCTGGGGCGCGATCTGAAGGTGCTGGAAGCCATTAATCAACGGTCAGGTAATGAGTCTCCGATCTTTGGTACCGTCTGGCAGTACAACAAGTCCAGAGTCAAGGTGGTGGCTAAGATGTCAGAGGCGGCGATCGGCTCTCTGAAAGGTAAAAGAGTGGCGCTGCTTGGCATGACCTATAAGCCAGGAACTAGCACCCTACGCCGCAGTTTGCCTCTAGAGGTTGCCTCTGATCTGATCGCTAAGGGGGCAGAGATTAGAGCTTATGACCCTAAGGCAAATTGGAATGAAGTGCAGATTCCGGCGCAGCTACAAGTTTGTTCTACGGCATACGATGCGGCGGCGGACGCAGATCTAGTAGTGCTGCTGACGGAATGGGCTGAGTTTAAAGAGCTGGATTTTCAAGAGATTCGCGATCGCATGAAGGGCAGCACTTTCTTTGACACCAAGAATTTTCTGTTGACAAAATTTGACCAGATTCGCGAACTAGGATTCACTGTCTTGAGCATTGGGCGCAGCTGCTAGGCAAAAAATTGGGGAAAAATTAGAAAAAGTGAGGCAGAGATTGTGTCTGAGGTAGCGATCGATCTATCCAATAAAAATATCTTAATCACGGGTGGCAGCATGGGCATTGGCTATGCTGCTGCTGAAGCCTGTCTCAAAGCTAATGGGCGTGTAGTGATCTGCGCTCGCAACTCAGAAGACATTGACAAAGCTCTGAGCCAGCTTCGGGCGATCGGATCGGGGCAGGTCGTTGGCGTATCTGCCGATGTGACTCAACACGATCAGGTGGAGGCAGCGTTAGACAAAGTTGAATCTAGCTTTGGAGTACTGAATGCCGTCATCCATGCAGCCGGAATTTATGGACCGATCGGCGCGCTCACAGAGGTCGATCCGGAAGCCTGGTTCAATGCGATTCGGATTAACCTTTTCGGCTCTTTTTTGGTGGCGCGGCAAAGCTGTTTGCGGCTGCAAAAAACGGGGGGCAGAATTGCGCTGTTCTCCGGCGGCGGTGCGGCGACTCCGTTTCCCAACTACACCGCCTACGCTTGCGGCAAGGTCGGAGTTGTGCGGTTCACAGAGACGATCGCGCAAGAAATGGCTCCTTTTAAGATTCAGATCAACTGTATTGCGCCAGGTTTTGTGATTACCCGATTGCACCAACAAACCCTGGAGGCAGGGGCAAATCTGGCAGGCGAGAAGTTCTTGGAAAATACCAAAGCGCAAATTGAGAAAGGGGGCGTACCTGCTTCGGTGGGTGGCAATGCAGCAGCCTTCCTGATTTCTGACCGGGCGGACGGCATCACCGGAAAATTTGTTGCCGCTCCCTATGACGGTTGGCAAAACTGGGTTGATCATCTAGAAGAGCTAAAAACCACGGATATCTTTACGCTGCGCCGAATTTTGCCGAAAGAGCGCGGCATGGACTGGCAATAGAGGCTTGCTTGGCTCTTTCTCTAAACGAACAAGCTCAATCAATCAGGGTTCATCAGCGAGATAGGAAAGCATGAAAGTTGCAGTGATTGGGTGTGGGCTAATTGGCAAACGACGATCGCAAACTGCGATGGAACATCCGTTATCAGAATTAGCGATCGTCGTAGACATCAATCCGGCAGCGGCGGAAGCTGTAGCTGCGCAATATGGCTGTGAGTCTGCAACCGACTGGAAAGCGGCAATCGCCCATCCCGATATTGACATCGTTGCTGTAGCGACACACAACGGGCTACTGGCAGAAATCGCGATCGCCGCCCTGCAAGCCGGAAAGCACGTGCTGATCGAAAAGCCAATGGGGCGCAACTTAGCCGAAGCTTTGAAAATGGCGGAAGCTGCGAAAGCCGCCAATCGCATTCTCAAAATTGGCTTCAATCACCGCTATCATCCGGCTCTAGCTAAAGCCTATGATTTGTTTCAGGCTGGGGCGATCGGTGAGATTATCAATATCCGCGCTCGATATGGGCATGGCGGACGACCGGGCTACGAAAACGAGTGGCGCGGCAATCCAGAGCTAGCGGGCGGCGGCGAACTCACCGATCAGGGAGTGCACATAGCCGATCTGATTCACTGGTTCGCCGGACTGCCCACTGAAGCCTTCGCCTATCTACAAACGGCGATCTGGCCAATTCAGCCCCTCGAAGACAACGGCTTTGGTCTGTTTCGGTTTGGCGATGGAGCAATCGCCAGTTTTCACACGAGCTGGACGCAGTGGAAAAACCTGTTCTCCTTTGAGATTTACGGGCAGAAAGGTTCTCTGACAATTGAAGGGCTAGGCAAAAGCTACGGCATCGAACGGCTGACGATCGCCTATCGCAAGCCCGAAGGCGGTGTGCCTGACCTAGAAGATCTCGTTTTCGATTTGCCAGACACATCTTGGGAGTTAGAATGGCAAGATTTCATCGAAGCGATCGCTGCCAAAACTCCCTACTGGGGTGCTCCAGAGGAGGGGGTCAGCGCTATGCGGATGCTGGACGCGCTCTATCGATCGGCAAAGGCAGGAGCGCCGATTCATGTCTGATCGGCTTAGACTTGCCAATGAGGCTGGCTTAAGACCAGGAGTTTTTCTCGATCGCGATGGGGTAATTAATCAGGTTGTCTACCGAGATGGACAGGCTGTTTCTCCTCGTTCACTCCCAGAGTTTGTCTGGACAGCGGGTATTCAAGCGGCGGTTAACCAAATCAAGCTAGCGGCTTTGCCCGTGTTTGTGGTCACCAATCAGCCAGACATTGCCCGACACAAGATGGAGGCAGCCGTCTTGGAGCAAATGACAGCCCTGATCTATCAAACCTTGCCGATTGACGATCTGCGGGTTTGTCCCCACGACAATGGCGATCGCTGCTCCTGTCGTAAACCCCATCCTGGTATGCTAGTTGAGTTGGCGACTCAATGGAATATTGATCTGAGTCGGTCTTTTATAGTAGGGGACTCCTGGAAAGATATGCAGGCAGGAAAACAGGCAGGCTGCCAGACAATCTTAATTCAGCGAGACTACAACCAGGGCACCGAAGCCGATTTTGGAGTGCCAGATGTCTTATCAGCTGCCAATCTGATTTTAGAGTTAGTTTGAGTTTTAGATTTGATTTGTTTGAACCGCGAGGGAGGGCTTTGAAAATGGGATATGTGGCCGAATTTTTTGCAGATGCGAAAACAATTATTGATGCGATCGACATCAATATCGTTGAGAAAATGGTGGATGAAATTGTTGCAATCCGTGAAAACGGCGGGCGGCTTTTTTTCATTGGCGTGGGCGGTGGTGCAGGACATGCTAGCCACGCGGTTAACGACTTTCGCAAGATTGCAGGCATCGAATCCTATACACCCACAGATAATGTCTCAGAGCTGACGGCACGCATCAATGATGATGGCTGGGAATCGGCATTTGTTAACTGGCTGAAGGGCAGCCGTCTCAACGCAAAGGACGGCATTTTTGTGTTCTCGGTCGGAGGCGGCAATGCTGAAAAAAATGTTAGCGTCAACATTGTTTCTTCCCTGCAATATGCCAAGGAAATTGGCGCAAAGGTGTTTGGAGTCGTTGGTCGAGATGGCGGCTATACGGCGCAGGTTGCAGATGCTTGCGTAGTCATTCCCCCCATCCGCAGCGAGACTGTAACACCCCAAGCAGAGGCTTTTCAGGCTGTAGTCTGGCACCTGGTAGTGTCTCATCCTAAGCTGCAAAAGTATGAAATGAAGTGGGAATCAGTTAAATAATTGCGAAAAGCGAGAGATTTTGCGGCGCACCCGGCGATCGACTGTAGATTCAAGCGATCGCCGTAAGACTTCGATTTCTTCGACTTGCTCTCTAATCACTTGTCGCTGCTCTTTTAAGGCGGCTGTTGCCCTGCGAATCCGCAAATTTTTGCTTTGCCTCAAGGTCTGAATTTCCTGCTGCTGCTGACGCTTTAGCTGTTCGATCGCATGTTCGTTCTGGGCGATTTTTTGCTGCTGTTCCTGAATAATCTGTAGACGTTCGTCGGCAGTTTGTTTTAATACATCGATCAATTGAAGTCTTGCTTCAGCAGCTTGTTTTAATACATTGATCAATTGAAGTCTTGCTTCAGCAGCCTCAAGCAGCTCGTGCATCTGGGATTGCATCGTCTCTATCTGCTCTCTCGTCTGATCAGAAATCTGATGAGAGGTCTGGTGAGAAATTTGTCTCTCATTCCTTAAAGCACCTTGAAATCTCCGAGCATTCATAGCTATATCCCACCTATGGATGAGATCTTTAGCTAAAGCTTGAGTTGTCGAACTAGCCCCATCAAGGCGATCGTTAGCTTGCTTTAAGTCGGTAACCGCAAACAAATTTTTATAGGGATATGTGCTGTGATAAGGCTCTGGCACAAGTTGAAAATGAGTTGCATCAAAGTAACAAATTGTATAGCCAAAATCTTCTAAAGCAGTCCGCAGTTTTTGAGTTGTGCTTCCGGCAGCAACAGCATTTTCCTCAGTAAACTCAATCATCCACAGAGGAAATTTTCCTGCCTTAATGGACTGCTCTGCACCGTTAAGAACCTGAAGCTCCCATCCTTCTACATCTAACTTTGCTAGATCAACTTGCTCAACGTTTAAATCTGAGATAAGCGCATCTAACGTGTGGCTTTTGACAGATATTTTACTGGGACTCATACGATCGCCCAGTTGCTCACCCGTTGCAAAAGTGCTGAAGGCTGCTAGTCCGTCTTTACCGAGTATGAGGGTTGCATATCCCTCTTGGTCAGAGAGACCTGCTTCAATAGCAGTAAAGTTGCTAAACCCCAACTGACTGAGATTGTAATTGTAAAGCTCAAAGCAAGCTGGGTTAGGTTCAAAACCTACGATGCGCCCACTGCCCTGAAGGGCTTTGGCTGCAACACAAGAAAAAATACCGACATGCGCGCCACAGTCGAAGAAAGTGTCTCCCGATCTTAAGTAGAGCAGAACGAAAGCTTGTTCAATTCCTTCAAAAACACCTTCTTCAACCAGTTGCCCAACATGATCATGCTTTGGAAATCGAATTTTACCGATATACGGAGCGTTTAACTCATATTGTGATGGCTCTGAGTTACTCGAAGCATATCGATTAACCCTAACAAATTCTAGATTTTCCTCTAAATCATTGCTTTGCAATTGAGAAGAGATTAGTCTAAAACCTCTATCAGTCAAATACTCTAAAACTTCTTTTTTGCTAGAACTATTGACGTATAAGGGAACTTTTTGAACCTCAACAATAATATTTTTGATCACCGAGAGTGCATTACCTGCACTTTTAAGGACTTGAAGGCCATAGCCTTTAGCATCGACCTTCAGAAGATCTACTTCCTCGATTGAATGTTGCTGAATAAAGGTATCTAGGCGAGTCACTGGAACTTCAATCGTTTTAACCTCTTCTAGCTGCTCAGCATAGGGCTTCCAAGATTCACTCATCTCAACGGTAGACAAAGATGAGGTTTGCAAATCTCTGTTGAGGTGGAAGTTAAATAAACCCTCTTGCTCTCCCACAGCTGCACATAGCACATGAATGTTGGGGAGCTGGTGTGAGCGAATCACCTCAGCGAGTTCGGGAATAGGCTCAATGGCATACACAACATTGTTACTATCTTGAGCATAAGGGAGTGAAAACAGCTTGCCATCATGAGCACCAACATCAATGATAATCATTGCCTACTCTACCTCCCAATATTTTTTAACTAAGAAAAATCAGTAAACTTTAATGAAATACGCTGGGATTTGTGGATGTGGATTAAACATTAGGGTAGCAAGCTGTCTGTTGCTTTCAGCTCACTTAAGCTCAGTCCAGAAAAAGATCATAACTCAGCAGGTCTTTGCTATCGACTTAAACTTTCTGTAGTCCGTATGCAAGAAGAGGGGCGCTCTCTTCTCTAAGAAAAAATCATCAGCGCTATACATGATGATGCTAAATAGCCCCTCGTACCAAAATCACAGTCCGATCGCTGCTGCGGGCGATCGCCTCTGGAATGTTGCCTTTGATCACCTGCCTCAGCAGTCCTTCCCGACTGGCTCCCAAAATGATCACATCACAGCGCTCTTTCTCAGCCAGATGCAAAACAGCTTCAGCAACGGGCATTCCCCATAAGGGTCGAGGGGCGATCGGGTGAGTGATTTCTGCTGTCAACTCTTGAATGGTTTGCCGCAGCAGTTGGGTATCTGCCCAGGTTGGCTCCCGGTCAAATACTTGACAGAGACGAATGTGGGGGGCAGAATTCAATGCCACTAGAGCAGGCAATAGCTGCAAGGCAGCCTGAGCATTAGGGCCTCCCGCCATTGGCAGGAGCCATTGGTTAAAGGTGGGATTTTCTTTAAATTTGACCAAAACCACCTCACAGGCAGCTTGTCGGATAATGGTATCAACCGCACTGCCAAAAATTCGTCCCGGCGTAGTCGTTTTACCGTCCCAGCCCATCAAAACGCGATCGATATGGCGATCGTGAATGGCTTCTAGCATTGCCTGAGCCGGATCATGGGCAATGCAAATTTGCGTATGCACCGAAATTTGCCACTGCCGACCCACTTGCTCTGCCTGCCGTAACAGACGGCGACCGCTCGTGGTGCGTACGGTCGTTTCTGCCGGGGATTGCCCTCTAGCAATCACCATGACATGCAGACATTCCAGCTCATACTGGTGGTGATGGGCAATCGCGGCGGCTAGCTGCAAGAGCAGCGGCGCAGTTTTGGGATTGCTGAGGGGAACCAGCAGCCGACCTCTGCCCGTGGCGGGCGATCGCGTTTGGTACACGCCATAGGAGGGTTCTGGCTTAGAACCGAGCGGCTGTGCGTTACCCATCACCTGATCGGCTTCTGCCCGAATGATATCGGCGCGGGTGATGATGCCCAATAGCTTCAGCCCCTCTGTCACAGGCAAGCGGCTAACCTTATGGCGATTGAGCACGTACAGCACATGGGGCAGGGGATCGGTGGGGTTGACGGTGACAGGCTTGGGGGTCATGATGTCGGCGAGGGTAATTTCCTCAGCTTCGACCGGACGGCGGCTGGTGTCGGCAAGGTCGCTCTGGGTGACAATTCCCACCAATTTGCCATCATCTACCACCGGAAACCCACGATGGTGCGATCGCGAGAAAGCCTGAATGGCATCACTCAAAGTCATTTGGCTAGAAAGAGTTTCGACGCGGCGTTGCATCAGATCAGAGGCGGTCAGCTCTGCCCAAGATTCGCCTCTAACATCGCGATCGAGATAGATCCCGTTCCAAGCCAGCAGCCGCGTGTAAATGGAGCCGCTAGCAATGCGATCGCTAATCAAATAGGCAATCACGGAGCCAATCATCAAGGGCAGCACCAGGTTGAAGTCTGTGGTGATTTCAAAGACAATGACGATCGCCGTAATTGGCCCTCGCGTGACGGCGCTGAAAAAAGCCCCCATTCCCGCCAGGGCGTAGGTGGTCGTGGAGCTAACGCCCACCGGGACGCCCAAAGGTAACCCGACATAAAGCTCTAGCGTCTGCGCCATAAACCCCACGAGATGTCCTAGAGCCGCCCCCAAAATCAGCGAAGGGGCAAACAAGCCGCCGGGTGTTCCTGCTCCGTATGCCACCAGCGTCAGGACAAATTTGGCCACAAACGCCAGCAGCGTCACCTGCCAGACGGTATCGCCCATGCTGAGGGATTGCTGAAGTTCGGTGCTATCTCGAAAGGAAGGGGGCAGCAGCATGACAATCAAGCCAGACACCAAACCCGCCATAGCCATCTTTCCTGGCAGACCCAGCTTAAAGCCCCTGATGCCCTTGCGGTAGAGCGCCAGACTCAAGAATACGCCCTGACTCAGCAGCGCCCCAAACAGTCCGGCAAGCAGCCCCAAAATCAGAAAAAACGGCACGTCTTGCAAAGAAAAGTTAGTGAGATCGCTCGTGGTGTCGAGGGTGAGGCTGAGTCCTTGCCCGCCCAGCAGCCGGGATACAACCGCGCCAATAAACGAAGCCAGGATCGCCGTCCCCAGCGTCAGATCAGAAAAATCTTGCAGAAATTCTTCTACGACAAATAAAATTCCGGCAATCGGCGCATTAAACCCTGCCGCCAGACCTGCCGCTGCGCCTGCCGCAATCAGCTGACGACGGCATTCGGGCGAGGTGGGAATCCATTGGCTGAGCTGCGCGGCAAGGGCTGCTCCGATCTGCACCGTCGGACCCTGCCGCCCCAGATTCAGCCCAGAGCCGAGGGCAACAATGACGCTGACCATTTTGACGATCGCTACCCGCAAATTCAGCAGAATCGAGACATTCGCCAGCACCGCCTTCACCTGCGGAATGCCGCTCCCTGAAGCCTCTGGCGCAAATCGCTCAATCAGCCAGCCTGACAGCGCGCCGCCCACCAACCCCATGAGTGGCAGCACGATCCAAACCGGATGCTCAAACGACATCTGCACGCGCCAGCCCCCCAGCCAGCCAATGCCCTGCTTGAGCAGGACTGCGGCTAGTCCGGAAACCAACCCAATCACGCAAGCCTCAAAGATGGCGAGATTCTTCGCCTCAATTCGCAGATGCTGAAGTTGTCTAGGAAGAACGATGCGCACTATGCTTGAGTATGCGTAACAACTCGATATATCGCTTTACTAGAGCTGCGAACCTTTCAAAACCTTTTTGAAAAGTTCAGATGCGAACCTTTCAAAAAACAAATAGCATACTTGCGACCTCGACAGTCTGACTCAATAGACCAACCCGATAAAAAATCAGCACAATGAAAGTCAGCCGCATCATTTTAGCTTTATGACTCCTCAACCTGCCTCCACAAATGTTTGGCATCAAAAACCCTGGTGGTGTCAGCCCTGGTCGATCGCCCTTACAGGAATTGTTCTGATTAGCGGCAGCTGGCTGCCGTTTCACCGAATTTGGATCACGGCGATCGTCGCTCTACCCGTTCTCACCTGGATGGGATTTTTTCTGATTCTCTATCCTCAAGCTGTACAGCAAGAAGCCCTGCAGCAAGCCCTTTCCCAAACCGGATCTTCCCCTAGCGAATCGCAAAAACCTTTAAATTAAACCACTGAGTCAGGTCAAGAGCGCATCAGGAAGGGTATCCTGATCCTACGTCGATCGATTTTTTGGGAAGCGCTGTGAGCATTTCATCCCCCTTTTCGTCTGCCCTGTCCTCTATTCAAGTTTCGTCCTCCCCCATTCGTCAGCAGGGCTGGCGGGGACTCATTGAGGAGTATCGCCAGTACCTCCCTGTCAGTGAAGCTACGCCTGTGGTGACGCTGCACGAAGGCAACACCCCGCTGATTCCGCTCCCGGCGATCGCCGCCCTGATTGGCAAACAGGTACAGGTCTGGGGAAAATATGACGGACTCAACCCCACGGGCAGCTTTAAAGACCGGGGCATGACCATGGCCGTCTCGAAGGCAAAGGAAGAAGGGGCGAAAGTCGTCATTTGCGCCAGCACAGGCAACACCTCAGCAGCAGCAGCAGCCTATGCCCGCCGCGCCGGGATGCGGGCCTATGTGCTGATTCCCGATGGCTATGTGGCGTTGGGCAAACTGGCGCAAGCGCTGCTCTATGGGGCAGAAGTGCTGGCGGTTAAAGGCAATTTTGACTGTGCCTTGTCGATCGTCCGTGAAATGGCAGACCATTACCCCATTACGCTCGTCAACTCGGTGAATCCTTACCGACTGGAGGGGCAAAAAACCGCGGCTTTTGAGATTGTGGATGCTCTTGGCACCTCGCCCGACTGGCTCTGTATTCCAGTGGGTAATGCAGGCAACATTAGCGCCTACTGGATGGGCTTTTGTCAATATCATCAAGTCGGCAAGAGCGATCGTCTGCCACAAATGATGGGGTTCCAGGCGGCAGGAGCCTCCCCCTTGGTTACAGGTCAGCCCGTCGAACATCCTGAGACTCTGGCAACAGCAATTCGGATTGGCAATCCGGCGAGTTGGGATAAAGCGATCGCCGTCAAAGAAGCCAGCCAGGGACAGTTTCACGCCGTTACCGACGAAGAAATTTTGGATGCCTATCGGCTACTGGCTGCCCAAGAAGGCATTTTTTGTGAGCCAGCCAGCGCCGCTTCGGTCGCAGGACTGCTCAAGGTCAAAGATCAGGTGCCGCCGGGTTCAAAAATCGTCTGTGTTCTGACGGGCAACGGTCTCAAAGATCCTGATACAGCCATCAAGCACTGCCAAAATCAGTTCAAAACCGGAATTGAGCCAACGCGATCGGCAGTCGCGCAAGTGATGGGATTTTAAATCATTTGATGGGATTTTAAATCATTTGACGGCGCGTTCTTCATTAAGCTGATCGATCGCATCTCCCAATGCAGTCGTCAGGCTTTTGCGGGTGTCGGCATGGGCAATCTGCTCAGCGCGTAAAGACCGAGCAAGACGATCGCATTCCTGCAAAGCATCCACCAGCCGTTCCTTTAAGTCTTCGAGACTGGACAGCGATCCAATCTCTGACTGAAGGCTGGCGCGATCGCGTCCTAACTCTCCAGAGGGTTCCCGAAGTTCTTGCAGTTCAGTTTTGAGATGCTCTAGAGTCTTCCGAGACAGGTGGGTGTCCAAACGCCGCTGTTTCGCCTCAGTTTCATAGAGACTACGCCAGCTTGCCGCACTGACATAGGCTTCATCACGCTCTTGATGGGCGATCGTCACCTGCTGCTGAAGCGACTTAATCTCGGCTAACCACTGGACGATATCCGGACGCATAGATGGCTCTAAAGCGTCTGACTTTACAGCATCTGATTCAACAACATCTGATTCAACAGCATCTGATTCAACAACATCTGGTGCAGCGTTTAGATTCGGTGTAACCTCTTGACTCATCGCATTCCCCCATGCAGCTTCTACGAAGCTGTAATTTATAGCAACCGCCTTGGCGGTTAGGACGGGGACATTTAGGGTGAGGCGCGAGGTGCCCCACCCTAAATGTCCTAAGCAAACTGGCGACAGCTATGCATCTTTAAGCAAGTCAATCTTTGAGCAAGCCTAAAACACAATCTGCATGATGGCTTGAGGAGCAGGAAGAATAATGCTGACGAGCAAGAATAGCGCCATTAAACCCAAAAAGTCACGGCGGTTGTCTAGGTCAGACACGTCATTGAGCGCGGCTTCATCGACAACGGGCATCAAAAACAGCACCACCGCCCAGATCAACAGCTCCTGCTGCACCAATATCAACAGCACAAAAACCAACAGCTGAGAAATTCGACCAATGGAGGCTCCTACGCGCTGACCAAACATGGCGTGAACAATATGCCCCCCATCCAGCGAACCCACGGGCAGCAGATTCAGGGCAGTTAGCACGATGCCCAAACAGCCAGCGATCGCCACCGGATGAAGCTTCAGCGCCTGTTCTGCCGTCAGCGCATTGCCCAACGCCAGCTTGCTAAACAGGGCAATTAGCAGCGAGGCGGTCGGCTCAAAGGAATTAAAATTCAGCAAGCCTGATTCTTCGCTAAGCGGAATCGGCGTAGAGTGCGCCAGACCCCACAGCAAAATCGGTACGGTGACCACAAACCCAGCCAGAGGACCCGCAATGCCAATATCAAACAGCGCCTTGCGGTTGGGGATGGGCGATCGCATCTGAATAAAAGCCCCAAACGTGCCAAACGGAAAGATATTCGCGGGTGGAACCGGAATCAGATAAGGCAAGGTAACGCGCATATGATGACGACGCGCCATCAAGTAATGGGCTAATTCATGAGTTACCAGAATAGTCATGAGCGCCAGCGCATAGGGCAACCCAGTCATCCATTCAGCCTGGGTTTGCGGCATCTGTAGGGCTGGCGGCACCTGAACGGGTCTGCTCAGAATAACACCCGCTAAGGTTGTGGTCAGCAATGTAGCAAGCAGCAGTCCGATCGCTAGAAAAGGACGAGCAATTCGCTCTGGCTTTGATGATCGGGCGATTGGGGTACCTGACTCCTCCGGTATCGCCTTAGACTGCGGATTGGGGACAAGAGCAAAGAAAGGCTTGCCGTTGATACCTTCCTGGAAGACTACTAAAAAGCGATCGCTAAAGTTGGCTTCGATATTTTTTTGAACCGTGTTGTAGGCAATCTCTGGCGAGGTTCGCAATTGCCCTCGACAGATTAGCGCCTGGGGACGCGGCTCAATATTTTGAAGAAAATAGATCGACCAGGGGAAACAGGTTTGAAGACTGGCTTCCTCCTCCCGGCTCATGGGGCGCAGGGGCGATCGCGGTTCTGGCAGGGCAGCTAGCGCGGGCTGAGCATCCAGTGGCGGCTTCACCGTAGGCTTGACCTCGGCAGCGGGCAATCGCCCCCGTTGCACCAATACCCAATACAGCGTTGAGCTAACCACAAACGATACAGAGAGCAACAGTAGCAGATGAAAATCATTGCCTTGACTGCCGTTGACCATGAGCCAGCTCATCCAGGCAAACGCAGGAATCATCATCACCAGCCACAGCAGCCAGACTGGGGTACGGGTAATGCCCGCAACGCTACGTTGCACGATAAAGTAAGTAAAGATTCCAATTAGAATCAGAAGCAGCAAAATCATGCTGTAAATCTCGAATGCGGTTGTGCGGCTAAACTAGGCAGACTAACAAGCTTTGTTCTGAGAACTTGTCAGACTTGCCTGATTCAATCTTAAGTTCTAATCTTTCTCAATTTCAATTTGTCTCCAAATACTGACACTCAGGTCATAGCTAACCTCTCCGAATGACGGCTGAACTTCCCCTGCACCCCCCATTCAAACCTCCTCGATCGGTTTTCGACACGGTTCTTGCTTTTCCACCCAACCGAGAAACGCTAGGGGGAACTGCCTATCTAATTCTGGAAAACACAGGCAATATCCTGATCGATTGTCCAGCCTGGGAGCCTGGGAATCAGGCATTTCTGCAAGAAAAAGGCGTACGCTGGCTATTTTTGACCCATCGAGGGGCGATCGCTCACGTCAAGGAAATGCAGGAAACCCTTGGATGTGAAGTGCTGATTCAAGAGCAGGAGGCATACCTGCTGCCCGGAATTCCCGTCACTTCCTTTCAGCAAGAGTTTAGCCTTAGCGCCAGCAGCCAGGTAATTTGGACTTGCGGCTATTCCCCTGGATCATCGTGTTTACACTACGCTCAAGCAGGCGGCATATTGTTTAGCGGACGGCACCTCTTGCCCAATCAGCAGGGCGAACCCGTGCCCTTACGGATTTCGAGAACCTTCCATTGGCGCAGACAAATCGGGAACGTGCAGAAATTGCGCGATCGCTTTTCCTCTGAGACGCTGCAATACATTTGCCCTGGAGCTAGCACGGGCTTTTTGAGAGGTGAACGGGCGATCGATCGGGCTTATGAGCAGCTGATGCAACTTGATCTACAAGCCTGTCTGCAAGCCCGACCCATCCTATAGCAGCTAGGGCTGAGCAGGGTGCGAATCACGTCAAGCACTGGTGAGGCGCTTCACTTACAGCACCTCACTTACAGCAATTTTCAGTTGCATAAACCACAGTTATTTTTGTAGAAGCCGCGCGGAGCACGGCTTCTACAAAAATAACCCATACTTAATCAAGCGCAAAGCACTGTAAGGCGATCGATCGCCCGTACTACCTATAAGATAGATTTGAGCCTGAGAAAAGCAACCGCTATGACCGTCAATGTATCGCCACCCGCTTTTGAATCCCTCGACCTAGCTCTCAAACATTACTTTGGCTATGACACCTTTCGGCTAGAGCAGCAGTCGATTATTGAGGCGGCGCTGGAGAATCAGGACTTGCTGGTGATCATGCCCACGGGCGGCGGCAAGTCGCTGTGTTTTCAGCTTCCGGCATTGCTGAAGTCGGGTTTGACGATCGTTGTTTCCCCTCTGATTGCCCTCATGCAAGATCAGGTGGAGGCGCTGCGGGATAACGGCATCGGAGCCACTTTTCTGAACAGCACGGTCGGATCATCAGAGGTGCGCGATCGTGCCAGCCAGATTCTCTCTGGAAAGATCAAGCTGCTGTATGTCGCCCCAGAGCGGCTGCTGACCGAGCAGTTTTTGCTGTTTCTAGAGCAGGTGCGTCATCAGGTGGGCATTGCGGCGCTGGCGATCGACGAAGCCCACTGCGTCTCTGAGTGGGGACATGACTTTCGCCCAGAGTACCGCAAAATCCGCGAGGTGCGATCGCGCTTTCCTGATGTGCCCGTCCTGGCGCTGACGGCTACCGCCACCGAGCGCGTCCGGCTAGATATCATTCAGCAGTTGGGGTTACAGCAGCCGAATATTCATGTCGCCAGCTTCAATCGGCAGAATTTGTATTATGAGGTGCGCCCCAAGCAGAGTCAGTCCTATCGGGAGCTACTCCAGTTAGTACGGCAAACGCCCGGAGCAGCCATCATCTACTGCCTCAGCCGCAAGAAGGTCGATGAAATTACCCTGCGGCTCCAGCAAGACGGCATTGAGGCATTGCCCTATCATGCGGGGTTGAGTGATGGCGATCGCTCCAAAAACCAGCGCCGTTTTATTCGAGATGATGTGCGAGTCATGGTGGCAACGGTCGCCTTTGGCATGGGCATCAACAAGCCAGACGTGCGCCTCGTTGTTCACTATGACCTGCCGCGCAACCTGGAAAGCTATTATCAGGAGTCGGGGCGCGCCGGACGGGATGGCGAAGCGGCAAAGTGCATTCTCTACTTTGGGTTGGGCGATATTAAGACGATCGATTTTCTGATTGCTCAGAAAATTGATCCCGTCACGGGGAACGCCCTGGAAGAAGAGCAGCAAATCGCCCGTCAGCAGTTGCGCCAGGTGATAGACTACGCCGAAGGTTCCGACTGCCGCCGCACCATCCAGCTCAGCTACTTCGGCGAACGCTTTCCCGGACAGTGCGACAACTGCGACAACTGCCTCCGCCCGAAGCCGCTGGTGGATTGGACGATCGAAGCCCAAAAGTTTCTCTCCTGCATCGCCCGCTGCCAAGAGCGGTTTGGCATGAAGTACGTGATTGACGTGCTGCGCGGCTCCAAGGACAAGCGAATTCTCAGCAACCGACATGACCAGCTTTCCACCTACGGCATCGGCAGAGAGCACAGCCTCGACGAATGGCGGGCATTGGGACGATCGCTTCTGCATCAAGGTCTAGTAGAAGAAACCAGCGATGGCTATGCTGTCCTCAAGCTGAATGCCCTGAGCTGGGAGGTTTTGCGGAAACAGCGATCGGTGCAGGTGGCGCTGCCCAACCAGCCCACGGCCAAATCTGAAGGCAGTTCGCAGTCTAGGGCACAGGCAGAACTGCTGTTTGACCAATTGCGATCGCTGCGTAAATCCGTTGCTGATGAACATTCTGTGCCGCCTTACGTCGTGTTTGCCGACTCTAGTATCCGCCTCATGTCTCAGGTGCAGCCCCAAACCCTGGAGGAGTTTTCCGAGATTTCCGGCGTGGGCAGCCACAAGCTGCGGCAGTATGGCGATCGCTTTGTTGCCGAGATTCGCGCCTTCTGCGAACAGCAGGGGATTCCCCTCCGCTCTGCCTCAGCGCCCCAAGAGGTGCTTGCCTCTGAGTCAGCCAAGCCGCTGGTATCCCACACCCACTTTCAGACCTTGGAGCTGTACCGCAACGGCTTCAGCCCCAACCAAATCGCCGAAGAGCGTAACATTCGCCTCACCACCGTCTACGATCACCTGGCGCTGCTGATGGAGGCAGGGCAGTCGATCAACATTGATCAGATTGTGTCGCCAGAACGCCAATGCCAGATTCAGGCAGCGATCGAAACCGTTGGCGATCTATCTCTGCGAGAAATTCGGGAGCGCCTAGGCGAAAACTTTGCCTATGACGAAATTCGGCTGGTGCGGTCTTGGTGGCGATCGCAAGAAGCCAGAGTGGGAGAATAGGAAAACTACGCTTTCCTATTCTTCAAAAAACATGAACCCCACTGGCGTTATCTTCAAACTCCTCATTTTTTCTGCTCTGCTCTCGGTCGCGATCAAGTACGCTGCGCCCAGCCTTGCCATCGCCAATACCAATCAGAATGCTTTGATTGCCGTACTGCTACCCACGATTGTGATGGCGATCGCTCTGGGCTGGAGAGCTTGGAAAGCTGGCGGGAAAGCTGAGGTGTAAACAGCTCAATGATTCTCAAGATGAGATTTCCATGACCATTCTCAAGATGAGACTAGCTCTATGTAGTTTTGTAAAGGTAATCTTGCCTGTGGAAAACCTGTCTATTTCTGTGGAAAAAACTGGGGATAAGTTGAGGAAAACTCTAGCTTAAAGTAGGAAAACGATCGCCTCATCTGAATCATCCGAAAAAGAATATCATCTTTTCTAGATTTCTCCACAGCCCGTAGCGGCTTTAACCTCGCTCCCTGCTGAGCTTTCACATCTTTTCCACATTTTCCACAGACCCTACTACTACTAGATCTCTTTAAAGTTATATCTAGATATAAGAACGCTCCAAGATTTCTTTGAGGCGATCGGAGTTTAAAAAGAAATTTCAGATCTAAATTGAACGTTCTCTGAGAACGGTGTTAGGATTTGCTTCCAAGAAAGATGTGTCTTTAGAGTTAGCGATTAAGCTTTGGTGGGTAGCACATGCTCTTTCTCTAAGGTTTTGCTCAGATTTTTGTTCACTTGTCCCTGACTTGCTGCCGTTCTCCTCTCCTGTAACGTTCCTCCCATGAAATTGATCTGCGCTCAAAACGAATTCAATACCCATTTGTCGATCGTCAGTCGAGTAATTCCCTCACGTCCTAGCCATCCAGTGTTGGCAAACGTTCTGCTCGTGGCAGATGTGGAAAAACAGCAGGTGCGGCTGACGGGATTTGACCTGAGTCTAGGAATTCAGACCAGCTTTAGCGCCCAGATTGAAGCGGAAGGAACGCTGACCCTACCTGCAAAGCTTTTGGGTGACATTGTTTCCCGCTTGCCAGACGGTGAAATTACGTTAGAAACCAGCAGCGAGGACACGCTGGTTTCGCTGACCTCGGTATCGGGAAAATATCAGGTGCGCGGTATGGGAGCAGAGGAGTTTCCGGAACTGCCGACGGTGGATGATGGACAGGTGGCACATTTACCCGTAGACGCTCTGATTGAGGGGCTGCGGGGCGCGTTATTTTCGACCAGTGCGGATGAAACTAAGCAGGTCTTAACGGGGGTGCACATCTCTGCGGAAGCAGAAGGTCTGGAATTTGCGGCAACGGACGGACATCGCCTTGCGGTCGTGCAGACGATCGATCCAGAGTCAGACGCCGAGCCGATCGAGGAACTGAAGTTTAACGTCACCGTCCCCGGCAAGGCGCTGCGGGAGCTAGAGCGAATGCTGATGCTGAATGCCACTAGCGGGGCGATCGCCGTGCGTTTTGATCCCGGTCAGCTCGTATTTGAATGGGCAAATCAGCGCCTCACCAGCCGCTTGCTAGAAGGTCAGTACCCCAACTACCGCCAGCTCATCCCCCGCCAGTTCTCGCGCCAGCTCACGGTCGATCGCCGTTCCTTCAGCGGTGCCCTGGAGCGGATTGCCGTCATTGCCGATCAGCGCAACAGCATCGTCAAGCTGAGCCTGGATAGCGTCAAGCAAGAGCTAGTGCTGTCGGTAGATGCGCAGGATGTAGGAAATGGCAGAGAGGCGATCGCGGCTCAAATTTCGGGTGAAGACCTGGATATTGCCTTTAACGTCAAATATCTGGTGGAAGGTCTGAAGGCGCTGAATACCCAGGATGTGCAGATGCAGTTCAACACTTCGACCAGTCCTTCGATCTTGACTCCGTTGGGTGGAATGAAAATGACGTATTTGGTAATGCCTGTTCAGATCCGGAGTTAAGGTTTGAAGAGGCGATCGATAGCTTATGAGTGAGCCACGAGCGCTCAATAGTTCCCTCAACCCCTCACCTGTGTAACCCCAATGGCGCAACTGACGATCGAAATTCCGGATGATTTAGCCCAACGTCTTGCTCCCTTTAACGACCAGCTCTCAGAGCTTTTTACTCGCCTCATTGCCACGACTTTGCCTGGTGAATCTTCTCTTGGCTTAGGATTGCCTGCTACTGCCGAGCTTCCTCCTACGTATTTAGAAGTTCTAGATTTCTTGGTTGCACGTCCTACCTCCGAACAGCTTCTGACCTTCAAAGTGTCTGAGCAGTCACAGGTACGCTTACAGGCACTGCTGCAAAAGAATCGTGACACCTGTCTCGATCCATCAGAAACGGCTGAACTGGATGTGTATGAGCAGCTTGATGCGCTCATGACCTTACTCAAAGCTAGAGCCTACGCTGCCACTCAAAATATCTCTGACAGCCCTTATTCAGTGTGACTCCTTACATTTCTGTTTCGTTGCGGCAGTTGGTGAGCGATCGTGCTCAGGGAAAGTGTGAATATTGCCGGATGCCTCAAGACTTTTCCATCTACACCCATGAGGTTGATCATGCTGTTGCGCTTAAGCATGGTGGAGAAACGATCGCGGACAATTTGGTGCTTTCCTGCCTGCCCTGCAACCGACGCAAAGGGTCAGATTTGACCAGCATTGACCCAATTACAGGGGAAATCACGCCATTGTTCAACCCACGAGGGCAAGACTGAGCTGATCACTTCAAACTTGAAGAAGCCCATATTCTAGGGTTGAACTCTGTCGGGCGTACAACTGGTTTTCTGTTGAGGCTGAATGACCCAACGCGTCTGCAAATCCGCCAAGCCTTGATTTCGCAGCAACTTTATCCCTGAGAATCGAGGCTCAGATCCTCTTATGAAGGGAGATTCTGAGTAAGAGAGTTGTAATTACGCCTCTACCCTCAACGCATCCAATGTCCTCGGATCGGCAATCCCTGCCAAGATTGCCATCACTACCATTGATTCAGCCAGGTTAAGCGATGCACAAAGCGCATCCTCATCTTGGTTTCTGAGGAGCGATCGATTGCAGTTGATGCACCTCACGCAACTGCACCTCAATTTCCGCAGAAAGCTCAATCAATTCTTGCTCAGAAAAAAGGTTGCTCATGGTGATGGAAAGGGGGCGCTTCCATTCAAATAGAACCAGAGCACCTGAATTCCCTGCAATTTAACGCTAGATTTTGCCTATAGATTATGAGCCTGAGCACAAAGCTTTTCAACGCAATCTAGCAGCTCGTCGCTGTTGATGGGCTTGCGTATTAAGTAATTGGCACCCATAGCCATTCCTTCTGCTTGGCTAATGTCGCTGTAGGCTGTCACCAACACAATGGGAACGGTAAACTCTAGCTTATTACGAACGCGCTCGATCACCTCGTAGCCACTCATGTCGGGCATCATCACATCCAGCAGGATCAGATCAGGACAGTGAGCCTTAATTTGACGCAACGCTGCCCAACCGCCTGCTGCCGTTTCCACAGTGTATCCTTCGGTTTCCAGAAGCGTTTGCAAGAGAACGACATTGTCGTCAATGTCGTCAACAATGAGAATGCGGTACACGGTGAGAAGTCTCGCTCGATTAAAAGAACTGCACTGACCCTAGCCTTTGCTGTATTAAAACACTTTTACTACCTTCTGAAAACTGGGGCAGCTAGGTTAGGGCAACCTCTAGAAAAAATACCCGTAAGAACTGATTATCAGGCTGAAGGGCTAGATTCGATCATTTTCTCAATACTAATCTTCTCAGCGCCCATCTCAACGCTGGAAAGGTAGTTTTCCTCTTCAACAAAGCTAGGGCGAGTAGACTCGATCTTGCCTTGAAGCGCCGTCGTCATGACGCGATAGAGCCGCGCCACTTCGCGATCGATATTGAACTCCTTCTCAACCTTGGCGCGACCTGCCGTTCCTAATCTATTGCGAAACTCGGCGCTGGGTAACAGCTTCTCAATCCGATCGCCCAACGCGATCGGGTCTCCGGGCGGCACCAGGAAGCCGCTGATGCCGTCTTCTACTAGCTCACTCACGCCCGCAATTTGGGTCGCCACGACGGGCACTCCTGCCGCCATTGCCTCCATCAGCACCACGGGCACCCCTTCGGCAAAGCTAGACATGACGAAAATATCGGTTTGCTGCATACATTCGCGTACCTCTGCCTGAGACTGGTAGCCGACAAACCGAACGTTTGCTGCCAAGCCCATCTGCGTAGCCTGCTGCTCTAGCTGAGGGCGATCGGGACCATCGCCCACTACCGTTAGGGTAATGTCGGGATGCGATCGCTTCAGCGTCACCAAGCTTTCCAGCAAAATCGGTAAGCCTTTGACGACTGCCAGCCGCCCCACATAGAGCAGGTTTTTGCCAACGCCCTGATGCTTTACTTGCTCAAACAAACTTGGCTCAACGCCGCAATGGATGATGTGCATTCGATTCCAGCGATCGGCGGGAGCAAAAATCATGCCCTGACTGCGGCAGAAGTGGCTAATGCAGGAGACAAACAGGGCGCGCTTAATCTTTTCGCCAATCTGCCAGCGGTGCGGCTCAAAGAAGATAGATGGGCCATGCATGGTAAAGCTGAAGGTAAAGCCACCCAACTCCGCCGCCAGCATAGCAACCGTGCAGCTAGAGTCAGCAAAGTGATTGTGCAAATGCTGAATTTGCTTTTGGCGAATTTGGTACGCCAGGATGCCAGCCTCCAGGAAATAAAAAGCCTGGTAGAAAGTTCCCTTTAGCCCCACCTGCCGCGTAGACCAGGCGAGCTGAATTGCCTTCAGGTAGCGCGCGGGGGAGGCAATTAGCAGGGTGAAATGAGCGACTAATAGAGCGATCGATCTGACGGGCAAAATGTAGAAGGTGCGATCGCGCTCGGCGGCTTGCTCCACTCCGACAATATGCTCATCGCCTGTTCTGCGAATGGAGAAAGTCTGCACATCAACTCCCTGCTTGCGAAACGTGAACACCTCACGCTGGATGAAGGTATCAGTGGCTCTGGGGTATTCGCCAGTCAGGTAAGCAATGCGCATGGGTAACTCCTGGGTTCGCTCGAATAGGGGCTTTGAGAAGAGATTCAGGGTGCTGTCAGCAGATCGGTAGTGCTACAGCTGCGATCGATCGCAGTTTCAAAATCGTACTGGGGCTTCCAGTGCAGCAAGTCTTGGGCAACAGCATTGCTGTAGCGGAGCGGCTTGAATCGGGCGTGAAGTCTTGCCGGAACCAGCAGACCGGGCAGCTTCAGCTTTCCCTTAAGCAGCTTATTAACCTGCCAGAGCGGTTGAGCAACCAGACAAAGCACATTCCAGTGCAGCGGCACAACCAGAGGCGATTTTCTCAGATGTCGGGTGAGGGATTTTACAAATGCACTTTGAGTCGGCAGATCATTATCCACGATATTAACCGTCTGACCGATCGCCCCCTCCTGCTCAGCCGCCAGAACGATCGCCGTGGCGCAGTTTTCGACGTAGGTGAGGGGCATCTGACCATTGGCTCCAATCTGAAGCCAGAGGCGATCGCCTGCCCTGAGTCCCAAATGCGCATTCCACAGGTGATCCCGCCCGTAGATCATGCCGGGTCGCAGAATCGTCACCTGTTCCGTCTGCCCAAACCGCCGGACGGTCGCCTCCTGAATCAGCTTTGTTTGGGTGTAGGCATCACGCTGGGCGGGATTCTGCTCCAGCGGCGAGTTTTCCTCAATTGTTGAGCCATCTGGCAGGTTGAGGTAGTCAAAAACCGAGAAGGAGCTAATGGCGATCAAGCGAGAAACGCCCGCATCCTGCATGGCGCTTAGCAGATTCTCGGTGGCGGTGACGGTTCCCGCATATTGCGCCTGAAAATCTCCTTTCATGGCGGCGGCAAGGTGAATCACGGCATCCACGCCTCGAACTGCATCTGGCAGGGTTTCTCGCTGCAACAAATCAACTTTGGCGAACTCCAGGTTGGGGTGATTTTGCCAGGTCAAACTGCCCTGTAGAGGCGATCGCCCTGCCCTCACGCCTGCCCGTACCTGATGCCCGCGCCGCAAGGCTTCTGCCACCACATATTGTCCCAGAAAACCGGATGCCCCTGTGATCAGTAGCTTCATGCTCCCTTTGCTCCTCGGTGGTCGTTACTTTTACTGGGCTTTTCACTGAGATTTTTACGGGCTAACATTTGCGCTGGGCACCTTATATTCAATTAGCGTGGCTTGCTTTCCTTGCCAACGGGTCAGCCAATACTTCATCTGACCGATCGCCTCAGGAAACTTGCCCAGAATGCAGTAAAAAGCGTAGAGTCGCGCATCTGCGGCAGAGTCGCCAAAGCCGCGGCGGTACTGGTAGACCCGCCAAACTAGGACGGGGTATAGCAAAAATGCCAGCAGACTCAGCCCATTGGTAAACCAGGCAAGACCCAGTGACACGATCGGCACTATCAGCCCCCAGAGCCAGCGATTGCGGCTTTCTTTGACCCTATAGCGCTCTGGCAAATTGCCGTGCATTGCCGCGCCCTCTGCCATTGCCCAGCCGCCCCGGAGCGATCGCTTCCACCATTGGCTGAACTGAAACATGGCTGCATCGTGAAAGGTCATGTCGGCATCAATGCGGTAGATCTTCCAGCCGCGCTGCCTCAGCCGCACACACATTTCTGGCTCCTCACCCCCGATTAGCGTGGGATTGTAGCCGTTGACCTCCCGAATGGCGCTTACCCGCATCAGAGCATCGCCGCCGCAAGCCTGAGCCTCTCCCACGGGCGTATTCCACTCCATGTCGGCAATGCGGTTGTAGGGTGAAGCCTCCGGGGCACGCTCTCGCCGCCGACCGCAGACGATCGCCAGTTTTTCGTCGGTGGCGATTGCCTGTAAAGCTCGATCGATCCACCCTGGACATAGCTCACAGTCGCCATCAATAAACTGGACGTACTGAAGGTCAGGAAAATGTTCCACCAGATAGGTAAATCCAGTGTTGCGCCCTCGTGCCATGGTGAAGGGCACAGACATATCCAGGTCAATCACCTTTACGCCTAGCGCCTGAGCTGCCGCTACGCTGCCGTCTGTTGAGCCAGAATCAACATAGACGATCGGCATTCCTTCAGGAAGCTGGGCAATGAGAGACTTGAGGCACCGAATTAATCGATCGCCCTCGTTTCGCCCGATGGTGACTACGCCAATACTACTCATGTATTTACATCGCTTTGCGCTTGGTTAAGGGCTATTTTTGTAGGAGCTGTGCGGAGCGCAGCTCCTCAAAAATAACTGTGGTTTATGCAACTGAAAATTGCTGTATGGAGTGACTGAATGGAGGAGAGGTTAAATTGAGATCTTATTGTGCCCACCCTGCTCCCTAAAGTGGGTATGCGCAACCTGGACTCTAGAGGAAAGCCAAAAAATGGCGACAGCCCCTAAAATTCTAAGCGTCTTTAAGGTGGTCATAGCTACTGCACTCTAGATTCTGCTAATTCCTTAAAAATGCTGAGAGGATTTATGAAGTTTGAGCAGGGTTGCCTCTAGAATTCCCTCTGAAATTGTAAACCTACAGACATTCTCGTATTCACTCCCTTCACCCACGCAGTTCATCCACCTGGAGGAAGTAAGGGGCAGCTTTTCTGAGCGACTTTAGGGAATCGGGTTCTATGGCAGGTTAGACGATCGCGCAAAACCCCTTTAGCTCAGGCGAACGTTCAGTTAAGGCGAATGCAGAAAACCCTCAGACGACATTTTTGGGCAGTGGGCGCGATCGCCATCACCTACTTTTTGACGGCTAAACTTTCTCTATGGAGCCTAAATCTGGGAGTCGAGGCTTCGCCCCTTTGGCCTCCTGCGGGTATTGCGGTGGCAGTGCTGCTTTGGCGCATCCGATGGGCATGGGTCGGCATTGTGCTAGGTAGCCTCTGCGCCAACTATGCTATCCATGCGCCTTGGTCGCTAGCAATCAGCGATACGGTAGGCGACACCTTGCAAGCCCTGCTCGGAGCCTTCCTGTTGCAACGGAGCGGCTTTCGCAACTCTATGGAGCGTCTGCGAGATGTGCTGATCTTTGTCGGGCTGGTGGTGCTAGCGGTGCCTTTGGTGGGAGCAACGATCAGCACCACCCTAGCATACGGCGCAGGGCTGATCGGCTGGAGCCAGATCCCGCGTAACTGGGAAACGCTGTGGATCGGGGATGGCATGGGCGTTTTGGTGTTGACACCCCTGATGCTGAACTGGCAGATTAACGGGCGGGTGAGATTGCAGAAAAACTGGCAGACAGCGCGGTTACTCCTTTCTCGCTGCCGCAGCCGTAAGTTAGATTACTGCAGCTTGCATCGCCGCACTCTTGAAAAACTGCTGATGCTGGGGCTATTGATCATCGTCAGCAGCCTGGTTTTTTACTCTAAAATTCAGCTTGCGATCGCCCTGTATCCTTTGGAATATGTGTCCTTTCCCTTTGCCATTTGGGCGGCTCTGCGATTTGGCTTGCCGGATGCTGCGTTAGCTAGCTTTGTGCTGTCGGCGATCGCCATTAGCGGTACAGCTTTGGGTCGAGGCCCTTTTGCCGCCATGCCTGCCGATGCCGGACAAGAAGTGCTGTTGCTGCAAGCTTTTACAGGAGTCATTGCCATTACCAGCCTCGTGGTTGCCGCCATGAAGGCAGAGGGGCGCAAGGCAGAGGCGCGAATCCTGATGACGGATATGCTGATCCATGCGATCGCCCATGACCTTCGCACTACGGTCATAGGAATGCTAATGGTTTTGAACAATCTGAAAGCTCAAGCTGGAGAGAAAATTGCGGTGTCTCGCACGCTGGTGGAGCGGATGTCTTGCTCTGGAGAAGTACAGCTCAACAAGCTCAACTCTCTTCTGGAAGTTTACAGATATGAAACGGCAGAGGTGACGCTCGATCGCCAAAGTGCATCGCTCGCGTCGGTGCTGCCCAATGTGATTATTGAGCTAAGTGCGGTATTGGAACAAAATCAGGTGACGCTAGAGAATCATATCTCTGCCGATTTGCCGTCTGTCTGGATCGATCGATCGCAGATTCGGCACGTTTTTTGGCATTTGTTGAGTAATGCAGTCAAACACAACCCACCTGGCATCACCATTACGCTTCGAGCTGAGGTCGAGGGAGAAACAATTCGATGCAGCGTTGCGGATAACGGTAAGGGCATTCGGATGGCACAGTGCGATCGCCTGTTTAACCTAAAAATTGCCAACCTCGACGATCGGCAGCTCATGGGTATTAGCTTAGGCCTATATCTCTGTCAGCAAATTATTTCGGCTCACGGTGGGGCGATCGGGGTAAACAGCGCTCCTAGTTGTGGCTCTCAGTTTTGGTTTGTGCTGCCTCTGGCAACGAAATCATACCCAGGTTAAGCCATGCTTTCTGCATCCTAATTTTGCGCTTTGAATTGCAGGCTTTCCAGAACTACGGTCGATCGTGGCTCAAAGGCATTACGAATTTCAACCGGATAATGCGTGAATGCGTAAAAGGCTCTCCTGTTCTGCTCACCCACATAGATAGAACCCATGAAGAGTTGGGTTGGCGTACGCTGTTGATAAATGAGTTTTTCCTTTGCCCAGCCATAGCTAACGATGTCAGTGCGATCGCTTAACTCCCAACCGTTGCTTGCCATCAGTCCGCCATCCCCTATCAGTAAATCCTGCATCTCCTCAACGCTAATGGCTTGAGTCGGCAAAAAGATGTGGATGTAGGCTTTGTCATTTTTCACGCCCTTAAGGCTGTAATAAAACCGTACGCCAGTCCCTTCTTCAGAAGACCCCACTTCACTGGTGAAATCTTTGACCGGGACATAGGTGGTGAACGGCAGCGGCGGCTGGTCGAAAAGCTTTAGCTCAATCTCTGTCAGCTTCCCTTCAACATTGACAGGCAAAATTCGGGCATCGGGTCTGGAGTGATCTGCCACTCCCCCGACAGAGGCGCTAGCGCTTGCCGAGGGAGTGGCTTCTTGCCAAGGGCGGGTACAAGCCGTCAATACAGCTAGTCCTAACGCCGTCAGCAGATAAGCCACCCTTCGCAATTTCATCTCGCCTCTGTTAACGTAAGCCAAGCGTAAAGTTAGCCAATCACAAAGTTCACTAACTTTCCAGGCACCACAATCACCTTTTTCACTTCTTTGTCTGCAATATAGCGCTGCGCCAGCTCTGATTCACGAGCCAGCTGCTCTAGCAAGGCGCGATCGGCCTGAGAGGGCACCTGGATTGTACCGCGCGTTTTGCCCATGACTTGAATCACCAGCGGAATCTCATCCACCACCAGAGCGGCAGGATCGAGTTTGCACCAAGTTTGGGTATGGATCGAGTCAGCGTGCCCCAATCCATGCCAAAGCTCCTCGGTGATGTGGGGCGCAAAGGGAGCCAGCAATTTCAGCAATGTGTTGATTCCCTCAGCATACACAGGCGAACTCTTGCAGGATGAGTCTCCCAGAGCATTGCTTAACTTCATCATTTCTGAAACGGCGGTGTTGAACTGATATTCGCCCTCCAAGTCGTCGCTCACTGCCTGAATTGCCAGGTGGATCGATCGCCGCAAATCTTTCTCTTCCTTACTTAGCTCTTGAGTTAGTTCTGGCTCCCCGGCTCCTGGCTGCTCAGCAAACCCTGGCTGCTCCGCAAATTCTGTCACTAGCCTCCATACTCGATTCAAAAAGCGGAACTGCCCTTCGACATCGGCATCATCCCACTCCAGATCTTTCTCAGGTGGCGCTTTAAACAAAATAAACATTCGTGCCGTATCTGCCCCCTGTTTTGCCAATACATCTTTGGGATCAACGCCGTTATATTTAGACTTCGACATCTTTTCATAGAAGACTTCCAGCGCCTCGCCCGTGTCGGGATCATGGGGGCTAGAGGGGTCAACTTGGTGCGGCTGCACGTACTTCCCGGTCGTCGGATTCTTGTAGGTCACGGCCTGCACCATGCCCTGAGTCAGTAATCGGCTGAAGGGTTCATCGAAGTTGAGCAAACCGCGATCGCGTAGCACCTTCGTGAAAAACCGCGAATACAGCAAGTGCAAAATCGCGTGCTCAATGCCGCCAACATACTGATCTACGGGTAGCCAGTCGTTGACTTTCTGAGGATCAAACGCCTGCTTGTCGTTCCTGGCATCGGGATAGCGCAAGTAGTACCAGGAAGAACACATAAACGTGTCCATGGTGTCCGTTTCGCGCCGAGCAGGGGTGCCGCAGGTCGGGCAAGGCACATTGATCCAGGAGTCCAGTTTCGATAAAGGTGAAGCTCCGCGACCGGAAAACTCCACCCCTTCTGGCAACAAGACAGGCAAATCGGCATCGGGCACGGGCACCGCGCCGCAGTGGGGACAGTGGATCACCGGGATTGGTGAACCCCAGTAGCGCTGCCGCGAAATCAGCCAGTCTCGCAGACGATAGGTGATTGTGCCAACGCCCTTATCGTTCGCTTCTAGCCACTGAACGGCAGCTTCAACACTTTGCCCTGCCCCCTTACCTGCCGGAATGCCATCCAGCGCTCCCGAATTGACCATCACGCCTTCGTCTACATAGGCAGCAGTCATTTCGGCATCTGTCACCTGATCGACCTGACCAGACGGCTGCACCACAGACTTAATGGGCAGATTGAACCGTTTGGCAAACTCAAAGTCGCGCTGATCATGTGCCGGAACCGCCATAATTGCGCCCGTGCCGTAGCCCATCAACACATAGTCGGCAATCCAAACGGGAATTTTTTCACCGTTTACAGGATTAAGGGCGTAGCTGCCCGTCCAAACGCCCGTCTTCTCCTTATCTTCAGCCGTGCGATCGATCTCACTCTTCCCTGCGGCTGCTGCTTGGTAGAGAGCGATCGCCTCTGCCTGTTCTGGAGTCGTGAGGGATTCGACTAACGGATGCTCAGGCGATAGCACCATAAAGGTGGCTCCCCACAGCGTATCTGGGCGCGTGGTGAAGACCGTCAGCGCTTCCCCGGTTTCGGTGGTGAACGTGACCTGTGCTCCGGTAGACTTGCCGATCCAGTTTTCCTGCATCAGCTTGACGCGATCGGGCCAGCCCTCCAGCTTGTCCAGATCGGTTAAGAGCTGCTCGGCATAGTCCGTAATTTTGAGAAACCACTGCCGCAGTAAGCGCCGCTCGACCAAGGCACCCGATCGCCAGGATTTTCCCTGGCTATCTACCTGCTCATTTGCCAGCACCGTTTGATCGATCGGATCCCAGTTCACCGTCGCCTCTTTTTGGTATGCCAATCCGGCTCTGAAGAACTCCAAAAAGAGCCACTGCGTCCAGTGGTAGTAGTCGGGCGAACAGGTGGCAACCTCGCGAGTCCAGTCAATAGACAGTCCCAGCTGCTTCAGCTGATTCCGCATCTGCTCAATATTTTGCTGCGTCCACTTTGCTGGAGGAACGCCCCGCTCGATCGCCGCATTTTCAGCAGGTAGCCCAAAGGCATCCCAACCCATAGGATGCAGCACCCGATAGCCCTGCATTCGCTTATGGCGAGCGATCACATCCGTAATCGTGTAGTTGCGGACATGCCCCATATGCAGGTTGCCCGACGGATAGGGAAACATGGAGACTGCATAATATTTCGGCAGACTGCTGTTCTCAGGGGCTAGGTCTAGCCCCTGCTCTGCCCAAACTTGCTGCCACTTTTCCTCGATCGCTGCCGGGTTGTAACGGGACTCCACGGACTACTCCTAACTCAATAAAGGGGACTGCATAACTTCACTCCATTCTAGAGGGATGGAGGATGCAAGATTAAATATTAGTAGTTGGATCGTTAATTGAGGCAACTCCTTAATGGAATAGCCCTTGATAAAGGTGATTTTCTACAGCTTGCTAATTTCAAAACTGGCAAACATAGCTATTGCCAGTTTGCTTAGGGCATTTTTGGTGGGGCGCGGAGCGCCCCACCAAAAATGCCCCCGTCCTAACCGCCTTGGCGGTTGCCCTAACTCAGAGAAGGTTAACTGTGGCTAAGTTCGTCAAAGTTTTTGTATACGGAACCTTGAAACCTGGTGAGTGCAACTATGAATCTTATTGTGTAGGGCAGGTTGTCGAAGTGCAGCCAGCCGTCGCCCATGGAGAACTCTTCGATCTGCCGTTTGACTATCCTGCAATGGCACAAGGCGATCGCTCTGTCCATGGCTATCTCCTCTCTTTTGCCGACGTAGCCATCCTAAGCGACCTAGACGAATTGGAGGATTACAGCCCCGATCGCGCTGATGTAGAGAATGAGTATGTTCGGCAAGAGGTAGAAGTATTCAGCCCAGAAGGGCAATCTTTGGGAACTGCCTGGGTTTATCTAATGAGTGCCGCACGGGCGATCGGTATGGGTGGCGTTTTGCTGCCCGATGGGAAATGGACGGCTGCTGAGAAGGCTGCTGAGACAAGTTACTGAGAAGCAAGTTACTGGGGCAAAGAGCTAGGAGTCGCAACTGTCGCCTTCGGAATCGCAATCACAGGGCGATCGAGGGCAATCATCAACCCGTTGCTAGGCACCGCATTCTCAGGCTGGATTCTTGCCATAGAAGGGGCAAACTCGGTGCGAGGCACAATGCCTACCAGCGCTCCTACAAACAGAGCCGCGATCGCTAAACCGCCGCCCCACGCCATCCGCCGAGGCTTGCGCTCAATCTTGGCAAATACCTGCGCCACCGTCTGCTCTACGGGTTGCTCTGAAGGCGGAACGGGCAGACTTCGGAAGCTATAGCGCAGCTTCATCAGGCGGGTGTGCAGCCGCTGCATAGCTGGGTCGGTTGCCAGTAGCACCTCAACCTGGCGTTTTTCATCGGCGGTAACTTCACCATCTAGATAAGCGCTCAATAGCTCAAAGCGATCGCGCTTCTCAATCTCATCGGAAGTCAATTGAGTACGCTCTTCTGCTTCATGATCGAGCTTGCCCTGATCAAGCTTGTTGTGATCAAAGCGAGAAGAATCAGATTCATTGTACTCATTAAAGTTGGGCATCATTTCTATAAAATCTCTTGGGAGAGAAAGAGTGGACAGTGACCTAGTTCAACGAAGTTAATCTAAATTTACCCGGTCTACGCGATCGAAGCACCTGATTCAAGTCAATTTTCTGAATAAGCGGCTCGAATGAATTAGCTTAGGAACCATTATTAACTTAACAAGAGAAGGCTCGTCATCTGTTGAAAGGGTCAAGGTAAAGGCTAAGCCTCCAGGTACGGCTGCAGCTGAGATTGCAATCTCTGACGCGCTCTCGCAATGCGAGATTTTACCGTGCCCAAGGAAACCCCGGTTAGTTCCGCAATCTCTTCATAGGCCATCCCTTCAATTTCTCGTAGCACGATGGTGGTACGAAACACCTCCGGCAGGTCAGCGATCGCCTCTCGCAGCTTTTCGTAAAACTCCTGCGTTGCCAGCTCGTCATCCGGGCGCGGGTCGTCGGAGGCAACGTCCCAGCTCATTTCACCATCTTCTAGATTCAGGGGAGCATCCAAGGAGAGCGGTGGGCTAACCCGTTTGCGCTTGCGCAGCTCGTCATAAAACAAGTTGGTTGCAATGCGGCTCAGCCATCCCCGAAACTTTTCTGGCTCTTGCAGGCGAGTGATGTTGCGATAGACGCGAATCCAGACTTCTTGGGACAGATCGGCGCGATCGCTCCAGTCAGGTGCCAGGTGATAAAGCACCTTTTCGACATGAGACTGATAGCGGCGGATCAGTTCCGCGAACACCGACTTGCCTGGACGTAAACCCGTCTGACATTGCAAGATCAAGTCGTAATTGGAGAGCTTGTCAACGGGCATAGCAGCTTGAGTTGCGATCGCCTCAACCGCCGACCAGGATACGGGCAGAGATTCACGGCTCATGGACAGGACTTGACTCTGAGGGATTCCATTATTGAATGACGCTGACATTGGTGAAATGTTCCCTTTCTTTCTACAGGTTTGCAGGAGATCTGATGGTGCCGTGATGTGCAGGAGGAGCTTAGGTCTTGGCTTGAGGTCTACACTTAGACTTCGAACCTAGCGGCTTCGAACTTAGCGGCTTTGAACCTAGCATACTCTTCTAAATCTTCAGTTTGTTCAATTATTACTGAACATTCAAGAAATAAAAAAAGTTCAAAATGTTTTGAACCTTCTTTAGACCGTCTACAGCTTTATTTCAGAGAATCCGGAAAGTTTTGAAAAATTCTTTGAGATTCTTGAAGCCGTTGAGTAGCAGCACTTTTGCTTACCTGACTTAGTTCAGCGGAGCCGTGCGTTGTGCCCAGTTTAAAGCGCTGTCTTGCACATAGATCTAGCACTCTGGCAGGAGCGATCGCTTCACCCGGTAGGACAATTTTGCATCTGGATAGAACCTGGGCAGATAAGCCTAAGAAATCTGAGGGGTTCTGCTGGATGGCTGACGGACTGCAAGAGACGATCGCGCCAGTCATTAAAATTGGCACAGGCTCCCAACCTAGATCAAAATCGCCTCCAAAATCGGCTCAGCGCCAAAGCGGATCACGTCCGTACAGGGCAGTCCAGTTTCTTGGTGAATTGCCGCGATTGCCCCCCTTGCCTCTGCTTCCTCCAAGTGAAAAGTATTCAGAGCAATGCCCACCACCTTAACCGGAGCAAAAGCCCCCCCAGCGGTTGCCACAGACTCATACATCTCAATCACCTTGGGCAAAGGGGGAATGATGACATGGTCAAAGTTGTGGATCTGCGTCTGTCCAGCCCGATGCACTAGCACCAGATGAGTGGGCTGACTACCGCGCATCAGCGGCAAGGTTGCAGTCGAAGCCGGATTAATAAACGAGCCTTGCCCCTCAACATGCAGAATATCCGCATCTCCCTGCCGCAAAACAATCTGCTCAACGGCTCCGGCAGCAAAGTCAATTCGCACTGCATCCAGCGCTACGCCGTCGTGCCCCAGCATCAAACCAGTCTGCCCGGTTGCCAGAAAGCGCGATCGCAGCCCCCGCGCCAAGCTTGCCCTATGCAGTTCTAGGCTGGTAGACATTTTGCCCACACTCATATCCGTGCCGATCGTCAGCACCCGCCGACAGGAGAGCAGCCGCGCTTTCCCTGAACCCACCGAAAGTCCTGGCGGCTCCTGCCGCACATCCCAAATCCACTGACCGGGCTGCAATAATGCCTGCAATTCCGGATCGGTTGCCATGGGCGTATGCAAACCATTGATCACGGACAGCCCTGCTGCCACCCCCTGCTTGATCTCCTGTCGCCACACCTCTGGCAATCCCCCACCTGAAGGCGCAATCCCGATCGCCAGTACATCCGGTTGATAGGGCAGTGTATCTAGTACAGAACCGACGATCGGCGCATTTCTGGCAATCCCCGTTAGCGCTGTCAAAGACTGTCCTACGGACTGCTGATCGATCACCGCCACGATCGGATTATCGCTGTAGCGCAAAAGAGAAATTCCGGTTTTGCCCTTGGTGCCCTGAGTGCCTTCATGCATCAGAAGAGTTAGGCGATCGCTAGGTTTAAGCATGTTGCACCCCCAGACCGGGTAAGTTGTTCGGTATCAAGCAGCCCTCTTGCATCACTGCCCCCACAAACGGATCGTCGCGCAGATTTAGGTGGCTGTCTAGATCCAGATGGTCAGCATAGGGAGCCAAATGTGCCGCCGCCGTATTAGACAAGGTGCTGTCCGAATAGCAGCCATACATAATCTGCAAGCCATGCGCCTGAGCCGTGTGAATCATCCGCATTGCCTCCGTTAAGCCGCCTGACTTCATCAGCTTGATATTGATGCCGTGCACCCGATCGCTCAATGCCGGGATATCTCGACTGGTGAAACAGCTTTCGTCCACAAAAATTGGCAAGGGCGACTGGCGGTACAGGATTGGCAACTCCGCCTCCTGACCTTCAGGTAGCGGCTGCTCAATATAGGTGATGCCCTGATCCGCCAGCCAGTGGCTCATGGCGATCGCCTCCTCTAAACTCCAGCCGCCATTCGCATCGACGCTAAACTTGGCGTGGGCTGGCGCGACCTCCTGCACGGCTTTGAGCATGGCGCGATCGGCTTCTATCCCTGCCGGACTGCCCAGCTTTACCTTTACCGCCTTCACGGTCATCAGCTCTAGCCAGCTTTGAATTCTCTGCTGTGCCGCTTCTGGCGAACTAATGCCGATTGTCACTGAAGTGGGTACGATCCGAGTGCGATCGAGTCCCCAAAGCTTCCAGAGTGGCAGACCCATCCGCTTGCCGACCCAATCATGCAGCGCCAGATCTAGGGCAGTCCATACCGACGAGGGTAGATGCAGATCCTTCAGGAGAAAATCGATTTTCTGGCGATCGTATGGGGTTGCGTCTTGGAGGAGGGGGGCGATCGTTTGACACTTTGCCAAAATCACCTCCGTCGTCTGAGCAGAGCCACCCACCGAAAAAGGGGAAGCCTCACCCCAACCTTCAATGCCATCTTCCATGACCCGCAGCCAAATGTTAGTGGTCTGAGCAGTCGTGCCTCGGCTAATAGTGAGCGGTATGCGCTTGTGAACCGTAAAGGTTTCGACCTGGATTTGCATGAGATTGATTTTGATGAAAGGGGTCTAGTGCATTCGCGCGTTACAGAGACATGATATTATTTCCCTCTGAACTTCCCGAATGCCAACAGTTCTCTGCAAATCATGCGTGGCAAATTATGCCTGGATGAGAGGGCGGTTTTCCATCTAAGACAGTTTTCCCGTGATTCAAACTTCTATTCTTCTCAAAAAGCGCATGTTTGTTCAAACGAGTCAACTCGAAAAGTGGAGAAACCGCAACCTTTATTACTATCAAGATTTAGAAAAACTCTACAAGTTTTTTGTTCAACCCGGCTCTAAAGTCCTGGAGTTAGGTTCAGGGTTGGGCTACCTGCTGGAAGCGGTAAAACCAGCCTATGGTTTGGGAGTTGATATTAGCGAAACTGCCATTGAAAAGTCTCAAGAAAGGTTTCCCAATCTAGAGTTTCAGGTTGAAGATGCTGAAGAAGTCAATCCCAACCAAACCTTCGATTACATCATTTTGGCGAATACCGTGAGCTACATTCAGAATGTGCAGAGAGCGCTTCAGAATGTGCAAAAGTGCTGCCATCCCTCCACACAGCTTATTCTGACCTATCACAATCCTGCCTGGGAACCGATTCTCAATCTGGCAACGCTAATTGGTCAACGGATGCCGCTACCCGAACTCAATTGGCTAAGTTTTGAAGATGTTGAAAACCTGCTGAACCTATCAGGCTACGAGGTGGCATACCACGGCAAGCGGCTATTGCTGCCTAAAAACCTGTCGATCGTCTCCTGGTTCTTTAATCGCGTTCTGGCTCCCCTGCCGCTGCTGAATCGGCTTTGTTTGAACGAATATGTGGTTGCCCGTCCTCATCCTGGTCATGCCAGTCTTCAAAATCAGGTGCAGACTATGACCTGCTCAGTGATTGTGCCAGCGCGCAATGAGGCGGGCAATATCGAGAATGCCATCACCCGCATGCCGCGTTTAGGCCGCCATACCGAAATTATTTTCATCGAAGGACATTCCAAAGACGGCACCTGGGATGAAATTCAGCGCGTTCAGGCAAAATACGCCGATCGGTGGGATATCAAAATTGCTCAGCAGACGGGCAAAGGCAAAGGTAACGCCGTGCGTCAGGGATTCGAGATGGCGACGGGCGATGTGTTTATTATTTTGGACTCAGATCTGACAGTCCGCCCTGAAGAGATGGTGTATTTCTTTGAAGCGATCGCCTCTGGCTACTGCGAAATGGCAAACGGCTGTCGGTTGATCTACCCCGTTAGCAAAGTTGAAATGCCACTCCTCAACCGCATGGCAAATCGGTTCTTTGCCTGGTTGCTTTCTTATCTACTTAACACGCGAATTAAAGATTCTCTCTGTGGCACCAAAGCTATTTCCAAACAAAACTACGCAAGACTTGCTGCCAATCGATCGTACTTTGGAGACTTCGATCCGTTTGGGGATTTTGATTTGCTTTTGGGCGCTTCCAAACTTAGCCTGAAAATTAAAGATATCCCGGTTCGCTATGTGCCTCGCGAGTATGGCAGCTCCAACATTCAGCATTTCAAGGAAGGGCTAAATCTATTCAAGATGTGCCTTTATGCCGCTCGAAAAATCAAGTTTAGTTAAGAGGATGTCCAAAGCCCCTCATCCCCTAGCCCCTTCTCCCAAGGCAGGAGAAGGGGAACCGGAATGGAATTTTTGAGCTTGAGCCGGAAGGATTCCAGCATCTAAAACCCAAAATCGCCCCCAAAATCGCCCTAGATTGGGGTCGTTGCGGCACTACGCTGAACGCTAAAGCTATACCGTTCCCCGCTGCCCTCGGCGCTGGTGAACCGCAAATAGTAGGTACCAGAACTCAGCGTTGGAGCCAGAATAGAACCCGTTTCGCCATCATCAACATTGACAAATAAACTGCTGCCGTTGGTCTTCCTGACCGGATTGCCACTGCGATCGAGTATCGTTAGGGCGATCGGTTGACTAAAGCTGTTGTTCGTCAGGCGAGTCACGACTCGGCTCGTGCCGCCGATATCAAACTTGAAGAAATCAGGGTCGTTTGAGCTAACGCTGCCCAATCCGGTTCGGGTTTGCCCTAAGCTAATGCTGCCCAAGCTTTGAGCGTTGCCGATTGAACCGCTAGACGAGTTGTCGGATGACTTACCTATAGAGAGGCTCAGCTCATAATCCTCATCTTTGCTGCGGGGCTGGGCACTTTGAACCCTCAGAAAGTAGGTTCCGGCAGCCAGCTTAGAGTCCTTCAATGTGAAAGTTTTCAGGGCTTTAACGTTGGAAAATAGAAACTTGCCGTTACTGCCCTTCACCGCATTACCGCGACTGTCTAAAACAGTAATGGCGATCGGCTGGTTGCCGTCACTGTCGTTCTTCAGCTTTGCCGAAAAGCTGTTGCGGTTGCTCAGCTTGAACTCGAAGAAATCGAGATCATTGCCGCCCACGTCGCCCGAAAAGTTATAGCTTTTGCCAGACTTGAGCGTGCCCACATCTTTAGCGTCGTCGCGGGTGTCGCCAAATTCTTTTCTAGAGCCAAAGCTTAAGCGAGTGCTGCTGATGAGCGGGCTATTTTGAGTTGCAGGAATTTTGTGAGATGCCATATATCTTATCTGCTGTGACTTGTCTGCTGCGATTTATACTATCTTTTTGCCTCAGGAACGAGGAAGATTCAACCCGGTCTGTGACACTTGCTAAAACCCAAAGGTGTCAAACGCAGACTGCTGATCCCTTTCTAGACGCAGCAGGTGTAAGAATGGTTCCGGATCGGTTCCACGGTTTCAAATTAGATATGTTCTATGCTGGAAACATCGCCCTTGCCAATCGCAAACTTAATCTCGCGCAGATACATCAGCTCATGGCTCACTATCAGCAATTTATCAAGGTGCAAACCCAGGGCAAAACGCTCCATAGAATCACCCAAAAAGTTGCGGCGATCGTCTCAGAATCTGGCATCCAAACCGGGCTTTGCAGCCTGTTTTTGCGGCACACTTCGGCAAGCCTGATTATTCAAGAAAATGCTGACCCTGATGTGCTGCTGGATCTGGCAAATTTCTTGTCAAAGCTGGTGCCGGAAAACGATCGCTATATCCACAGTGCCGAAGGCGCAGATGATATGCCTGCCCATATCCGTACGGTCTTGACCCACACCTCAGAACAGATTCCGATCGCCCAAGGTCGGATGGTGTTGGGCACCTGGCAAGGCATCTACATTTGGGAGCATCGCAGCCACAGCAATCCGCGTGAACTCGTCGTGCATATCACGGGAGACTAGAAGCCCAGGCTTTTCGCCTCAGCTCACGCTTGAGCGGAAAACTCGTTGACTAATTTGATTCGTCCCTTACGAATCCCATAGAGCAGACGATCGATTGCCTGTTTCTCTTCGTCATCTAGAGACTCCTTTAGCAGGGCAGCCTGTAGACCATAGCGATCGGCTAACGTGAGCTGACCGGAAATGCTGGCTTGGGCAAACAGTTCGGCAAAGGCAAAGTCGAGGAGAGAGCTTTGTAAATGCATCGGAACATTAAAGAACTCGATGCTTCCTATCATTGCTGCTTATCTTTCGTATCGCTGTGATGAAATCTGGAGTGACTCTGTGACGCACATCACAGGTTTAAGCGCACAGGTTTAAGCTGGGCGCTGCTGAGGACAGTGCGGATCAGACGATCGCTCAACCCCCTCGCTTTTATAGCGCTACGCGCTTAGATCCAATGAGTTATTTTTTGAGAGCCGCGCGGAGCGCGGCTCTCAAAAAATAACTCGTCCTCACTCAATTACGTAATACCATACCCATCGTCTTCAGACTGCCGCTCAATTTGAGCGATTGCCAGCTTTGCCAACGTCCGAACGACCTGAGCCTCATCGTTCAAGGCAGCCTGTAGGGATTCAATCACTGTGCGATCGCCCGTTTTGCCCAAAGAGCTGACCGCAGCCTTTCTCACCTCCATCTCCGCATCTTGCAGCGCCAAAATCAGGTGAGGAATGGCGGGCGGATAGTTGACCTGCCCCAATACCGATGCTGCCTCTGTGCGAACCACAGATTCCGGGTCGGTTAAAGCCGAAATCAGCACATTGCAGGATTTGGTGTCAGACTGCTCTTGGGCAACATGGGCGATCGCCCCAATTACGGCGCAGCGAACATCTACCGAGTCGGAATTCAGCGCTTTGTAGAGATGCTCTGTGGCTTCAGAACCGATGAAAGCTAGTGCCCAGGCAGCATGACCTTTAGTGTCTTCAGGATGGCGATCGGATGCCAAAATCTCTAGCAGCGCAGGTACAGCAGCCTCTCCCGTTCGAGCCAGCGCCCCCGCAGATGAACTTCTGACGACTGTATCCTCGTCGTTTAGAAAAGCGTGAAGCAAGTTGGGCACTGCGCTGGGGTCAGCAATGAGGGTGAGAGTCTTCGCCGCCGCCCGCCGCACGACCACATTGCTGTGGTGCGCCAAAGCCTCCGCCAGAAACGGTGTTGCAGGTTCGCCAATGTCGCCCAAAGTTTCGGCAAAGCGTAGCCGCACCAGACCACGCGGATCGCCCAACCCCTCGACAAGCTGCTGCAAGACTTGGCGATCGCCAGAATCAAAATTGTCTAGCGTGATCTGTTGATTAACCCTTTGAACTAGCTCATCGTTAGCAATTTGCGCTTGCAAGATGGGATCGCTTTCTGCTGGATTTTTAGGCGCTGAAGTTTCGGAGTGGAGCGACATCAAAAGTTCCTTACCTTGGGTACTGCTCAATCTGCGGCTAGGCATTTGTGATCACTGGCTAGCAGTTAAAGCGATCTGCTGCTGGCGAAGTGCCTGAATCTGTCCATCAATCTGAGTCAAGCTTGGCTCCAAACTAGCAAGAGCCTGAGATTTCATCACCTTAGCCCGTTGCGCCATGGAGAGCGTGTCGTTGACCAAGCGCTCTCGATATTGCTCTAACTCGGTAATCATCTCAGCCAGGTCTTCAGGGGTTGCTTGCTCGATCGCGCTTGGCTCTGGGTTTAGCTCGTGAATATCTGCCCTTGAATCTGTCATTGGAGTCTCTGACCTTATGTTTTTAACTGAGTGTTCTTAAATGGGAGGTGCTAAAAGCGTACTTAAGCGTATGTTCAATTTTCTCAGATCCCGTTACCAACGAGCAAACCTTTTTCTCCATCCCTCGATCGCCCCAAACTGATATGCTGAGACAGCCCGTAGTGTGTTCGACAGCAGAAAAATGGAAAGCAGTTGGCTGGATGGGATAGCCGGAGGATTGGCGATCGTTATTCTTTTGGGCGGTTTGTTTATGCTGCTGAATGGCGCGTCAGCCATGGGTCAGGATGCTAATTCAAAACCCCCCAAAAAGTAGCGGCTCATGTTATCGCCCTTCGTCAATCTGAATTCGTCAGCATTGCTTTTGACCCTCCTGACCCTACACTGCGTCATGGGAATCTTGGCGGCGATCGTTGCCCAACGCAAGGGCAAAAGCTTCAGGCAATGGCTGATTTGGGGCTTGATCGGCGGCACTCCAACGCTGCTCATCGCCATTTTTCGCCCTGATCCCGCCCCGCCGCCCGCAAAGTAACGGTTCAAAGTAGCAGTTCAAGGTCTTACACGCTACCCACACCCCCTAGATGAATGCGATAGACTAGCTAAGCATTGTATGAGGTCTACAGAATGGGAAAGCAGTCAACTGGGGTTAAAGCACAATCTGAGCAGCCCGATAGTCTTCAACCTAATAGTCTTCAAACTGACGCTCAGATCGCCCATTCCCAAGCTCAGGTTAAATCAGATAGCCAGACTGCTCTCCACTCTGACCCTTCACCTCAAAAAACCTCTAAAGCCGCGCAAAAGTCCAAGCCGTCCCCTGAGCAAGCGCCAGCAAAACCCTGGACGATCGAAAGCAGCGAGGAGCTATACCGCATCAACGGCTGGGGCGAACCCTACTTTTCAATTAACGCTGCCGGACATATCACCGTTTCTCCCAAGGGCGACCATGGCGGTTCTCTAGACCTATTTGAACTCGTCAACGCCCTCAAGCAGCGCAACCTGGGCTTGCCGCTGCTGATCCGCTTCTCTGACATTCTGCAAGACCGCATCGAACGGCTCAATGCCTGTTTTGGTAAGGCGATCGCTCGCTACAACTATCCTGGCGTCTATCGCGGCGTGTTTCCCACCAAATGCAACCAGCAGCGCCATTTAATTGAAGATCTAGTGCGCTTTGGTAAACCTCACCAGTTTGGGCTAGAGGCTGGCTCTAAGCCTGAGCTGATGATTGCCTTGGCAATGCTGGATACGCCGGGTGCTCTCGTAATCTGCAATGGCTACAAAGACCGAGAGTACATTGAAACCGCAACTTTGGCGCAGCGGCTGGGTCATACTCCCATCATTGTGCTGGAGCAAATTGAAGAGGTGGAATTGGCGATCGAAGCCAGCCGCAATCTCGGTATTCAGCCCATCTTGGGGGTGCGCGCCAAGCTCAGCGCCAAAGGGATTGGACGCTGGGGAACCTCTGCGGGCGATCGCGCCAAGTTTGGGCTGACGGTGCCCGAAATCATTAAGGCCGTTGAGCAGCTCAAAGCCGCCGGGATGCTGAATGCCTTGCAGCTGTTGCACTTCCACATTGGCTCTCAAATTTCTGCCATCAGCGTTGTCAAAGATGCCATCCGCGAAGCCAGCCAAATCTACGTGGAGCTGTCCAAGCTGGGGGCAAACATGAAGTATCTGGACGTGGGCGGTGGCTTAGCCGTAGACTACGACGGCTCCAAAACCAACTTCCATGCCTCCAAAAATTACAACATGCAGAACTACGCCAACGACGTAGTGGCAGAAATTAAGGAGGCCTGCGAAGAGCGAAATCTGACGGTGCCCACCCTGATTAGCGAGAGCGGTAGGGCGATCGCCTCCCACCAATCCGTTCTGGTGTTTGATGTGTTGGGCACCAGCGAAGTGGTGTCCGATCCGCCCGAACCAGCCGAAGAAAAAGAGCATCTGATCATTCGCAATCTGTACGAAACCTATCACGCGATTAGCGCTGAAACCTACCAGGAGGCATACCACGATGCCGCTCAGTTCAAAGAAGAGGCGGTTAGCTTGTTTGGCTTTGGCTACCTCAGCCTGACCGAACGGGCGAGGGCAGAGCGGCTCTACTGGGCTTGCTGTGCCAAGATTCTGGAGATCGTCCGGCAGCAGGACTATGTGCCCGACGATCTGGAAGATCTAGAAAAGATCATGGCATCGATCTACTACATCAATCTGTCAGTCTTCCAGTCGGCTCCTGACACCTGGGCGATCGACCAGCTTTTTCCAATCATGCCCGTGCATCGCCTCGACGAAGAGCCGACTCGCCGCGCTACCCTTGCCGATCTCACCTGCGACAGCGACGGCAAAATTGACCAGTTCATTGACCTTTGGGATGTGAAATCTGTGCTAGAGCTACACCCGCTGAAGCGCAAGCCAGAAGTCACGCCCTCGGCGTATGAACCCTACTATCTCGCCATGTTCCTCAACGGCGCATACCAGGAGATTATGGGCAACCTGCACAATTTGTTTGGCGACACTAACGCCATTCACATCAAGCTTACGCCCACAGGCTATCAGATTGAACATGTGGTCAAGGGCGACACCATGAAAGAGGTTTTAGGCTATGTGCAGTACGACTCAGAGGATCTGATTGAGAATATTCGGCAGCGATCGGAGCAAGCCCTTCAAGAAAATCGCATCACCCTCCAGGAAGCCCAGCTCCTGCTGCAAAACTATGAGCGGAGCTTGAGCGGCTACACTTACCTGTCTTCGTAAGGGGGACATTGTTCATGAAGGGTGATAGGCGCGCTCAGCACCTATTACCCTGAACTATCAATTAGAGGCAGATTTTGTCCACCATGCTAGGGCGTAGTCCTGGACTGGCTCGTTGGCGCGATCGCCATACAATACCCGCAGCTTATAGCGTCCGGTTGTGGGAATGGAGTAGAAGATATGTTCGACGCTATCCACTTTGCTGATGGAAGATGTAATGCTTTTCTTGGTGCGGGTTGCATCGGCGGGCATCAGGTAAAGATTCAGATCGTTTAAGCCTTTGTCCTGAAAGGTTTCACCCGAATCAAATGTCTCGTTGCCGTTCCTGTCCTCAAGCTCGACCCGGCGATTCCAGTTCAGCGTCGCGGCGATGAAGCTACCGCCCTGCAAGGGTTGCTCAAACACATAGTCTCGATACGTAGGAATGCCTTCTGTATCGCCGACGGTATTGGCATCCCAGGCGATCGCCGGAATAGGCTGATCTGCGTTCCACTGACCCGGACTAAACTGCTGATAGGCGCGGTAGGCGTTGAGGTGCCCGGTGCCCATCTGCGCATCTAGCGGAATCTCTGGATCGGTGTAGGCATCTGATTCTAGCCAGCTTTTGTTGCGCAAATCCAGCAGCGTCCGGCTCATGCCTAGGCGTAGACCGTCGCCGCTGTCCTCAATTTTATCGGTTGAGTTCATGAGCACGGCTTTCATTACTTCCTGCCGTCGCGCTGCCAAGCCCCAGTGCTCCGATTTTTCCTTTAAGGCTCTGCGAATTGCCGCATCGCCAAACTCTTGCAGCAGCGCCACCGTTGCCGTTACATGGGGCGAGGCAAAGCTGGTGCCGCCTAGGTCGGGAGCCGATACGGTGCCGTCCGGAGCCAGCGTGGTAATTCGCCGTCCGGGAGCCACCAAGGAGACCGATCGCCTTGCCCCAACGTTGCGCTCTGTTGCTGGGTCGCGGCCGATCACGGTTGCAGGAATGCTGCCCAGGCTAAAGAAATCAACTTTGGTAAACTTGCCGTCGATGGGCATGGAGTTGGCGATCGTCATACCGTTAAAGGTGTCGGTCGGAATGGGAAAACCGCCTCTGCCCTGGTTTCCAGAAATTGAGTACAGCACGTTGTGCAGGCTTGCCGACCAATCGACGCATTGAGTCAGCAGCGCGTTGCCGTCTAGCACAGCATCCGGGCGCGGATCGCGGTTAAGCGATTCTCCGAAGCTAAAGTTGATAGCCCGGACATCGCCGCCGTTTTGCAGGGCAATGGTCTGGCTAGCCAGACATTCCTGCACCTGTCCGCTGCGCTGCTCAGCACCTACCCCAGCAGAGTACAAAACTGCGTCTGGCGCAACGCCCCGCACCGTTTTGTCGCGGCTAACCATGATGCTGGCAACCCTGGCGGCATGTTCGTCTACGCCCTGATTAGCGGTAGCAACTGCATCTCCAGTAAACAATCTGCCGATGGGGAGCGATCGGTTATTCACGGCTGCTTTATCCAAGCCAAACAGCGCCGGACGACCGATTTCGACTTGCCCAATGGCAATCTTTCGCCCCGTCAAATTATAGGGCGCGTCCTGCAATCGATAGGCATCAATGCCGTTTTCGCCCACCGAAGCAACGAGTGCCCATCCGGGTAGACTCACAAATGTCAGAATCAATCCCAGCGTCCAAGACAGCGCAAATCCCCCTAATCCGCCCATTAGGCGCTTCATCGTTTTTCGTCCGAGCTTTAACAGGGGCATAGAGGCGAATTTCCATAAATTTCTGATGAACTTGTATGTTCCAATGGAATTAGGTGCGAGTGCGTAATCCGACCTTAGAACATACCTTGTTACACTGAACACACTTTGGTTTTCACAAGAGTTTCCACAAGTTTAGATAGGCGGCTAGGTCAGCCGCTATGCCAGTTATATCAAGCACACCTAATCACCAGACAGGACGCAGGAGAACACAAGTCATGGCACAAACTCAATTGCAATCTCAGAAACCGATCGTGATTGCCCCATCTATCCTATCAGCAGATTTTAGCCGCTTGGGAGATGAGATCAGAGCCGTCGATGCGGCAGGTGCCGACTGGATTCATGTGGATGTAATGGATGGTCGGTTCGTTCCCAATATCACGATCGGCCCACTGATTGTGGAGGCTATTCGTCCCTGCACCCAGAAGCCACTGGATGTGCATTTGATGATTGTGGAACCGGAGAAGTACGTGGCTGATTTTGCCAAGGCAGGCGCAGATCACATCTACGTTCATGCCGAGCATAACGCCTCCCCCCACCTGCACCGCACTCTGGGTCAAATCAAGGAACTGGGCAAGCTGGCAGGCGTGGTGCTAAATCCCGGCAGCCCGCTGGAGCTGATTGAGAATGTGCTGGATCTGTGCGATCTGGTGCTGATCATGAGCGTCAACCCTGGCTTTGGCGGTCAGAGCTTCATCCCGACGATGATTCCTAAAATCCGCAAGCTGCGCGCCATGTGCGAAGAGCGCGGCCTAGATCCTTGGATTGAAGTAGATGGCGGATTAAAAGTGAACAACACCTGGCAGGTTTTGGAGGCGGGAGCCAATGCGATCGTCGCAGGTTCAGCAGTCTTCAATGCGGCTGACTATGCCACGGCGATCGAAGGCATTCGCAACAGCAAGCGTCCCGCCCCTGAGCTGGCAGCAGTCTAGGAGGGCATAAGGCGCTACGCGCTTAGATCCAATGAGTTATTTTTTGAAAGCCCCACTCCACGGGGCTTTCAAAAAATAACTCGTCCTGACTCAATTACGTAATGCTATAAAAAAAGGGGCACGCTGCGCCCCTTTCTTGATCCGGATGCTATGCGCCCACCGACTCCTTGGCGGCGTACAGCACCTCAGCCGTAATCTGTTCGATCTGCCGCTCACGGGCAAACTTCTCGGTATTGCGCTTCACCTTGCCGCGCACAAAGCCCGGAATCTTGTTCAGCTCTGCTAAACCATCCCGGCTCCAGGCGAGATCAGAATCGGCAGAAATGCCCTTGGTAATGCCCTCTTTGGTATCGTGACCGCCGAAGATTTCCAGCAGGTGATCCTCCATGCCCAGAGTGAAGGAGTTGTAGATCAAGTCTGTGATCTGATTGGTGCCTTCATAGCCCATGAATGGCTTGTAGCCGATCGGGAAATTCTGGATATGAATCGGAGCCGCAATTACGCCACAGGGAATATCCAGCCGCTTCCCCACATGGCGCTCCATTTGGGTGCCGAAGATAGCCGAAGGTTCTAGGCGGGCGATCGCATCTCCAATTTCGCCGTTATCTTCGCTGATCAGCACCTCGTCGCAATATTCGCTCACCTGCTCTCTAAACCAGTCGGCATCATACTTGCAGTAGGTTCCAGCCAGCACGACATGAATGCCCATTTCCCGCGCCAGGATTTTGGTCATTGCCGCCGCGTGGGTGTTGTCACCAAACACGACCGCCTTCTTGCCCGTCAGGTTTTGGCAGTCGATCGATCGCGAGAACCACGCTGCCTGAGAGACGTGCAGGGTTTGCTCGTTGATGAAGGCTTCGTAGTCTACCGCCGCGCCCTGCTCGTTCAAGATCTGCTGAATCTTGCGGATGCACCGAGCGGTTTCCACCACGCCCATGGGGGTAATATCGACAAAAGGCGTGCCAAACTGCTCTTGCAGATATTGGGCAAGGGGCAGCCCCAGCTCCCGATAGGGCACCAGATTGAACCAGGCGCGGGGCATCTTCTGGATGTCATACACCGTCGAGCTTTCCGGCATAACGACATTTACCTCAATTCCCAGATCCGCCATCAGCCGCTTTAGCTCAGTGCAGTCGTGCTGGTTGTGAAAGCCCATCGTCGAAGTGCCGATGATGTTCACCGAAGGCTTCTCGGTTTTTTGGGTAGGCAACTCGCCGCGCTTCAGGGCTTTCTCAATATAGAACTGGGCAATCTGATGGAGAGTGCGATCGGCGGCTTGCAGCTCGTTGTACCGATAGTGATTGACATCGGCAAGCATGACATCGCCTTTGGACTCCAGCTGTGCCCGTTCGACAAAGTTTTGCAAATCCTCTTGCAGAATGCTCGACGTGCAGGTGGGAGTCAGGACAATCAGATCGGGATGCTCTTCGGCATCTTTGCGGGTGATGTTGTCCACCACCTTTTCTTGAGAGCCACGCGCCAGCACATTCCGATCGACTACGCTTGTCGTCACGGGCGTAAAGTTGCGTTCCCGCTCCAGCATCGATCGCATGACGTTGAAGTAGTCATCTCCCAAAGGCGCATGCATGATGGCATGGACGTTTTTAAAAGAACTGGCAATGCGAAGTGTGCCGATGTGTGCAGGACCGGCATACATCCAGTAAGCCAATTTCATAGATAAAATCTCCGTTTGCTGTATGGCGCTAGGCTTAGGTCTGATTCTGATTGTCTCAAAGATAGGGTGTCTCTGGGCAAATGAGCGCAGGATTCTTAACCGTTCGTGATGTCTCTAGAATTAATCGTCTGGAATCAATTGTCTGGAATGAATTGCCTGGGAAGTCTTCGTGTATGGATCGATCGCTTTTCATGTTCTGAGGATGGCTCTAGATTTGCTACCTTTGGAGGAGTATTTTGGGGAGATACTCAAGGTCGGCATAGGCTTGAATACTTGAATAACAGTACAGCGACCTCTGAGTAGCGGCACCCGTAGCGTTGCTGACCTCTAGTTCATCACCAGCGGATTACAGCAATTTCAATTGCATAAACCACAGTTATTTTTTAGAAGCCGTGCTCCGCGCGGCTTCTAAAAAATAACCTACACTTAACCAAGCGCAAGGGGACACCCTGCAAACGGCGTTGCTGAATACAAGTATGAAAGCCCCCCAACCCCCCAATTCTGGGGGACTTTGAATGGCTCGGAAGTCCCCCAGAATTGGGGGATTTAGGGGGCGAGAAAACTGTCAAGTCAGATAGATTCATACTTCGATTCAGCAACGCCCTGCAAACTATAGTGTTGAAGTCACAGTGCCAATTATTGAAACTAACTATGCAAGACGAAGTATTAAGGAAAGAGCAGGAATTTCACGATCGCTGGGCGGCGGCGATCGATATTGAGGGCATTCGGGTCAAAGATTATTTTGAGGCTTGCACTGCGCCTGAGAATCGATTTATTTTGCGGCGGTTAGGGGATGTGAGCGGTCAGTATTTATTAGATCTAGGCTGTGGGGCAGGGGAAAACAGCGTTTATTTTGCCACGCGAGGGGCGCATTGTGTGGCGGCAGACTATTCGCCAGGAATGGTGGAGGTGGCGTTGAAGCTTGCCCGCAGCAATGGCGTAGAAGTGGAAGGAAAAGTGGTGAACGCTATGGCGATCGATTTTCCAGATAACACTTTTGATATTGTCTATGCCTCTAATTTATTGCATCATATTCCCGATCCCAAAGTTGCGATTCAAGAGGCGTATCGCGTCCTGAAACCGGGCGGCACCTTGTGTTTTTGGGACCCGCTAAAGCACAATCCTATTATCAACATCTATCGCAAAATCGCTACCGAAGTGCGCACAGAAGATGAAACGCCGCTGGATATTGCGATCGTTCATCATGTGAAATCCTTGTTTTCCAAAACTTCCTATGACACCTTTTGGATTGCGAGTCTCTGGATTTTCCTCCAGTTTTATCTCATTGAAAGAGTTAATCCGAATCAAGAGCGCTACTGGAAAAAAATTATTCTGGAACAGCAGCGGCTGAAGCCAGAATATTTGTTTTTAGAGAAGCTGGACATTTGGGTCAAAAAGATTCCCTATCTCAAGCGCTTCGCCTGGAACCTGGCTGTTGTTGCCCAAAAGTAGTGTTTATAATAAACAACGCGCATTTGTCCCGCTCTAACGGCTGTGGATATGAGTCCCCAATACTCCCTCGTGGTGCCCATCTACAACGAAGAAGATAACATTCTGGAGCTGCATCGGCGGCTGCGGAGCGTTATGGACAGCCTGGATGGGGAAACAGAGCTGATCTTGATCGATGATGGCAGCCGCGATCGCTCTTTGCTCTTGATGCGAGAGCTGCATGAACAGGATTCTCGTGTGTCTTACCTCAGCCTTGCTCGCAACTTTGGACACCAGGTTGCCGTCACGGCAGGGCTAAATTTTGCCAGAGGTGAAGCGATCGTGGTTCTGGATGCCGACCTGCAAGATCCGCCAGAGCTGATCCCCGAAATGATTGCTCTGTGGCGGCATGGCTATCAGGTGGTGTATGCCCAGCGGACGCAGCGCCAAAAAGAGCGGTGGCTCAAGCGAGTGACGGCCTATTCGTTCTACCGGGTGTTGCGGCATCTCGCCGATGTGGAAATTCCCACCGACACCGGGGATTTTTGCCTGATGGATCGGCGCATTGTAGACTTGCTCAACGCCATGCCGGAGCGCAATCGCTACATCAGAGGGTTACGGGCGTGGGTGGGCTTTCAGCAGACCGCAATTCAATATATCCGCGATCCGCGCTATGCCGGAGAGGTGAAATACACCTTCAGCAAATCGTTGGCGCTGGCAATTAATAGCCTAGTGTCTTTCTCCAGAGTGCCTCTACGCCTCTCGACTTACTTAGGATTAGGGGCGGCGGCGATCGCGCTTCTCATGGCGGTTCTGGTGGTCTACTGGCGCTTTTTTGCGCCTCACTCTCCGCTAACAGGCTATGCCACAATCACGGTAGTCGTGTTCTTTCTGGGAGCCGTTCAGCTTATCAGCATCGGCATTTTGGGCGAATACATTGGGCGAATATACGAAGAGATCAAGGGTAGACCGCTTTACACGCTCTCAGAAGTGGCAGGTTTTCAAGACCATCGTGAAATAGCCAGGAATTCTAGGCGATCGATTCCTAAAGAGGAAAATTTGGAGTAGCCCGATTGATACCGCCAGCCCCTTCCCTTTAGGTCAGCAGCAGGTAGCGGAGCAGGATGCTCATGAATTCACCCGGAGTTTGGGTAGATTGAGGTCGGCTCCAGGCTCCGGCTTCCGCGTAGCTCTGGTTGTGGAGCAGGCATCTTGACCGCCCCACAAAGCTGAGAAGTCAGTGACTATTCGCCTATTCATTCATCACATTCAAAGTCCTCCTCGATCGCCTTTCGCCAGGATGACTAGAGCTTTATCAATGTCTCGAATTTTGATCGCCCGAAGTGCGGTAAGGATGGCTCTGATTAGAGCCACTTCATCATCGGAGAGTATAACCATAGGGTTTTGCCTCAATAAGGTTGAATTGATCTTGTCCGCATATACGCATATACGCAAGTAGAGGTGAGAAGATTCTTCTGGTACTTTTGCGGCTAAATGTAGCGAGTGGCTCCTAAGAAAAGACCGGAACTAAGAATATATCTAGACTCTGACCTAGATAAGTTGGTAAAGACGATCGCCACTATTCGAGAAGAGTCAATCAGCGCCGTTGTAGCGGAAGCACTGGAGTCATGGCTGCAACAGCCTAGACAACAAGAAATTATTGAAAAGCATAGGCTAGATGAATTGGATTAGATAAGCCTGCTTGAATGATCGATATAAAAACTTAAACGTTTCTTATTAATGCTTGAATCTGAGCTACAAACAATCGAATCTGAGCTGCAAAGATTACAACTTGACCTGCAAACACTTAAACATTTGTTGCAAATAAAATAATATTTACTACTCCGGTTAAAGCATGAGCTTCTCACACTTCAACTGGAATAGCTCATGCTTTAACCGGAGTAATTCATGCTTTGACTTAAGCTGCAAAGCAAACTGGATTTGCAACAACGGCTTAAAAGTTTCTATGTAAGGTTTGCGATCGCTACTCTATATCTTAACAATGCCAAGCAGAATAACTTAAATTGAGGTGAAGATAATCTATGCTGAAAGACTTGCTCTGCCTAGATATCTTTTGCTTACTTAGACTTATCTACTTAACTGCTCCATTGTCATGCAAATACAAAAGCTTAGCTCTCGAATATCAAAATAGAGTGAAGCTGTGTGATCAAGTAGAAGTCTTAAGCGTAACTCTCTACAACATCATTATTAGCGGCATCTTCAAATATTTCACGATCTCGACTAGGATGCAGATCGCAGCCGCTAGGTAACGTCACCTTGTAGAGTTTCGCTTCGCTTAGCTGTTCTAAACTCCAATTTGTAATATCTGTCAAGTTAGTATTCTCGAATTGAGCGTCGTCGAGAATAGCATTTTCCAGATTGGAACCTGTGAGGTTAGCATTAAGAAGAATCGCCCCTGTAAGGTTAGTCCGTGTAAGATTAGCACCTCTCAAATCAGAATCTCGAATATCAGAATAACTGAGGTCAGCATTTGAGAGATCGGCACCACTGAGGTTAGTGCGAATAAGATCAGCGCGGATAAGCTTCGCTTTCTTGAGTACAGCGCGGGTTAGATTTGCACGAGTAAGTTTAGCTTCATGAAACTCAGCCTCGTTGAGGTAAGCATAACTAAAATCTGCTCGAATAAGTATAGCCTCTGTAAAGTCAGCGTAACTAAGGCTTGCACCTTTAAGTTTTACTCCAGGGAGGTAAGCTTGGCGTAGGATAGATTCTCGCAAATCTATCCTCAGATTGCTCACAAGATTTGCTTCGGCTAAGAACGATATGACACTTGCTTGACGTGCCGAATCCTTAGCAGCTTTGAGCATTCGCAGTAATGATAAAGTTCTTGCACGGATTATATCCTTTGCTGTATCTGCAATTGTTGGTTGAAGGCAATCCTCCCGATGAAAGGCTTCCTTTCCAGCACTTTCAGGATATCTCTTAACCTCTTGATGAATATCGTCCGTTACTCGAAAAGAGACTTCATTCTCATCTCCTTTGTCAACCATTGAAACCGTAACTGTTGTATCGTGAGAGAAATCCTCTTGAGCTAACAAGAGAGCAACTTTTTGATTAATTAGTAAATCTGACAAACGGTCAAAATAAGTTTGGAGAGCATCTTCTCGTTGCTTATCTTCAGCTCGTTCTTTTTCTAATTGTTCTTGTTTTCTATTCTGTTCCTGTTCAGTTTTTTCTCTGTCACGCTTTACACTTTCTTGTTTATCCTGGAACCAAAAGCTGAGCCCTGCTAACGTCGCAGGGGCAAGTAACAAATTCATCCAATCCCAAAGAGTTTTTTCCGATTCACGCTTACTAATGTCAGATGTCTTTGTTGTGATATTGCCCCTTGTCTCTATTTTCTCGACAGAGTAGGTTGCTTTCTCTTCAATATCTTCTCCAAAGCCAGTCCATTCACGAGCATTTACAGATAAGCGTGGAAATGTCCCATTAATCTCAAAGCAAAGGATAAAAACAGAAATAACGATAGATGGGAGTAATAACTTAGAGGTAAGAGATAATTGCTCGACTTTTTCTAAAAGTGAAGGTTGTCTATCACTATTCATGGCACCTATCCTCAATAGCTAGCTTTATTTTTCTTCTAAAGAAAGAAATTCGCCTATTCTTATTGAATTAAGAATTACTTATCCTTTCATAATATATAGGCATAGAGAATGGTTACGCCATATTAAAGCCTGTAAAGTTAATTTCATTTCCAATGATACGATTAACAAAAGTGTACATATATCAAGGTTTGACGTGTGTAAGGCTCTGTGTGCTTGTCATGTACTATTGAAGATACTGTCTTGGCAATGTAAAGAGATCTCCCACTAGAAAAACTTGCTGACTAAATATCTAAAATCCGGAAGTACATGGCTAATGAGTTCATCCTAAGAATACAAAGTTGCTGCAAGCCTTAAGACGACATTTTCACGACGATACACCTCAACCATTTGTTCTTGTCAACTCACAATCCAGTATTCCAGCACGCCTCGAACTGAATAGAGCTTCAGCTTGGCTTCTCGATCGCGCCGCTCATTAGTTTTGCCAGGAGACAGCACCTCAATGACCAGTTCTGGTGCAGCGGTCAGATGTCCTGCCTCATCCAGCAGTCGCTCCAGTCGCTCATGGCTTGCCCAAACCACATCTGGAATCACGTTATCCGATTCTGAGAAGATAATGCCAGGGTTAATTGCAGCTTGACCCAGTCCACTCTGGTCAGACCAAAACTTCAGCAGAGCAACAATATTGCTACAAACCGCTTGATGCTTCCAATCGGGTGCCCTAGTCACAAATAATTCTCCATCAATAATCTCGTAGCGCTTGGAGCGATCGCCCTCAAAAATTGCTAGATCAGCAGTTGTCCAACGGATAGGATTGGTGGTTGTGGACTGCATAGAACCCTTCGCCCTGTTATTCTTCAATCATGTTCTCTAATCATAGGTCGCTAAATAGCCCCTCGCACTAGGATCACCGTCCGATCGCTGCTGTGGGCGATCGCTTCTGGAATATTGTCTTTGATCACTTTTGCTACAACATTTGTGTATCTGCGCCTAGGTTGGCTCCCGGTCAGACACTTGATAGAGACAAATGTAAGGGGCAGAGTTCAAAGCCAAGAAAAAAGTAGTGCATTAGGCAACGCCGTAACACACTACTGCTAATTATTTTGGTGCGTTAGGCGATCGCTAACAGCACCCTACAAGAATGTCTGCTTGCCTAGAACTCTGCAACAACCTTGTCTTCTTCAATCTGGCTCCCTTCGGAGACAATTTGATTCAGCATAGAACGAAGATGATCGCCCTCAATCACCTCAGTCTCTAGAAGCTGGAGGGAAATCGTTTCCAAAAGCTCTCGGTTTTGCTTGAGAATGTTGAGTGCCTGCTGATGGGCATTCTCTACGATCGCCTTCACTTCTTGATCGATCGCCTCTGCGGTCTGAGGGCTAACCAGACGACGGGGATTCATCGGGTCGCCTCCCAAGAACTGATTTTGCTGACCTTGCTGGTACGCCAGAGGCCCCAAAACCTTGCTCATGCCGTAGGTTGTCACCATGCGCTCTGCCAAATCCGTTGCCCGCTGCAAATCGTTAGATGCGCCTGTGGTAATGCTGCCAAAGACAACTTCCTCAGCCGATCGCCCACCCAGCAGGGTCGCAATCTGACCGTGCAACTCCTCTTCACTCATCAAAAAGCGATCTTCAGTTGGCAATTGCAGCGTGTAGCCCAATGCCGCCATGCCGCGAGGCACGATCGAGATCTTTTCGACTTGGCTGGTTCCGGCTACGGCACTGCCCACCATGGCATGACCGACTTCGTGATAGGCAACAATCTTTTTCTCTTTCTCGTTCAAGACGCGACTCTTCTTCTCCAGACCTGCCACTACTCGCTCGATCGCCTCTGCAAAATCAGCTTGGGCAACCTCTGTCCGGTGATTTCGAGCTGCTAAAAGCGCAGCTTCATTGACCAAGTTAGCCAAGTCGGCTCCCGCAAAGCCAGGAGTGCGAGTAGCAATCACCTTCAAGTCAATATCAGCGCCTAACTTCACCTCTTTGGCGTGAATTTCAAGAATTGCCTGCCGCCCAATTAGGTCAGGGCGATCGACTAAGACCTGACGATCGAATCGACCGGGTCGCAGCAGCGCTGGGTCAAGCGTCTCAGGACGGTTGGTTGCCGCTAGCACAATCACCGTTGCGCCTCCTGCCGCGAAGCCATCCATCTCGGTCAAAAGCTGGTTGAGGGTTTGCTCACGCTCGTCGTTGCCGCCGTAGAAGCCGTTGGAGGCTCTAGATTTGCCGATCGCATCCAGCTCATCAATGAAAATGATGCAAGGAGCCTGTTTCTTGGCTTGTTCAAATAGGTCACGCACCCGTGAGGAGCCAACACCAACAAACAGCTCAACAAATTCTGAGCCAGAGATACTAAAGAAGGGAACGCCTGCCTCACCCGCTACAGCCTTCGCCAGCAGCGTTTTACCTGTTCCGGGAGGGCCAATTAGGAGCACGCCTTTGGGAATTCTTGCCCCAATTTGGGTGAAGCGTTGCGGGGTCTTGAGGAAATCTACAATTTCCACTAGCTCAGTCTTGGCTTCTTCAACTCCAGCAACGTCAGCAAACGTAATCTTGCCAGATTCACCTTCCACATAGACTTTTGCCTTGCTCTTACCAATGGACAGCGCTCCTTGAGGTCCGCCGCCCCGATTGAGGAAAAACTGCCAAATGCCGACAAAAATCAGCGGTGGAATCACCCAGCTCAAAACGCTTCCAAACCAGGCATTCTTGGGTGGCGGAGCAGCTGCAAACTCAACGCCATTGTCTTCCAGACGCTTCGGCAGCTCTAAATCAAAAATAGGGGTAGTTGAAAACAGCTGTCCCGGCTGCCCATCTGCTTCCTTGAGCTGGTAACGAATTTCATTCTGCCCAACCGAAACCCTCGCCACCTCTTTGTCCTGCACCTGATCAATGAACAGGCTATAGGGGACTTTGGGAACGGCAGGCCCCAAGAGGCTAGGTAAAAGGACATTCGCTAATAAAAACAGCCCCGACACGAGCAACAAGATGTTGCCAATCTGACGAGAGCGGGGGGGCTGAGGTTGGTCTTTAATCGCCATTTCGTTTAGCGTTCCTTTCGTTAGAGATTACTTTAGTCAATCAGCCCTCTGCTGATCTACAGCGCTACTTGCTGAACTCACAGCTTGCTAGTCTAGGCATTCGTTGTCTATGCATTCATTTACTCTCGCTAGGGCACCTCTAGCGCTACTCAACAAAAGGCTGAAGTTTTGTAACGTATCCATATGATCATTCTATAGGGTTTAGCTTGTGGAGCTTTGTACGGGGATCACGCCATTGCGGCGATCGCACAAGCCCTAAAAGCTAGGCTCAGTAAGCTTTTTCCATCCAATCAAAAATTTTGTCTAGTTGCTCTAAGGTGATTAGCCCGTACTGCCACAACACCATAGGCAGGTTGGTAGCCTGCTCTGGCTGGCGGAGGGCTAGGGCGATCGCCGAGGTAGGAAGGGCTAACTCCTCCCGCAAAAACTGAACTAAGCGAACCGTGGATTCTGTTGCCATAGCTTTGAGGGTGCAAAATAAACGAGTTTTTTAAATTTTGTAAACTAATCTAATAATTATTCTGATGGAATCATAGCGAGAATTCAACACATTTGGGATGTTCTTCTGGAAAGATTACGGTTGTATCAGAGCGTTTCTGATTAGCTTAAGATCTAGCCTTGCTGACCTGTAGCCATCCGTTCAGACCCATGGTGGCGCAAGTCAAAAGCCAGAAAATCATCCTAGAGACCGATAAAGAGCAACATTTACCTTTCTCATCTTTGAGCCTCTACTATGAGAAGACTCCTGTGTTCTATAGAACCTATGTACTATAGCGTAGAAATACGCTTCAATCCTTGTAAGTCCCTTTCAATAAACCTTTTGCAGATTGAAGCGAATTTCGCCACCAACCTCAATTCTGGGGAACCGGAGTTCAAAGTCCCCAGAATTGGAGGTTGGGGGCAGATGCGTAAGTCCTATTCAATCTAGAAATCCTCATCTGCCAAAGGTCTAATAACCAGAGGTCTAATAAAGTGAGAGGATCAGAAGCTCTGCCCTAAAACGTTTATTTAGACAACTACTGGACAATCTGATGGCGAATGCTAAACGCCAGCCTGCCTGGAAGACTGAGTTAGATGACTTAATGCGTGCTGTCGCAGGGGCATTTCTCTTTGGTGCGCCTTTCCTCTACACCATGGAAGTCTGGTGGAAAGGTAACTTTACGTCACCTCCACGAATGCTATTGCTGCTTGGCATTGCCTATGCTGCTCTGATTTTGCTGAACCTGCAAGGCGGCTTTCGTGGGGAGCGTTCAAAAACCCGAATGCGCGTTATGACCGATAGCCTAGAAGCGCTGGCGATCGCCCTACTATCGGCAACCCTGAGCCTGATTCTAATTGGCGTTATCCATCTAGATACCGGACTTGAGGCAGCTATGGGTCGTGTCATCAATGAGGCGTTGCCCTTCAGCTTAGGGGTGGGAATTGCAGATAACGTGCTTCATCCAGATGACGACACTGCCTCTGAACCCGATTGGCAGGATCAAACCTGGCGTGGAACTTTCGCCGATGCGGGTGCGACTGCTCTAGGTGCCATTGTTGTGAGTGCTTCCATCGCCCCCACCGATGAAATTCCGATGATTAGCAGCATGATTTCTGTGCCTTGGCTGCTGATCATCATTGCCGCTTCTCTCCTGCTGTCCTATTTGATCGTATTCCAAGCCAGCTTTGGCGCACAAAACAGCCGCAGGTCACAGCCCGGATTTTTTCAAAGCCCGATTAGCGAAACCCTCGCCTCCTATTTAATTTCTTTGCTCATATCGGTCTTGATGCTCTGGATCTTTCAATTGGTTCGATTGGAAGATCCTGGGGTGCAGTGGGTAAGCTACACGGTGATTTTGGGGTTTCCCGCTACGATCGGCGGAGCAGCAGGCAGGTTGGCACTATGACAAACTCAACGGGTAAGAAAATTGGCACCGATCCGCGCACCAAGGCTGAGCAAGTCTCGCTGGCGATCGCGCTGGCATTGCTGGCTGGCGTGATTGGCATTGTGATTTCGCTCTGGTTAAATTCATCTGGCGAACCTGCGCGATTCCGCGTCGATCGAGGATTAGTTCGCAATGAGGTGGGAGTCTATTACCTGCCGATTACCGTCACTAATGAAGGCGCTGAGACAGGAGCGCAAGTCACGGTTGCTGGAAAGCTAAGAGGAACAGACGACCTAGAATCCACGACTACGTTTGACTTTATCTCTGGAGGAGCGAGCGTGACAGGGGTTCTGGTCTTCCAGACTGAACCGACTTCGGCAGAAATTCGCGTCGTTGGCTATCAGCAGCCCTAAGTTCGCCGATCGCCCTTCAGGCTTTTCTTTGCGATCGGTTTACCGAAGTAGCCGCCATTTCTAGCCGCTACTTCGGCGAACTTCGGGTCAACACCTGCCAAATGATAAAAGCTGCAAAGGCGCTGTAGCCAATGACAGTCAGCCATTCTAGCGATCGGTCAGCCGCAGAATAATCCATGGGCGCATGGGATATAGACTGAGTAAATTATTCACTATAGCGCTACGTGCTTAGATTCAATGAGTTATTTTTCGAGAGCCGCGCGGAGCGCGGCTCTCGAAAATCATCTGCCACCTCATCTTAAATTGGTATGAGATTCAAAATCTAAGCTCCAAAATCTAGGGCGTGTTTTAAAACCCTTTGGAACGATTAGCTAGCCTAGATCTGATGGGTTCAGCCTCCTTCCATGATTCTTCCTCCAAATTCAATTCACCGTCGGGGTGACTTAAACGAGTCGCAATGGCAACGACTCAGATGTCTACTGCCTGCCCAAAAGCCTCCTGTGGGTCGTCCGAGTCACGATCATCGCAGAATCATCAATGGCATTTTGTGGATTGTCAGAACTGGTGCACCTATAGCCCTTCGGGCATTCAAGAAAGGCGAGACTTGCCCGAATGCTATGGGGCATGGGCAACCGTGTCAGGACGCTTTTACCGCTGGTGCAAACAAGGGCTGTGGCAGCAGATTTTGCAAAAGCTGCAACAGCTTGCCGATGCTAAAGGTCAACTCGATTGGGCTCTTCCCAACTTTTGGTGATCTTACGGCATGATCAAGATATCCCTCGTTTAGGATTTCAGAGGACTTGGAATTCCTTCGACATTTTCTGCCAGATACCCAACAAATTCGCTTAGATGCCTGG
>JAESFK010000101.1_pt1 | contig 75823 bp, 64 predicted proteins | sample 9269391 | NCBI WGS metagenome assembly JAESFK01 (sample SAMN14506231, study PRJNA617097) | algae metagenome | isolation source: Drouetiella hepatica UHER 2000/2452 and co-occurring heterotrophs from... | place: Slovakia: Slovak Paradise National Park, Hrabusice, Kosice Region | collected 2000-01-01
TTGGTGTGGCCGATCTTGATTTCCTTGTCGGTCGCACCCTCGTCGTATTTTTTCTGAGCGAGCGCCATGCCCGACGCCGACAAGGCCGCGGCAGCCGATGCGCCGCCAATAAAAGTACGTCTGTTGGTCTTCAACGTCGCCTCCCTGGTCGAAACGTTTCTTTTCCTTTTATTCTGCGGAATATCGTCATGCAGAATCCACGGTTTGAAAAGGGAATTCCGCTCCATGCCTGCGAAAAGATGAGAATGTTGCGACGCACAACCAACAAAAAAGGCCGCTGGAACAACCAGCGGCCTTTCGTGTCATCGAGGAAACTCTGGCTTCAGGAACCTTCGGCCGACATCACGTCGCCGAACAGATCCCAGGTCTCGCCCTTGAAACGCGCGAGCTGCACCGACTGGATCGGGTAATAGTCGGTCGGGCTGGTGTTGATCGTGATGCCCGGCAGCAGCAGCGGCAGCTTGAACTTCTGGTAGTTGGCGGCCTGCTTCATGACGTTCTCACGCGTCAGCGTGTCGCCACACTTCCTGAGCGTCTCGAGCATCAGGTTGGAAACGGCGTAGCCGAACACGTGGTTGGCGTCCGCCTTGTTGGCGCCCGGCATCCACTTGTCCATCCAGGCGACCCAGGCCTTGAAGTCGTCCGTGTTTTCCCACTGCTTGTCCGTGGGGTCCTTGAGGTACTGCGCCGTGATGATGCCCTGGCTGTTCTCGAGACCGGCCGGCTTCATCACCGAACCCACCGAGGCGGACACGTTGTTGAGGTACTGCGCCGGCTTCCAGCCGATGTCGGCGGCCTTGCGGATCGCCTGGGCTGCGGCCTTGGGCGTCGCGATGTTGAAGAACACGTTGGCGCCAGAGTCCTTGAGCTGGATCACCTGGCTGTCGACCGTCGGATCGGTGACCTCGAAGGTCACGTGCTTGACGATCTTGCCGGTCTCCTTGCCCAGGCCCTCGCGGAAGCCCTCGTAGTAGTCCTTGCCGTAGTCGTCGTTCTGCATCAGCACGCCGATCTTGGCATCCTTGACGTTGGCCAGGATGTGCTTGGCATAGACGACGCCCTCGGTGTGGTAGTCGGGCTGGAAGCCCATCGTCCACGGGAACTCCTTGGGCTTGCCCCACTTCGACGCGCCGGTGGCGACGTAGAGCTGCGGCACCTTCTTCTGGTTCATGTAGCGATGGATCGCCGTGTTGGTCGGCGTGCCCAGTGTGTTGAACAGGCACAGGACCTTTTCCTGCTCGACGAGCTGGCGCACCAGCTCGACCATCTTCGGCGGCGAGTAGCCGTCGTCGCGCGTGATGAAATTGATCTTGCGGCCGTTGACGCCGCCGGCCTCGTTCACCGACTTGAAGAACGCCTCGATCGTCTTGCCGATCTGTCCGTAGGACGACGCCGGGCCGCTATAGGGGCCGGTATGTCCGATCTTGATTTCCTTGTCGGTCGCGCCGTCGTCGTACTTCTTCTGGGCGAATGCCGACTTCGTGCCCAGCACCGCGAATGCCGAAGCTCCCGCTACAAAACCACGCCTGCTCGTACGCATTTCTTTTCCTCCCAAGTGACTAACGCCCGCCGGAGCTTCGTCCGAATTCCGGCCAGAAAGAAGGCCGCCTTCCGGCGACCTTCCGACGAACGGGGTCCGGCTTATGCCCGTGTACCCCGCAGCTTGCGGTAGGCCATGTAGAGCCCGCCCGCGATGCCCATCGGCATCAGGTAGATGATCGCGATCAGCAGCACGCCGAAGACCGTGTAGGCCGACAGGTCGAACGGCAGGCCGAGGTCGTTGCGGATGAATTGGGTCAGGGACTGCGCCGAGTTGTCGACCAGCACGTAGAATATGCCGCCGAGCACCGAGCCGAGCAGCGAGCCGATGCCGCCCACGACAAGGCCGATCAGGAACTTGATCGACAGGAAGATGCCGAAGCTGTCGGGCGCCACGAAGGCGATGGCCGAGGCCGACAGCGCGCCGGCAATGCCGGTATAGGCCGCGCTGATTCCGAAGGTCACGGTCTTGTAGAGCGCCGTGTCGATGCCCATCGTGTCGGCGGCCATGTACTGGTCGCGGATCGCCATCATGGCCCGGCCGCTGCGGCTGTTCAGAATGTTCGCCGCGCCCCAGAACAGCACGATCATGACCAGGAGGCAGAAGTAGTAGAGCCACTGATCCTCGCTCAGCGGCAGGCCGAACGGCACTTCCGGCTTCAGCAGCACGATGCCCTGCACGCCGCCGGTCAGGCCCTCGAGCCACTTGTATTTCAGGATCTGGGGCACCGCGAGCGCCAGCGCGAAGGTCGCGAGCGCGAGATAGTGCCCCTCGAGCTTGAGCGCCGGCAGGCCGAACAGGTAGCCGACGATGAAACATACGATGGCGGCCGCCGGAATCGTCGCCCAATAGGGCACGTTCAACTTGTCCATCAGGATGGCGGCAGTGTAGGCGCCGACCGCGTAGAAGGCGCCGTGGCCCAGCGAGAACTGGCCGTTGAACCCGGTGAGCAGGTTCAGCCCGAGCACCGCGATCGCGGCGATGATCATCGTGCTGACCAGGAACAGCCTGTAGTTGGAGACGACATCCGGGAAGACCGGCTGCAGCAGCGGCACCAGCACCGCGAGCGCGATGACGCCCAGCACCCACTTCTTCGACGAGGCGGCCATGATCAGACCCTCTTCACGACGACGCGGCCGAACAGGCCGGCGGGTTTGACCGTCAGGACGAAGATGACGATGATCAGCGCCACCGTGAGCTTCTCGCCGTTGCCGATGATGTAGATGCCGGTCGCCTTCTCGATCTGGTTGCCGGCATAGGCCACCATGTTCTCGAGGATGCCGACGATAAAGCCGCCGGCCACCGCGCCCGCGGGATTGGAGATGCCACCGACCAGCGCGCTCGCGAAGGCATAGAGCAGGATGCCGCCCATCATGTTGGGCTCGAGATAGACGATGTGGGCGACCATGATGCCCGCCACAGCCCCCACCGACGCCGCCAGGCCCCAGCCCAGCGCCAGCATCCAGTCGACACGGACGCCGACCAGCCGCGCCATCTGCGGGTTCTGCGCCGCCGCGCGCATGGCGAGGCCGAGCGGCGTGTAGCGGAAAAACACGAACAGGAGCCCGAGCACGATCAACGTGACCAGGACCACGCCCAGCTGATGGGGGCCGATCACGCCGGCAATGCCGAAGTCGGCCTTGGGGAACGGCGAGGGGAATTCCTTGATCAGGTAGCTCCAGAAGGCGCCGGCCATCGAGTTGAAGATCGCCAGAAGGCCGATGAACACCACGATGATCGACAGGACCGGCGCGTTGTGCAGCGGTCTTAGGATGAGCCGCTCGATCAGCACGCCCATGGCGAAGGAGATCAGCACGGTGAGGATGAAGGCGACCCAGAAGCTCATCCCCCAGTCCATGAGCTGCCAGGAGATGTAGGCGCTGAACATCGCCATCTCGCCCTGGGCGAAATTGATGTGGTCGGTCGAGACGTAGATCATGACCAGAGCAAGCGCCACGCAGGCATAGATGGCGCCGTTAGCGAGGCCCGAGGCGAATTGCTGAAGTAACTGTTCCATGGGGATCGCCTCAGTAGCCGAGGTAGGATTTGCGGACGTTCTCGTCGTTCTTCACGACGTCCGAGGGACCCGACATGACGACCTTGCCGGTTTCGAGCACGTAGGCGTGCGTGGCGAGGTCGAGAGCGAGAGCCGCGTTCTGCTCGACCAGCAGGATGCTCACCTTTTCCTCCTCGTTGATGCGCCGCAGGATGCGGAAGATTTCCAGCACGATCAGCGGCGCCAGGCCGAACGACGGCTCGTCGAGCAGCATCAGGCGGGGCTTCAGCATCAGCGCCCGGGCGATCGCCAGCATCTGCTGCTCGCCGCCCGACAGCGTGCCGGCCTGCTGCTGGATGCGTTCCTTGAGCCGGGGAAAATAGACGAACACCCGTTCCAGCTCGTCCTTCACCCCCTGCTTGTCCTTGCGGGTATAGGCCGCGATTCGCAGGTTCTCGTCGACGGTGAGCGTGGTGAAGGTGCCGCGCCCCTCAGGAACGTGGGCGATGCGCTGGCGGACAATCTCTTCCGTCGCCATGCCGCGAATGTTCTTGCCGTCGAAGCGGATGGTGCCGTCGGTGCGGACCATGTTGCAGATCGCCCGCAGCGTCGTCGTCTTACCGGCGCCGTTGGCGCCCAGCAGCGTCGTGATCCCGCCCATGGGGATCTCGAAGCCGACGTCATAGAGCGACTGGGTCTGGCCGTAGAAGGCCTTCAAGCCGCTCACTTCAAGAAGCGCAGCCATCACGCAGTCCCCAGGTAGGCGCGGATCACTTCCGGATCGCGCTGAACTTCGGCGGGCGTGCCGTCGGCGATCTTCCTGCCGAAGTCGATCGCGACCACCTTGTCCGAGACCGACATGACGAGGCTCATGTGATGCTCGACGAGCAGCACGGTAACGTGCTGCAGGTCCCGCACGCGCTTGATCTGCCCCTTCAGCACCTCGATTTCATCGTGGTTCAGACCGGCCGCCGGCTCGTCGAGCAGCAACAGCTTGGGGCTCGACGCCAGCGCGCGGGCAAGCTCGACACGCTTGCGGATCGGGAACGGCAGCGGGCCCGCCAGGGCGTGAGTAAAGGGCGCCAGGTCCATGAAGGCGATCAGCTCCTCGGCGCGCCGGGTGATCGCCTCCTCCTCGCCCTTCACCTTGGGCAGTCGGAGCGCGTTCTCGAAGAAGCTGGTCGAGCTGACGCTGTGGCAGCCGACCTTGACGTTGTCGAGGACCGACATGTTGTCGAACAGGGCCACGTTCTGGAACGTGCGGCCGATCCCGATCTTGGGAATGGCGTGCCGCGGCCGGTCAAGGATGGTCCTGCCCTCGAACTGAACGTCACCGCTGTTGGGCGTGTAAAGACGGCTCAGGCAATTGAACAGGGTCGTCTTGCCGGCGCCATTGGGGCCGATCAGGCCGGCGATCTGGCCGGCAAATACGTCGAAGGTTACGCCATCGAGGGCGACGATACCGCCGAACCGGACGGACACGTCGCGCACGCTGAGCAGCGGCGAGCCGCGAGATAAAGTTGGTTCTGCCATGTGAATGCCGGTTTCGCCGGCCAGCGCATTACACACGCCGACACAGCGAAATTACCCTGTCCTCCCAAGTACTTGCGACCCTTCTTCGGAGTCTGCACTCCAATTACGATGGCCCATCCCGAGCGGACGTGCAACCCAAATGGAAGAATGCCATGCTTTCGGCGCGATTGCGCCGCAGGTTTGGTGTGGTTCGCGGACATTGACATGCCGCACTTTGCAACCGATACGAAATGTCCCCTTCCAATAGCGGGCTCACCGCAATGAATCGCATGTTCCGCCCGACCCTCTTCCTGACTGCTGCAGCCTGTCTCGCCCTTCCGGCGATGGCGCAGACGCCGCCGACTCAGGCTTGGCCCCAGAACAAGCCGCCGGCCCAGGCCGCCCCCCCGGCACCGGCGCAGCCCGCGACGCCGCCCGCCGCGGCCGCGGTCCCCGCCCCGGGGGGGGCGATTCCGTTGCCGCAGTGGTTCATCGACATCGACGTCGACAAGAAGGGCGAGGTCACCCGCGCCGACTTCCTCAAGTACCGGATGAAGTCCTTCGAGACCCTCGACACCAACAAGGACAACAAGCTGTCGGTCGAGGAATTCATCAAAGTCGTCGAACCGCCGGTGACGCCGGCCGACGCGCCGGGACTGCCACCACTCGAGGAGCGCCGCAGCCGCGCCCGCGCCGAGTTCCAGAACCTCGACACCAATCGCGACGGCTTCGTCGAGCGCGCCGAGGCCGAGGCTCTGGTCCATGCCGAGTTCAACAACTACGACACCGACCGCGACAACAAGGTCACGGAGCCTGAGGTTCGCCTGATCATCCAGCGCGCGATGCAGCGCGAGGCGGCCGAACGCCAGCAGGTCGAGGCCCGTCGCCGGCAGGGCATGATGACCCTGAACGAGTTCATGGACATGCAGCTGCGCCAGGGCGACGAACTCGACAAGAACAAGGACACGAAGATTAGCGGCGCGGAATACGCCATTCTGGCCGGCCCGGCGGATGGGCCGCAGGCCAAGAACCTGCTGCCGTTCGACATGCGCAAGAAGATCGCCATGCGCAAGTTTGCCGAGATCGACACCAACAAGGACGGCCAGATCGACCGCGTCGAACTGACCGGCTATGCGTTGAAGCAGTTCGAAGAGATGGACCTCAACAAGGACCGTTTCATCAGCGAGGAAGAATTCAAGAAGGCGCAGGAGGCGGAAGCCGCCAAGATCCGCGCCATCGTACAGACGATGATGCCCGCGCAGCCGGCGCAGCCCCGTCCCGCCCAGCCTCAGCCGCGCGGTGGCCAGCCCGCCCCGGCGCCGGTTCCCTCGGGGCCGCCGCCCGGCCTGCCGCAGGGCACGCGCTGAGCGTCCTTGAAATCGAAAGCCGCGGGACCGCAAGGCCCGCGGCTTTTTCGTGCCTGCCCGACAGCGCTCCCCGTCGGCGTTATTCGACAGTGACGCTCTTGGCGAGATTGCGCGGCTGGTCGACGTCGGTGCCCTTGGCGACGGCGGTGTAATAGGCCAGCAGCTGCACGGGGATCGTATAGAGGATCGGCGCCACGACGGGATCCACCGCCGGCAGGGTGAGCGTGGCGACCGCATGCGGCCCCAGACGCGCCACGCCGGCGGCGTCGCTCAGCAGCACCAGCTTGCCGCCGCGCGCCTTGACCTGCTCGAAGTTCGAGGCCGTCTTGTCGAACAGGGAATCGTTGGGCGCTACGACCACGACCGGTACCAGCTCGTCGATCAGCGCGATCGGCCCATGCTTCATCTCGCCGGCCGCATAGCCCTCGGCGTGGATGTAGGAAATTTCCTTCAGCTTGAGTGCGCCCTCGAGCGCGACCGGGAAGGACGTGCCGCGGCCGAGATAGAGCACGTCGCGCGCCTCGGCGAGCACGGTATCGGCGATCTGCCGGTACTGCGCCTCCATGTTCAGCGCCTCGTTGATCAGTGCCGGCAGTTCGATTAGGGCGCCCACGTAGCGCGCCTCGTCGGCCGCCGACAGAGTGCCGCGCGCCCGACCGGCGGCGATCGCCGTGGCCAGCAGGACGGTCTGCTGCGTGGTCGTGGCCTTGGTCGAGCAGACGCTGATCTCGGGGCCGGCCAGGGTGTGCAGCACGACATGCGATTCGCGGGCGATCGCGCTCTCCGGCACGTTCACGACCGAAAGGATAGTCTGCTTCTCAGCCTTTGCGTAGCGCACCGCCGCCAGCGTGTCGGCGGTTTCGCCCGACTGGGAGACAGCAATGCACACGCCTCCCTCAGGCAGCGGCGGCGCGCGGTAGCGGAACTCGGAGCCCAGCTCGACCTCGACCGGCAGGCGCGCGAGCTGCTCGAACCAGTACTTGGCCACCATGCAGACATAGAAGGCGCCGCCGCAGCCCGTCAGGGTGATGCGGCTCACCTTGTTCCAGTCGAACGGCAGGGCCGGCAGGCTGACCGTGCGCGTCGCGGGATCGATGTAGCTGCGCAGCGTGTCGCCTATGACTGCCGGCTGCTCGTGGACTTCCTTGAGCATGAAGTGGCGGTGGTTGCCCTTGCCCATCATGGCGCCGCTAAGGCCGGTCTGGTGGATATCGCGCGTCACCACGGTGGTGCCCTGGTAGATGGTGCATCCGTCGGCACGCACGACGACCCAGTCCTCGTCCTCGAGGTAGCTGACGCGCTTGGTGAAGGGCGCCAGCGCCAGGGCGTCGGTGCCGATGTACATCTCGCCGTCGCCATAGCCGACCGCCAGCGAGCTGCCGCGACGCGCGCCCATCAGCACGTCATGGCGACCGCTGAACAGCACGGCGAGCGCAAAGGCGCCGCGCAGTCGCTCCATCGCCGTGCCCATCGCCTGCTCGGGCGACATCTGCCGTTCGAGATAGGAAGTGACGAGCTGGGCCACCACCTCGGTGTCGGTGTCGCTGTCGAAACGGCGTCCCTCCGCCTCCATCTCCTCCTTCAGCTCCTGGAAGTTCTCGATGATGCCGTTGTGCACGACCGCCACCCGGTCGGTCGCGATCGGATGGGCATTGCGCTCCGAGGGCTTGCCGTGCGTGGCCCAGCGCGTGTGGCCGATGCCGATCGTGCCGGCGAGCGGCTCGGCGGCCAGCCGCGCCTCGAGGTTGACCAGCTTGCCCTCGGCCCGGCGCCGTTCGATATGGCCGTTCACCAAGGTGGCGATGCCGGCCGAATCGTAGCCGCGATATTCGAGTCGCTTCAGCGCGTCGACCAGGAGAGGCGTGACAGGCGCTTTACCGATGATGCCGATGATGCCGCACATGGTGTTCTGTCTCGATCGGAGGGGGTTATTTCTTGTCGGACCGTTCCGCCGCAGCCTTCTTGAGGGCCGCGGCGCGGTCCTTCAGTTTCGCACGAAGCGCCGCCGCGCGCCCCTTCTTCGTGACCTGACGGGCGCGGCCGAAGGCCAGCGCGTTGGCGGGAACGTCCTCCGTCACCACGCTGCCCGCGGTCACGTTGGCGCCCCGGCCGACCGTGAGCGGCGCCACCAGGGAGCTGTTGGAGCCGATGAACACGTCGGCGCCGATCACCGTGCGGTGCTTGCCGTAGCCGTCGTAGTTCACGGCGATCGTGCCGGCGCCGATGTTGCTGCCCGCCCCGATGTCGGAATCGCCCAGGTAGGTCAGATGGTTGGCCTTGGCGCCCTTGGCCATCCGCGTGGCCTTGAGCTCCACGAAGTTGCCGATATGGACGCCGTCGGCGACCTCCGAGCCCGGACGGATCCGCGCGAACGGCCCGACCAGCGCCCTCCTGCCGATGCGCACCCCCTCTATGTCGCAGAAGGCGTTGATGACGGTGTCCGAACCCACGGTCACTCCCGGCCCGAAACGCACGCTGGGGCCGAGCGTGACATCGGTTTCGAACTTCGTGTCGGCCGACAGCCAGACCGTGCCGGGATCGGTCATGGTGACGCCGCTCGCCATCGCGGCGGCGCGCAGCCGCTGCTGCAGCGCCTGCTCGGCCGCCGCCAGCTCGGCGCGCGAATTGATGCCCTGGAACTCCGCCTCCTCGCCCGCTACGGCGATCGCCTTGTGGCCGGCCTCGCGCGCCAGGCGCACGGCATCGGTCAGGTAGAACTCGCGCTTGGCATTGTCGTTGCGGAGGCCGCCCAACAACGACGCGATCAGCCTGCCGTCGATGCACATCACGCCGGAGTTGGAGAAGGCAACCGACCGTTCGGCCGCGTCGGCATCCCGGCTCTCGACGATCTTCATCAGTTCGCCATCCTGCACGATGAGCCGGCCGTAGGGCGTGGGGTCGCGGGCAACGAAGCCCAGCACGCCGACCGCGGCCCCGGCCTTGCGGCAGGCCGCGACCAGCTTGCGCAGGCTGGCCGTCGTCACGAGCGGCGCGTCGCCGAACACGACCAGCACCGGCCCGTCATGGCCCTTCAGTGCGCCGAGGGCCGCCTTGGCGGCATGCCCCGTTCCCAGCGGCTTGCTCTGCACCACCGTCGGATGGGGCGCGAAAGCCTTGGTCACCTCGGCGGCGCCGGGCGCAGTCACGCCCACGATAAGGCTCGGTTTCAGCGCCGCTGCATTGGCCAGAACGTGCGCCACCATGGGCCGGTTGGCCAGCCGATGCAGCACCTTCGGCAACGCCGACTTCATTCGGGTTCCGGCGCCGGCCGCGAGAACGACCACGGCAATGGGTGATTTCATGCCTGTCGGATGCCACGCGGCTGGCGGGCCGGCAAGGCGGATGTGCTAGAGAAAGCAGCATGCAGACAGATGCCGCAAAACTCATCGCCGCCCGTTTCGATACGGTCCTCTACGACCTCGACGGCACCCTGATCGACAGCGCCAAGGACATGCAGCTGGCCGTCAGCCACGTTCTGGCCGATCACGGCCTGCCGCCCGTGACCGAGGACGATGTGCGGATATTCATGGGTCAGGGCAGCAAGGTCACCATGGGCAAGGCCTTCGCCAAGCACGGCACGTCGCTCGACGACGAGACCCTGACCGCCGTGACGCGCGAGTTCGTGCGCTATTACGAGGCCGACCCGATCAGCCATACCACCGCTTTCGCCGGCGTCGCCGACGTGGTCGCAGCCTTCGCCGGCCTCGGCCTGAAGCAGGGCGTCTGCACCAACAAGTTCGAGAAGCCGTCGCGCATGATCCTCGAGCATCTGAAGCTGATGCCGCCGATCAGCGACGTGGCCGGCGCCGACAGTTTCCCGGTGCGCAAGCCCGACCCCCGCCACATCCTAATGCTGCTCGAGCGTATGGGCGGCGACCCGAAGCGCGCCGTCATGATCGGCGATTCGACACATGACGCCGAGGCCGCGCGCGGCGCCGGCATCCCGGCCGTGCTGGTGAGCTGGGGCTACACGGCCAAGCCTGCGAGCGAGCTCGGCGCCGACGCCGTGATTGACCGTTTCGACGCCCTGCCCGACGCCCTGGCCCGGCTCGCATCGGCCCGTTGACGACCAAGCCCGCCTGCCCTATACGCGCCCCTTCCGGGCGCTTAGCTCAGCGGGAGAGCACACCCTTCACACGGGTGGGGTCGTAGGTTCAATCCCTACAGCGCCCACCACGGATTTATAAGGCTCCGAGGCAGCTCTGCTTCGGGGCCTTTTTAATTGAGCCGGCACTTCCACGAAGTCACTTTCGACGCACCGACCGAATCGTCTCGGACGCGATTCCCGTTTCCCCGGGGAATCACCGCATCGGAAACACCTCCTGCGCGGCGCTACAGACAGGTCCCAACGGCCGGGTGGGGAGGCGTATCGAGGGCACTCCGGATCATCCGTGCGAGGTCGACCTTGCGGAACGGCTTGCTCAGCAAGAGAGCGTCTTCGTCGAGGCGTTCGTGCCGCACGCTGGAAATCTCGGTGAAGCCCGACATGAAGACGATTTTCGCAGCGGGCCAGCGGCGCGTGACCTCGGCGGCCAGGAGCTTGCCGCTCAAGGGGCCCGGCATGATGACGTCGCTGAGCAGCAGGTCGAACGGCGGCTCCGCGGCCTCGAACGCGGCCGCGCCGGCGGCACCGTCCGGGGCGTCGGCAACCGTGTAGCCCAGGCTGCGCAGCTGGCGGACGACGTTGGCACGGACCTGCGGCTCGTCCTCGACGACGAGAATGCGCTCTGAGCCGGTGGGAATGGGGCTCCTGTCCCGGGCGACCGCCTCGACCACAACCCCCTCGCTGCACGGCAGGTAGAGCTTGACGGACGTGCCGTGCCCCAGTTCGCTGTAGATACCGACATGGCCGTTGGACTGCTTGATGAAGCCGTAGACCATGCTGAGGCCGAGGCCGGTCCCCTTGCCCACCGGCTTGGTCGTGAAGAACGGCTCGAAGACCCTTCTCAGGTCGGCGGAGGGAATCCCTGCGCCTTCGTCGGTGACCGACAGCATCGCATAGGCGCCCGGAACGGCTCCATCGTTGAAGATGCAGTACTCCTCGTCGAGCACGACGTTGCGCGTCTCGACCAGCAGCCGCCCGCCGCCGGGCATCGCGTCACGCGCATTGAGGCAGAGATTGACCAGGGTCGTCTCGAATTGGGGCCGGTCGACGCTGACCACGTACAGGTCTTCGGCCAGTACGGCGTCGATCTCGATCTGCGCGCCCAGGGAGCGGCGCAGCAGGTTGCCGGTCTCGGTCACGATGTCGTTCAGGTTGGTCTGTTGCGGACGCAAGGGCTGCTTGCGCGAGAAGGCCAGCAATTGCCGCGTCAGGCCCGCGGCGCGCTGCACGGCCTTGTCGATCTCGCCGAGGCGCTCGGTCACGCCAGGCGAGAAGACCTCGTCTTCCAGCAGCGCATCGGTGTTGGCCAGAATCACGAACAGGATGTTGTTGAAGTCGTGCGCGATCCCGCCGGTGAGCTGCCCGACCGCTTCCATCTTCTGAGACTGGCGCAACTGGTCCTCGGCCACCTTGCGCACGCTGATGTTGCGAATCGCCGCTGTCACCAGGATGCCGTCGGTGCTGGCCAGCGGGCTTAGCATGATCTCGATGGGAAATTCCTCGCCATCCTTGCGGCGTCCCAGCAGCTCGATGCCGGTGCCGATCTCCTGCGCCAGCGCGTCGGTCTCGCTGCGCGTGGCGTCGGTGACCAGCCGCTCGGCAAAGCCCTTGGGGATGATCTCGGTGACGCGCCGGCCCAGCAACTCGTCGCGGCGATAGCCGAACTGCTTCTCGGCCTGGAGATTGACCAGCACGATCTCGCCGGCCTGGTTCACCACCACCATCGCGTCGGGCGCGGCCTCCAGAAGCCCGCGATACTGGCCTTCCATCTCAGTCAGATGCTTTTCGGCGGCCTTGCGCACGCTGATGTTGCGGATCGCCGCCGTCACCAGAAGGGTGCCGTCGGCGCTCTCGAGCGGACTCAGCATGATCTCGATGGGGAACTCGCCACCGTCCTTGCGGCGTCCCGAGAGTTCGATGCCGGTGCCGATCTCCTGCGCCAGCGCGTCGGTCTCGCTGCGCGTGGCGTCGGTCACCAGGCGCTCGGCGAAACCTTCGGGAATGATGTTGGTCACGGGCTGACCCAGCAGCTCGTCGCGGCGATAGCCGAACTGCGTCTCGGCCTGGACGTTGACGAGCACGATCGCGCCGCTCTGGTCGACCACCACCATCGCGTCCGGCGCGGCCTCCAGCAACCCCCGATACTGCCCCTCCATCTGCTCCAGATGCCTCTCGGCGGCCTTGCGCGCGGTGACGTCGCGCGCCATCGAGAGCAACGCGGCGGTGCCTTCGAAGTCGATCGAGCGCACGGTCGTCTCGACCGTCATGACCGTGCCGTCCTTCCTGCGATGCCGCAGCTCGGGCGCAAGCGCGAGCGCCTCTCCGTCGGCCGGCGGGTGGAGATCGTCGCCCGTCATCGCGAGGAATTCGTCACGCGACCAGCCATACTGTTCCACCGCCGCGTCGTTGACGGCGCGAAAGCGTCTCGTGCCGCGGTCGATCACCAGCATCGCCAGGGGGTTCGCATCGAACAGGACGCGGTAGCGGTCCTCTAACGCGCGGCGCGCGTTCCACTCGCGGGCCGCCCACGCCGCGAGGATCGCGAGGGCGGCTGACGCCGCGGCCCAGCCGGCGGCAACGACCCAGACGGCGCGCCACCATGCCACCAGCGCCCGGTCGGTCGCCTGTGAAAGGGTAAGGATGAAGGACGGATAGGCATCGAGGCGCCGGAAGACCCCCAGCCGGGACGCGCCATCGGGGCGGCTCACCGCCTCGAAGGTGCCCTTCCTCTGGCCGGCCTCAATTCTGGGAAAATACGCGGTACCCCAGTCCGGCGAGCCGATGACCCTGTCGTCGAATGGGCTGCGCATGAGCAGCACGCCGTCTTCGCGCCACAGCGAGATGGCCAGGCCCTGGACCTCGTCGTCGATCTTCCAGACCTTGTCGAAATAGGCGAGCGGCACGGATCCGAGGATCAGGCCGCCAAATGCCCCATCGGTCTGGCGCAGCGGCAGCGTGGCCGTGACGAGCCATTCCCCGTTGGACCGCGCCTGGATCGGCGCGCCCCACAGCACTCTTGATCCAGGCTCCGCGCGCTGCCGTACAAAAAAGGCGCGATCGGAGACGTTGCGCCCGGTATCGGCAGCGCTGCGGCCGAGAACGATCTTGCCCTGAGCGTCTACCAGCTGGATCGAGGTGAGGAAGGGGCGGCCCTCGAGAATGTCCTGGAACTGAACCCGCAGCAGGTCGAAGTCCACCGGGTCACGCTTGCGGGTCTCCGAGGCGACCATCTCCTCGGCTTCGTCGAGCGCGCGCTCGATGTTTTGCAAGGTCGTGGCGGTCTGGACGTTGGCGAGTTCGGCGTAGCCCGCCAGCACCTTCTCGCCAGAGGTGACGGCATCGTCGCGCAGGTTCAGCAGCAGCACGGCGAGCACGGCGGCGGTCAGCGCCGAATAGGTCAGGATCACCGCCACGAAGCGACTCTTGATCACCACAGGCCGCAGGAGACCCAGTCGAGGAACTGGCGAAGAGGCATTCTTGGATGCGGGCATGCGACTCCGGAAGGCCATCCCGCTGCGTGCAGCCGCGTGCGCACCCGCCGCTCTGCATCCGCTCATGACAGTGAAAGTCGCCTGATGTCCAAAACGCCCGACAAGTAATAAAGCTGCATAATTGAAGCAACTATTTTCTCTACCCTACGTTGAGACGGGTGCGAGTGCCGTCCATCGGCCTTGCTTACCTCGGGGGCGCGGCAAATGGATAATTCGGTACACGGTCACCTGAAGCAGCTCCTGGTCGATATCCTGCCGGATTGCGCGCTGGTCGTGCTCGACACCGACGGCAAGGTGCTGAGCTGGAACGTGGGCGCCCAGGGGCTCCTGGGCTACACCGAGGGTGAGGCGGTCGGGCTGTCATTCTCCCGGATCGTTCCTCCCGAGACCCTCGACCCAGCCGGCGCGCCGCCGTCGCTGGCCATCGCGCGGAAGAGTGGCCGGCACGTAGAGGTTTGCCAGCGCATGCACAGCGACGGCAGCGATCACGAGGTACGGGAGATAGTAATTCCGCTGCGCGACCCGCAGCACACGCTGGTGGCCTTCGGTATCATGATGCAGTCCGTGGGCGCGCCCGGCAACGCCGAGGCGGGCCGGCCGCTGATGGTTTCGAAGCGGCAGGCCCGCAAGGTCCTGCTGGTCGACGACGATGGCGACGTCCGGCTCACGGCGGTAAACCTGCTGAAGGGCCTGGGATATGAAGTGCTGACAGCCGCAAGTGGTGCCGAAGCGCTCGATATCCTGGCCCGTGATGAGGGAATCGACGTGCTCTTCACCGACGTCATGATGCCCGGCGGCATGGACGGAGGCGAGGTCGCCGAGAAGGCGCGGGCGATCCGGCCGGCCATCAAGGTCCTGTTCGCCTCGGGCTATTTCGAGGATGCCCTGATCAAGAAGGGCAACATCGCCGCCAACACCCACCTGCTGGTCAAACCCTATCGCCGCCGCGATCTCGCGAAAATGTTGAACATGATCCTGGCGGACGAGATTCGGGGCTCCGACGACTTTCTCCTGGTCAACCGGTGATGCGCGCCCCGGGTCTTAAACTCCACGCCGCTGCCCCTCTCTCGGCCCTGGTCGGCGCTCTGGCGTCCGGATTGTTTGCTGCGTTGGTCGCCGCAATACTCATGGCGTGGTCCATCTTCTCGCCTGCCGCGAGCATGACGTTTTCGACCCTGACGCTGCCCGACGGTCAGCGGATCGTACTGGCCCAGGGATCGGTGGCCGTGGGCGACGCCGACCGCTTGCTGATCGCGCTGGGCTCGGCCGACCGCGATGCGTCCGGCTACAAGATCCTGGCACTCGACAGCCCGGGGGGCCTGATCATCGAAGCCTTCGCCATGGTCGATGTCATGAACAAGGAGCGCGTCTCGACGGTCGTGCTGGCCGACGCCACCTGCGCCTCAGCCTGCGCGCAGGTCCTGTTCCTTTCGGGCGGCCATCGCACCATCGAAGGCAGCGGCCGGCTCGGCCTGCATTCCTGCCACACCGCTGGCGACACGAGCCGCTCGATGATGTGCAATGAGCTGATCGCGCAGAACGCGGCGGCCCATGGGACACCCTACGGCACGATCATGGCCTTCATGCATATGACCGCCGCAACGAACATGCGCTGGCTCAGCGCTTTCGAGGCCGATTGTTGGGGATTCACCAAGTGGCCCGCGGGTCCCGGCGCCGCAGCCAGGCCGGTGCCGGTGAAGGCGTGCTCCTAAGATTCCAGCGATAGAGCGGTGTGGCAACCGTTTGCGGCTGGGAAGGTTGAAGCTTCCAGCACAGCAAACGGAGTTGAGCATGGAGCGCACCATCGTCGCCCGATTCGAGACACGACGCGACGCCGAGATCGCCGTCGAGCACCTGGTTCAAGCGCATCGCGTCGCGCGGACCGACATCTTCATCCGCGCCAAGGGCGAAGCGAATTCCTCGGGCACCCGGGCAGCGGGCGCGGATGTCGAAAGCGGCCATGGTCCGCAGAAGCGAGGCACGCCGGAGCTCGGCGGCGAGATCGAGGTGTCCGTCGACTATCATGGCACCGAGCCCGAGGTGGTTCGCGAGGCTCTGAAAGAAGCAGGCTCACGTTCGATCAAAGCACAGTGAGCGAGGCTGCCCGCCGTGGACCCGCGAGAGGGCGCCACGTAACGTCGGTTCGTGTCACCGTCCCTGTCTGTATTCCCTGGCATCACCCCATCGCGCCGTGGGCTGATCGCTGGCTTCCTGGCCCTCACCGCGTGCGGCGGCAGTCGCGCCGTCTCGGCCCAGACTGATCCCTGGGCGGTCCTGCGGCGACCCGGTTCCTTTGCCTTGATTCGCCATGCCACGGCACCGGGAACCAACGATCCGTCAGGCTTCCGCCTCGAGGACTGTGCGACGCAGCGCAATCTCTCGGCCGAGGGCCGGGCGCAGTCCGTCCGGATCGGCGATCTGTTCCGCGCCAACGCCATTCCCGCCGCCGGGGTCTACTCCAGCCAGTGGTGCCGCTGCCTCGACACCGCGAGCCTGATGAAGCTGGGTGAGGTCCGCCCGCAACCGCTGCTCAATTCCTTCTTTCAGGACCGGTCGCGCGAAGCCGCCCAGATCGAGGCGCTGCGGCAGTGGATCGGACAACTCGACCTCGCGAGACCGACAGTATTCGTCACGCATCAGGTGGTGGTAACGGCCCTCAGCCAGGTCTTTCCCGGCAGCGGCGAGATCGTGGCGATGCAACGCGGCGCCGATGGCCGCCTCTCCGTTCAGTCTCGGCTGCCGACCGCCTGACGGACGCCTGCACTGCCCGGCGCGGCCGAAGGCTGCTAAGAGCCGGCCACTCCGCCTGTCGCGGACACGTGAGATTTGCCGCGCATGCGCACGACCAAACCGCCGATATGGCTGCTGATGAGCGCCACCGTGTCCTCGCAGATGGCGTTGACCATCTTCCTGCCGTCCCTGCCGACCATCGCGAACGACCTGAGCGTCTCCTACGGCACTGCCCAGCTGACGCTCTCGATATACCTGTTTGCCTTCGCGTTCGCCCAGCTGGCCGTCGGCCCGCTCTCGGACAGTCTGGGCCGCCGGCCGTTGCTGCTGGCCAGCCTCGTCGTGTTCACGATCGGCAGCGTCTGCTGCGCGCTCAGTCCGACGATCGAGACCCTGATCGCCTCGCGCCTGATCCAGGCCTGCGGTGCCTGCGGCGGCGTGGTGCTGGGCCGCGCCATCGTGCGCGACAGCCGGTCCGGCCCCGACGCTCCCCGGGCGATGGGCTACATGGCCTCTTCCATGGCGCTGGCGCCGGCGCTCTCGCCGCTGCTGGGCGGCCAGCTGCTCGGCTTCTTCGGCTGGCGCAGCAATTTCTGGTTCACGGCCGCCTGCGGGATCGCCGTACTGGTCCTGGTCTGGCGCATCCTCGGCGAGACCGCCCCGAAGGCGGCGCCTCGCACGACGGGCGTGGTCCGCGACTATCTCGACGGCTTCCGCGCGGTGCTGCGGGAGCGCCGTTTCATCGGACTCATGACCGCGACCACCTGCGCCTCGGCCGGCTTCAATGTCTTCTTTTCGGGCGGGCCCATCCTGCTGATCCAGGTCATGGGCGTGGCCGTCGAGACGTTCGGCTGGTTCACCCTCGCCTGGGCCGGCAACTTCGTCCTGGGCAGCCTGGTCTCCAGCCGTCTGCAGGGCCGGGTGAAGAGCCTGCTCCTGATCCCGGTGGGCCAGGTCATTCTCACGATCGGTGCCCTGGCGATGATGGCGACGGCGGCGCTGGGCTACATCACGCCGCTGGCCCTGATCGTGCCGCTGGTCCTGATGGGCTGGGGCAACGGCCTCAACATGCCCAACGCGATGGCGAACGCGCTGTCCGCCGTCCCCGCCAGCCGGGTCGGCGCGGCCTCCGCCCTGATGGGCTTCGTGCAGATGGTCACGGCCGCGGTGCTGACCCTGCTGGTCGGCTACGTGCCCCACGATACGCAGATGAACATCGGCATCGGGGTCGCCGTGACCGGCATCGTCGGGCTGATCGGCTGGTGGACGCTGGTGCGCCGGTCGCCGACCCCCTGACGGGACCCGGCTGAGGGACGGGCTTCCGCTCGCCGCCGGTCGCCGGCTATACGCTCCAACGCGCAGCAACCGGACGACGTGGGACCGCCATGCAATTCATAAACGGCACGGATAGCCTCGTCGTCGACGCGATCGATGGGCTGTTGCGCAGCAGCGGCGGCGCCAACCTGGCGCGTCTCGATGGCTATCCCGGCATCAAGGTCGTCCTGCGCACCGACCACAAGCCCGGTCGTGTGGCGATCGTGGCGGGCGGCGGATCCGGTCACGAACCGGCGCACGCCTCGTTCGTCGGCAAGGGCCTGCTGACCGCCGCCGTCTGCGGCGAGGTCTTTGCCTCGCCGTCGGTCGACGCCGTGTTCGCCGCGATCATGGCGGTGCCGGGCAAGGGCGGCTGCCTCGTCATCTTCAAGAACTACACCGGCGACCGCCTGAACTTCGGCCTCGCCGTGGAACGCGCCCGTGCGCTCGGCAGGAAGGTCGAGGTCGTGATCGTGAAGGACGACATCGCACTGCCGCACCTTCCCCAGCCGCGTGGTATCGCGGGCGTCATGTTCGTCGAGAAGGTCGCCGGCCACTACGCCGAGCAGGGGGCGAACCTGAAGACCGTCGCCGCCATGGCCCGGAAGGCCGCGGATGAGGTCGTCTCCCTCGGCATTTCATTGTCCTCCTGCACGCTTCCCGGCGTCGGCCGCGAAGACCGTGTGCCCGACGGCAAGGCCGAGCTCGGCCTCGGTCTCCATGGCGAACCGGGCGTCGACCTCGTGAATTTCGAAGGCGCCCGCCAGGCGGCCCGCGTGCTCGTCGACCGCCTCTTCGCCGCGGCAAGGCCGGCGCGCTCCTATGCCCTTCTGGTCAACAACCTCGGGTCCACCACGGCGCTGGAGATGAACCTGCTCACCAACGAGGTGCTGGCGAGCCGGCGCGGCGCCACGGTCAAACTGGTGCTGGGCCCCGCTACGCTGGTGTCCTCCCTCGACATGCATGGCTTCTCTCTGAGTCTTCTGCCGCTCACGCCCGAATTCGAGAAGGCGCTGCTGTCGCCGGCCAGCCCGCTGGTCTGGCCGAAGATCCGCACCCACGTGAAACCGAAGCTCGTGAAGCTGCCGCGGGAGCTGAAGAGAAAGCCCGTCCGGGCGAGCCGAAACCCGCCGCTGAGCGCGCTGGTGAGCCGGGGCTGCGACATCCTGATTGCCGCCGAGGGAAAGCTCAACGCATTCGACGCGAAGGTGGGCGATGGCGATACCGGTTCGACCGTCGCCACCGCCGCCCGTCACCTGCAGGCGGCGCTGCCCCTGATGCCACTCGCCAGGCTCGACCGCTTCTTCGCGGCCATGAGCGAGGCGCTGTCCCGCTCGATGGGGGGATCGTCGGGTGTGTTGCTGGCCATCTTCTTCTCGGCCGCCAGCCAGTCCGTATCTGGCGGTGCGAGCTGGCGGAATTCATTGTCGGTCGGCCTCGCGAAAATGATGGCCTATGGCGGTGCCAAGCCCGGCGACCGCACCATGATCGATGCCATCGCGCCAGCCCTCGCGGCCCTGTCGAGCGGCCTCGACGAAGCCGCGAAGGCTGCACGCGCCGGTGCCGACGCCACCGCCCGAATGCAGTCGGCCCGCGCCGGCCGCTCGACCTATGTCTCGTCCTCGCACCTCGATGGCGTTCCCGATCCGGGAGCGGAGGCCGTGGCGATTTTGTTTGAAGGTCTGGCGAGGGGTTGAATCCCCTTCCCGTCGCGTTCCGTTATCCACAGACTGCGGCGACTTGCGACGCAACGGGACCGGGGCTTCCGGTATCCTGATCACCCTCTCTCAAGCTGGCTCGCACAGTTCCGACAGCTCCGGTATCCCACCGAAAGAATGATGACGAACACGCTGTCCCTCCGGCCCGGTGACCGTATCCCCGACTTCGTGCTGCCGGGGCTCGACGGCAAGCTGCGGAAGTTCGTCTGGTCGTTCAACGGCGACCCGGTGGCGCTGCTCGCGGTGACGGACCTGTCGACCGTGGATGCCGCGCAGTTCGCGTCCCTGCACGAAGCCTGTACCGCGGCCTCGACCAATCTCGTCGTCGTCGCCGGCAATACCGTCGCCGCCTCCGGACCTCTCTGGAAGAAGCTCGGCGCCTCGCCCGAGGAGCCGCTGCTGCTCTGCGACGACAAGGGCCAGTTCCTGCCGGCGTTTCTCGCCCAGGCCGGCGCGGTGTCGTTCGGCCAGGGCATGGGCCTGCGCCAGCGCGTGATCGCGCTCGATCCCAACCTGCGGGTCGCGACGACGTTCGACACGCGAGCCCTGCTGGGCGCCGCGGAGGCAATGAGTGGCGTTGCCCAATCGGTGCGCGCCGCCGGCGGTGCCGACCTGTGTTTGACCACGCCGATGGCGCCCGTTCTGGTCCTGCCGCGCGTCTTCGAGCCGGATTTCTGTACCCAGCTCATCCGCCTGTGGGGCAAGGGCGACCACAAGGATTCCGGCGTCTCCAGCCGCTACGGCAACGTCGACATGGCCGCCCTGAAGCGCACCGAGGACTATACGATTGTCGAGCCGATGATGCTGAAGGCGGTGTCGGATCGCCTCGCCTATCGCATCGGTCCCGAACTCACGAAGGTCTTCGCCTTCGATCGCGAGTTCACCTTCGACTCCCACGTCGTGCTGTCCTACAGCGCCGAGGGCCGGCACTTCTTCGCCGCGCATCGCGACAACGGCGCGCCGACGACGGCCGATCGCGCCTTCGCCGTGTCGCTGAACCTCAATGACGATTTCGAGGGCGGCGAGCTGGTCTTTCCAGAGTATGCCGCCGTGCGCGTCAGCCCGCCCGCAGGCGCGGCCGCCGTCTTCTCCTGCGCCTTGCTCCACAAGGTCGGCCCGGTGACCCGGGGCCGCCGCTACGTGCTCACGACGTTCTTCCGCCAGAAGCGCTGAACGACGTCAGGCGCCCCCGATCACGCTGCAGTCGCCGGAATCCAGCTCTTCTTCTCGCCGGCATAGTAGGCGCCGGGGTTGCCGTGCACCGTGGTGCGCCACATCAGCCGGCCCTCGAGGTCGCCGTCGAACCAGGTGGCGGCATGGACGAGACAGCGGTTGTCCCAGACCAGGAGATCGCCCTCGGTCCATTCATGGGCGTAGCAGAAGCGACGCTCGGTGTAGTGCGCCATGATCTCGTCGAGCAGGGCCGCGCCAGCGCCCTGCGGCCCCGGCTCCAGGCCGACGAACGGCCCCTCGAACCAGTCCATCTGGCCCCATTCGCAGAGGTAGAGCGACTTTTCCCCCGTCACCGGATGGGTGCGCACCACCGGCTGCGGCTGCGAACGCTCATGCGGTGCGAAGGCACGCGGCGTGCGCCCGGCAAGCGCCGCCTCGCGCGAGCGACCGCTGCCCGGCTGGGCGTGCAGGCCGACCAAAGCATCGACCTTCTCCTTCAGCGCCGGCGGCAGTGACGCGTAGGCGAGGATACCGTTGGCGAACAACGTCTGACCGGTGTCACGCTGGGCCGGCGTCACGGCATAGAAGAGCGAGATGTCGGGCGGCGGCCGACGATAGCTCTGGTCGGTATGCCAGCCCATGCGATGGGGATACTGGGTCGGGATCAGACCGTCGGCGGCCAACGGCGGCTCGGGTCTCTTGGGCGGCGCCTTGGAGACCGGCGGCATGTTGGAGACGAGCAGGATTTCCGGCACGGAGACATGCACCGAATTCAGGTTCGTGAGCGTGTGGCGATAATCCTCGACCTCCGGACCGAAGACGCGGCTGAGGCGAATGAGCAGGTCGGGATCGTCTGAGATCCCGTTCATGCCCTGGATCAGCAGCAGCCCCTTGGCCTCGGCCAATGCCGCCGGCAGGGCTTTCGGATCGCGCTCGGCCGCCGCCACGATCGTTGCGGCATCGCCGTCGAATCGCAGCGTTGCGCCAAAGGATGCGCCGGGAAAAGGCGCCTCGCGAGTGAAGTTCATGCCCATCCCCATGCCAGTGTCATGCCAACCTTCAGGGGCGCTGCCCCGCATAGGGATCGTTGACGCCGTCGAGCGGCCAGATCGGCCGCCGCAGCTTGGTAAACTTGAGCCGCGAGATGTCGGGCGAGCATATGCCGCCGGAATCGACCAGCACGATCTCGCGGGCGATCGGCGCATAGGCCGCCCGGAAGTGCTGCACGCTCTTCACCACGACCACGCTCTTGGTGCGCGGATCGATGCCCTGGCTCAGGAAGACCTGCAGATCGATGGTCTGGATGCGGTTGGAGATGGTCACCACGTCGATGCCGTCGATGCGCAGCACCGCGGTCGGTCCCATCGAGGTCTCGACGCCGGCATTCATCGGCCCGTCGTTCTTGAACGAACCGTCGGACAGCATCTTCACGATCGCCCTGGCCTTCACCGGCGCGCCCATCGAGACGTCGGTATGGCCGCCCAGCTCGACGTCGATTTCCGCGCCGACACCGGCCTTGATGGCCTGCTGTACCGTACCGGGATCGTAGATCGTGCCGAAGGCCACGTTCTCGACCTTGGCGTCGATCAACGCCTGTAGCATCGGCGTCGTGTCGTTGTAGCCGCCGCCGCCAGGATTGTCGGTGCCGTCGGCCACGACCAGCGGGCCGTCCTTGCCGGTACCGGCCTTGGCCGCGGCGATGGCCTCGGCCACGGGGCGGAAGTTCGACGTGTTCTCGCTTCGGCGCTTCCAGATCTCGTCGAGGATCGCGGCGGCCGCTTCCTTCGCGCGGCCCTCGGCGCCCGGCTCGTGGCTCACCGCAATCGACGGACCGGTGTAGGGAATGTCGGCCCAGGTGAAACCGGCCTGGACGCTGACCACGTTGATGCCCGGCTCCTTCTCGAACGCGTCCGCCTTGGCCAGCAGGTCGCGCATCAGGCCGGGCTGCGTGGTCTTGCCGGAATCGGCGCCCTGCAGCATCGCGGGCTGGACCAGGAGGCACTTCGGCTTCTTCCGTCCCTCCAACGTCTCCTGGACGAGCGCCGCCGCCTGAACCGCGCGCTCGTAGCCGTCGATGTGCGGATAGGTGCGATAGCTCACCAGCGCATTGGCGTGCCGGGCCATCTTCACCGTGGCATTGGCGTGCAGGTCGAGAGTGGCAACGATGGGAATGTCCGCACCGACGATGCCGCGCAGCGCCTCGAGCAGAGCGCCCTCGGCATCGTCCTCGGTCTCCGTCACCGCCGCGCCATGCAGCGACAAGCAAATCGCGTCGAGCTTGCCGGCCTTCCTAGCCGCGTCGAGGATCAGATCCCGAATGTGCTCCCAGGTCTCCTTGGTGAGCCTGCCCGACGGCGTCGCATTCGCCGCTGCCGCCCAGACCGGCTCCCAGCCGTACTTCTTCACCGAGTCGATATAGCCGCCGACTTCGTTCTTGGTGCCGGTGAAACGCGGCACCATTTCTTCGCCCTCGATCAGCCAGCGCTTGCGGTAGTCCTCCAGCGTCGTCTCGAGTTTGCTGAAGGTGTTGGTCTCGTGCATGAACTGCGCGATCAGGACGCGGTACGCCATCTCTCTACTCCTACGCTCGACGCTTACAGCTTGGCCGTCTTGAGCCACTCGGCCTGGCCCTCTTCGCCGTCGACACCCGTCGACTCGAGGAAGCGGCAGACCATCATGTAATAGCCGATGGTCAGGGTGAGCTCGACCAGCGCGCCCGCCGTCAGGAAGGCCTGCACGGCCTTCAAGGTCTTGTCCGACGCGCGCACGTTGCGCACCACGTCGTCGGTATAGCGCAGCACGGCCTTTTCGTTGTCGGTGAAGGCAGGCGCCTCGATGGTGGCGTCGCGCAGGGCGGCGATCTTCTCCTCGCTCACGCCGACGTCGCGGCCGATGCGCTCGTGCTGGAACACCTCATAGGCGGTGCGGCTCAGACGGCCGACGCGGATGATCGCCAGTTCGCGCAGCACCGGGTCGAGTTCGCAGCGATAGAGCAGCCCGTTGCCCATGCGCAGGAATCCCTTCGCGCCCTGCTCGGAGTTCGCCAGCATCCGATAGATGTTGAGCATGGGGTTGAGCTTGCCAAGCAGCTCGGCATGCTTGCCCGTGGCGTTTTCGACTTCGTAGTACGGAATGCGCGGCATTGGATCCCTCTCTTCAGGTCGCAAACCTGAAGGGAACCCCTTGCGCGGTCAACGTTGCTCCAGTGGGCCGCTTCAGATCCAGCCGCGACTGACCAGCGGATTGAGCCAGCGACCCCACGGACCCGTGAGCACGATGGGATTCTCGACGACGATCAAGGCGATACAGGGATCGCCCGCATCCGCGATCGGCTCGTGCCGATGGTCGCCCGGTCCGACCGCGAAATCACCAACGCCGTAATTGCCGGTCTCGTCCGTGTAACCGCCTTGCAGGACGACCGTATACTCATAGCCAGCGTGCTTATGCTCGGGCAGGCCCCGCCCCGACTCCAGCCGCAGCAGCGAGACGCGGTGAAAGTCACCGGGCAGATCGAGGCGGATCTCGTCGAATTTGCCCATCACCCGGCGCCAGTCCATGCCGGGCCGCAGGTGCGGCACCAGGGGCGCCGGCGCCCAGTCGAAGGCTTGATGACGGCGGCCGGGCGCGGCGGGTCGCGGCTCCACCGGTACTTCGTCGAGGCGAGCCAAAGCCTTTTCGAGCACCGCATCGTCGATCGCGCCAAGGTCAGCGACCGGCTCGCGCTCGATCAGGGCACCGCCGATGGCGTTCAGCCGATCGACCGTGCGCTGCGACCGGGGGTCCAGGGCAACATGCAGGGCTACGGCGAGGGCCGGCCCGTCCGGCAGTGCGCCCGCAGCATAGTCCAGCAGAAGTTCGTCGGGCGCCGGATGGCGGCTCATGACTCGTCTTTCTCCAGTGCTTCCCGCAGGCGGGCCAACGCCAGGCGGATCCGCGACTTCACCGTCCCCAGGGGCAACTTCAGCTCCTCGGCGATGGCCGTGTGGGTTTTGTCCTCGAAGAACGCCTTCTCGATCACCAACAGCTGATCGGCAGACAGCCCCCCGAGCAACTCTTTCACCCGCGTATACGTCTGCCCTGCCAGAACGGATTTGTCGGCATCGTCGTCTTCCGGTGCAAAAACCGTGAGCCAGTCGTCGGTATTGATCGCCGGCCGGTTGTTGCGCCGCAGGTGATCGATCCGCTTATTGCGGGCGATGGTGTAGAGCCACGTGGACGCCGAGGCCTTGGTCCGGTCGAAGCTGGCGGCCTTGCGCCAGACCATGATCAGAGCTTCCTGGGCGACTTCCTGCGCCGCCTCGGGATCGGCGCCGCTGCGCATGATGAACGCCTTCACGCGGGGTGCAAAATGCTGGAACAGGCGTGCGAACGCCGCGCGATCCTGGCGGATCGCGATGGCTTCGATCAGGTCTGCGGCCTCGTCGGCTGAAAGCATCGGGCGGTAGCCTACCCCGGCCGGCCCTGCACGCCTAAATCCCAGAACAGGCCGGTCATCAGCCTGAGCCCATCCCGGGCCACCGGCGCCAGCAGGTGCTCGTCCGGCGCATGCTGCGAGCAGGCGGCGTAGGAATGCGGCACCCAGACGGTGGGCAGGCCGAGAATGTCGGTGAACACCTCGTTGGGCAGCGAACCGCCCAGGTTGGGCAGCATGTTCGGCTTCTGGCCCGCCGTCTTCTCGATCGAGCCGGCGGCAAACTTCGCCCAAGGGTTCTCGGGATCGAGACGGGTCGCATTCATGATCACGTCGCGCGCCTGTTCGATCCCGATCATGCCGAACCCATGCTTGTCGAGATGGCGGCGCAGCGCCGGGATGATGTCGTGCGGATCGGTGCCGACGACGAAGCGCAGCTGGCAGTAGGCCACGGCGCTGGGCGGGATCGCATTTACCGGCCGGTCGGGGTTGCCGGTCTTGAATGCCAGGATCTCGAAACTGTTCCAGCCGAATACGCGCTCGACCGGCGTCAGCGACTTCTCGCCCCAGTCCTCATTGATCTCGGGCGCGCCCTCGCCGGCATCCACATGTGCGTCGGCCAGGGCCGCGCGGATCGAATTGGTCAGCGTCTTGGGCCGCCACTCCGGCACTTTGATCTGCCCGCGCTCGTCGGTGATCGTGGCCAGCGCATGGGCCATGATGATGCCGGGATTGGCCAGCAGGCCGCCCCAGTTGCCCGAATGATGGCCGCCCTCGCGCATCGTCAGCGAGAGGTTGAAGTTCAGCGTGCCGCGCGTGCCGCCGAAGATGGTCGGCCGTCGATGGTCGAGCCGAGGCCCGTCGGAGCCGATCAGGGCGTCCGCCTTGAGAGCCACCTTGTTGGCCTTGCAGAAGTCCGCCAGGCCGGGCGAGCCCGTCTCCTCGCCGGTCTCGATCAGGATCGTCGAATTGAAGCCCAGCGAGCCGCGCTCCTGCATGACGCAGGCCAGGGCAGCGATGTTGATCGTGTGCTGGCCCTTGTTGTCGGCCGTGCCGCGACCATACATCTTGTCGCCTTCGATCACGATCTTCCAGGGCGACAGGCCGGAACGCCACTGCTCCTCCTGGCCGCGGATGACGTCGCCATGGCCGTAGGTCAGCACGGTCGGCTTGGCGGGGTCCTCGACCCGGCGGGCGATCAGGAAGGGGCCGTATTCGCTGCGCGGATTGGGCAGCACGGTGCAGTCGTAGCCGAGCTTCTGCAGCGACTCGGTCATCTCGCCGGAGACGTATTGCTGCAGGGCGGGCATCGAGCCCTGCTCCTGGCTGGTCGTCGGAATGGCCACCCGCCGCTGCAGCTCCTCGAGGAAGCCGCCCTCATCGAAATATTTCTCTGCGCGGGCGATCGCGCCATCCCGTGTCCCGGTCATGCTTTCCCTTGCCTGTTTTCGCCGCCACGATAGCAAAATACAGGGAGATGAGCATGAGCGCTTCGGGCCGCGTCGTTTTCAGCAAGATGGAAGAAGTGGTCTTCGGACGGCCCGCCGCCGAGGCGGTCGCCGAGCTGGTCGAGCGTCAGGGCGCAAACCGCGTCTTCCTGATGGTCAGCGGCACGCTGAACCGCGGGACCGACGAGATCGAGAAGCTGCGCCGGGCGCTGGGCAATAAGTGCGTCGGGACCTTCGACAAAATGCCGGCGCATTCGCCGCGCGCCGCCGTGGTGGCCGCGTCCGAGCAGGCCCGCGCGGCCGGCGCCGACCTGATCGTCACCCTGGGCGGCGGCTCGATCACCGACGCCGCCAAGGCCGTCCAGCTCTGCCTGTCGAACGACGTGCGCACGCCCGAGGACATGGACCGGATCCGCGGCCAGGCGGACGTGACGCCGCCGACCGTGCGCCAGATCTCGATCCCGACCACCCTCTCGGCCGGCGAATTCTCCGCCATCGCCGGCGTCACCAACGAGGCCACCAAGGTGAAGGAGATGTTCCGCCATCCCCTCACCATCCCGCAGGCCGTCATCCTCGACCCCGAGGTGACGCGCCACACGCCGATGTGGCTGCTGCTCTCGACCGGCATCCGTGCCGTCGATCACTGCGTCGAGGGCGTCTGCTCCCTCGAATCGACGGAGTTCAGCAACGCCTCGTCGCTGCACGGCCTGTCGCTGCTCGCGCGCGGCCTGCCCCGAGTGATGGCCGACCCGTCGGATATGGCCGCCCGCCTCGACTGCCAGACCGGCGCCTGGCTCTCCATGACCGGCATTGCCGCCGGCGTCCCGATGGGCGCCAGCCACGGCATCGGCTACGTGCTGGGCGCCGTGTTCGACGTCCCGCACGGCCACACGTCCTGCATCATGCTGCCGTGGGTGATGCGCTGGAACAAGCCGGCCAACGCCGACCGCCAGGCCCTGATCGCCACCGCCATGGGGCATCCCGGCGAGGATGCGGGCGACGTGCTCGACCGCTTCATCCGCGGCCTCGACATGCCGCGCACCCTGTCCGACGTGAAGATCGGCCGCGAGCATTTCGACCGCATCGCCCAGCAGGCCATGGGCACCCCCTGGGTGCCGCGCAACCCGCGTCCAATCCCCACGCCCGCCGAGGTCAAGGAGATACTGGAACTGGCCGCCTAAGCGCAGCGTGAATGCAGATTCAGGAATCGCTCGCCGAGGGTGCGACATTGGCTTCGACTGTTTCGAATATTCCGTTTATTTCGGTTGCCCGGCTTGACGACGCCGCCGGGACGCAGGGGCGAAACGAGGTTGCGATCGAGGGTCAGTCGCATTTCCGGTCGAGGAAGCGTTTCACGTCGTCGGTGAACTGCTGCGGCGCCTGGAGCATCGAGAAGTGGCTGACTTCCGGCTGCAGCAGCAGCCCCGCCCTGGGGATCGCCCTGCCATGAACTCGCTGTTCTCGCGCTTGATCGCCTCGTCGTGATCGGCGTCGACAATCCAGGTGTGGACCTTGAGGCCGGCAAGATCGGCCGCCGCCCAGTGGGGCTGGGTCGCCCACATCCGGCTGATCTTCGCCTTCTCGCCGCGGGCGATGAACGCCATGAACATGGGGCTCTCTTGTCCACGTCCTTGACGCCCCCGGGTCGGAATTGACGGCGAAGGCGAAGAGCCGCGACACGGGCTGCGGATGGGTCATGGCCATGCCGAGCCCGATGATGGCGCCATCGCTCCAGCCCACCACCGCCGCCTGATGCCATCAGCGCGTAGCCGCAGGGCCGGGCGTCGCGCGTGCTGCGCCGCCAGTGCGCCAGACGGAAGCGAAAGCAGCAGAACGATCAGATCCGCCCCTTCCGCCTCGCCACCGCTTCGGAGAGCAGGCAGAGGATCTCCCACATCATCGTGACGCCGACGAGCGCCGTGTTGCCGCTCATGTCGAAGGGCGGCGAGACCTCGACGACGTCGCCACCGACCAGGTCGAGACCGCGCAGGCCGCGCAGCATGCGCTGGGCCTCGTGCGGGGTGTAGCCGCCGATCTCGGGCGTGCCGGTGCCGGGCGCGTAAGCCGGATCGAGGCCGTCGACGTCGAAGCTCACATAGGTCGGGCCGGTGCCGACGACGCGGCGCGCCTCGGCGATCACCTTCTCGACCCCGAGGTCGAAATACTCCTCGATGGTGATCACGCGCATGCCCTGGTCGAGTGCCCACTGGTTGTCGTCGGCCTTGTAGAGCGAGCCGCGGATGCCGATCTGCACCACCCGCTTCGGGTCGAGCAGCCCCTCCTCCACGGCGCGGCGGAACGGCGTGCCGTGCGTGTACTTGAAGCCGCCGAAATAGCTGTCCCAGGTGTCGCTGTGGGCGTCGAAATGCACCATGCCGAGCGGCGGCAGGCCTGTGCGGATTCCGCGCATGATCGGCAGGGTGATCAGGTGGTCGCCGCCGGCCGACAAGGGCACCACGCCGGCAGCATGGAGCCTGGCATAGTGCTTCTCGATGCGGTCGAGCGAGTCGTCGAGGCTGGCGGGATTGACCGGCGCGTCGCCGAGATCGCCGCACCGCGCCAGCTCGTAGGGCGCGATGCCCGTCACGTGATGGATGCGCCGCATCATCGTCGAGAGATCGCGCATCTGGCGCGGGCCGTGCCGCGCGCCGGGACGGTTGGTCGTGCCGCCGTCCCACGGCACGCCCACCATGCCGATCTCGACCTCCGCCGGGTCGCGGAACAGCGGCAGGCGCATGAAGGTGGCGACGTCGCCGAAACGCGGCACCACGGTGCCGGCGACCGGCTGGGGGAAGTCCTGGCTCCTGGTCATTCGCCCAGTGTAAGCCGTTAAGACGGCTGCAAAAGGGCCTTTCGGGCCGAGACGAATTCTTCGACCGCCGCCACGAAGCGGTCGCCCTCGGCCTCGCCGATCATGATGTTCAGCGCCACGAAGCCGCGGCGGGCGATCCAGATGCCGGCGGCGCTCATGTCGAAGAAGAACAGCTCCTTGGCGTCCTGGTTCGACGAGGCGATGTCCGCCGCCGTCTTGATGGGCCGCGCGGTGGCGTGCGCCGTCATCATCGAGCCAATGCCGGAGAACTGGAAGGCGACGCCGGCCTTCCGGCAGATCGCATTCAGCCGCTCGCGGATCCTGTCGCCACGGTCGTTCAGCTCCTTGGCGGCTTCGGCCGTATAGACCTCACCGTAGCCCGCAACACCGGCCGCCATGGTCAGCGCATTGTTGTTGAAGGTGCCGGCGTGCGGCAGCGCGTCCGGCTTGGTCGGGTCGAACAGCTCCATGATCTCGCGCTTGCCGCCGAAGGCGCCGAACGACATGCCGCCGCCGATATACTTGCCGAGCGTCGTCATGTCGGGCGTGATGCCGTGCTTGGCCTGCAGGCCGCCCGGCGAGAGGCGCGAGGTCATGACCTCGTCGAAGATCATGGTGATGCCGCGCGCCGTGGTCTCCTCACGCACCGCCTTCAGGAACTCGACATCGCCCGGCAGGCAGCCATGGCTGCCCTGCATCGGCTCCAGCAGGACCGCGAACACCTCCTCGCCGTGCTTGGCCAGCAGCGCCTTGGTGCCTTCGATGTCGTTGTAGGGCGCCACCACGTATTCGTAGGGCATGTTCACCGGGCTGCCGCCGCTCACGAAGTAGAGCACGCCGCCATGATAGCCGCCGTGGAACACCATGACCTTGGTGGCCTTGGTCCGGCCCTTGCGCTGGGCGAAGACGCGGGCGCCGGCCAGCGCCATCACGTTGCCCTCGGTGCCGGAATTGGTGAAGCGCACCAGGTCGATCGACGGCATGCGGTCGGCGATCAGCTGGGCGAGCTTGCCCTCGTTCTCGTTGCGGCCGCCATAGTTCCAGCCGTGGTTCAGCGCGCGGTCGATGGCGGCGCGGATCACCGGATGGGAATGGCCGTAGATGCCGGCGGTATATTCGCCCAGCACGTCGATATATTCGTGGCCGTCGGCATCCCACAGCCGGCAGCCCTCGCCGCGCACGACGGTCAGCGGGAACGGCGAATTGTGCAGGGTGGTGCGGGTGTTGCCACCGGGCATGGCCACGCAGGCATCCTGATGGCGGGCGAAGCTCTTGGGATTGCGGTCGACATAGGCCTGCTTGGCCTCCGTCAGGGCCGATTGCAGATCCGAATTCACCAGCGCTTGATCGGGCACGTCACTCTCCTCGCATGAGGCGGGGAGTATCACACGACGTTGAGTTCCCGGATAGGCCGGCCCGATTCAATGCGGTCATAACCAAAAGTATTGAGATCGAGCATTCGATAATCCCCGTACACGATCAGCTCGGCGACGGCGCGGCCCACCGCCGGCGACTGCTGGATGCCGTGGCCCGAGAAGCCCGTGGCGAAGATCAGGTTCTCGATTGCCGGATGCCGGCCCACGATGCCGTTCTGGTCGAACGTGTTGTACTCGTAGTAGCCCGCCCAGGAATTCACGACCTTGGCCGCCTCGAAGGCCGACACGCGGGCGGCCAGCGTCGGCCAGACGATCTCGTCCCATTCCGGATGCTGCACCTCGAGCGGCGCGCCGGGCGGATCGTTGCCCTCCGCGGGCGTCGTGCCCGCGAGATAGAACCGTCCCTCAGGCCGAAACCAGGTGCCCGACGGATCGATGGTGAGCGGCGTCACGCCCGGCGCCTCGCGCACGTCGAAGACGAACACCGAGCGCCGGCGCGGCTCCACGGGGAGCGCGATGCCCGATCGCCCCGCCACCTCACCGGACCAGGGCCCCGCCGCCAATACGATCGTGCGCGCCTCCAGCCGTCCAGATTCCTTCAGATCGACGCCGCCGGCATCGAACGAGACGACCTCGTCGGCAATGTAAATCGCGCCGAGATCGCGCGCCGTGCGCCGAAACCCCTGCATCAGGGACGGCCCGTCGAACCAGCCTTCATTGGCCGTGCCGTGCGAGGCCAGAGCCAGCCCTTCCTCCGAGATCCAGGGGAAGCGGGCCTTCAGCGCCGCCGGATCGAGCAGCTCGACCGAGCATCCCTCGCCCTTCTGCACGTGATGGTTCGCGCGCAACACGGCCTCCCCGGCCGGGCTGGCGAGGAAGAGATAGCCCGGCTCCCGGAGACCGAGATCGACGCCCAGCAACTCGCGGGCGCGCCGCAGAAAACCGATCCCGAAGCGCGACAAGTGGATGTTCAGCGGCGTCGAGAATTGCTGCCGGATCGAACTGGCCGACAGGGCCGACGAAGCGCGCGTATAGGCGGGGTCGCGCTCGACCACCGTCACCGTTCCCTCGAAGGACGGATCGGACTTGAGGTGATACGCAACGGAAGACCCCATCGCCCCGCCGCCGATCACCACGACATCCGACTTCATCGCCGTCGCCAGACCTGCAGGCGGGCGAAGAGGAAGCGATCGGCGATCAGGTGCGCGGCCTTGACCGCGGCCGAGGTCAGCACGATCACGACGCAGAGCGCCGCGGCGGCAGCGGTGGTTCCCGCCTCCTCGATGTTCACCGCCGCCACCGAGGCCAACTTGGTATCGGGGGCGTAGAGGAAGATCACCGACGAAACGGTCGTCATGGCGTTCACAAACAGGTAGATCGCGATGTCGAGGATCGCCGGCAGGCAGATCGGCGCCGTCACCCGCAAGAAGGTCTTCCAGACCGGCACCTTGAGCGAGGCCGACACCGCCTCGAACTCCGGATCGATCTGCTTCAGCGCCGTCGTCGCCGTGAGATGGCCCACCGTGTAGAAATGCGCCACCGTGTTCAGCACCAGGATGCCCATGGTGGCGTAGAGGAAGTTGAGCGGGTTGTTGGGCGCGTTGAAGAAGAAGATGTAGCCCAGGCCCAGCACGAGGCCCGGCACCGCCATCGGCAGGAACGCCAGGAACTGCACGACCCCGCGCATTACCCCGAAACCACGCGTCTTCTCGTTCAGCCAGGCACCGGTGAACATCAGCACCGTGCCGAAGACCGCGGCCCCCAGCGCCATCCGCACCGAGTTCCAGTAGGAATCCCAGCCGTTGGAATCGAACTTGGCGAAGTCGTAATTTTCCAGGGTGAGGCTGAGATTGTACGGCCAGTACTTGATCAGCGAGCCCCAGATGGCCATGCCGAGGATGGCGAGGATGGCCGCCGACACCACCACGCAGAACAGGGTGAAGAAGAGGTCGCGCCCCAGCTTGGGCCGCGGCACCAGCGGCACCGCCCGCGCGGTGAGCAGCGCCACCTGCTTGCGCTGCACCAGCCGGTCGACCAGGAAGGCGAGCGCCGCCGGGGCCAGCAGCACCATGCCCACGACGGCGCCCATGGAGAAATCCTGCTGGCCGATCACCTTCTTGTAGACGTCGGTGGCCAGGACATTGAAGTTGCCGCCGATCACCTTGGCGATGCCGAAATCGGTCATCACGAGCGTGAACACGACCAGCGCGGCGCTGATCAGCCCGTACTTGGCGCCGGGCAGGGTCACGGTGAAGAACACCCGGATCTTGGAGGCGCCCAGCACGTCCGCCGCCTCGTACAGCCGCGCGTCGGCGGTGGCGAGCGCGGTCGTCAGGATCAGCGTGGCGTGCGGGAAGCAATAGAAGACCTGCGCGATCACGATGCCATCGATGCCGTAGATCGAGCCATCGCCCAGCAGCGCCTTGAAGAAGCCCTGCGTCCCGAACAGGTAGATCAGCGCAATGCCCGGCAGCAACGAGGGCGCGAAGATTGGAATCAGCGAGATGCCCTGGAACAGCCAGCGCATCGGCAGCACCGTGCGCGTGAGCGCATAGGCGTAGAGAAAGGCCAGCGGCACGACGATCGCGGTGGTGATCGACGCGACCTGAAGACTGTTCAGGGCCGACTGGAACAGCGCCGGCGTGGAGAAGTACGAAATGTAGTTGGCCAGGCCGATGAACTTGCCGTCGCGATCCTCGAATCCCTTGGCGAGCAGCGCCCACAACGGCAGGCCGAGCATCACCAGCAGCGCCACCGCCAGCAGCACGACACCGGCGCGCATCATGAGATCGTCGCGCGACAGGCGGATCCTCAATCCCGGCACGGCGAGGCTCAACGCCCGGTCCTCATCAGGCGAAGACCCTGAGCCGATCGGGCGGCAGGGCGATGTCGAGCTTCGTGCCGATGTCGACGCCGAGATCGCGGATCAGGTTGCTGGAGAAGTCGGCGGTCAATGCGACGTCCGCGGCCGCCTGCGCCCGCAGGGTGGCGCGGCAGAAGGCGCCGACGAAATCCAGCTCCGCCACCTCGACCGGCACGCGGTTCGCGATGTCGGCCGGCAGGTCGCGCACCCGCACGTCCTCGGGCCGGATGCAGAGGCTGACCTTCTGGCCGGGTGCCAGCCCGCCCTGGACCGGGCAGGCGAAATCGACGCCGGCCACCCGCACCTTGTCCGGCGCCGTCAAGGTTCCGGCGAGGAAGTTCATGGAGCCCACGAAGTCGGCCACGAAGGCCGTCGCCGGCCGGCGGTAGATCTCCTGCGGCGTGCCGACCTGCTCGATGGCGCCCTGGTTCATGACCACGATGCGGTCGGCCATGGTCAGAGCCTCCTCCTGGTCGTGCGTCACCATGATGGTGGTGACGCCCAGCGTCCGCTGCAGCGCCTTGATCTCGTGACGCAGCCTGAGACGTACGCGGGCGTCGAGTGCCGACAACGGCTCGTCGAGCAGCAGCAGGCCCGGCGAGGTCGCAAGCGCGCGGGCCAGCGCCACGCGCTGCTGCTGGCCGCCCGAGAGCTGGGCGGGATATTTCGTGCCGGCATCGGGCAGGCCGACCAGCGCCAGAAGTTCGGTGACGCGCTTCAGGATCGACGCCCTGTTCTGGCGCCGGCTCACCAGCCCGTAGCCGACATTGTCGGCGACAGTCAGGTTGGGAAACAGCGCGTAGGACTGGAACACGATGCCGAAGTCGCGTTGCGCGGGCGGCAGGGCCGAGACGTCCCGCCCCTTCTGGTGGATCGTGCCGGAGGTCTGGGGATCAAGGCCGGCAATGGCCCGCAGGAGCGTCGTCTTCCCGCAACCCGAGGGGCCGAGGAAGCAGACGAACTCGCCCTCGACGACGTCGAGCGAGACGTCGCCGAGAGCCGAGAAATCGCCGAACCGCTTGGAGAGATTTCTGACTTCGAGATAATTGCTCATGGCGGTCACTGTCATCCTGAGCGAAGCGAAGGATCCTTCGGCTCCGCCTCAGGATGACAACAAGGCATCGATGCCGCGTGGCCTCATTTGGCCTTGGGCGCGGACTTGCCGTCGTAGCGCTTGGTCCACTCCGCCAGGATGCGGTCGCGGTTCTTGGCCATCCACTCGACGTCGTTCTTCACCATCACCTTCTCGAGGTTCGGCGGATAGTTCGGCGGCGTGTTGGCGACGCCCGGATAGGCGACGATGGGATAGGTCTTGGCGTAGAGCTCGTTGGCCTTCTTGGTGGCGGCCCAGTCGGCAAGCTTCTTGGCGGCGTCGAGGTTCTTGGTGCCCTTGACGATCGCGGTGACCTCGAGCTCCCAGCCCAGCCCTTCCTTCGGGATCACCAGTTCGAGCGGCGCGCCCTTGGTCTTCTCCGAGGCGCCGCGGGTATCGAGGCCGATGCCGATCAGGCGCTCGCCCTTGGCCGCCTGCACGCAGGGCGCCGAGCCCGAGTGGATGTACTGCGCGATGTTCTGGTGGAGCGCGTCCATGTACTTCCAGCCCGCTTCCTCGCCCATGATCTGCAGCCAGGCCGCGATGGTGAGGTAGCCGGTGCCCGACGAGGCCGGGTTCGGCATGACGATCGAGTTTTTGTACTCGGGCTTGATCAGGTCGGCCCAGCTGGTCGGGACCGGCTTGTTGCCCTTCTTGCCTTCCGCCGTGTTGAAGCAGACCAGCGAGAGGTAGGCATCCATGCCGACCCAGGTCTGGGGCGACTTGCCGCTCAGGAACATCGGGTTGAGCGCGGTCGCACCGGCCGGCGTATAGGGCTCGAGCATGCCCATCGAGGCCATCAGGCCGACGTTGGAGGCGGCGAGGCCCCAGATGATGTCGGCGCGGGGATTGTCCTTCTCGGCCATCAGCTTGGCGGCGACGACGCCGGTCGAATCGCGCACCCAGGCGATCTCGATTGTGGGATTGTCGGCCTCGAAGGCCTTCTTGAACGGATCGAGCTGGTCGTTTTCCAGCGCGGTGTAGACGGTGAGTTTGGTCTTCTGCGCGAAGGCCGGCGACGCCAGCCCGAACATGGCGAGTGCGGCGGCGCCCGCCAGCGTGGCACGCCTCAAGATGCTGCGATCGATCATTTTCCCTAGCCCCCTGGTCTTCGACCCCTGTCGAACGCCTGCTGCTACAGGCCGTTCATGACCTTTATGTTACACTGCCTGCAAACACGTGCACGCGGCCTTCTCGACCTTCCGCGGATAATTTATTGCCGACGGCGGAACAGCTTCAGCATTGGCCGACTTGGCCACAAGTTCCGCCCTGACCGGGTTGTTCACGATCACGTTGATCGACTGCGGGGTCAGGGACGCGAGCCAAGCAAGCTCCGCGCCAGAGCGGGGCCAGGCATCGCCTTGCGCTTCATTTCGCTGAGAACACCTTCTTCAGGTCGCTCGTCGGCATCGTCTCGCGCATCCACTGGAAACGGCCGGCCTTGATCTCGCTTGCCCCTTTCATGAAAGCCGCAAGCGCAAGACGGGAGAGCGCGCCGCCGACGCTGATGCGCTTCACGCCGGTCGCGGCGATCTGCTCCGCCGTCAGGTCGGGATCGCCGGCGCTCATGACGACGTTCAGCGGCTTGGTTACCTCCGACGCCACGGTGCGCATCGTCGAAAGGTCGTGGAGACCCGGCGCATAGAGCACGTCGGCGCCGGCCTTCTCGAACGCCTGGAGGCGCCGGATCGTATCGTCGAGGTCCTTCACGCCGCGGATCAGGTTCTCCGCCCGGGCGGTGAAGGTGAAGGGCACATCCAGCGACCGCGCCATTTCCGCGCCGGCCGCCACACGCTCCACGGCGTGGTTGAAGTCGTAGATCCGCTCGCCGCTCCAATCCTCGATCGAGCCGCCGACGATGCCGGCCGCGGCCGCGTCGCGCAGGATGGTCGCGGCCTCCTTCGGATCGTCGGCATAGCCGTTCTCGAGGTCGGCATTCACCGGCAGGTCGGTGGCGCCCGCAATCACGCGACAGTTCTCCAGGAGCTCGTCGCGGCTCACCGCATTGTCGCCGTCGACGCGGCCCAGCGCGTTCGACATGCCGAGGCTGGTCGTGGCCAGCGCCTCGAAGCCTAGCGACTGCAGCAGCTTCGCCGTGCCGGCATCCCAGGGATTGGGCAACAGGATCAGGCCCGGCCGCTCGTGCAGCTCGCGAAACACCCGTCCCTTTTCAGCCTGGCTGCGCATCCCGCTTCCTCCGCTTTCTGGTAAGGAACACCGATGGACACGACCGCGCAACGGGAACTCGCCCGCCTCCTCGCCTCCCTGCGCCGCGAGCAGCGCAGCCAGAGCGGCCTCGCCCCGCATCTCGTGCCGCCTGACAAGGCGACGGCCTATCGGATCGCCGGCATGGTCGCCGAGGAGCTGGGCTGGCCGGTGCTGGGCTGGAAGATCGCGGCGATGAAGGAGGAGATGCAGCAGGCGCTGCGGACCGACTCGCCGATCTACGGCCGCGTCTACTTCGTGAAGGAAACACCGCACAGCGCCGTGCACGCAACGCTGGCAAGCCCCATCCCCGAAGTCGAATACCAGGCGACGCTCGGCCGGGACCTGCCACCGCGAGAGAAGCCGTACTCGGTGGAGGAAGTGACCGACGCGGTCGCCTCGCTGCATCCCGGGCTGGAGCTGGCCGAGTGCCGCTTCATCCACGACGCGTCGTTCCCGCCCCTGCACGCCATCCTCGCCGACGGTGCTGGCTCCGGCACGATCATCCATGGCCCCGCCATCGAGGACTGGCGGAACCGCGACATCGCGGGCCAGGAAGCCACCCTCTCCTCCGATGGCCGCGTGCGCCGCAAAGGGACCGCGACGGCCGCGCTCGACCATCCGATGGTGCCCCTCACCTGGCTCGCCAACGAACTGTCGCGCACCGGCGTCGGCATGAAGGAAGGCCAGATGGTGAGTACCGGCACGCTGACCGGCATGCTGGCGCCCAAGCCCGGCGAAACCTACGTGGCCGATTTCGGCGCGTTCGGATCGGTGACGGTTTCGATTGGTTGACCGAACCGCACCAAGTCGAGCTTTCCCCAACTACTTCGCCCTGAGGAGCGGTCCGCAGGACCGCGTCTCGAAGGGTGGGCACGAGCACCACGCCTGTGGCCCATCCTTCGAGACGCGCCGCTTCGCGGCGCTCCTCAGGATGAGGGGGGGACGGGTCGTTTCGACGTGAAGAGGATCTACTTCGAGAACACCATCGCCTTGTCGCGCAGCGAGCCGTGCCGGAGCGTCAACAGGTCGAGCACGTAGTTCTGGTAGAGCTTCCACGGCCGCTTGCTGCCCTGCTTGGGCTGGTGCGGCAGGGCGCGCTGGATGTAGCCGGACGAGAAGTTGACCCACGGCTCCTCCGTGAGGGTCGGATCGCTGTTGTGCGGTGTCGCCTGCCGGTAGCCCTTGCGGTCCATGTGGTTCAGGAGCCGGCAGACATATTCGCAGACCAGGTCGGCCTTGAGCGTCCACGACGCGTTGGTGTAGCCGAAGATCGACGCGAGGTTGGGCACGTCGGAATACATCATGCCCTTGTAGATCATGGTGTCCGACGGCTTCACCGGCTTGCCGTCGACCACCAGCTTGGCGCCGCCCAGCGGCTGCACGACCAGGCCGGTCGCCGTCACCACCACGTCGGCTTCGAGCTCGGCGCCCGACTTCAGCTTGATGCCCTTCTCCGTGAAGGTCTCGATCTGGTCGGTGACGACCGACGCCTTCTTCTTGCGGATGGCGCGGAACAGGTCGGCATCCGGCACCAGGCAGAGCCGCTGGTCCCAGGGATTGTATTTCGGCGTGAAGTGCGTGGCGACGTCATAGTCCGGCCCCAGCATCTGGCGCACGCCGCCCAGGATCAGGCTCTTCACCTTCTCCGGCTGGCGCTTGCACATCTGGTAGAAATACATGCCCATCAGCACGTTCTTCCAGCGCGTCAGCATGTAGGCGAGTTTGAGCGGCAGTCGGCGCCTCAGCTTGTTGGCGAACGGGTCCTCGGCCGGACGCGCCACGACGTAGGTCGGCGAGCGCTGCAGCATGGTGACGTGGCCGGCGGTCTCGGCCATCGAAGGCACCACCGTCACCGCGGTGGCGCCGCTGCCGATCACCACGACTTTCTTGCCGGCATAGTCGAGATCCTGCGGCCAGTGCTGCGGATGGACGACCCTGCCCTTGAAGCCGTCGATGCCCGGGAATTCAGGCAGGTAGCCCGCCTCGTATCGGTAGTAGCCGCTGCACATCCACAGGAAACCGCAGGAAATGAACACGCGCTCTCCGCCGCGCTCGATCTCGACCGTCCATTTGGCGTCCGGCGTCGACCACGAGGCGCCGACCACGCGATGGTCGTAGCGGATGCGGCGATCGATGCCGTGGTCGCTCGCGACCTCGCGGATGTAGCTCAGGATCGAGGGGCCGTCGGCGATGGCCTTGGCGTCCTTCCACGGCCGGAACCGGTAGCCCAGCGTGTACATGTCCGAATCCGAGCGCACGCCGGGATAGCGGAACAGGTCCCAGGTGCCGCCGCTCGCGGCGCGCCCTTCGAGGATCGCGTAGTTCTTGCCCGGACAGTTCTTCTGCAGATGCCAGGCGGCGCCGATGCCCGAAAGGCCGGCGCCGACGATCAGCACGTCGAGATGTTCGGTTGCCGTGCCGTGCGCCACTGCCGGGGAGATGATGGTGTCCATGCCGACTTCATTGCGGAAACCGTTCCGACTGGCAACTCGCCTTTCCGCAACCCTCCGGCGCCGCCTACAGCGCCGCCGTGATGATGATCTCGATCAGGTCGCCCTCGGGCATGACGGACTGGACGAAGGAGCGGACCGGACCGTGGTTGGCCGGCATCCAGGTGGCCCAGGCCTCGTCGAAGGCGGGCTTGTTGTCGTGGTCGGTGACGACGATCTCGGCCTTCACGATGCGCGTCCGGTCGAGGCCCGCGTCCTTCAGGTAGCCGTCGATGACGCCCAGCGCGCCCAAAGTCTGGACCCGGATGTCCTGCGTGCGGTCCGGCGAGGTCGCCACGCCCCACAGGAAGCCGCCGCCGCCCGGCAGCCGGTAGACGGCGACCGAGGATTTGGCCGGCACCCTCGGATTGGGCACGCGCGTGATGTCGCTGGTACTCATGTTTCAATACCCTCAAGGACCGGTCGCCACTATGCCGCCAAGGCCACCTCCGGCCAACGACTTCGACGTGTCCATGCTATGGTCTGTCTTCACTCCAACACGAGCGAGGATGTCATGCCCACGAACGTCAAGCAGCTGATGGAAGCGGCCAATGCCGCCGTGCCGCGGGTCACGCCCGCCGAAGCCAAGGAGATGATCGCCAAGGGCAACACGCTGGTCGTCGACGTGCGGGACGCGGCCGAAGTCGCGAACAGCGGCAAGGTCGCGGGTGCGGTCCACGTCTCGCGCGGCATGCTGGAATTCCGCGCCGACCCCGAATCGCCGGCGCACGACAAGGCCTTCGACAAGACCAAGACCGTGATCGTCTACTGCGCCTCCGGCGGCCGTTCGGCCCTGAGCGGCAAGGTGCTGAAGGATTTCGGCTACGCCAGCGTCTTCAACCTCGGCGCCTTCAAGGACTGGGTCGACAGCGGCGGCACGGTCGACAAGGCCTGAGGCCTACTTGCCGTCGTCGAACTTGAGCTGCTGGATCGCCGTCATCAGCTTGGCGACCTGGGTGCGCTGGGCTTCGTCCAGGGGCTTGTCGTCGGGCAGGGGCTGCAGCACGAGCTCGATATCCTCGAGTTGCTTCACGAGATTGTAGGCCCTGTTGGTCTTCTCCTTCTCCGTGCCGGCCAGCAACGGATAGACCGAGAGGTAGAGCGAGGCGAGGCTGCGGTTCTGCAGTTCCGGCGTGACCGGGATCGCGCTCTTGAAGACGCCGCCCAGTGCCGCCTTGGCGTCGCCGACCGTGACGGCACGACGAAGCAGGAAGCTCATCCCGTCCAGCCGGTGCTCGATCTCGAAGCGGTGGCTGGTCAGGTCCGCCTGGTTCTTCAGGGAGACCTCATGCTGGTGCTGCACCTGCTGCAGGAAGGCGGCGCCGCCGGTCAGGACGACCGAGGACAACAGCCACATGCCCACCGAGCTGTTCAGGAACTCGTACAGCTTGGAGCCGAAACCCGGCGGCGGAGGTGGTGGCGGCGGCTCGGCCGCGGGCTGCACGGACTCCTCTTCCAGAGATTTGCGGATCGAATGGCGATAGCGCTCCTCGGCCGCGATGCGCTTCATCTCGTCTTCAGTCAGCATCTCGGTACTCTACTCCTTCATGAACGCATTGAGGTCGCCCGTCGGAATCGCACGGTCGAGATAGCTGAAGGTTCCCTTCTCCCTCACTTCGGTCGCCGCATCGATTAGACCCGTCATGGCGGCGCGATAGAGCGAGGTGGCGAGGCTGATCCGCTTCACGCCCGCGGCCTCCAGCTCCGCCTTGCTGAACGACTTCCCCTTGATGCCCACCATGAAATTGAAGGGCTTGCGGAGCGCGCCGCAGACTTTCTTGACCGATGCCAGATCGGGCAGGCCCGGGGCGAACAGGACATCGGCGCCCGCGGCCTCGTAGGCCTGCAGGCGCTTGATCACGTCGCCGAGGTCCGGCTTGCCGCGCAAGAATCCCTCGGCGCGCGCCGAGAGGACGAAGGGCACCGGCAGCGAACGCGCCGCATCGACCGCCGCCTTGATGCGGGCCGTCGCCGTTTCGATGTCGAACAGCGGCTGGTCCGGGTTTCCGGTCGCGTCCTCGATCGAACCGCCGACCAGCCCGACACCCACCGCCTGACGGATCGTCTCGGCGGCATCGTCGGGGGAATCGCCGAAACCCTTCTCGAGATCGGCCGCCACCGGCAGGTCCGTGGCGTTCACGATCAGCCGCGCATTGGCCAGCGCCTCGTCGCGCGTCACCCGTCCGTCTCGCTTGCCCAGCACGCCTGCCTTGGCGCCGCTCGAGCTTGCCAGGGCCTCGAAGCCCAGCCCCGCCAGAATGCGTGCGGAACCTGCATCCCACGGATTGGCGATGACGAACGCCCCCGGCCTCTCATGGAGCGTCCGGAACTTGCGGGCCTTCTCGGCCTGGCTGACACTCATGAAACCCTTCCCCTCATTCGAACGACCTGGCGCAGTTTGGCTCGCCCGCCGTATTGCGGACAATCGAGATTATTTCAACGATGCCGCATGCCTGGCCGCGACGACCCGACGCCACCGCGTATAGGGCAGCGTAATCGCCACCGAGATGGCGATGTAGATTGAGATCACGACGGCCATGCGTCCCCCGGGCAGCGACGTCGCGACGACCACCGCGACGCCGATATGGCGGGTCGCGCAGGCGACGGCGAGCGCCGAGCGGTTTTCCTCCTGCGGTCCGCCGACCAGGTGGCCGATGACCAGGGCCATCAGGATCAGGAGCGCGAGAGCCGCGATACCCTGCCATCTGACCTCGAGAACCACATGCCAGTTCACGGCCAGCAGCACGACCGCCGCCAGCGTCATCGCCAATCCCGCCAGGCCGACCACCCGCCCGCCGGTCCAGGCCGCCAGTTTCGGGAAGAATCGGCGCACCGCCATGCCCGCCAGCAGCGGCAGGAAAAACGACTCGCCCAGGACCAGCGCCGCCTTCTCCGGCGCGAGGCGCGGCAGTCTAGGGAACAGCGGGCCGAGCATCTCCAGCCACAGCGGCACGAGGATCACGGCCAGCACCGACGAGACAGCAACCAGGCTGAAGGTGTACGCCCCGTCACCGATGCCCAGCAGCTTGCGCGGGAGCAGCGGCGCCCCGGCCGAGACCGCGAGCACCAGCAGACCCGCTTCCGCTCCCGCCGGCAGCAGCAGCAGGATGACCAGCCCGACGGCCGCCAGCGGCACCAGCACGTACATGGCCAGCAGAGAGCGCAACAGCAGCGCGGGCTGCCGGAACAGGCGGACCGCGTCGTGCAACGTCGAATCGAGGCCGATGCCGAAGATGATGATCGTGACGGTGATCTTGAGGAGGACGAGAAGTACGATGGTCATGACCGAGACTATCGCACGGCAAGCGAAGCATCAGTCCACCCATGCTCCACAGGCCATTCCCCCGCGCTGGATGTGAGCCCATACGCGTCAGCACCCTGGCTGGGACAAGGCCGACACGCCCCCGCCGTAACGGCCAATGCAATCGCATGTGTGACAAAGGTCCCTCACTGCGTTCGGATTGACAATTTGTTGGGACTTGCGCAGTGCGCCGATCAAACAAACGGTGTCATCCCGAACGCAGTGAGGGACCTTTCTCTTGCGCGAACAAGCGAACTGCAACGGCGCTTCGAGCGACATGCGATCGCCCCGCCGTGAGGGTGGACGCTAACCGGGCCAGGGCAGCGACCAGGTCTTCACGTTGGTGAAGCTCTTCATCGCCTCCAGCACGCCTTCCTTGTAGCCGAGGCCCGAATCCTTGATGCCGCCGAACGGCGACATCTCGATGCGATAGCCCGGCACTTCCCAGACGTTCACCGTGCCGACCTGCAGCTCGTCGACGAACTTCGTGATGTAGTCCAGCCGGTCGGTACAGACGCCCGACGACAGGCCATAGGCGGTGCCGTTGGAGACCTGGATGGCGTGCGCAATGTCCTTCACGCGGATGATCGGGATCGCCGGGCCGAAGGTCTCCTCGCGCACCAGCTCGGCCTGAGGGTCGACATGATCGACGACGGTCGGCGGAAACAGCGCGCCCTGGCGGTCGTTGCCGTGCAGCAGCTTGGCGCCGTGCTTCGCCACCGCTTCACTCACCCGGTTCTGGAACAGCGTGGCGGCGCGTTCGTGGATCACGGTGCCGACATCGGTCTCGGGATCGAGCGGATCGCCGGCCTTCAGCTTCTTCGCCTTGGCCAGCACGCGCTCGACGAAGTCATCGGCCACCTTGTCGACGACCAGGATGCGCTTCACCGCGGTGCAGCGCTGGCCGGAATTCTTGGTGGCGCCGGCGACGGCCAGCTCGGCCGCCTTGTCGAGGTCAGCATCCTCCATGACGATCAGCGGGTCGTTGCCACCCAGCTCCAGCACGATGCGCTTGTAGCCCGCCTTTTCGGCGATGTACTTGCCGACCCGGACCGAGCCCGTGAAGGTCACGAGATCGGCGCGCGGATCGACGATCATGGCGTCGCCGATGTCGGACGGATTGCCGGTGATCACCGACAGCATCTCCGGCGGCAGGCCTGCCTCGTAGAGCGTGTCGGCGAGGAACAGCGCGGTGAGCGGCGTCAGCTCGGTCGGCTTCAGCACGACGCAGTTGTTGGTCGCGAAGGCCGGCGCCAGCTTGTGCGCCACCATGTTCAGCGGATGGTTGAACGGCGTGATCGCCGAGATGGCGTTCAACGGCTGGCGCAGGGTGAAGATCTTGCGCGACTTGCCGTGCGGGGTGAGATCGCAGGAGAAGGTCTGGCCGTCGTCCAGCATGCAGAGCTGGCCGGCGAAGGTGAAGACGTCGTAGGCGCGTCCGACCTCGTAGAGGGAGTCCTTCAGGCAGAGGCCCGACTCCAGCGTGATAAGGCGCGACAGCTCTTCCTTGCGGGAAACGAGCAGGTCCGCGGTCTTGAGCAGTATCTGCTGGCGCTGATAGCGCGTCAGTTTCGGCTTGTAGTCGTGGGCGATCTGGAAGGCCTCGGCGACCAGCTCGGGCGTGGCGCGCGGCACCGTGCCGACCAGGCGGTTGTCCCAGGGGAAGCGCACTTCGAGGCGCGCCTGGGTTTCGACCTTCCTGCCGGCGATGCGGAGATACTCGTGCCGGACGTCGGAGCCCGTGCGGGTGATGGTGTCCATGGAACTCTCTCAGGCGACGAGGTTGAGGGCGAGATCGAAGGCGTCGAAGTTGCGCCAGCGATGCAAAGCGGTGTCGCCGCTCGCGAGCTTGCGGTTGCACAACAGCGGGACGCGCTGCTCGGACACACCGCCATGACTGCGCAGCGGCTCGGTAAGGCCCGAGAGATCGTGCCGCGAGGCCGAGGTGCCCAGCACCTTGTGCTGGGTCGAAACGACGATGAGATCGCCCAGTCGATCGGCCGGCAGCTCAAACCGGGCCGCCGCCTCATCCCTGGTCAGCGCCAGTTCGATCCCCGGCAAGGCCTTCAGCTTCTCGGCCCACTCCTGCGGCTTGTCGCAATAGACGACCGCGAAGGAGCCCAGCGCGCCGTGATGCACGACATAGGGATCGGTGATCGGCAGGATGACGCGGGCCTTGTCCTTGCCCACCCAGCCATCGAACACGTCCTGCAGATAGATCACGTCCGGCTGGCCGTCGCTGCCGAACTTGGCGTTCATGCCGTGGTCGGCGGTGACGACGATGGTGCAGCGCAGGGCGTCGAGCTTGGCCAGGTAGCCGTCCATCATGGCGTAGAAGTCATTGGCGACCGGCGTGCCCGGCGCGTGCTTGTGCTGGATGTAATCGGTGGTCGACAGATACATGATCTCCGGCCGGTCGCGCTCCATCAGCTTGACGCCGGCGGCGAACACGAACTCCGAGAGGCCGGCGCTGTAGACGTCCGGCACGCCCAGGCCCACCAGCTCGTTCACATGCTCGATGCCGTTGTCGGCCAGGGTCGCCTTGTCCGACTTCTCCGACGAGAAGGAGCAGGCCTTGCCGGCGCCCAGCTCGAGCCCCTTGCCCAGCAGGCCGCGCAGCTTGTCCTTCGCGGTGACGACGGCGATGCGGCAGCCGGCGCGCTGGAAGGCCGGGAACAGCGTCTCGACCCGCAGGAACTTCGGATCGTTCATCATCACTTCCTTGCCCGTCTCGGGATCGAGAAAGTAGTTGCCGCAGATGCCATGGACCGACGGCGGACGCCCGGTGACGATCGAGAGGTTGTTCGGGTTGGTGAAGCTCGGCACCACGCAATCGCCGATCAGGTTGGTGCCCTCTTTCAGGACCTTGCCGAACCACGGCGCCCGGCCCGCCTCGACGGCGCGCTCGATATAGCCCGGCTCCGAACCGTCGACGCAGACCACGACAACGGGCTGGCGCGGCAGGCGGTAGGTGCGGCCGTTGACGGCGATGTCGCCGCCGCTGACGTTGATGCTGTCGGGTGCCATGTTCGTTCCCTTACTCTGCGGCCAGTGCCGGGCCGCCGTTGGTGACCCGCATCTCGTCCAGCACCTCGCGGACCGCCGCCAGGGCGCCGCGCATGTGGTCGGGATAGAGTCGGCCGATGCAGCCCATGCGGAACGAATCCGCCACGGTGAGCTTGCCCGGATAGATCACGTAGCCGCGATCCTTGAGCCCGTCATAGAAGCGCTGGAAGACGAATTTCGGATCGGTCGGCATGTGGAAGGTGACGATGATCGGCGCCTGCAGGTCGTTCGGCAGCAGCGTCTGGAAGCCCATGGCGCGCATGCCGTCGATCAGCACCTTGGCATTCTCGCGGTAGCGCTTGCCGCGCCCCGCGACGCCGCCTTCTTCCGCGTGCTCCTCGATCGCCTTGCCCAGCGCCACGATTACGTGGATCGGTGGCGTGAAGCGGTACTGGCCGGTCTTCGCGAAGCCCTCGGCCTGGTCGAACAGGTCGAGCACCAGGGTCGTGGCGTTGCCCTTGCACTCGGCCAGCGCCGAAGTGCGGCAGACCACGAAGCCGAGGCCCGGCACGCCTTCGAGGCACTTGTTCGAGGAGGCTGCGAGAGCGTCATAGTAGACGTTGCGCGCGTCGATCTCGATCGCGCCGAAGGCCGACATCGAATCGACCAGCAGGCGGCGGCCCTGCTTCTTTACCAGGGTGGCGATCCCGGCGATCGGGTTGAGGATGCCCGACGTGGTCTCGCAATGGACGGCGAAGACGTGGGTGATGGCCTTGTCGTCGGCCAGCATCTTCTCGAGCCGGGCGAGATCGGGGGGCGTGTCCTCCGGCGTCTCGTAGGTCGCGACAGCCCGGCCGGCGATATCGGCGATCTTCTTCGCGCGCTGGCCATAGGCGCCGTTGATGACCACCAGTAGCTTGCCCGACTTCGGCACGAAGCTGGTGATCATTGCCTCGACGGCAAAGGTGCCGGAGCCCTGCACCGGGACGGTGACGTGCGTCCCCTGCGCGCCGGCCAGCTCGACGATCTTCTCCAGCACCATCTTGTTGATGGCGATGAAGCCCTGATCGCGTGAGCCCCAGTCATGGACCATGGCCTGCTTCACGCTGGCCGAGGTGGTGAGCGGGCCGGGCGTCAGCAGGAGCGGATCGCCGGTTTCGGAGGCAGCTGGCTTGGTGGTCATGGCGCGGATGATCGTCTGGTCGTTTCTATCCGTCCAGTATATATTCGATATGTTAACTATCGGTTTCCCATATATGACACCCACCCAGCTCCGCGCCTTCCACCTCGTGGCCGAGGCCGGCTCCTTCTCCGCCGCCGCCCGCGCCTCCGGTCTCAGCCAGCCCAACCTGTCGGGTCAGGTCACGGCGCTGGAGAAGGCTTATGGCGTGCGGCTGTTCGACCGGCGCGGGCGCAGCGTCACGCCAACCGAAACCGGCCGTCAGCTTCACGGGGTCACGACCCGCCTGTTCGCGCTCCAGGACGAGGCGCAGGCGCTGCTGTTGGGCGAGCAGGCCCTGACCCGCGGCCATCTGCGCATTGCCGCGGACTCCGCGCACCATGTGGTGCCGATCATGGCGGCACTGCGCAAACGGGCCGGCGGCCTCACCTTCGCCCTGTCGATCGACAATTCCGCGGTCGTGCTGGAGCGCCTGCTACGGCACGAGGCCGACGTCGCCGTGATGGCGAAAAGCCTGTCCGATCCGCGCCTGCACGCCGTGCGGTTGCGGACCGACCGGCTGGTCCTGTTCGCGCCTGCCGGGCATGTCCTGGCCAAACGAGGCCGTACGCCCCTTTCGGCCCTGGGCGGCCAGGAGCTGGTGTTGCGCGAACGCGGCTCGATCACGCGCGAAGTGCTTGAACAGGCGATGGCGGCCGCCGATATCAGGCCGGCGTCGATCGTCGAAGTGCAAACCCGCGAAGGCGTGCGTGAGGCGGTTGCGGCCGGATTTGGAATCGGCGCTGTGTTCGCCAGCGAGCTCGGCGAGGATCGCCGTTTCCGCCGCATCACGATCACCGACCAGGATCTCGCGGTCGCCGAATATGCCGTGTGCCTGCAGGAGCGGCGGCGCGTGGCGCTCGTTCGTGCCTTCATGGACGAAGCGACGCGACTGGCATCTTGATGCATGTGTCGTAATAAAATTGTCAAAAAACTTACATCATCAAACGACGAGGCGTAGGATTCCGCGATCATGCAAGGCGTCGACACGATCCTGAACATCCTCGGCAGCGTCTGCCTGCTGCTGTGGGGCGTGCGCATGGTGCGCACCGGGCTGACGCGCGCCTTCGGCGCCACCTTGCGCCGCGCCATCGGCGCCTGTTCGCGCAACCGCGTCACGGCCTTTGCCGGCGGCGTCGTACTGACCGGCGTTCTACAATCGAGCACGGCGACCGCCCTGCTGCTCGCGTCATTCGCGGGACGCGGGCTGATCTCGCTGTCGATCGGGCTGGCGGTGATGCTGGGCGCCAATGTCGGCACGACGCTGACGGCGCAGATCCTGTCTTTCCCCCTCGGCTGGATCTCACCACTTATGATCGCGGTCGGCGTTATCGCCTTCCTGTCGAACAACTCCGACAGAGCCCGTCATCTCGGCCGCGTCGCCATCGGCCTGGGCCTGATGCTGCTGTCGCTGCACCTGCTGGAAGCCGCCGCCCTGCCGCTGCGGTCCGCCCCGGCCTTCGTGGCCGTGCTGGCAGGCCTGCAGGACGAATATGTCATGGCCGTCCTCGTCGCGACGGGTGCCACCTGGCTCATCCATTCCAGCCTGTCGACCGTGCTGCTGGTCATGTCGTTTGCCGCCAGCGGCATCATCGACCCCAAGCTAGGCATGGCGCTGGTGATCGGCGCCAATATCGGCGGTGCGGTCGCTCCCTACTTCGACCAAGCCTCGACAGACGTCGAGGCGCGACGCCTGCCGCTGGGCAACCTGATCACGCGCGTCCTGGTCGGCCTCGCGCTGCTGCCGTTCCTGGGGCATCTGCATCAATGGCTGCTGTTCGTCGATCCCGCCCCCGGCCGCCTGCTGGTCAACTTCCACACGGCCTTCAGCCTCGTGGCCGCGATAGTCTTCCTGCCGCTGATCGATCCGGTAGCCGCGCTCTGCCGCCGGCTGGTGCCGGACCGCCCGCAGACCGACGATCCCGGCAAGCCTCGCCATCTCGATCCCAACGTACTCGACACGCCGGCCGAAGCGCTGGCCTGCGCCCTGCGCGAGACGCTCAATCTCGGCGACAAGGTCGCCGACATGCTGCGCCAGACGATGGACGTATTCGAGAAAAACGATGCCCGCGCGATGAAGTCGATCGAGGCGGCGGACGATGCCGTCGACAGTCTCTACGAGGCGATCAAGCTCTACCTCATCCAGACCTCGCGCACGGAGCTCGGCGAAGAGGACGGCAAGCGCTACGTCGAAATCCTGACCTTCGTGACAAACCTCGAACATGCCGGCGACATCATCGACAAGAACCTGATGGAACTGGCCGCCAAGAAGATCAAGAACCGCTACGCCTTCTCGGCCGAAGGCACCGCCGAGTTGCGCGCCTTCCATGCCCGCGTGCTCGACAATCTCAGGCTGGCGCTGAACGTGTTCACGACCCGCGACATCACCCTGGCCCGCCGCCTGGTCGCCGAGAAGACCGCCATGCGCGAGGCCGAGGCCCGCGCCGCCGACAACCACTATGCCCGCCTGCGCGAGGGCCGGCCCGAATCGATCGAGACCAGCTCGATCCACATGGACGTGGTCCGCGACCTGAAGCGCATCAACGGCCATTTCGCGACCGTTGCCTATCCGATCCTCGAAGCCGCTGGCGAACTGGCCGAAACCCGCCTCAGGACGACGGATCAGCCCTTGGTGCGCTCGCCGCTGGGATCGTAGGGCGCGCGCAGCGAGACCTTTGCCGCAAGTCGCGTGCCGGCAAGGTCGACCTCGAAGCGGCCGCCGTCCAGCCACGCCGCGTCGATCGCCGCGCCATCGCCACGCTTCACGTAGCCCAGCCCGACCGACGCGCCGAGCGTATGCCCATAGCCCGCCGAGGTGAGATCGCCGACCGGCCTGCCGTCGCGCAGCAGCGCCTCGCCGCCCCACAGCAGCGGCTCGCCATCCTCCAGGACGACCGACACCAGTCGCCGCACCAGCGGCTTGCCCTTGGCCTCGACCAGCGCCTTCTGGCCGATGAAGCCGCCCGGCTTGTCGAGCTTCACCGCCCAGCCGAGCCCCGCCTGGAACGGCGTGTCGTCGGGCGTCAGCTCGCGCCCCCAGGCGCGGTAGCCCTTCTCGAGCCGCAGCGTCTCGATCGCGTAGTAGCCGGCATCGCGCAGGCCGAATTCGGCGCCCGCCTCGTGCAGCGTCTCGAACACGGTGACGGCGAACTCGACCGGCACGTAGAGCTCCCAACCCAGCTCGCCCATGTAGGTCCGGCGCGAAGCCAGGACCGTGGCGTAGCCCACGCCGATCTCGCGGATCGTGGCGAAGGGGAAGCCTTCGTTCGAGAGATCGGCCTTGCTCACCTTCTGCAGCAGCGCGCGGCTCTTCGGTCCCATGACAGACAGCACGGTCCAACCCGACGTCACGTCGGTCAGCACCGCGTTGGCATCGGGCGGCATGTGACGGCCCAGCCAATCCATGTCGCGGATGGGTTGGGCCGAGCCGGTGATGACCATGAATTTGTCGCGCGCCAGCCGGGCGATGGTGAGGTCGCTCTCGAAGGTGCCCCGCTCGTTCAACACGCCGGTATAGACGGTGCGCCCGACCGGCACGGCGACGTCGTTGGCGCAAAGACGCTGCAGCACCGCCTCGGCATCGCGGCCCTGCACCAGCAGCTTGCCGAACGAGGTCTCGTCGGCGATCGTCACGCTTTCGCGGGTCACGCGATGCTCGGCGGCGACGGCGTCGAACCAGCCGCCGGGGGCACCGCGGCCCCAGCCATAGTGCATCTCAGGCACTTTGCCGGCGCCGGCGAACCAGTTGGGCCGCTCCCAGCCCATCTTGTTGCCGAACCAGGCGCCGCCCGCCTTGAGGCGGTCGTAGAGCGGCGAGCGGCGGAACGGCCGACCGCTCTCCTGCTCGCGCTGCGGCCACGGCATCTTGTAGTGCAGGCCCAGCGTCTCGGCGACGCGGCTGCGCAGCCAGGCATCGTTGCCGTGGAAGCCTGCGAAGCGCCGGATGTCGACCGGCCAGAGATCCATCGTCGGCTCGCCCGCGACGATCCATTCGGCCAGCGCCATGCCGGCGCCGCCCGAGCTCGCGATGCCCATCGAGTTGAAGCCGGCGCCGACATAGAAGCCACGGACCTGCGGCGCCTCGCCCAGGATGTAGTTCATGTCGGGCGTGAAGCTCTCCGGCCCGTTCATGAAGGTCTTGATGCCGGTCGTCTCCAGCGACGGCACGCGGATCAGCGCATTGTCCATCAGGATCTGGAACTGGTCCCAGTCGTCCGGCAGCATCCCGAACTCGAAATCGTCGGGAATGACGTCCTTGTTCCATGGCTTGGCTTCGGGTTCGAAGCCGCCCATCAGCAGGCCGCCGACCTCCTCCTTGAAATAGATGTAGCCGTCGGGATCGCGCATCACCGGCAGGTCGCGCGGCACGTTCTCCATCTTCTCGGTGACGATGTACATGTGCTCGCAGGAATAGAGCGGCACCGTCACGCCGACCATGCGGCCGAGCTGGCGCGCCCACTGGCCCGCGCAGTTGACGACGATCTCCGCCCTGATCGGCCCCGCGGTCGTCTGCACGCCGATGACCCGCGGGCCGCTCGGCCCCTCCTCGGTGTCGATCGCCGTGACGCGCGTCTTCTCGAAGATGCGGACGCCGCCGTTGCGCGCGCCCTTGGCCAGCGACTGGGTGATGTCGGCCGGATTGGCCTTGCCGTCGCCCGGCAGCCACACGGCGCCCACGAGATCGTCTGTGCGCATGATCGGGTACTTGTCGCCGGCCTGTTGCGGCGTCAGCGGCTCGCAGACCACGCCCTGCGCATTGGCCATGGCCGCGGAGCGCCGCAGCAGGGTCATGCGCTCCTCGGTGCGCGCCACGATGAGCGAGCCGGATTGCTTCCAGCCGGTGGCGAGACCGGTCTCGGCTTCGAGCTTCGAATAGAGCTCGGTGCTGTAGCGGATCAGCCGCGTCAGGTTCTGGACGCTGCGCAACTGACCGACCAGCCCCGCCGCATGCCAGGTCGTACCGCCGCTCAGCCGCCCCTGCTCCAGCAGCACGACGTCCTTCCAGCCCAGCTTGGCGAGATGATAGGCGGTCGAGCAGCCCATGATGCCGCCGCCGATGACGACGACGCGGGCGTGGGACGGGACCGTGGCGGTCGGCGACGGGGACGACATCAGATGATTTCCATGTAGCGGTCGAGCTCCCAATCCGTGATGGCCTTGCGGAACTCCCGCTCTTCCCACTCGCGTGTTGCGGAATAATGATCGACGAAGGCATCGCCGAAGAGGCTCCGGGCCGGCTTCGAGGCCTTGAGCCGGCCGGCCGCCTCCATCAGCGTCCGCGGCAGCTGCGACTTCGCAGGATGCTTCTTCTCGTAGGAATTGCCCATGACGGGCTCGCCGGGATCGATGTCGTTCTCGATGCCCCACAGGCCCGAGCCGATGGCGGCGGCGATCGCCAGGTAGGGATTGGCGTCGGCGGCAGCGACCCGATATTCGACTCGGGTCGACTTGGCGGAACCGGGGATGACGCGCAGCGAGGTGGTGCGGTTCTCGACGCCCCAGGTCGAGGCGGTCGGCGCCCAGAAGCCGGGGATCAGGCGGCGGTAGGAATTGACGTTCGAGGCGACCATGCCCAGCAGCTCGGGCATCAGCGCCGCCTGGCCGCCGACGAACTGGCGCATCGTCCTGCTCATGCGGTGCGGCGCCTTCTCGTCGAAGAAGACCGGCTTGCCGCCCTTCCACAGCGACATGTGCATGTGGCCGCCGCAGCCCGGCCAGTCCTTCGACCACTTGGCCATGAAAGTCGCGAGCCAGCCGCGCTTCTGCGCGAGCACCTTGGTGAAGATCTTGAACAGGGCGGCCTTGTCGGTCGCGGCCAGCGCATCGTCGACCCGCAGCGCGGCCTCGAGCACGCCGGCGCCGGTCTCCGTGTGCAGGCCCTCGATGCCCATGTCCATCGCCTCGCACATGGCGAGCAGGTCGCGATACCAGTCGGACAGGACCGAGTTGCGCAGGACGGAGTAGCCGAAGAAGCCGGGCGAGATCGGCTTCAGGTTGCGATAGCCCTTCTCGCGTATCGATTCGGGCGTCTCGGCGAAGATGAAAAACTCGTACTCGAACCCGACCTTGACCTCGAAGCCGAGCTTCCGTGCGCGCGCCAGCACGCGCCGCAAGGTGCCGCGCGGACAGATCTCCTCCGCCTTGCCGACGAACTCGCAGAGGAACATCAGGTTGCCGGGCTCGGTCGCGATCTCGCGGCAGGTCTCCGGCAGGATGCGGACGTTGGCATCGGGATAGCCCGTATGCCAGCCCGTGTAGGTGACGTTGTCGTAGAGCTGGTCGTTCATGTCCCAGCCCAGCACCACGTCGCAGAAGCCGAAGCCTCCTTCGAGCGCGGACCGGAACTTGTCGACGTGGATGTACTTGCCACGAAGGATGCCGTCGATGTCGTGGACCCCCACTTTCACGTGGGTGAGCCCGCGTTGCTTGACGATCTTCAGCCCGTCGGCAGCCGTCTTGACCTGGCGCGGTTCCATCCAACTCCCCTCGTTATCCCGAGGCAGACTAGCTGCTGAGATAGCGCGGAAGCCAGAGGGCAATGTCCGGGAATACGGCGATCATCATCGTGAAGAGAACCATGATCGCGAGATACGGCAAGGTCACGCGGGCGATATAGCCCAGCCCGTCCTCGGTCAGCCCCTGGATCACGAACAGGTTGAAGCCGACGGGCGGCGTGATCTGCGCCATCTCGACGACCAGGACGAGGAAGACGCCGAACCAGATCGGGTCGAAGCCGGCGGCCTTCACGATCGGCATGACGATCGGCAGGGTCATCACGATCATGCTGAAGCCGTCGAGGAAGCAGCCCAGGATCAGGTAGAAGACGATCAGGGCCACGATCAGCATGAACGACGAGAGCCCGAGGCTCTTCACGAATTCTGCGACGGCAGCGGGTATGCCGAGGAAGGCCGCGGCACTGCCGAGGATCGAGGCACCCAGAACGATCAGCGCGATCATGGCACAGGTCTGCACCGAACCGATGGCGATGGCTTTCAGCGCCGGCAGAGACAGTTCGCGCTGGATCCCGGCCACGATCAGCGCGCCCAGTACACCCACGGCAGCCGCTTCCGAAGGCGTCGCGAACCCGCCATACATCGAGCCCAGCACGCACAGGATCAGGAACACCGCCGGTCCCAGTTCGCGGATCGAGGTCAGGAACTCCGCCGCCGTAGCGATGCGCACCTTGCGTTCCGCCTCCGGCACCAGCTCGGGCCTCAGCGCGGTGTGGATCATGATCCAGGCCATGAAGCAGGCGGCGAGCAAGGCTCCGGGAATGAATCCCGCTGTGAAGAGCTTGGCGATCGAGACGTCGCCCAGCACGCCATAGATGATCATGATGTTGGAGGGCGGGATCAGGAAGCCCAAGGTGCCGGCGCCGGCCAGCGACCCTACGGCGACATCCTTCGAATAGCCGCGCTTCAGGAGTTCGGTCAGCGAGATGCGGCCCACGACCTGCGTCGTCGCCGCCGACGAGCCCGAGATGGCGGCGAAGATGGTGCAGCCGATGACGTTCACGTGCAGCAGCCGCCCCGGCAGCATCGCCGCCCACGGCGACAGGCCGCGAAACAGCGTCTGCGACAGCCGCGTGCGGAACAGGATCTCGCCCATGATGATGAACAGCGGCAGGGCCAGCAGTTCCTGCGTCGTCAGGATGTTCCAGGTGTACTGCGCCAGCAGCTTGTCGAGCGGGATGTCGCGGAAGATCGCCAGCAGCACCGTGCCGGTGACGGCCAGGGTCCAGCCGATCCACAGGCCACCCGCCAGGAAGGCGAACAGCACGACGAACATGGTGACGACGATTTCAAGCATGTGATCTCAACTCGCGCGACAAGCTACTCAGCGACCGAACCGGCGCGCATATTGAGGTCCTCGAGCGGCAGGCCGAACAGGGCCTGGAAGAACCGAGCGACGAACTGCATGACCAGCAGACAGATTCCGAACGTCACCAGCGCCTGCGGAATCCACAGCGGCGTCGCGCTGGAGATCGACACCTGGTCCGACACGTAGCTGCGCCAGGTGAAGTTCACCATCGCCACCGCGAGATAGCCGGAGAAGGCGACGCCCAGCGCGGCAAGCACCGTTTCCAGCCAGCGGCGGGCCTTCGGTCCGATCCGTGCCAGGACGAGCGTGACACGGATATGGCCGCCGGCCCGCAGCGTCATGGCGGCGCCAAAGGTGAAGGCCGCCGCCATGAGATACGACCCGTATTCCCAGGCGACGGGAATGTCGGCCGGCACCCAGGGGAAGATGTCCGAGAGCGCCCGGACGAGGACCTCCCCCAGCATCAGGCAGGTGAGCGCCACCAGGCAGGCGGCGCCCATCCAGCCGTCGAGACGGCCCAGCATGTCGATCCCGTCGAGAAAGGCGCGCAGCACGGGCGGCGCGCCGGCGTTGGGATTGGGGCCGTGCCCGCTCACCCGCGCTTCATCTCGGCGAGATAGGCCTTGATCGGCTTCTCCGCCGCCGGGACGCGCTTGTAGAACTCGGCGATCATCGGCGCGGTCTTCTTCTGCAATTCAGCCGTCATCGCCGGCGGCGGAATGACCAGCTGCATGCCGCCCGCGATCAGGCGGGCGTTGCTGTCCTTGTCGGCCTGCAGCGACGACTGCCAGAACTCCGGCTCCAGCTTCTTGGCCAGGTCGACGATGATCTTCTGGTTGGGCGGCGAGATCTTCTTCCAGGTGTCGTTGTTGATGGTGACGATCTCGGACGACCAGGCATGGTTGGTCTGGTGGAAGAACTTCAGGAACTCCCAGAACTTCCCGTCCACGGCCGAGACGGACGAGGTCGACACGCCCGAGACAGCGCCCGACGACAGCGCCGCGATCGTCTCGCCCCAGGGGATGAGAGCCGGCGCCATGCCGATGGCGCTGCACATTTCCTGCGCGTTCTTGTCGGGCACGCGGATCTTGACGCCCTTGAGGGCATCCAGCGACTCCGCCTTGATCTTGAGATGCAGGTACTGTGTCGGCCACGGCACCGTGTAGAGCATCGTCTGGTTGTTCTTCAGCAGCACCTTCTCGAACTCGGGCCGCACGTACTTGTGCAGCACCTTCAGCTCTTCGATGTTGTTGCTGATGAAGGGGATACCCTCGATGCCGAAGATCGGCTCGTCACCGATCTGCTGGATGTTCAGGATGTCGGCCATCGGCACGAGGCCGTCGCGCACGGCGCGCATCTGCTCGGGCCCCTTGAAGCCGAGCTGCCCGCCCGCCTTGACGTCGATCTCGACGGCGCCGCTGGTTGCCTTCTTCACTTCCTCGGCGAAGCGCTTGACGTTGACCGTATGGAAGTTTCCATCCGGCCACACGGTCGCCAGCGGCAGCTTGAGCGCCGCCTGTCCCATCACCACGGCCGGCGCACCAACCATCGCCATCGCACTCACGCCTACGCCAGCCTTCAAGGCCGTCCTGCGTCCCAGCTTCATTTGAGCCCCCATCGTTGAAGTGACACCGTTCCCCGCATCCGGCCACCGCCGGCCTATTCCGCGGCCTGCGGCGGCTTGTACTCGTAGACCTTCTCGGCCGTCTCCGCCGAGATCAGCCCGTCGGCCAGGTCGTTGGCGACCTGCGCGCGATCACGGTCGCGCGGCGCGCCGATGCCGGCGCCTCCGGGCGTCAGGATCATCAGCCGCTCGCCCGGCGGGATGAGCTGGAAGCCCTTGCCCTTCAGCGTCTGGCCGGACTTGAAGGCCACCACGCCCGCCCCGCCGTCGCCGCCGCCGTCCCGGCCGCGCGCGGGATAGTCGATGCGGTCGAAGGCGGCCAGCAGGTCGAACGGCTCGTCGATGCCGCTCTCGATCTCCATGATCTGGCCGAGGCCGCCGCGCGTGCGGCCGGCGCCGCCCGAATCGGGACGGAATTCCTTGCGCCAGAAGAGGAGCGGCGTCTGGGTCTCGGCAATCTCGACGGGCGTGCCGCGCACGCCGCTGGGATAGGCCGTTGCCGACAGACCGTCCTTGTCGGGACGGGCGCCGGTGCCGCCGTTGGAGGTGATGGCCATGCCGAATCCGTAGTTGCCGCCCTCGCCACCCTTCACCCGGCCGCGCACGTTGATGTTCCACAGGCACGAGGTGCCCTCGGCCGGCACGCGGTCCGGCACGACCTGGCGCAGGCAGCCGAACGCCACGTCGGGCAGCATCTGGCCCACGACATGACGCGATGCCACGGCGGTCGGCTTTGGCGCGTTCAGAATGCAGCCCTCGGGCGCCGAAACCGTGAGCGGCTCGAGCGAACCGGCATTGTTCGGGATGTGCGTGGAGACCACGCAGCCCAGGCCGAACACCGTATAGGCCGTGGTATAGGCATGCGGCACGTTGATGCCGCGCCGCGACACGCCCGATGTGCCGGTGAAGTCGACATGGATGCCGGTCTCGGAAATGGTCAGCGCCGCCGTCAAGGTCACCGGCTCGTCGTAGCCGTCGACCGTCATGCTGTTGTGCCAGGTGCCCTTGGGCAGCTTGGCGATCTCCGCCAGCACCGCCTCGCGCGAGCGAGCGATCACGTGGTCGCCGAGTTGATCCAGCGAGTCGATTTCAAACTCATCCATCATCTCGATCAGGCGGCGCGCGCCGACATCGTTGCAGGCGGCCAGGGAGTAGACGTCGCCCTCTGTGTCGACCGGCTGGCGCGTGTTGGCGCGGATCATCGCCATCAAGGTCTCGTTCGCCTTGCCCTGGTCGAACAGCTTCAGCATGGGGATGTAGAGTCCCTCCATGAACACGTCGGTCGCGTCCGGACCGAAGCCGATGCCGCCGATGTCCATCAGATGGCTGGTGCAGGAGAACAGCGCCACCAGCTTGCCGTTGCGGAAGCACGGCGTGGTGATGACGAAGTCGTTGAGATGGCCGGTGCCCATCCAGGGATCGTTGGTGATGTAGGCATCGCCCGGCTTCATCGTCTCGATCGGGAAGTAGCGCAGGAAATGCTTCACCGACTCGGCCATCGAGTTCACGTGGCCCGGCGTGCCGGTCACCGCCTGGGCGAGCATGCGCCCCTGCAGGTCGAAGACGCCGGCGGAGAGATCGCCGCACTCGCGCACGATCGGGCTGAAGGCGGTGCGCATCAGGGTCTGCGCCTGCTCCTCCACCACCGCGATCAGGCGGTTCCACATGATCTGGAGATCGATCAGGCCGACGCTGTTGGACTGGCTCATCTGTTGCTCCTCACGCTGCCTTGCGATCCATGACGATACAGCCGGAAGCGTCGATATGCGCGGCAAAACTGGCCGATATATAAGTCGACGTCTCGTCCTCGGCGACGATGGCCGGGCCGTTGAAGAGGCTGCCCGGCGGCAGCTTCTCCCGCCGGTACACCGGCACCTCGGTGGTCTTTCCGCTGCGTCCGTCGAACACCGGGCGGCGGCCGACCGGCTCGGGCGCCGGCGCACTGCCGGCCCCGCCCTGCACCTCGGGCCGCTTGGCCTCGGTCGAGACCTGGACCGACCAGCTCAGGATCTCGATCGCGGCATTGGGGATATGGCGTTCGAACAGCACGCCGTAATCGCGCTCATAGGCCTCGCGCAGGGCATCCGTGTCGGCCGCAGTCAGCGCCCGCTGCGGCAGGGTCACCATGATCTCGTGGCCCTGGCCGACATAGCGCATGAAGGCGACGCGCCGCTCGAAGGTCCGCTGGCCGCGCGCGCCCGGCGCCACCAGCGCCGTCGCTTCCCGGCTCATCTCTTCCAGCATCTCGCTGGCCGCCGCCCCGTCGAACGCGTCGAGGCGCATGTAGCGACTGCGCACCAGTTCGAACGACACCGGCGCGGCGAGGAACCCGACCGCGGACCCCACACCGGCATTCGGCGGCACGATCACGCGCTGCACCCCGATCTTCTCGGCGACGCGCGCGGCGTGCAGCGGTGCGCCGCCGCCGAAGGCGATCAGCGTGTACTGGTTGACCACGGAGCCGCGCTCGACGGCATGAACGCGCGCCGCACTCGCCATGTTCTCCGACACCATCTCGTAGACGGCGTAGGCCCCCATCTCGGTGGAGAGGCCGATGCCCTCGGCCACGTCGCGCTCGATGGCGCCGCGCGCCGCATCGATGTCGAGGGCGATCGAGCCGCCGGCGAAATGAGCCGGGTCGATCGTCCCCAGGACGACATTGGCGTCGGTGACGGCCGGATGCCGGCCGCCGCGCCCGTAGCAGGCCGGTCCGGGCTCGGCGCCGGCGCTCTCGGGGCCGACCGTGACGCGTTTGAGGGCATCCAGTCGGGCGATCGAGCCGCCGCCCGCGCCGATCTCGACCATCTCGATCACCGGAATGCGGACGGGCAGGCCGGAGCCCTTGAGGAAGCGGGCGGCACGGTCGACTTCGAACACGCGGGCGGTGTGGGGCTGGTAGTCGTCGATCAGGCAGATCTTGGCGGTGGTCCCGCCCATGTCGTAGCTCAGCGCGCGCGGCTCGCCGGCGCGCGCCGCCACCTGTGCGGCGAAGATCGCGCCGCCGGCCGGGCCGGATTCGACCAGCCGCACCGGGAAGCGCCGCGCCGTCTCGATCGCGGTGAGACCGCCGCCGGAGGTCACGAGGTAGATCGTGCCGCTGAACTTCTCCGCCGAGAGCGCCGTCTGCATGCGGGCCAGATAGGAGTCCATGAGGGGCTGCACGTAGGCATTGGCCACCGCGGTCGAGGTCCGTTCGTACTCGCGGACCTCCGGGCAGACCTCGCTCGACAACGTCACCCAGAGGTCGGGCAGCTCCGCCTTCAGGATCTCGCGGACCCGCCGCTCATGGGCGGGGTTCACGTAGGAGTGCATGAAGGCAACGGCGACACTCTCGATTCCCTCGGCCTTGAGCCTCCCGGCCAGGGTCCGCACCGCGCCTTCGTCGAGGGCCAGGCGGACCTTGCCATGGACGTCCATGCGCTCGGGGATGGTGAACCGCATCGCACGCGCAACGAGAGGCCTGGGCTTCTCGATGCCGAGATCGTACTGGTCGTAGCGGCTCTCGTTGGCGATATCGAGGACGTCGCGGAAGCCCTCCGTGGCGATCAGGGCCGTGCGCGCACCGCGTCGCTCGATGACGGCATTGGTGGCCAGCGTGGTTCCATGCACGAAGACGCCGACGTCGCCGAATCCCTTGCCGGCATCGCCCAGGATGAGGCGCACCCCTTCGAGAACCGCCTCCTCGGGTCGCTGCGGTGTCGTCAGCAGCTTGCGGGTGATCCGACGGCCGCCCTCTTCCAACACGACGTCCGTGAACGTGCCGCCGATGTCGACGGCAATGCGCAAATCGTTGATCACCTTGAGTGCAAACCTCTGTCTGGGGGGATGGCCTGACGGTAGACCGGGCGCCGCCGCGTTGCAATTCGCAGGCCAGCCCGCCATGGTCGCACCGTGACGGTCAAAGAAAAGACGCTCCGGGCGCAGATGTTCGACCTGCTGCGACCCAACGATCCGATGCCGGGGGCCCGCCGTTGGCGGAAAGCCCACCTGGTCGTTCTCGGCATCGGACTGCTCGCCGTCATCCTGCTGTCGATCGATGAAATGCCGCCCTCGCAGCGGGTGTTCCTGCGCGGCGCGATCTGGGGTGTGACGCTCTTCTTCCTGGTCGAGTATGTCGCCCGACTCTGGGTGGCACCCGAGCTGCCGCACATGGCCGACATGTCTCCCCTGGCGGCGCGCCTGCGCTGGGCCGCCAGCCTGCCCGGCCTGATCGGATTGCTCGCGATCATGCCCGCCATCCTGCTGGCAGGCGGCTACAGCATCGCCGGCACCGACGCTGCTTCGATTTTTTGCATCCTCTGGATCCTGAAACTCGGGCTCCATGCGCCCGCCTTCGGCACACTGGCGCGCGTGATCTCCAACGAGCGTGCGCCCATCACCAGCGTACTGATCGTGTTCGCGATCCTGCTGATGTCCGCCGCCACCGGTGCCCACATCGTCGAGCGCGACGGCCAGCCGCAGCAGTTCGGCACCCTGCCCAACGCGATGTGGTGGGCGGTGGTCACCCTGACGACGACCGGCTACGGCGACGTGGTGCCGCTCACGGCCATCGGCCGCATCATCGGCTCGCTGCTGATGATCAGCGGCATCGCGGTGCTGGCTCTGATGACCGGCGTGCTCGCCACCGGCTTCGCCCAGGAAGAAAGGCGGCGGGAATATCTCCGGGTCTGGGACCAGGTCTCGCGGGTCCCGATCTTCGCGTCGCTGGGCGTGGTGACGCTCTCGGAGATCGTGGGCAAGTTGCGGACCCGCTATTATCCGGCGCGTGTTCTGGTGCTGCGGCGCGGCGATCCCGGCGATTCGATGTTCTTCATTTCCAACGGCGAGGTCGAGGTGCGGCTGCCGACCGGCGGCACCGTACGGCTGGGCGAAGGAGCGTTCTTCGGCGAGATGTCGCTGCTCAACCGTCAGCCGCGCGCCGCCTCGATCGCCACGACCACGCCGACGACCCTACTGGTGCTGTACGCCAGCGACTTCTACGAAATCGCGTCGCACATCCCGGCCCTGGCCGAAGCGGTGGAGAACGAGGCGCGGCGGCGGCGTGAGGAAAATCTCGAGCGCCAGTCCGGCAGTCCGTCGCACGGCAGGGAGAAACCATGATCGATACAGACCTGCTGATCGTCGGGTCGGGAGCCGCGGGCTTCTCGGCGGCCCTGACGGCCTCTCATGCCGGCCTGAACGTGCTCATGGTCGAGAAGGAGAAGCTGTTCGGCGGCACCACCGCCTATTCCGCCGGCGTGATCTGGATTCCCGGCAACCGGCACGGCCGCGCGCTCGGCATCGCGGACTCGAAGGAAGAGGCGCTCACTTACCTGCAGCACGAAGCGGGCAACCGGCTGAACCTCGAACTGGCCAATGCCTTTCTCGACAACTGCAATCCCGCGGTCGAGTTCATCGAAAACAACACGCACGTGCGATACGAAGCCGTGCCGATCTGGGCGGACTATCATCCGACCAAGCCCGGCGCCGCCCAGGGCGGGCGTTCGCTGCTGCCCCTGCCGTTCGACGGACGGCGACTCGGCAAGCGCTTCAACCAGCTGCGGGCGCCGCTTCGGACCATGATGGCGTTCGGCGGCATGATGCTCGGCCGCAACGACCTGCCCCATGTCTTCAAGATGACGCGGTCCGCCCGCTCCGCGCTCCATGTCGCAGGCATGACGGCGCGCTATGCGATCGACCGGCTGAACCACGATCGCGGGACCCGTCTCACCAACGGCAACGGCCTGATCGCCGCGCTCGCCCTCTCGGCCGAGGAACGCGGCATCGAGCTCTGGCTCGAGAGCCCGGTCGTCGAGCTGGTGCAGCGCGACGGAGCCGTTACCGGCGCGATCGTGCAACGCGACGGCAAGCGCCAGGAGATCCGCGTGCGCCGTGGCGTCGTGCTGGCCTGCGGCGGCTTTCCGGCCGACGACGAGCTCAAGAGCCGCTACTACGGCCATGTGCGCGACGGCCATTTCCATCGCTCGGCGCCCCCGCCGGGCAATCGCGGCGACGGGATCCGGCTCGGCCAGTCGGCCGGCGGCGCGATGGCCGAGGACGTTGCCTATCCTGCGGCCTGGGTTCCGGTCTCGCTGGTCCCTCAGCCGGACGGATCGACCCTGCCGTTCCCGCATTTCTACGAGCGCGGCAAGCCCGGTTATATCGCCGTCGATCCCACGGGCCGGCGCTTTGCCAACGAATCGGCCTCCTATCATGACTTCGTGCCGGCGATGGTCGAGGCGTGCCGCGGCCGCAACGAGACGAGTGCCTGGCTGCTCTGCGACCACCGTGCCATCCGGCGCTACGGCATGGGCGCCATCGGCCCGGCGCCCCTGCCGCTCGGGCCTCACCTCCGGAACGGCTACCTGCTGGCGGCAGGCAGCTGGCCGGAACTGGCCGCCAAGATCGGTGTCGATTCAGCCGCCCTGCAATCCACAATCAGCGGCTTCAATGCGCATGCCGCCCGCGGCGAGGACCCCGATTTTGGAAAGGGGACCGATGCCTATCATCGCTTCAATGGCGATCCCACGCACCGCCCCAACCCCTGCCTCGCCCCGCTCGAACAGGGGCCCTTCTACGCCATGAAAATGGTGCCCGGGGACATCGGCACCTTCCTCGGCCTGCGCGTGGACGGCCATGCCCGGGTGCTCGACGCCGGTGGGGCGGCCATTCGGGGCCTCTATGCCGCCGGAAACGACATGACCAGCGTCATGGGAGGTACCTATCCCGGCGCCGGTATCACCATTGGCCCGGCCCTCACCTTCGGCTATATCGCGGCCCGGCACGCGGCCGCAGAAGCCGCCCGCTAGGCCCCCTCAGGCAACGAAAGCTTCGAAATGTCGCTCATCACGCCCGTTATCCTCGTCGGCGGTTCCGGCAAGCGCCTGTGGCCGCTGTCGCGAGAGAGCATGCCCAAGCAGTTCGTGCCCCTGCTGGGCAAGCAGTCGACCTTCCAGCAGACCCTGCTGCGCGTGGCCGACCGCAGCCTGTTCGCCAAGCCCGTGATCGCCACCAACGACGCCTACCGGTTCATGTGCGAGAGCCAGGCGCGGGAGATCGGCGTCGAGATCGACATTCTGGTCGAGCCGTCGCGTCGCGATTCAGGCCCTGCCATGGCCGCGGCCGCCGCCTACACGCGTGACCTCGGTGCCAAGGCCGTGCTGGCGCTCGCCTCCGACCATCTGGTGATCGGCGCCGAGGAGTTCCTCGCCGGCTGCCGCGAGGGCCTCGCGGCCGTCGAGAAGGGCGGCATCGTCACCTTCGGCATTCCACCGACGGAACCCAAGACCGACTACGGCTATATCCGTCCTGGTACCGAGAAGATCGGACCGGTGATGAAGGTCGCGGCCTTCGTCGAGAAGCCCAATGCCCAGACAGCGATGCAGTACATCGCCGAGGGCCTGCTGTGGAACAGCGGCAATTTCCTGTTCCCGCCCGAGCTCCTCCTGTCGGAGATGGCCCGCTTCGAACCGGAGATGGCGGCCGCCGCCGAGGAGGCCGTGGCCAAGGCGAGGAGGACCGGCTCCACCGTGTTCCTCGACGCCGAGGCCTTCGGCAGGGCGCCGGCCAAGTCGATCGACTATGCCGTGATGGAACGCACCGACAAATGCTGGGTGGTTCCCGCCCGCTTCCGCTGGTCCGACCTCGGCACCTGGGATGCCCTGCTCGATGTCGGCCACGCCGACAGCGAGGGCAACGTCACCGAAGGTCCGGTCGAGATCGACCGGGTGCGCAATTCCTACATCCGCTCCGATGGCCCGCTGACCGCGGTGATCGGCGTCGAGGACGTCGTGGTGGTGTCGATGAAGGATGCCGTGCTGGTCGGGCATCGCGACAATCTCCCGCGCCTGAAGGACGTCGTGCAGCGCATGTCGGACGGCAAGCACCGCGCCGCGACCGAGCATGCCTTGATGCACCGTCCCTGGGGCAGCTACCAGGACATCGACCGCGGCGAGCGCTTCCGCGCCAAGCGCCTCACGGTGAAGCCGGGCGCCAAGCTCAGCCTGCAGAGCCACAATCGCCGCGCCGAGCACTGGGTCGTGGTGAAGGGCATCGCCGAGGTCACACTCGACGGCAAGGTCATGACCCTGCGCGAGAACGAATCGACCTACATCCCGATCGGCGGCGTCCATCGCCTCGCCAACCCGGGCAAGGAACTCCTGGAAGTGGTCGAGGTGCAGACCGGCGACTATGTCGAGGAAGACGACATCGTCCGCTACGAGGACATCTACGCGCGGGTCTGAGCATGCTGTTCGGCGCACACCATGAGTGGGGCAGGCTGCGCGAAGTGGTGATCGGCATCTCGCCGGCCGAAGACTTCGTTGTCTTCCATGAGGACTCCTGCCGGTGGCTGACGCCGGAAGGCCTCGAATTCAGCCGTCGCCACGCCGGACAGCGCCTGATCGACGTCGATCCCGAAGGGGCGCACCGGATAGAGCGTCAGGTCGATGCGCTGGCCGAGCTCGTGGCCCGCGAGGGCGTCACGGTTCACCGCCCGCAGCGGCTTAAGGGCGACGAGCGCACCTTCCTCGCGCCGAACGGCGAAGGCGCGCAGCTGTTTGCGCGCGACGGCATGATCGTCGTCGGCAAACACGTGATCGACGCCTCGTTGCGCCTCAAGTGCCGGCAACGCGAGCGCTATGGCCTGCGGCCGTTGATCCAGAAAGCCGTCGCGGCCAGGGGCGCACATTGGTCCAGTGTCCCGCTGGGCTCGCCCGGCTGCGTCGACGGACCTTTCCTCGAAGGCGGCGACACGCTGCTCAACGGCCACGAGATCTATGTCGGCATCTCGGGCTGCGCCTCCGATCTCGCCGGTGCAGATTGGCTGCAGGCACTCCTCGGCGACGACTATCGCGTGATCCCCGTTGCCCTGAAGTCGCACGTCCTTCATCTCGATTGCGCGATGGCGCTGATCCAGCCCGGCCTAGTGATCCACTGCCCGCAGAAGCTGATTGACGGGCTGCCGATGTCGCTGCGCGACTGGGACAAGATCGAGGTTTCGCCCGAGGAGGCAACGCTTCTCGCGACCAACGGCCTCGTCCTCGAACCGGGACGGATCATCATCGACGCCGACAACCGGCGCGTGATCGACGAGCTGCGCCGGCGCAAGATCGATGTCATCCCCCTGCCCTTCGACGGCCCGATCCGGCTGGGGGGCGGCCTGCGCTGCGCGCACCATCCGCTGCTGCGCGAGAGCGTGCTGGATTAGGTCCCGCGCTTGGGCGTGCGGTCGAAGACGACCGGCTTGGGCTTGCTGAACATCTTGCGGAAGTGGACGCCGAACGAACGCACCACGGTCGCTACCTGCCCGCCCACGAAGCGCAGCAGCACCACGGCGAACTGGAGCGGCGGAATCTCGCCGCCGCGGATGAAATTGTGCCCGGCCCGCAGGAAGGTCGTCGCACAGACCAGCACCCAGGCGACGGTGACGACGAACAGTGTCAGCAAGAGCGGCACCAGCGACGGCGCCAGCAGGCCCGCGAGGATGCCGGAAACCACGCCCACCAGCAGCACCGGCTGGTTCAGCGCCATGCAGAGATGCAAGAGCGCCGCCAGCTTGGCCGACGGGGTGATGTCGCGGCTCTTCAGGATCTCCGGGAACATCCGCATCGAGACGTGGCGGAAGCCGTCCTGCCAGCGCTGCTGCTGGCGCAGCCAGGTCTTGGTGTCGGCCGGCAGTTCACCCGGCACGCCGACACTGGTCAGGAACAGAGCGCGCCAGCCCTTCACCCAGCCGCGATAGGTGAGATCGAGATCCTCGGTCACGGTGTCGCCCTTCCAGCCGCCGCCGGCGTCGATGGCCGCGCGCTGCCAGATCCCGCAGGTGCCGTTGAACGGCAGCGGATGGCCGGCCCAGCAACGCGTCGCCTGCTCGATGCCGAGATGGGCGTCGAGCGTCACCATCTGCATCTCGGTCAGTGCGTTCTCGTGCGGATTGAGGAAATCGAAGCGGGCCTGGACGAACGCGGTCCTGGGCTCGGCGAAGAAGGGCCGCATGCAGACGCGCAGGAAATTGACCGGCGGGATGTAGTCGACATCGAAGATCGCGAAGAAATCGTAGGGCGTCTTCTGCATCGCCTCGTGCAGCGCCCCGCCCTTGTAGCCGCTGCGGTCGGTGCGCTGGAGCGCCACCACGTCGAAGCCCTTGGCCCGCAGTTCCGCCGCCACCTGGCGGACCGTCTCGGCCGTCTCGTCGGTGCTGTCGTCGAGCAGCTGGATGTGCAGCTTGTCGCGCGGCCAGTCGAGTGCCGCCGCCGACTCCGCGCCGCGGCGCACCACCGGCCCCTCGTTGAACGACGGGATCTGCACGACGACATGCGGCAGGTCGGCATCGGCCGGCAACGGCGTCGACAGCAGCATCTCCTCGCGACGCAGCCCGCTGGCCTTCAGGCGATGATGCAGCACCACCATGTAGAGCAGGCTGCCGATGAAGGCGGCCAGCAGGACACAGCAGACCGCGAACACGGCGCCAAAGAGAAGAGCCAGGGTGGCGAGGATGGCCATCGACGCTGCCTCAGACGCCCGTCTTGGGCGTGCGGTTGAACTCTGTCTTCTTGCCGAAGCCCGCGCTGACGATCGCGGCGGCATTGGCGACGGCGAGGTATACGATCAGCGCGGGCACGCTGGCAGCCGTGACCAAGTAGCGCGTCGCGCGCCCGCGCTCCAGGCGCCGGTAGGCGCCCCAGGTCATGCCGAACAGCACGACCAGCATGCCGATCAGCCACAGCCAGAGGCCGAACTGGAAAAGCCCCAGCAGCCGGCCGTGGCCCACGATCGAGATGACAAGGCCCACCACCCCGATCACGAGCAGCGGAAAGATCAGCTGCTGGGCGAGAGCGACGGTGGTGGCGAGCTTGGCCTCGGCCGACCAGGCCGATTTCCAGATCGGCCCCAGCAGCTTGCGGGCGACCTGCACGAATCCCTTCGACCAGCGGCTCTGCTGGGCGCTGAAATCCTCGACCTTCTGCGGCAGCTCGCCGACCACGTGCGTGTCCATCAGGAACACACCGGTCCAGCCCTTCAGGTAGGTCCGCAGCACCAGGTCGAGATCCTCCGACAGCGTGTCGTGAGACCAGCCGCCCGCCTCCTCGACGGCCGCGCGGCGCCAGATGCCACCGGTGCCGTTGAACTGGAACGGCACGCCGCGCCGTGCCCGGACGTCCTGCTCCACGGCGAAGTGCGCGTCCTGCATGAGGCGCTGGGCCCGTGTCAGCCAGTTGCGCCCGCCGTTGCCCCATTCGATGCGGGTCTGCACAAAGGCGGCGCGCGGGTTGGCGATCATTGCCGCCATGGCCTCCTTCAGCCAGCCCGGCGGCGGGACGAAATCGGCGTCGAAAACCGCGACATAGGGCGCATCGTCGAGTGCCAGGCCCGCCGCCAGCGCACCGGCCTTGAAGCCGCCGCGGTCGCTGCGGCGGACGTGATGCGCGTCGATGCCGGCGCGGCGCAGGCGCGCGATGGCGTGCGCGGCGATATCGGAGGTGATGTCATTGCTGTCGTCGAGGAGCTGGATGGTCAGGCGGTCGCGCGGCCAGTCGAGGGCGCCCATCGCGGCCATCGATCGTTCCACCACCAGCGGTTCGTTGTAGACCGGCACCTGCACCAGCACGCGCGGCAGCTCCTCGGGCAACGAGGGCGCCGGGGCTTCGTCGCGCGGCAGCTCGAACAGCCAGTAGACCAGGTAGAGGAAATAGCCCGCGATCGCGAACTGCGCGGCGAGACACAGGAACACGAGGAGATCGATCAGGAACAGCAGCATGCCGGGCCGCCGCTCTCAGTGATAGTGGATGGGGACTTCGAAGCAACGGCCGTCCTCGATGTGGAGGCGGCGCGACGCGACGTCGAAGATGCGCTCGTCGTGGGTCGACAGCACCACGGCGCACTTGGCGCGGAGCGCGAGGTCCTTGAGCTGGTCGACCACCAGCCGGCCCGACACGCGGTCGAGCGCGGAGGTCGGCTCGTCGGCGATGATGAGGTCGGGCAGTCCGATCATGGTGCGGGCGATGGCAACACGCTGCTGCTGGCCGCCCGACAGCTCGTCGGGCCACGCCGCCGCCTTGTCGCCGAGGCCCAGCATGCTGAGCAGATGCCGCGCCCGAGGCTCGTCCCAGGCCGGATCGGCGAGCGGCGTCGTCGAGACGCCGGCGATCACGTTCTGCAGCGCCGTCAGCGAAGACAGGAGATTGCGCTTCTGGAACAGGAAGCGGATGCGGTTGCGCAGAACGTCGAGATCGGAACCGCCCATGCCCACGATATCGCTGCCGAGCAGCCGCAGCTTGCCCTCGGAGGGCTTGCGCATGGTCCCGAGGATGGTGAGCAGCGTGGTCTTGCCCGAGCCCGACGGGCCGGTGACGATCACTAGCTCGCCCTCACGGACCTGCATGTTGATGTCGAACAGGACATCGACCCGCTGCGGTCCCTCGCCGTAGTGGTGATGAACGTCGACCGCCTCGACGACCGGCGGCCCGAATCCCTGTGTGTCTGCCATCGCGGTCACTCGAACAGCATGATGGGGTCGACCCGCCACAGCCGCCGGATGGCGAACAGGCTGGAGACCAGGGTCATGATCAGGCAGGCGACCAGCGCCACGACCATCTCACGGAGGCCCATCGACATGCCGAGATGCATGGCGGCCTCCGTGGCGCCGTAGACGAAGCGCGCGAGCGTGAAGGCCACCAGGAAGGCCGGCGTGATGATGGCCGCGCCAATCTGGGCGATCATGAACAGGAAGAACCACCAGTCGTACCCAAGGCTCTTCAGGATGGCGTATTCGGGCAGGTAGAACCGGATGATCTGGTACTGGGCGTAATAGATGAAGACCATGCCGATCATCACGCCCATCACGAAGCCCAGGTCGGTGATGTAGCCGACCGGAGTCTCGCGCGACCAGTAGGTCCGTTCGCGCTTCTCGAAGTCGCGCAGGGTGACGACCTCGCCGCGCCCCGCCAGCGCGGTGTTGAGCTCGCGGCGAACCTGGTCGACATTCGAGCCCTTGGCGAGCTGGACCGCAATGAAGGCCGGCCGGTCCGACCACCACGACCCGAACACCTCGGCCATCGTGTCCTCCGACATGATGACCGCGCCGTCGTTCAGGACATTGGGGCCGAGCGCGAAGGTGCCGACCACGAACAGCTGACGCAGCAGCCCGCGCGTGTCGGGCGGTCCCAGGACCTGGAACTCCGGCTTGCCGGGCCCCACCTGATCGGCAAGTTCGCCGAAATACGGCCTCGATTCGCGGTCGTAGAGCAGCCGCCTGGCCTCGCGAAGGCGGTAGAGGTTGTCGCGCAGACCAGGCACGTCGATCGCGGGCCGCTCCACGTCGAGGGCGTACCAGGCGATACGGCGGCTTCCTTCCATGCCTTTGTGGGTCAGAGACATGACGCCGAACCAGAAGGGCAGCGTGTTGGTCACCGCCGGATTGGCCGCCAGGACGTCCATCATGGACGCCGGCACTTCGGCATGAAGCTGCAGCGACTTGAAGCCGTAGGGGACCAGGACGAGCTCGCCGACAACGGAGCGGTGCAGCCGGATCGCCGAGTCATAGACGGCCCGCTCGATGCCGAGCTGGGCGAAGATCACCAGCAGGCTTGCGGTGACGCCGGCGAGCGACAAAAGGGTGCTGGTCCGCTGGCGCTTGAGCTGCTGGGAGCCCAGCGGCATCCGAGTGGCGGTGATGGCAGCCGCCCGCAAACGCGCCAGCGAGAAGTTAGGCCGCCAGCGGAACCAGCGCCGCGGCCGCAGCGACGGTTTGCCTGGCAGCGTGACAGTCATCAGAGAAAGGTGACGCGCGTCTCGCGGCCCAGCACTTGGGGCATGCTGGACGGGTCGTCGAGCTGGATCTCGACCTGGACCACGCGCGCGTCGGTGGAGGAGCCGCCATCGGGCTCCATGCGCTGCATGCGCTTCACCGTCGGCGCGACGCGAGAGATCGTGCCCATGTACACGGTCGGACTGCCGCGAAAGGTCACCTCGACCTTGCCACCGGCCGCAATGCGACCGACATTGAGTTCATCCACGTCGGCCAGGACGCGAAGCTGGGCCAGATCGACGATCTTGGCGATGCCGTTCGGCGAGACTCGCTCACCCTGGCGGGAATAGATCTGGATCACGATGCCGTCGAGCGGCGACCGCACCAGCGCCTGCTCCCGCGTGTTCCGGGCATTGTCGAGCTTGGCCTTGATGATCGAAATGTCGGTATCGATCTGCTGCACGTCGGTCTGCAGCGTCTCCTTCATGACGCGCAGTTTTGCCTGCTCCCGCTCGAGGCTCTGAAGGGAAATGCTCTGTTCGAGCTGCTTCTGGTCCGGCGGCTTGCCGGAACGCTGCATCTCGAGGTTCTTGAGCTTGACCTCTTCGGTCGCCGACCGGACCATGACTTCCTGCATGGCGATCTCGGCCGTGCGATAGCCGCTGACCATCGACTCGCGAGCGCGCTCGGTCTTGACCAGCTCCGCCTCGGTCGTGCGAACGGCGATGTCGGCCTTGGAATAGTTCGACAGGACGGCAATGATCTCGCCGAGTTTGACCTTCTGGCCATCCGTAATACGCAGCTCGACCAGGACGCCGCCGCCGGCCGGGTCGCCGGCAATCAGCGCCGTGCCTGCAGGCGCGTCCGTGTAGCCACGGGAAATCAGCGGCGGCAACGGACGGGGGCCGTCCTGCGCACTGCTGGTCTGCCGGCTGGGAGTCATCCACAGGACGAGAGCCGCGCCAACGAGCAGCGCGACCAGTCCTGCGGCGCTCCAAGTGAACTTTCTTACCTGCGCCATAACAAATAGTACCAGAAAACCCTTGGGGACGCTGCCCCTAGTTGGAAGCCCGGCGTCAGTAGCCTGTCGCCACGACATTACCCCGCGCAACGCCGACGATCGAGAAGGTGCGATAGATTGATGTCAATATCTTGTCGTACTCGTAGAGCGGCGCGTTCGTAATATAGACAACGTCCTTCGGCAGCACCGGGAACTGCTGCGCGAGGAAAATCGATACCGGCTGATAAAGATCCAGCCGGAAAACACGCGCGCGCGCTGTGGGATTATTCTGCAAATCCCCCATTCTGAACACATAAACGCCCGTCTTGTTGGCTCGCGCGTCGTTGAGGCCCCCGACCGTCCCCATGGCTTCCAGCAGGCTGATCGAATGCTTGGACATGTCGACGTTGCCCGCCTTCACGACGGCGCCGAGAACGGTGAACATGCGCGGATTGGGGCGCACCACGATTTCGTCGTTCTTTTGAAGGCCGATGTCGCCCCCGGCCAGCAGGTCGGAATATTGCGACTGCAGGATGATCTGGCCGTTGCGGCGCACGACCACCTCGAATTGGTTGGCGCCCACGCCGTTGGGGGCCTGTCCGCCGATGCCGGCCGGACCGCCGGACTTGTTGATCGCCTCGACGACAGTTCGCACCCCTTCGAGCAGGGAGACGCGCCCGGGATTGCGGACGTCGCCCGACACCATCACGGTGTGGGTCCGGTCGGCGACGAACTCGACGATGACCTGCGGGTCCTGGGCCTTGCCGGAAGCCGCAACTTGCTGCGCGATCTTCTTCTCGATCTGGCTGAGGTCGAGGCCAGCCACCTTGACCGTGCCGACGAAAGGCACGTTGACCGTTCCGTCGTCGGTGACGCGCTGGACGCCGAAATCCGCTCCCGGCCGCTGGATCGTCGGGAAGATGCTGCCCTCATAGGGCTCGAAGATACGCACCTTGATGGCGTCGCCGGGCGCCACGGCGACCCTGCCGCCCGCTGGCAGATTGCTCACCGACGAAGGGCGGTCGATTGGAGGCGGCTGGCGATAGTTCGCTATGGTGGTTGGCGTGAGGTCGATCACGTCGAAGGGCAATGCGTCCGTCGTCGTCGTGGCGGCGCCCCCCATCCAGGGGCCATCGCCAGGCATCGCGGTGCAGGCCGCCAAGCCGACAACCAGGCCGAGGACAATGGCGGTAGGTCGCGCGGCAGCGCGCAGCCAGCTCCAGATTGTCAAATCCCGATCTCCGTCCGGAACTGTCGCGATCCGCGCCGCGCCTCGTCCCAACTCATTGATACTTCACTCAGCCCAAGCCGTAGTTAACCCGTGGTGCGGCGCGGGTGCAAGCTTTCCCCGGTGGAGAGTCGCGGTTCCCTCTCGAGCCTTGCCGTCGCCTCCTCGGCCGTCCCGGCGATCTCCAGCAGTTCCGAGAAACCGCTGACGAGAAGGCAATCCCACGCAGCGCCGGCGAACCGGCAGAAAACGATGCGGGCCTGCAGGTTGGGCGCCCGGTGCAGCACGGACGCGAAGGTCCGGACGCCGGCAGCGCTCATGTAGACGACCTGGCTGCCGTCGACGATGACGCGGGCGCCCGGCCGAAGGGCTGCCATCAGCGTCTCCTCGACGGTCGTCGATGTCACCGAATCGACTTTGGCCGGCAGCATCACGGTGGAGATCGGCTGCTTCTTGCTCATGCTACTCATACGGACTTCCCGGATGCGGCATCCCTCTGCCTGTCCTTGGCGGCCACCTGGCGATCACGCCATTGCCCGCCCATATCGCTCCCACGCCAATAGATGGTTCGGCCCCACAGCGCATTCACGATCAGGGCCGGCGCCAGGACTTCGCGAACCAGCGCCGCGGCCGCCGCGCCTCTCCCGAAGGACAGTCCGCGGCCCGTCATGAACCACTTCTCGGCCAGCAGCCAGGCGACGGTATGGACGACCAGGGCGCCGCCGACCAGGGCGGCGCTCGCCCCCGAACCGATCAGGGCACCGACGCCGGCCAGCCCGGTGGCCGCCCAGCCGATCGCGGGTTCCCACAGCACGAGGGGCCAGACCGGCAGTCGCAGCCGCGTCCGCGCCCAGCGAACCTGGCGTTGCCACACGGCCGGCCAGGAGCGCTCCCCGAGCGGCAGGCGCGGCATGACCTCGCCCAGCTGCGTGGAAAGGCCCAGTTCGCGCACTGAACGCACGACCGAATAGTCGTCGGCGATCCAGCGGTTGAAGCCCCGCCAGTTGCCGATCCGCTGAAGCGTTTCGCGGGTCATCAGCGTGACACCGCCCGACGCCACCGCGAGTCCCAGCCGGTCGGCGGCGAGCAGGAACCTCGCCTGGTGGCCGTCGATGTAGGCGCGCTCGATCTCGGCCGCAAAGGTCCCGGGTGCTTCGGCGGCCTTGAGCGCGAGGACCAGCCCCGCCCCCGTCGCCAGGGGCGCCGCCGCACGGCGCAGCTCGTCGAGGCCGAGTTGGATGCCGGCATCGCACAGTCCCACGACCGGTCGGCTGGCGGCTTCCAAGCCCTTGCGCACGTTGTTCATCTTCGGATTGAACGTGTCGTCCTTGCCGACGAGGATCGGCGCCTGGGGCCAAAGGCTTCTGAGCGGCTCCACGGCGCCATCGTCGGGCTGGGCCAGGCAGATCAGCACCTCGACCCCGGCCTCGGCCAGCCGCCGCAGGGCCTGCACGTACGCCGCCGACGCGTCCTCGGCGCCGGCCATCGGCGCCACGATGCTGAAATCACTTGCCCGGTGGCTGGCGGCCGACGTCCGTCTGGGCGTACGCGCCAGCGCGGCACTTGCCCACTGGATCGCCGAACCGAACGACCACCAGCCGAAGCCGAGCCACGCCAGGGTCCCCGGCTCCATCCTGCCCTACTCGACCGCAGCGACCTGCTTGGCGTTTCCGGAGGAAAAGCGCTGGACGTCGTCCTTCTCGACCAGCAGGGCGCGATGGTAGGAGCGGATGACGTCGTTGGGGTCGCCCTGCTCGCGGATGCGCCCCTCCTCGATCCAGATCGCGCGCGTGCACAGGCGGCGGACCTCGGCCATCGAATGGGACACGAAGAGCAGGGTCCCGGTCTTGCGGAAATTGTCGATCCAGTCGAGGCACTTGCGCTGGAATGCCGCGTCGCCGACCGACAGGGCCTCGTCGACGACCAGGATCTCGGCCTCGACATGGGCACAGATCGAGAAGGCCAGGCGCGTGCGCATGCCCATCGAATAGTGCTTCACCGGCTGGTCCATGTACTCGCCGATACCGGCGAATTCGGCGATCGAATCGAACTTGCGCAGGACCTCGCTGCGCTTGAGGCCGAGCACGGCGCCGCCGATCAGGACGTTCTCGCGGCCCGACAGCTCCATGTCGAAGGTCGACCCCAGCGCCAGCACCGGCGCGATGCGACCCGTGACCCGAAGCTCGCCATGGCTGGGCAGGGTCATGCCGCAAACCACCTGAAGCAGGGTGGACTTGCCGCAGCCGTTACGGCCAAGGATGCCGATGCTCTCGCCCTTCCTGACCTCCAGGCTGATGTCGCGCAGCACCCAGAACGGCTTGAAGTATGCCTTCCACCAGCCGAACAGGACCTGCTTCAACCAGTCGTTGCGATGCGCATAGAGCTGGAAAGCCTTGCCGAGGTTCTTGGCCTCGACGACGATCTCAGAGGACGTCGACGATGACATTCCGGTACCTGTCAAAGAACCAATAGCCAAAATAGAAGCTGAAGACCGAGATCAGCAGGGTCCAGCCGTAGACGATCATGTTGGGCAGCTTGCCGAAGAGGACCACGTCGCGCATGACCTCGACGAAGCCGGTGAGCGCGTTGGCATAGATCCAGAAGTTGAACGGCGCCGGCAGCCCGGTGTGGGAGTAGAAGATCGGCGTCGCGAACATGAACAACGGCACGATCGTGATCATCAGGTAGCCGGCGTCGCGCGTGAATGCGCCCAGCGCCGCCAGGAACCACGACATGCCGATCAGGAACGCCATGAACGGGATGAAGATCAGCGGCACCAGCAGCACCGTCCACGGCAGGGAGCCGGTCATCGCGAGCTGGAAGATCAGCATCACCGCGCCGGAGATCAGCGTGTAGGCCGTGGCACGCAGGGTCGAGATCACCGGCAGCATGTCGCTGGGGAAAATCGTCTGCTTGATGAAGTGGGTGTACTCATGCAGCAGCATCGGCGCCCGGAACGCCATCTCCGAGAAGAAACTGAAGACGATGAGGCCGCTGAAGATGAACAGCGAATAGCTGACCTGCTTGCCGTCGGTGCCGTCGGCCACCGGCAGGGACAGCGTCGTCGTGAACGCGAAGGTGTAGACGGCGATCATCAGCAGAGGCGCAATGATCGCCCAGATCCAGCCGGCGATCGATCCCTTGAAGCGCTCGCGCACCTCGCGCCGCAGGATGGCGGCGATCAGGTCGCGATGCTGCAACATGCGGACGAACGGCTTCGTTATGAAACTGAAGACGCGCTCGATCGGACCG
>JAESFK010000102.1_pt1 | contig 74802 bp, 63 predicted proteins | sample 9269391 | NCBI WGS metagenome assembly JAESFK01 (sample SAMN14506231, study PRJNA617097) | algae metagenome | isolation source: Drouetiella hepatica UHER 2000/2452 and co-occurring heterotrophs from... | place: Slovakia: Slovak Paradise National Park, Hrabusice, Kosice Region | collected 2000-01-01
TAACACCCTGCGCACCGGAATCCTTGATGCGCTGCATGATCGGACTGAAGTCATTGGTGGACAGCGGCATACGGATCGCCTCGACGACAGCGCCACCCTCTTTCTCGAAGCCGGCTTTGAATGCGTTTTCGGCGTCGATGCCCGGACCGTAATCGCTGACGACGGAGATAACCTTGGCAACGCCGGCATCATGCGCAACCTTGGCGATCGGTGTCGAGGTCTGCCAGGTGGTGAAGGAGGTGCGCACGACCAGCGGGCTCTTGGTGACGATCGCCGAGGTCGCTGCGTTCATGACGACCAGCGGCACATTCGCCTGCTTGAGGATCGGCGTGACGGCCATCGCATCGGGTGTGAAATAGAAACCGGCAAGGTATTGGACTTTTTCCTTGACCACCAGTTCCTGCGCGAGCGCCTTGGATTGGGCCGGATCGGCCGCCGGCAGGTCGCGGTAGATGATCTCGACCGTGTCGTCGCCGATGGTTTCCCCATGCATCGCCATGTAGGCGTCAATGCCGGCCTTGAAGTTCTTGCCCTGCAGCGCAAATGGTCCGGAGAATGGACCGACGACACCGATCTTGATCGTATCGGCATAGGCCGCACTTGCCATGACAATTGCCGCAAACGCGGCGATAGCTACCCGCTTCATGAATTCCTCCCTGAACGGCCGGCACGCTCCCGGGAGCCGGCACGCAATGACTGACGAAATAGTCGCCTTAGTTTGTCACGCGGATTGGTAATGTATAATGAAATAACCAAGGGTTTTCCATAAGCATATGAATATGAATTCGCCCCGCAAAGCACCTGCACGGACGGTAAGAAGATGATATTTCAAGGGATGACGATAAGGATCACCTCCAGATACACACGTCATTCGCTTCAATGCGCCTCGTTCAGCGCAGCGAATGAACGGCGTCGCGAATGCATCGTAAACGTGCGCAGCGCGCTTCCCAACGGAGGGCATTTCAAGAGCCGTGTTCCGTCATCGTTCGCCGAATGTTCGATGTTCACACCAGAAATGGCAACTCGACATTTATATAAGTATAATCTAATTTAATGCGCTCGTTGACGTGTGATGGCTATCACATCATCAGCGTTCTTGATGTCGATGATTGCCGGGATTTCTCAAATGCCGATATTCGCCCAAAGACTTTGAGGTTATCAGCTTGGATGACGGTTTCTGTGAAAAATGGCCCTGCGAGGTGTCAGATCAATGTTTTCTGTGTCCGGCAGCGCTATGGACGGGTCTCATCGTCAGCGCCTGCTCGTCCCGGATTCCGCTGCGAAACAGCTCTATCAGCTGGGTCGCTTCAAACTGTGCTGCGCTGCCTTCGGGGCTAATTCCAAGATGCGAGCAGCGTCCGTAAAGCGCGCGTTTCAGAAGCAAGACATCTTCATTTGACAAGGTTTTGACGCTCATGCCGACCCGACCTCCTCTGTGCTATTGGCATAAGTGTGTCTTCGTCTTGTCTCGCGCGCAATATGTAGAAAGTAGCCTTTTGCAGGTTCCATCCGGAATTGACAGGTTATCCCCGCTTCTTTTGGGCGACTACACCCCCTAAATGGGGGGTGGAGATCAGGGGTCGTTGCGCTACCTACTTTAGCTTTCATTCGGTACGCCCCATTCGGGGAATCCGATTTGGCAGTGTGAAGCACCTTTTCCGGTGGCCAACGGGAATGGCACCGGGTGCTTGGCTGAGGAACTCTGCAATGAATTCATCACAACGGCCCAATGTCAGGCTCGACATCAGTTTCTCCCGAAATACCTGGCAGGTCACAATTTTCAACGGGAGCAACAGTGAGCATAAATCGTTCCGCACCGAGGCAGAAGCACGGGACTACGGCAAGACCAGAATGGAAAGCCTGCGCTCATCAGGCACGGACGCGCTCGATGAAAAGTCTTGATGGCAGATGTGCGGCACGCCTTTAATCTGGCCGGGCATGCGCTCCCGATGGGCGGCATCGCCGATGGCAGCGCTTGACCTGCTCAGTGCCCCTCTCCGCGAAGCTCCTGGAGACCGGCCCCACCCTTATTGCCGCTATCTTGCCCCCGATGACGTCTTCAAGGAAGCGTTGGACTAGCCGAGATACGCCCAGCAATTCTTCATAAGCAAGTACTGATGCGGCGGCAAATTCAACGTTCACCGCGGCTCAACTCAATTGGGCACGCTCCAGCACAACATCGAAAAGCACGTTCGCACCGGCGCTCACATGGTCCGGTTCGGCATATTCCTTGGGATTATGGCTGATCCCCTTGTGGCAGGGAATGAAGATCATCGTGGTCGGCAGCCGCCCCGCCAGATTGAACGCATCGTGGCCGGCGCCGGAGACAATGGGCTGGAACGGCAAGTGGCGGTTGGAAGCGCTCGCCCTGACCGCTTCGATCAGGGCCTCATCGAAGGCGACCACCGGTGAACGCCAGATAAGCTGTGCCTTCAGTTCGACCTCCGTGTGGTCTTGCCGTAGCCCTTCGAGACCGTCCATTAATTGCCGGTGCATGCCGTCAAGAACCGATTCGTCGGGATGCCTGAGATCAACGGTCATACCAGCCCGGCCCGGAACCACATTGATCGAGCCGGGAGACAGGCTGATCTGGCCGATGGTGCAGCGCGCATCGCCGTCGACCCTGCCGATTGCCTGCACCAGCTGGATCACGCGCATGAGCATCGGCACCGGGTCCTTGCGGAGCGCCATCGGCACTGGGCCCGCATGGGTTTCTTCACCGAGTATGGATAGCTCGTACCAGCGGATGCCCTGCCCGCCGGTGACAACACCAATGGTTTTTCCGGCGGCTTCGAGAATGGGCCCCTGCTCGATATGCAATTCTATGTAACAGTCGGCCTCGTTCAGGCGGGGTTCCGGCTCGCCGTCGTAGCCATGCCGTACGATCTCGTCGGCAAGCCTGATCCCTGAAACATCGCGGGCGGACAAAACACTCTCCAGGTCCAGCGCACCGCAAACCACACCCGATCCCATCATCGCGGGCTTAAAACGGCAGCCTTCCTCGTTGGTCCAGACGCAGAGGTCGATGGCGCGCGCGGTCTCGATGCGCCGGTCGTCCAGCGTCTCCAGAACCTCAAGGCCGGCCAGCACGCCGAGCACACCATCGAACCGGCCGCCGGTCGGCTGGGTATCGAGATGACTGCCGATGAGAACGGGGAGTGCGCCGGTTTCGGTTCCAGCGCGGCGGATGAAAAGGTTGCCGATACGGTCCCGGCGGATCCGATAGCCACGGTCGCCACACCAATGAAGAAAGAGCGAGCGGCCTGCCTCATCCGCGTCCGACAGCGCCTGCCTGTCGGAGCCGTTCTCCGGGATGGCGCCGATCTCGGCCATCGCCATCAGCCGCGCCCAGAGCCTGTTGCCATCGATCGAATGCTGCATGTCCGACTGTCCCTCGCCCCGCGTCTCTTTGGATACCACGCCAATTTTCCTTGCCTTCCTGCACCCGCGCCAGTCACCCATGCGGGTGACTGTGGGCAAACCTACCCTCCCGCTACGATGCCGCGATCTCATCAACAGGGAAAGCACGGCATGGACACGACAGCGGACAGGAAATGGCATCGCATCGCCGAGACGATCCAACCCGAAACGCGGCTGCTGATCGATGGGCAATTCCGGGCGGCGGCGGATGGAGCAACCTTTTCCTCGATCAATCCGGCGACCGGCGCCGTGATCGCCGATGTCGCCTGCGGCAGCGCCGCAGATATCGACGTGGCGTGCGACATCGCCGCGAGGCGTTTTCGCCAGGGTATCTGGTCGCGTATGGCCCTGCGAAAACGCATCGACATTCTCACCCGGTTTGCCAATCTGATTGCCGGCAACCGCGACAGCCTAGCGGTGCTCGATACGCTGGAAATGGGCAAGCCGATTGCGGAAATGTGTGCCATCGACGTGCCTGCCAGCGTGCTGACCATGCGGTTCATGGCCGAAAGCATCGACAAGATCGCCGGCAGCGCGCCGGTCACCAATACCGATGCGCTCCATTACATCCTGCGCCAGCCGCTCGGCGTCGTCGGTTGCATCACACCCTGGAACTATCCGTTGATGATGGCGGTCTGGAAGATCGCGCCGGCGCTTGCCGCCGGAAACAGTGTGGTGTTGAAACCGGCCGAGGATACATCGCTGAGCGCGCTGGTCTTGGGTCAGCTTTTCCTGGAGGCAGGAGGCCCGGATGGAGTTTTCAACGTGGTACCCGGACGGGGCGCGGTTGCCGGACAGGCGCTGGCGCTATCGATGCAGGTTGACAAGATCGCCTTCACCGGCTCGACGGGGATCGGACGGCAAATGTATCGCTATGCGGCGGACTCCAACCTCAAGGCGGTTTCGGCCGAACTCGGCGGCAAGTCGCCGCAGATCGTGCTGCGCGATGCGGAGAACCTGTCGGCAGTGGCCGAAAAGGTCGCCGATGGGCTGTTCGGCAATCAGGGTGAAGTCTGCTCGGCCGGCTCCCGCATCCTGGTAGACCGGACCATTCACGACGAATTCTGCGACCTTTTGGTTGCTCACGCCGCGCGAAAATACCGGCCGGGCGATCCGCTTGATCCGGCAACCACGATGGGGCCGCTGGTCAACAAGGCACATTTTGGCCGCGTACGCGGCTTTATCGACAGCGCCAGGGCAGATGGGGCGACTGCGGTGCTCGGTGATGACAGCCGGGAACCGGAGCAATCCTGCTTCGTGGAGCCCACGCTGTTTACCGGCGTCGACAGCCGGATGAAGATCGCGCGGGAGGAGGTTTTCGGGCCTGTCGGCGCGATCATTCCGCATGACGGCGCTGAGGATGCAGTCAGGATTGCCAATGACAACCCTTATGGCCTCGCTGCTGGCATCTGGACCTCCAATCTTGGTGCGGCGCACCGCATCGCCCGTGATCTCGAATGCGGCATGGTCTGGGTCAACGGATACATGAACGGCGACATGAGCCAACCCTGGGGAGGCTGGAAGCTATCCGGCCATGGGCGCGACAAATGCCTTCAGGCGCTTCTCGACAGCACCCAGTCGAAATCCGTCTGGGTGACGATCGACAGTTGAGAGTTGAGCATGCTCCGGGACATCACCCGTCGCATACCTAAACTGCATCCAGACCGTGGATATGATAATCAATGATGCAGACATGGAAGGAACAAACGCATGGCTAAAGACATCAAAAGGACGATGAGGTCGTTGACCCGCGTGTTGCTGGCAGCCTCTGCGCTCTGCAGCGCCGGAACCGCCATCGCCGAAACGACTGTGATCACCAATGCCAAGGTACACACGATGAACCGTGAGGCGCCGCGCGCCGCTTCGGTTGCGATTGACGGCAATGGCGTGATCATCGCGGTCGGTAGCGAGGATGCCGTCCTGGCGAAAGCGGGCGACGATGCAAAGGTCGTCGATCTCGGCGGCAAGGCGCTGCTGCCCGGCTTTCAGGATACCCATGTGCATCTCATCGAGGCAGGCGTAAACAGCATCCTGTGCGAATTCGAGCCCTTCGCCTCCCTCGAAGAAACCGAGGATACGGTCTATGGGTGTGCCGAAGAAAGCAGGGGCGAGTGGATCCTTGGTTCTGGGGTCAGCATGACCAATCTGCTCGACAAGACCGACAACCCCGTCGCCGTGCTCGACAAGATTTCCGGCGACCGGCCGATCCTGATTCTCGACGATATCGGACATGGCGCCTGGGCCAACAGCGTTGCCCTGAGAGCCGCCGGCTACGACACGATCAAGGGCAACCCACCCGGCGGCATCATCCTGCGCGACAAGAAGACAGGCGCGCCAAACGGGATCGTCCTGGAAAACGCCCAGCAGAAGCTGCGCAACCTCGCCTTTCCCGATACGGCCGACAATGTCGAGTTTGCCTATGAAAGCATGCTGCCGACCCTGAAGACGATGGCCGAGAATGGCATTACCACCGTCAGCGATGCGGGCGGCTTCTGGCCGCAGGGGCATTTGAAAGCCTGGGAGATCGCCGAGAAGAATGGCACTCTGACGGTCCGGGCGTCCAACGCGATCTACGTTTATCCCGATCTTCCCTTCGACGAGCAGGCCGCCACGCTGGCAAGCCTCTACAGCAACGACCCGAACCGGTTATTGAAGTTCAACCAGGCGAAGATCTACGTCGACGGCATTCTTGAGCAGCGTACCGGCGCCCTGCTTCAGCCCTATTTGAAAGGTCCAGGAATAGACCACGGCTTCGGCGAAGGCTTCCTCTATTTTGATGTGCCGACGCTCAACCGCTACTCGAAAGTGCTGTCGGAAAAAGGCTTCAAGCTGCATTATCACGTGACCGGCGACCGCGGCGCGCGCCTTGCGCTCGATGCCATTGCACAATCCGATTCACAGCCTGGGCCGCACCGGCTGACCCATATTTACCTGCTCGACAAGGCTGACCGTGACCGGTTCAAGGAGACCGGAACGGTCGCCGATTTCCAGCTCGCGCCCAGCTCGCTCGATCCGGACTATAACGCCTTCATCCGCAAGTTCCTCGGCAATCGCGCCGATCATATGATGCCGGCCGGCACTCTTGAGAAGGACGGCGCGACCGTTGTGATGAGCAGCGATTTCGATGCCGACGAACTGTCGCCGCTCGTCAAGATCCAGGCAGCGCTTCAACGCGAGCAGGACGGCGCGCCGGATGTCGAAACAGCCGTGAAATGGATGACGATCAATCCTGCCAAACTGTTGAACCAGGACGACAGGACCGGAACGATCGAGCCGGGCAAATTTGCCGATCTCGTCGTGCTCGACCGGGATATTTTCGATATTCCCGTGGCCGAGATCGGCGACACGGCAGTCAAGGCGACCCTATTGCAGGGCAAGCCGGTCTACGATGCGGACGGACTGTTTCAGGCGAACTGACGCCTATCCGAATGGCCCGCCGAGCAGGAGCGAGAACAACTCGCCCTGCGAGGCGATGCCCAGTTTGGAATAGATGCGTTTCCGGTGAACCTTCACGGTTTCCGGGCTATTGCCGAGAATGCGGGCAATGCTCTTTGTCGAATGGCCCTTCAGCATCAGGCGGATCACTTCCGATTCCCGGGCGCTGACTTTCATGCGCGACAGCCGGTCGAAAACTATGTCGGCCGGCGGCTCGCCATGTTCAACCGAAGGGACCGGCTGCGGCCAGTGCTTGCGGCAGAGTTCAGAGATTACCGGCAAGAGCGCGTCGAGATGCGCGCGCGCGTCCGGTGCGACGCGGCAACCTTCGTGCCGCTTGCCAAGCGACAGAGCGATGGCTGTGCCTCCAGCGCTACCCACCAGCATAACCAGCTCGTCGAACAGGCCGGTTTCAGAATAGAACATGCGATAATATTCGCTGGTGCGAAAATCGTCCGGGGCGCATTCGTCGAGGCTTACTACCCGGTCGCCGGGGTCGCTCCGGAACAGGCTGTAGAACGGATCGAGCAGGTAAGCAAAGCCGAGATAGGGGCCGACGGTGCGCCTGGTCGCCTCCGGGTCCAAATCGCTGTAGAGCTGCAAAGGCGGCTGGTCCTCGGAAAAAATCGAGACAAACAGGCTATCGAAGCCATAGACGCCAAGGCACAGGCGGCGCAGCGCATCCGGAAAAGCCGGAGTGCCGATCGCCGCCACGGCCTTGCCGATGGCATTCATCTGTTCAAACGGAAATCCGCCCATTCTCCTGCCTTGCTGCACCCGGCGCTGCGACCGCCAAAACGGGGTTAAAGCGGTTCCTGCTGCGTAATGCAATGAATACCGCCGCCGCCGATCGCAATGGCGTCGATCCGCACTTCCCGCACCCGCCGGTCCGGAAACAGCGTGCGGAACATCTGGCGCACTGTCGTATCAGACGCGATACCATAGGACGGCATGATCACGCCGCCATTGACGAGGTAGGAATTGACATAGGACCGGCAGAATTTCGGATGGTCCGAAGGGGCGTCCACTGCCTCGGGAATGGTAAAGATGCGGATTGTCCGCCCCTTCGCATCGGTCTGGCCCTGCATCGCCTCATAATTCAACCGGATATAGTGATTCCAGTCGTCGTCCTCGTCGCCAGGGCTTTCCATCAGGACAACACCGGGCGCGACGAACACGGCGATGCCGTCCGTATGACCATCGGTCTCGTCCTCCAGCGGATTGCCGGGCAGCCAGATCACCTTTTCTCCGCCGAGCATGTCGAGAAGCTCGCGCTCGATATCATCGCGGCTCCAGTCGGGATTACGGTTCCGGTTCGGAAAGCAAGTTTCGGTAGTGATGATCGTGCCCTCGCCATCGACGCTGAGGCCGCCGCCTTCGGCAATCAGGTTTGACACGTAGGCGGTGACGTCTGCCTTCTCAAGCACCAGCCCGGAAAAGGCGGCATCGCCGTCAAACGGATGGTACTTGCCACCCCAGGCGTTGAAGCGGAAGCGCGCACCGGCGCGTGCGCCGTCGGCGCCTTTCAGAAAACAGGGACCTGCGTCGCGTGCCCAACTGTCGTCGATATCCGCCTCGATAAGATCGATCGACGGATCGAGAATGGCGCGCGCCTCGGCCAAGTCTTCCGGGCGGGCCGCCATGGTCACCGGTTCGAATTCACGGATGGCATGGGCGACGGCCGCATAATCGCGGCGGGTCGCATCAATATCGTCCCAGACCTCGTGACGGCACGGCCACATCATCCAGGTGCGCTTGTGGGTTTCCCATTCGGCAGGCATGCGAAATCCGGCTTCGCGCGGTGTCTGGTTTTTCATCATTCCATCTTCTCCTTGCCCGGCGGCCCGTCTGCGCGGTCGCAGTTGAGGATCGGCAACGCGGGGCATCTCGCTAGTGTTCAATTGTGTCAAGAATTTCAGCCGATTGCTGCTTGACCATCGAGGGTGCGGATCGCGCTGTAGAGATCAGGCCTGCGGTCGCGGTAGATGCCCCAGGCGCGGCGGTAAGCACGCACGGCATCCAGGTCGAAACGCGCCGTCAGGTAGGTCTCGTCGGTACGGCTGGCTTCGGCAATGACCGCGCCGAGGTGATCGGCGATGAAGGAACGGCCATAAAACACGCTGCCGGTATCGCCCTCGACCTCCGCGCCGACCCGGTTTGAAGCAATGACCGGCACCATGTTGGCGGCGGCATGGCCCTGCATCGTGCGCTGCCAGTGGCCGGAGCTGTCCAGATCGGGATTGCCCTGCTCGCTGCCGATTGCCGTCGGGAAGAACAGAAGTTCCGCTCCCTGCAAGGCCAGCACCCTGGCCGTCTCGGGAAACCACTGGTCCCAGCAGATGCCGCAGCCGATCCGCGCATATTTCGTGTCAATCGCCCGGAAACCGGTATCGCCGGGGCTGAAGTAATACTTCTCCTCGTAACCCGGGGCCTGCGGAATATGGGACTTGCGGTAGTTCCACAGGATCTCGCCATCCGCATCGATGATGGCAAGCGAGTTGTAGTGCGCCGGACCCGCCTTTTCGAAATAGGAGATCGGCAGCACGACGCCGAGTTCCTTCGCAACCGCGCGAAAGTGCCGGACTGCCCGGTCTTCGCCAAGGCTGACGGCCAGATCGAAATGGGCATGGTTCTGCTCCAGGCAGAAGTAGGGTGTCTGGAACAACTCCTGCAGCAGAATGATTTGCGCGCCGTCCTCATGGGCAAGCCGGATCAGTTCCTCGGCCTTCTGGATGTTTTCATCGATGTTCCAGCTGCAGGTCATTTGGGTCGCGGCAACGGTGACTTCGGTCATCTCTCATCTCCCTCAAGCGCGGCGGGATGCGGTAAACGCGGCAATCGCCTCGGATATGGCGGATATTATCGTGTCGCATTCGGCCTCGCTAACGATCAGCGGCGGCGACAGGATGATGCGGTTGCCGACCGGGCGGACGATGACGCCGCGCTCGACGCAGCCATGGAAGATTGTCTCGGTCGCTTTTTCAGACGCCGGGAGCGGCTGCTTGGTGGCTTTGTCGGCAACCAGATCGATGCCGAGCATCAGGCCAGCCCCGCGAACATCGCCGACGATGTCATGGGCCAGCAGCGATTTCGCCTTCTGCTGCAAATAGGCGCCGGTCTTTGCCGCATGCGGCAGCAGCTTTTCCCGCTCCATGATGTCGATATTGGTGAGCGCCGCGGCGCAGGCGACCGGATGGCCGAAATAGGTGAGCCCCATCGAGAACACGCCGCCTTCGCATTGCGGCCGGCTGATCACGTCGTAGATTTCGTCGGAAATCAGCGTCGCGCCAAGCGGGATATAGCCGGATGTGATGCCCTTGGCCGACACCAGGATGTCCGGCTGGGTTTCGAAGATCGCGTCGGAGGCGAACCATTCGCCGAGGCGGCCAAAAGCCGTCACCACCTCATCGGCAATATAGAGAATCTCGTGGCGGCGGCAGACGGCCTGCATGCGCCGGTGATAACTCTTCGGTGCCACAAGGACGCCCCCTGCCCCCATGATCGGCTCGGCAATGAACGCCGCGACATTCTGCGGGCCGAGCTGGTCGATGCGCATCTCGAATTCCCGGATCAAAAGGTCGCAATAGGCATCTTCCGTCATGCCGTCCGGCCGTGCGTAGCAATCGGCGGCGGAGATGTGATGGATGAAATCCTCACCCACCTGCGCAAAGCCATATTTCGTGCCGTGAATGCCGGTCAGCGCAGCCGCCACGTAGGTTGCGCCATGATAGGCATTGTTGCGGGAGATGATCTTGCGTTTCCCCGGCTTGCCGCGCATCGCGAAATAAAAATGCACGATCCGGATCGCCGCATCGTTGGCCGTCGAGCCCCCACAGGAATAGTAGACGTGATTGAGGCTACCCGGCGAAAGGTCCGCCAGCCGGGCGCCCAGTTCGGCCGCCGGCACATTGGCCGATGCGCCGAAGGGGTTGTAATAATCCATGTCCATCACCTGGCGGGCGATGGCATCGGCCATTTCGCGGCGGCCATGGCCGATATTGACGCACCAGAGACCGGCAATGCCATCCAGCAACCGCCGCCCGGTGCTATCCGTGACGTACATGCCCTCCGCTTTCTCGATGATCTGGCTTCCCGTCGCCGCGAAGGTCGAAAAATCGGTATAGGGGTGCAGCACGTGATCGCGGTCCTTTTCCCAAGCCGAACGGGCGTTCGGCAGGGCGGGTGCATTGGGGGCGACGGATTGAAGAATGGTCATCGGGTATCTCCGGAAAAAAGCATGGCACGTGGCTTGGCGCAGACCACCCGGTCAGCGCAAAAGCTTCGTCCAGACGCGATCGTAAAGTTTGGTGGTGACGGGTGAGCAGGCCGGGAGAAATTCCGGTACCGCGACATCCGATGGCGGGTTGAGTTCGGGCGCGGTCGCCAGCGCCTTGTCGACGAAGGCTTCCGAACCCTTGATGCCGTTCGAATAGCGGGCGTAGTTGGTGATCATGGCCGCATTTTCCGGATCCATCACGAAGTTGACCCAGAGCTTGGCGTTTTCGAGATCGGGGGGCCCCTTCGGTACGGCGACATTGTCCATCCAGCCGGTATAACCTTCCTTCGGATAGATGTATTCGAGCGTTGGCTTCTCGTCGCGGGCGCGCATGGCATAGCCGTTCCAGCTCATCGACGCCGCAGCTTCGCCGGACACCAGCAGTTCCTTGGTCTCGGAATTGTAGCTCTTGACGAAGGGCTTTTGTGCCGACAGCAGATCGAGCACCGCCTTCATATCCTCCGGGTTCTCGTTGCAACGCGGTTTGCCGAGATAACGCAGCGCCATGTTGATCACGTCGTTGACGTCGCGCAGCATGTTGATCTTGCCCTTCACCGTATCATCCGGTTCGAACAGGATCTTCAACGAGGTGTCGTTGCCCTTGACGACCGCGCGGTCCACCATGAAACCGGTGGAACCCCAGGCCCACGGAGCGGAATAGACGCGGCCCTTGTCCCAGAAGACATCGCGCCATTTCTCGTCCACATGTCTGTAGTTCGGCATGTCTGCTGCGTTGATCGGCTCCAGCAGGTTCTCCCGCACCAGAATGGTCATCGTGTCATGGCCGGGCACGATGATATCATAGCCGCCCGCGCCCGATTTCAGCTTGGCGAGCATGGTTTCCATCGAATCGTAGGTATCGATATGGACCTTGACGCCATAGGTCTTCTCGAACTTCGCCACCATCTCGGGCGGCGTGTATTCGCCCCAGGTGTAGATGAACAGATCGCCGGCAGCGAAGGCGGGTCCGGCAAGGGTGGAGGCAAGCAGGGCGGCGAAGACGGTCGATGTTTTCATGTCATGTTCCCTTTCTCGTTTTTGATGTCGATGTGTCGTTTCGTCATGCACTAGTGCTTGCGGCCTGCCTGCCCGAGCAATCCCGACAACAGCACCAGCGCGGTGGAAGCGGCGAGCATCAGGGTGGAGATGGCGTTGACCTCGGGCGTCATGCCGAGACGCAGCATGCCGTAGATGTGGAGCGGCAGCGTCGTCGCACCCGGCCCTGCGACGAGCGCGGTGATGATGAAATCGTCGAGCGATATGATGAAGGCAAGCAGCCAGCCGGACAGCAGGCCAGGCACGAGCAATGGCAATGTGATCCGCAGAAACGCCTTGGCCGGCGACGCATAGAGATCGGCGGCCGCCGACGGCAGGGTCTCGTCCATGCCCTCCAGCCGCGCCTTGATCGGCAGATAGGCAAAGGGAATGCAGAAGACGATATGCGCCAGCAGGATGGTAACGAAGCCGAGGCTGATGCCGACGGAGACGAAGAAGACCAGCGAAGCGACGGCGGTGACGATTTCCGGCACCATCAGCGGGAAGGTCAGGACGACATAGGCGCCCTCGCCGCCGCCCTTTGCCCGGCGATTGGCCGTGGCGATGGCTGCGCCGAGCGCCAGTACCGTCGCTATCGTTGCCGCCATGACGGCGATCATGAGCGAGTTCAGGGCAGCCGTCTGGATATTCTGGTTGGCAAACACCGTCTGGTACCAGCGGAAGGAAAAGCCCGTCCACTGGCTGACGGAGCGGCCGTCATTGAACGAATAGAGGGCGAGAAAGACGATCGGCGCGTAAAGAAAGACGACGCAGCCAACCGACAGGAAGCCGAAGCCGGAGAAAGCGCGAAGATCTCGCATGCGGGCAGTGGACATAACGGACCTCGTTCAGTTCAGTTGCTGCCGGGCGGCACGCCGGGCAAGCGAGAGAAGGACGATCAGGGTGATGGTCAGCAGGATCATCGACAGCGCGGCGCCGAACGGCCAGTTGCGCGCCGCCTGGAACTGGGTGCCGATGAGATTGCCGATCATCAGCGTCTTGCCGCCGCCAAGAATATCCGGGGCAAGGTAAGAACCGATCGAGGGAATGAAGACGAGCAGGCTGCCCGCGATCAGCCCGGGCCGCATCACCGGCAGGACGATGCGGAAGAAGGCGACGCGGCGGCTGGCATAGAGATCGTATGCCGCTTCCAGAAGCCGGAAATCGAAACGCTCGAAGGCGGAATAAAGCGGCAGGACCATGAACGGCAGGAAGGAATAGACAAGCCCGAGCGAAATGGCAAAGCCGTTATAGCTCAGCGGCAGGGGCTGATTTATCAGCCCAAATTCGAGCAGGGCCGTGTTGACAGGCCCATCGCCGCGCAGCACGAACAGCAGCGCGATGGTGCGGATGAGCAGGTTCACCCAGTACGGGATCGTGATCAAAAACAACCAGATGTTCTTGGCACGATCGGAGCGCGTCGCGATGTAATAGGCCGTCGGCACGCTGATCAGCAGGCAGAGCACGGTGGCGATAGCCGCCTGGAAGACCGAACGGGCTACAATGATCAGATAGTCCGGCGTAAAAGTCAGGCTGTCATCGAGGAAATCGCGCTCGAACAGGATCTGGGTGTAGGCATCGCTGGAAAATGTCCATTCCACACCGCCATAGGGCGCGGCCACGAGGAAGGAATAGATGAACATGATGCCGATCGGCGCCGCCATGAACACCAGAATGATGGCGAGCGACGGCCAGAGCAGCCCGGCATGGGCAACCCCCGGCGGGATGCGCGAGGATAGGGCAAGGGACCGGCCGCTCATGACAGGAGCACCTTGATCGAGCCCGGTTCGAAGGCAATATGGACCTTATCGCCCGGCGCGAAATCCTGTCTGCCCCGCAGGCCGCCGCGGGGCGAACGGGCAGTCAGCGCCTGGCCCCCGGCGCGCAGATGATATTCGACCGCGTTGCCGAGATAGGTGCGCTCGAAAACGACAGCCATTCCCCGCCCCTCGCCTTCGCTGGCGCTCAGCACGAGCCGTTCCGGCCGGATCGACAGCGAGACCGGCTGGCCGTGCACGGGATCATCAGCAACGGCGGCTTGAACCTGGTCGAACCCTTCGATGTCGAGGATGGCCTCGCCACCGGAGCAACGCGCAACCTTGGCCTCGATCAAGTTGGACTCGCCGATGAAATCGGCGACGAAGCGGCTCTGCGGCTGTTCGTAGATATCTTCCGGCGTACCGACCTGCTGCAGGCGGCCATTGTTGATGACGGCGACACGGTCGCTCATCGCCAACGCCTCTTCCTGGTCATGCGTGACAAAGACGAAGGTGATGCCGGTCTCGCGCTGCAGCGACTTCAACTCCAGCCGCATTTTCTGCCTCAACTTCAGGTCGAGCGCCGACAGGGGCTCGTCAAGCAGCAGCAGTTTCGGCTTCGGAGCGAGCGCCCGGGCAAGGGCGACGCGCTGGCGCTGTCCGCCCGACATCGTATCCGGCTTGCGATCGGCATAGTCGGTCATATGTACGAGATCGAGCATCTTCTCGACCGTCCGTTCGATCTCGCCGCGCGGTTTGCCCAGCATTTCGAGGCCGAAGGCTATGTTCCGGCGAACCGTCATATGCGGGAACAGGGCATATTGCTGGAAGACGGTGTTGACGGGGCGTGCTTCCGGCGGCAGTGCGCTGACATCCTCGCCGAAGATGCGGCAGGCGCCCGATGTCAGCGTTTCGAAGCCCCCGAGGATGCGCAGCAGTGTGGTCTTGCCGCAGCCGGAAGGGCCGAGCAGCGTGAAGAACTCATTGGCACGAATGGCCAGATTGAAATCTTTCAGCGCTTCGTGGGCGCGGGGCGTGCCGGCATTGTAGGTCTTGCAAAGGTTCCTGACCTCGGCGGCGACAGCGTTCGGATGCAGCACAGGATCGGGGGCGGCCGTCATCGTCTGTGCGATGCGATCAGGCGGTATCGGGTGCGGGTGTATGATGGCGCGCTGCATGGTTCTCCTCCACTCTGCCGAAGGGAGCGGCTTGGGACCGTTCGGCATGGGACAGACTATGCGTGGCACCGGCCCGGGACGTGAGTCCCCCAGAGGGGGTACCACCATGGGGCCGCGGCGATTGGTGTTCAACGCGCCAAAAAACGCCGGATACGTCCCTTCAGGTCTCCACAGCCGATGGCGAGCATTCTGGACGTTCTTCGCGACCTGCCCTTTTCCCAGCCCGCTGCCGGATTGCGAGACTCCGGCTCAAAGAGATCGTGACCGGCTTGCCCTTTGAAGCACGGCGTTTTTCATGTCCTCGTTGATCTTCCGCATGAACGCTCTGCTCTACCGGCGCAGTGGCGGTGGTCTATTCGGCCTCTCGGACGAAGGTGACGTCACGCTACCGCTGGCAGCCGAGGCCGCCCCGGTGCAACCCGGCGCACGACCCGAACATCTATCGCCCTACACATTCCTGCAGGCGCATTTTGGAACGCCGGTGGACGCAGCCGCCGGTATGTTTGATGCCTGACGATCCCGGACATCGAAAAATGACGGGGGCACTCCCGGCCGCTTGATCCTTCGTGCCGCCGCTCTATATCGCGCAAGCCTACCCCGATCACGCAAGCAATCTGTGTGGGTTCGACGACACTGAAGAAACAGAGATGCGCTGCTCATGTGGATGATGCGTGAACGTTCCAAAGTGAAGACAAACCTGAATATTTGGCCATTTCCATTCCCCTCATTCTGACGAGCGCATTCATGAAGCAGAATACAACGTCCCGCGCATCCGGGCGTAAACTGGCTCTGGATCCCGGTGTCGCGTTTAGTCTTGCCGGAGCGATTGCCTTTTTCCTGGCGAGCGGAATCTTGGCCTATTTCAATCTTCAGACATTGCGCGAAAACAACCAGAAGATCATCCATTCTCACGAAGTCATCATCGCACTGGACGAGTTGCTGTCGAGCACACAGGACGCTGAGACCGGACAGCGTGGATTTCTGCTCACGAACAATGTGCGGTATTTGGACCCATACAATTCCGCAGCACGCGCGATCCCCCAACGGCTGAATGAGATCGCCGAACTGACTAGGGACAACCCGGTACAGCAGCGCCGGATTGCGGCGCTTAAACTGCATGTTGGCGCAAAACTCGCGGAACTGAAGGAAACGATCGATCTTCGCCGGAACCAAGGCGCCGAAGCTGCACTGGCGGTCGTCAACTCCGACCGCGGCAAGATCGAAATGGACGCGATACGGGTACAACTTGCAGCGATGGGGCAAGAAGAGGCCGCACTGCGCGCGCAACGTCTTGTCGAAATGGACAATGCCTATAGCACGGCGCTCTTGAGCGGCCTGCTTTCAGGCTTCCTTGGGGTCCTTTTGACCGCGGCGATCGGCGTTCTGATCCATAGAGCAACGGTGGCCCGCCGCCGTGAGGACTGGCTGCAGTCCGGCCATCTCGGCTTGAGTTCCGCAATCATAGGCGATCAGCGAACCGAACAGCTTGGGGACAGCGTTCTGAAATTCTTGGCCCACTATGCCGGCGGCGTCGCAGGCGCGATTTTTGTCGGCGACGGCGAGGTCTACCGGCGCGCATCGGATTACGGGGTTCCGGAAAAGGCGACTATCGTGGAAGACTTCAAACTGCGTGAGGGGCTTCTGGGGCAGGCTGCAGCGCAGGACCGGCCGGTTGTTCTCGACGATGTCCCCGAGGGTTATCTCGCCTTTGGCTCGGCACTTGGACAGGACAAACCGAAGCATCTGATTATCTCGCCGGCAAGCGTTGATGGTGTGGTGAATACGGTTATCGAGCTGGGTTTCTTGCGCCCTGTTGACGAACGTGTGCTGATGCTTCTCGAACGCGCTTCGGCAACGATCGCGACGGCTGTGCGCTCGGCACATTACCGCAGCGAGCTTCAGAAGCTTGTTGAAGAAACCCAGCGTCAATCGGAGGAGCTTCAGGTTCAGAGCGAAGAGCTGCGCGTTTCCAACGAGGAACTGGAGGAACAAAGCCGGGCACTGAAGGAATCGCAGACGCGGCTTGAGCAGCAGCAGGTTGAACTGGAGCAGACAAATTCACAGCTGGAGGAGCAGACCCAACAGCTGGAGGGGCAACGTGATGATCTCGAGCGAGCCAACGCTTCCGTTCATCTCAAGGCACGGGAGCTTGAGCAGGCGAGCCGCTACAAATCGGACTTTCTCGCCAACATGTCCCATGAGCTCAGGACACCCCTCAATTCGTCCTTGATCCTCGCCAAACTGCTTGCAGACAATCCGGACGGCACCTTGTCGGACGAGCAGGTCAAATATGCCCAGACGATTCAATCCTCGGGCAATGACCTCTTGAATTTGATCAACGACATTCTGGACCTTTCGAAGATCGAGGCCGGCCATGTCGATATCCGGGCCGAGCCGGTGTCCGTCGAACGGGTGGCCAACAATCTTCGTCAGCTCTTCGATCCCGTGGCACACAACAAGCGGCTGAATTTCGACGTGGACATTGCGCCGGAATGCCCCAAGGTCATCGACACTGACCTGCAGAGGCTCGAACAGGTGCTGAAAAACCTGTTGTCCAACGCATTCAAGTTTACCGAGACGGGCAAAGTCACCCTATCCATTCGACGCACCGGTGACGGACGGATCGCCCTAGCCGTGGCAGACAGTGGTATCGGCATTGCCGAGGAACAGCAGCGCAGCATCTTCGAGGCTTTCCACCAGGCGGACGGCACAATCAGCCGCAAATATGGTGGAACGGGCCTTGGCCTATCGATCTCACGCCAGCTCGTTCGCTTGCTGGGCGGGACAATCCATCTGCAAAGCAGCCCGGGCCACGGCAGCACCTTTACGATCACGATCCCGGTAACCTATGATCCAGCCACGGTGGAGCCGCGCGACACTTCCGGCACGGTCGCTATCGCCGCTGCCGCTTCCCCTGCAATCGATCCGCGCCCTGTGCCGTCAGCCCGCCACAACCTGATCGAGGACGACCGCGCTGCTGCGCCAGACGACAAACGGATTCTACTGGTTATCGAGGACGACGACACGTTTGCTGCCATTCTGCGCGATCTTTCCCGTGAGATGGGTTTCCGCTCGCTGGTGGCGGGAACGGCGCAGGAAGCCATGGATCTGGCACAGCAGTTCATGCCCAGCGCCATCGTCCTGGATGTTGGGCTGCCGGACCAATCGGGTCTTTCCGTTCTCGACCGGTTGAAGCGCGACGTGCGAACGCGCCACATCCCGATCCATATGGTCTCAGCGGACGATCATGCCGAACGCGCGTTTTCCCTTGGCGCGGTCGGCTACATGCTCAAACCGGTCAAGCGCGAACAACTGATCGAGGTCCTGCAAAAGCTCGAAGCCAAGCTCTCGCAACGCATTCACCGGGTGCTGATCGTTGAGGACAACCAGATCCAACGCGACGCGGTGGCAAGGCTCCTGACCTCCCACGATGTCGAAACCGTGGTTGCGGGCACGGCAGCGGAATGCCTGAAACTGCTCCGGGAACAAACTTTCGACTGCATGGTGCTCGACTTGTCCCTTCCGGATGCATCAGGCTATTCCTTGCTGGAAACGCTCAGCCTGGAAACCGCCTATGCGTTTCCGCCTGTTATCGTCTACACGGGCCGCGAGCTGTCGGCAGACGACGAACAACACCTGCGGCGCTATTCCAAGTCGATCATTATCAAGGGCGCGAAATCACCGGAGCGCCTGCTCGACGAAGTCACCCTTTTCCTGCATCAGGTCGTCTCGAAACTGCCGGATGAACAGCAGAAGATGATCCGCAAGGCCCGCAACAGAGACGCCCTGCTTGAAGGCCGCCGCATCCTCGTGGTCGAAGACGATGTTCGAAACGTCTACGCATTGACGAACATACTGGAACCGCGCGGGGCCATTATCGAGATCGCGCGAAACGGCAAGGAAGCGCTGGACGCGCTCGAATGGACTGGCAGCCAGCCGGGCTTGGCAATCGATCTTGTGCTCATGGATGTCATGATGCCAGTGATGGACGGGCTCACAGCCACGCGGGAAATCCGCAAGAACCCACAGTGGAAGAAGTTGCCTATCATTACGCTGACCGCAAAGGCGATGCCGGACGATCAACAGCGCTGCATCGAGGCCGGCGCCAATGATTACATGGCGAAACCACTGGACGTCGACAAGTTGCTGTCCCTCGTACGCGTCTGGATGCCCCGGTGACGGAAATGCCGGCCCCCGAGAAAATAGAGGATATCGAAATCCGGCTGCTGCTGGAGGCATTGCATGGCCGGTATCACTACGATTTCCGCAATTACGCGATGGCGTCGATCAAACGGCGGCTCAAGCAGGCTAAGGAGCAGCTGGGCTTTGCCACCATATCCGCTCTGCAGGAAAGCGTTTTGCACGATCCCGGCATGTTGCCCCGGTTACTCGGCTATTTGACTGTCCAGGTCAGCGAAATGTTTCGGGATCCGGGCTATTTTCAGGCCATTCGCGAACACGTCGTCCCTCATCTCAGGACGTACCCCTCGCTGAAAGTATGGGTCGCCGGCTGCAGCAGTGGTGAGGAACTGTATTCGCTGGTCATCTTGTTCCGGGAAGAGGGATTGGAGAAGCGCACGCTGTTTTATGCGACGGACATCAACCAGGACGCACTTCGAATTGCCGAGAGCGGAACATACAGTCTCGATCGCATTCAGCTTTTTACGGAGAACCACCGGAAATCCGGCGGCAAATCGTCCTTGTCCGATTATTATAGCGCAGCCTACGGACGTGCCTCGTTCGACAAGACGCTGCGGCAAAAGGTGGTGTTCTCCGATCATAGCCTGGTCACCGATGCGGTGTTTGGCGAAATGCATCTGGTCTCCTGCCGCAATGTCCTGATCTATTTCGACCGGCCATTGCAGGATCGCGCCATTGGCCTGTTCAAGAATTCTATCGCAAGAAAGGGCTTCCTGGGACTGGGCGCCAAGGAAAGCCTGCGATTTTCCGATCACGCCGGGTCATTCACGGATTTCGTCCGGGAAGAAAAGATTTATCAAAGGATAAGCGAATGATCGGCGGACGTGCTCAGGCGATCGTGATCGGCGCCTCGGCCGGTGCGCTGGAGGCATTGTCGGCCATCCTTCCCGCCCTCCCCGCCGGTTTCGACCTGCCGCTATTCGTGGTGGTGCATATCCCATCGGATAAGAGAAGCGTACTGGCAGAGCTTTTCCAGGCGAAATGCCAGATCAATGTGCGTGAGGCTGAAGACAAGGAACCGATCCGGGGCGGCACGGCTTATTTCGCTCCGCCGAACTATCATTTGCTCATCGAAAGCCATAGAACGCTGTCGCTGTCGAGCGATGAACCCGTGCTTTTCTCACGCCCCTCGATCGACGTTCTCTTTGAAAGTGCTGCAGATGCCTACGGATCCGGCTTGATCGCCATTGTCCTCACGGGTGCAAACCAGGACGGCGCAATCGGCTTGCGCGCCGTCGTCGAGGCTGGAGGAATGGCAATTGTTCAAGCGCCCGGCGGTGCCTTTGCGTCCGCAATGCCGAAAGCGGCAATAGCGATGTGTCCCGCAGCAGACGTCATGTCGCTTGAAGCCATCGCCTCATTTTTGCAGAAGGTTTGACCACATATGGGCCCCGTTTCCTTTCTTCTCGTAGACGATCTCGAAGAAAATCTTCTTTCTCTCGAGGCACTGCTGCGCCAAGAGAATCTCGTGTTGCTGAAGGCGCGCTCGGGAGATCAGGCGCTTGAACTGCTGCTTCAAAACGATGTGGCTCTGGCCCTTATAGATGTGCAGATGCCGGGACTGAATGGTTTCGAGCTTGCTGAACTCATGCGCGGCAACGAACGCACGCGGCGCATTCCGATTATCTTCGTGACGGCCGGCAGTGCGGACGGCCAGAGGCGCTTTCGCGGCTATGAGGCGGGCGCCGTCGATTTCATCCAAAAGCCGATCGAACCTGACATTTTACGGAGCAAGGCCGATGTCTTCTTTGACCTGTATCGGCAACGCCAGCAAATCTCCGGGCAACGGGATGAACTGGAGGCTCAGGCCGCAGCCCTGAAGGACGCCGACCGGCGCAAGGACGAGTTTCTGGCTACCCTGGCACACGAATTGCGCAACCCGCTGGCGCCGTTGCGTCATGGGTTGGATATCTTGCGCAGAAACCCCAACGCGGACGATGCCGCCGGCATCCGCGACATGATGGACCGGCAGATGGTCCATCTGGTGCGGCTGATTGACGATCTGCTCGACGTTTCGCGTATCAGCCAGGGAAAGTTCGAGCTTCGCAAGGACAGGATCAAAATCGAGGACGTCGTACATTCGGCCATTGAATCAAGCCGTCCGCTGATTGAAGCGGCGGGGCACACACTCACGCTCGACATCCCATCGGCCCCATTGTGGCTCGATGCCGATCACACGCGCCTATCGCAGGTTGTCGCCAACCTTCTCAACAACGCCACGAAATACACGCCCTCCGGTGGCCTGATTGCGGTCTCCGTGCGCTCCGCAGGCAGTGAGGTCGTCGTCGAGGTCGCCGACAACGGCGTTGGCATACCGCCTGACATGCGAGCCGAGGTGTTTCAACTTTTCGCCCAAGTCGGCGACCATCTGGATCGCTCGCAGGGCGGCCTTGGGATCGGTCTGGCCCTGGCCAAGCAACTCGTCTCCTTGCATGGCGGCACCGTTGATGCCGATAGCGCGGGCCCAGGCAAAGGCAGCGTGTTCAGCGTTCGCTTGCCGCTGCAATCCGTGCCTGAGCCCGTCAAGAATTGTCATCAGGATTCCAGCCATTCCGCGACGGCTAAACCCCTCAAGGTGCTTGTGGTCGATGACAATGCCGAACTCGCATTCATGCTGGGCATGATGCTGGAGGAGATCGGGCACGAGTTTGAGCTTGCCCATGACGGGCCGAAGGCACTGCACGTTGCGCAATATTATAGACCCGACGTTATTCTTCTCGATATCGGATTGCCCGGCATGGATGGGTATGAAGTCTGCCGCGCTTTCCGCAAGGACGCGCTTTTCAGGGAGACGCCCATCATTGCGCAAACGGGATGGGGTCAAGGCCGGGACAAGGCGCTGGCCCTTGAAGCGGGTTTCAATCATCACCTGACGAAACCCGTGCCGCTTGAAGATCTCGCAAAGCTTCTTGCGACCATCAACGCCTGTTAGCAGTGGAGATTTTTACGGCGTGTATCGCAGACGAACATAAGGCCGCGCGGATCATTGTCGCGACGCCCTGATGCGGGACATGCGAGTGAACTCCCGCGCGAGGATTGACGTCCGCGCCGGTTTGCGCCGAACACCGACCCGTGCAAACTGTTTGATAACATCTCCGGTCATGATGCTCGCAGCCAAGTGCTCCGTTGAAACGCGGGCGATCGAGACCGGACGAGCGGAGATTGCGACGATGGCGACGCCGGCCTCAGACTTTGCCGGAAGAACGACCCGGCAGGCGAAATCGCTTGAGCCATTATCCTTTCGTCGTCTTGTTCGGGTAAATCAAATGATGATACTCAAAAAATATTGGAACGAAAGCGCAAGAGGAACGGTCGACGCGGGGCCGGGTGAAGGCGCGGCCCAGAGCATTTGGATACTGACAAGCTATATTGCAAAGCTGGCCCACCTCGGCCGTGGGTGCCGCTGGAGTAGCGGGTTTGGAACAGGAATTGCATTTTGCCCCGTTCTCTATAGTGCCTGCCAGGCGCAGCCTGAAGCGGGGTGAAGCGGTTGTTTCACTCGGAAGCCGGGCGATCGACATCCTTCTCTTCCTGATCGCGCATCCCGGAGAACTCAAGACCAACCAGGAAATCGTCAGGCATGTATGGCCCGATACGTTTGTGGACGAAGCGAACCTGCGAGTCCACGTCTCCGCGCTGAGGAAAGCTCTTGCGGACACCAAGGCCGAGCCGCACTTCATCGCCAACGTACCGGGCCGCGGCTACACCTTTATTGCTCGCGTGGAGCGCCGGTCTCCAATTCCGCAAGTCGATATTGCTCAGGCTCGGGAGTTCCGTGACGTCGATACAAAAGGGGTCATCGGGCGCGCTAGCAGTATAGACATCATTCTCTCACAGTTGGAGAAAGGCCGGCTTGTCACCGTGACAGGGCCGGGCGGAATCGGAAAGTCGACGGTCGCAAAAGCGATTGCCGCCACTTTGTCCGGCAGACTGAAGGTGATCAGGGTCGAACTGTCCGAAGTCGCTTCGGGTGATCTCGTACCGACGGTTGTCGCGTCCGCGCTCGGCGTTCCATCGCGATCGGTGGATCTGATAGACTCCATATGCGGCTCGCTTGAGGTTATCCCGTCCCTGGTGGTTCTGGACGGGTGCGAACACCTGATCGAGGACGTGACGAGATTCGTCGAAGCGGTGCTGCAGCGAACAGTATCCGTCCGGTTTCTCGCCACAAGCCGCGAACCGCTCCGGGGAAGCGGCGAGAGAGTTCACCGTCTCCTGCCGCTCGATGTCCCGGCTTTCGAGATGAAGCCGGAGGAAGCGCTCAGATTTCCGGCCGTCCAACTCTTCGTGGAACGTGCCGATGCGTGCCTGGGCGGCTATGAACTTACCGAAGACGATACACCGATCGTCATCGACATCTGCACCCGTCTCGACGGCATAGCGTTGGCCATAGAACTGGCGGCGGGCCGACTTGAATCGATGGGCGTCGCATCACTCGGCACGTCGCTCAACGACTGTTTCAAGGTTCTCAGCCGCGGACGGCGGACAGCATTGCCCCGGCACCAGACGCTGCGTGCAGCCCTGGATTGGAGCTTTCTGTTGTTGAACCCGGCGGAGCAACGCGCGCTCGCCGAACTCTCGGTCTTCAGGGGCCGCTTTTCCATCTACGCCGCGGACGCCGTCCTGACGGACGATGCCATCGACCTGCTGGCCGCACTTGTCGCCAAATCGCTGGTTGTTACGGAGGCGGGCACGACCGGTCAGCCGTACCGGCTGCTCGACACGACACGTATCTATGCCGCGGAAAAGCTTGATGCATCCGGCGAGTTCGATCGCACGATGACTAAACTTGGAAACTATCTGTGGGAGTTGTTGGAGGCAACGGCATCGACGATGCACGCGCATGGCACTGACGAGGTCCTGCACGACTTCGCCTATCTCGTGCCAAGTCTGCGTGCCTGTCTGGATTGGGCATTGTCCGGCGATGGCGACAGGCTCCTTGGGGCGAGGATCACGGTCGCGGCCTTGCCGCTGTTTTTCAAGCTCTCGCTGTTCGACGAATGCATTGCCGCCGTCACGGCATCGATCCGCTACCTCGATGCCAACCCGGACCGTGACGAGCCGAGCAGAATGAAACTCTACACGGCTCTTGGCTGGCCGCAACTGATCACCGCCCACGCACCGGGGCGGGGCGTCGAAGCCTGGACGGCCTCCGCCCGCATCGCTGAGAAACTGGGAAATGTCGATCATCAACTGCGATCCATATGGGGGCTTTGGGTCGATGCTGTGAATAGGGCTGAGCCGGACACCGCCCTTGGCTTGACGACGCGGTTCGCAGAGCTCGCGGTGAGCTCTCCCGATCCCGCCGACATCGTCGTCGGGCGCCGCATGAAAGGCGCGACCCTCCACTGGCTGGGTCGCCATGCCGAAGCGGAGACAATCCTCGCCGCGATGCTTCTGGAATACGAGAGCTTACCCCCGGCGGGCCATGCGATCCGCTTTCAGTTCGACCAGCGGATCACTGCTCGTATCGTGCTGTCACGGTGCAAATGGTTTCTTGGGCGTGAACAGGAGGCGATGGCCGATGTTGCCTCCACTCTTGATGACGCGGACAGCATTCGTCACGACGCCTCCCTTACCAATGCATTGGCCGAGGCCGCCTGTCCGCTCGCCTTGATGTCCGGTGACGACGAACTTGCTGCGCGCTACATCGGGATGCTCCGGGAGCATACCAAAGCGACAATGCTGGACGTCTGGCGCACGTATGCCGATTGCTTCGAAGCAGAACTCTTTCGAAGGCACGGTGATAATCAAACCTGCCTCCGGCAGTTGCGTGTGGGCCTGCAGTCGCTACGCACGGCAGGCTTCATCCTGTTCGAAACCATGTTCGTGACAACGGAGGCTCGGGCGCTGTCGGGTCTTGGGCGTGACGCCGAGGCTGTCTCGGTCCTCGACGCCGCCCTTCAAAAAAGCAGGACCTCCGGGGAGGCGTGGTGGTTTCCCGAATTGCACAGGGCGAAGGCGAACATACAGCTGAAGATGTCGGACCTGGCGAATGCCCGTTCAAGCTTCGAAGCCTCCCGCTCTGCCGCCGGTGCCACGGACGCCGTGGCATTGCTGAGGCTGGTCGAGCGAGACATGGCAAACGCCGGAATCGATGTTATCTCGAAGATCGCGCGTGGCGTTGCGCATTCCCGCCCTCCCGCAAGCGGTTGGCTTGCTGCCTGTCCCGAATAGGCAGCCTGCCCAATGCTGGATTTACACTGATTTACAACTCTCAACTCGCCACCCGCTCGATTGACCGGCATTGTCGGGTTGAAGAGGAGTGCACCATGGAAGGCAGCCAGCCAATCCGTTTTCTCGTTATTCTCGCGACAGATGAGGAAGGCGGAATATGCGATGGCGCAGTCAGATTGGACCGCATTGCTCCCGCATACTACCTCTTCAAGGACGAAGGTGCCGAGGTTGTCCTCGCCACCTTGACGGGCGGGTATGCAAAACTGCCCGACTTCCGCAACATCGGGCCTGGAGACGATAACATCCGCCGCTTCCTTGCTGACAGAGCCGCCAGGGACGACATTGCGGAAACCCTCAGTCTTCATCAGATCGTCACGGAGGACTTCGATGCGGCTCTCTGCCTCGGGTTTTCAGGTGCGCTGTGGGAAAACGGAACCCAGGGCGTCGCACGGATACTGACCTCGCTTCTGGAGGCCACCAAACCGGTCGCCATCATTCCAGGCAATGCGATGGTCCTTCGCCCGCGTGGGGCGGGCGACGGACTTCTGATCATCGGAGAGTCGGATGAAGCCCCTGTTATGGCTGCACATGCACTTCTCAAAGTGGTCAAGGAACGCCGCAAGGCGATCTCCTGACGCGCAGCAATCTGAAGCAGCATTCGCCGCACAAAGCATCAATGACCGTACCCACGATTTGCATCGATTTACCACGCTTTACTCGCCATTTGACTGCCGCTCGGGCAGCTTGATACCGTCAACGCCGGCAACGAGGAGGACACCATGACCGAACGGACAATCGCCCTCGCCTCGGGAGCAACGCGAAGAGACGTCCTCCTGGCCGGAGGCATCGCGATCGCGGCCATGGCCCTTCCGGGACCGAGTGCGTCCGCCACGAAATCGACTTCCACACCATCGGAGAACCAGATCATGTCATTTGTAAAAACGCAGGACGGCACGGAAATCTATTACAAGGACTGGGGTCCGAAGGACGCGCAGCCGATTGTCTTCCATCACGGCTGGCCCCTCAGCGCCGACGACTGGGACGGACAGATGATGTACTTCCTCGACAAGGGCTACCGCGTCATCGCGCATGACCGCCGTGGGCACGGCCGCTCGACGCAGACCTGGACCGGAAACGAGATGGATACCTATGCCGCCGATGTCGCGGCGCTGACCGACGCGCTTGATCTCAAGAACGCGGTGCATGTCGGCCACTCGACAGGTGGCGGCGAGGTCGCCCATTATGTCGCCCGCGCGAAACCGGGCCGGGTCGCCAAGGCCGTGCTTATCGGAGCCGTTCCGCCGATCATGGTGAAGTCAGACAAGAACCCCGGTGGCCTGCCGATCGAGGTGTTTGACGGCTTCCGTGCCGCGCTCGTCGCAAACCGGGCGCAGTTCTTCCTCGACGTCCCGACAGGCCCGTTCTACGGCTACAACCGGCCGGGCGCAAAGGTCAGCCAGGGCGTTATCGAAAACTGGTGGCGGCAGGGCATGGCAGGCGGCGCCAAGGCCCACTACGACTGCATCAAGGCCTTTTCGGAGACCGACTTCACCGAAGACCTGAAGACCATCGCCGTCCCGACATTAGTGATGCATGGCGACGACGACCAGATCGTACCCTACGCTGATTCAGCGCCGCTGGCGGCCAAGCTCTTGAAGAACGGAACGCTGAAGACCTATGCCGGGCTTCCCCATGGGATGTGCACCACGCATCCGGAGGTCATCAACCCCGACCTTCTTGACTTCATCAAGAGCTAGCCGCTCATCTGCTGAAGCGGAGGTGCGCCCGAGCGGCGCACCTCCAAATCAAAAAAGGGGAACAACATGATCGTACTTCTCGCGCTTCTGATCGGTGTGGTCGCAGGGTTGCGGGCGATGACGGCTCCGGCCGCCGTCGCCTGGGCAGCCTACCTCGGATGGTTCGACGTCTCGCAAACGCCGCTGGAATTCATGGGTTACAGGTGGACGCCGTGGATTTTCACCGTGCTGGCGATCGGCGAACTGATTTCCGATCAACTCCCGACTACGCCCTCGCGCAAGGTGCCGATCCAGTTCGGTACGCGCATCGTTTCGGGCGCTCTGTCCGGTGCCGCCATAGGTGCCGCGGGCGGATCGCTCGCACTGGGAGCCGTTGCCGGGGCCGTCGGCGCAGTCATCGGTACCTACGCAGGTGCGGCCGTCCGGGCGAGGCTGGCGGCATCCTTCAGACGTGACCTTCCCGCAGCGCTTATCGAAGACGTCGTCGCCGTCGTTGGCGCGCTGCTGATCGTGTGGGCCGTGTCATGAAGGAGTTCGACGCGATCTTCATCGGTGCGGGACAGGCCGGGCCGTTTTTGGCAGCACGCATGGCGTCGATGGGCCGCAAGGTTGCGCTGGTGGAGCGCAAGTATCTCGGCGGAACCTGCGTCAACGCAGGATGCATGCCGACAAAAACGCTGGTGGCCAGCGCGAGGACTGCACACGTCGCCAGACGGGCGGCAGAGTATGGCGTCCTGGTTTCCGGTGATGTCGGCATCGACATGAAGGTCGTCTGCGGCCGGGCCAAGAACGTGACACTCGACGCTCGCGCAGGCCTGGAAAACTGGTTCGACAGCCTCGACACCATGTCCGTCATCTATGGCCATGGCCGTTTCGAAGACGCCCGCACGATCTCGGTCAACGGAGAACGGCTTACCGCGCCCCAAATCTTCATCAATGTCGGAGCGCGGCCGTCCATTCCCGACTATCCGGGTCTCACCGAAGTGCCCTATCTGACGAGCACGTCGATCATCGATCTCGACGTCCTCCCGCGCCATCTGGTGGTGATCGGCGGAAGCTACATCGGGTTGGAATTCGCTCAGATGCACCGCCGGTTTGGGGCGCAGGTGACGGTGCTCGAGCGCGGCTCCCATCTGGCATCGCGCGAGGACCAGGACATCTCCGAGGCGATCGCCGATATCATGCGCGCGGGAGGTGTCACCGTTGAGACGGGTGTGAGCGCGCTTTCGTTCGCTAAAGCAGGAGACGAAATCGAGATTTCGGCCAACGATGCCAAGATTGTCGCAAGCCACGTCCTCGTGGCAACCGGCCGGCGGCCGAACACCGGCGACCTGGGGCTCGAAGCGGCTGGCGTCGAGACGGACGCAAAAGGCTTCATCGTTGTGGACGACCACCTCTCGACAAACGTCCGGGGCATCTGGGCGCTGGGCGACTGCAACGGACACGGCGCATTCACCCACACGTCCTATAACGATTTTGAAATCGCCGCCGCCAACCTGCTCGACGGGGCGGACCGCAAGCTCAGCGATCGCATCCCCGCCTACGCTCTTTATATCGACCCGCCGCTCGGTCGCGTCGGCATGACCGAACGGCAAGCGAAGGCATCCGGACGGCCCGTTCTCGTCGCGACCCGTGCCATGACCCGCGTCGGGCGGGCCGTCGAGAAAGGCGAAACCCAGGGCTTCATGAAACTCGTCGCCGACGCCGAAACCCGGCAGATACTCGGCGCAGCTATTCTGGGCGTCGAAGGCGACGAAGCCATTCACGGAATCATCGATGCGATGAACGCGTGCACCCCTTACCCGGCGCTTCAGTGGTCCGTGCCCATCCATCCGACGGTATCCGAACATGTGCCAACTCTGATTGGAGACCTTCAAGCCGCCCGTTGAGCAAAGCGGCAGGTCGAAAGTGCATGCCCCTGCCGGCTTCGAAACGCGATCCGGCGGGCAACTGGTGGGGAAGGGCCGCGCTCTTCCTGTCGTCAACATCGCAACAGGCCTCCACGAGCGGCACCCGTCGCGCGGACGGCGGCGCTTTGGAAAAAGGAAAGACCATGACCAAGACAGCATTGATCGTCGTCGATATCCAGAACGACTACTTTCCGGACGGCAAATGGCCGTTGTCCGGCGTCGAGGCAGCGGCAAGCAACGCCGCACGCCTCATCGCCAACGCGCGGTCGGCGGGCGAGCTCGTCGTGCATATCCGCCACGAGTTTCCGACCGCCGACGCGCCGTTTTTCCAGCCGGGATCGCAAGGTGCTGCGATCCATCCAAGCGTGATGAACCTCGACAGCGAACACGTTGTGCTCAAGCAGCAGATCAATTCCTACCGCGACACCGACCTCAAGCAGCACCTGGATGGAAACGGCATCGGCGAGGTCGTCGTCTGCGGTAACATGAGCCACATGTGCGTGGACGCCGTCACCCGCGCCTCCGCCGACTTCGGCTATCCCGTCACGGTGATCCACGACGCCTGTGCGTCGCGCGATCTCGAGTTCAACGGCGTCAACGTTCCGGCCAACCTCGCGCATGCCGCATTCATGTCCGCGCTCGGGTTCGCCTACGCGCGTATGATGTCGACCGATGAATATGTCGGATCGGCGGCGAAGGCAGCCTGACATTCCCGGGCGGCAGCAAGAGCCGTTTCTCACCTTCGGCATGCCGAGGGCGTGTTCATCCCGATGCCGGGTGACGCGGTTCCTGCCCTCCCTCAAAGTCCACCTCCCCGCCATACCCGGAGGGATTGCAACCGCATTGGTGGTGTTCGCGACCGGGTACTGGGGACTGCATCTCGCCTTCTACGGAGCCGCGGGGTTCACGGGACCAGCGACTGCGGAGAAAGCCACTCATTCGCACAACCCCGAACAACCGCACGGGCCGATATCCGATACCGGGATAGGCGCACCGCCGACGAAGTGACAGACAAATTCTCGACGGGCCTCTTGCATAAAAATAGGACTCCTATATATATTGCGAATATGGAAACGCCGACGAACCCCACATCCGTCAATCACCGCATCCGCGAAGGACTTTCCCGGATCGCAACAGCCATGCGAAGCGATGACTGGAACCGGGCAAAGACAAGTGGACTGAACCCAACGCAGCTTGCCATTCTTGATCTTATCGAGGGCAGGAAGGACGGGTTGGGCGTCAAGGAGATCGCCGCCAATCTCGGCGTCTCACAACCGACGGCCACGGATTCCATCGCAGCGCTGGAGCGCAAGGGACTGTTGGTCAAAGCTAGCGCGGGCGCCGACAGACGCGCCGTCAAGGTTGGGATTACCGCTGAGGGACGTTCAGTCCTTAAGGCCGGCAGATCGTCCCAGGGCGTTACCGGACAGTCGGTCGACGCCTTGGCGGACCACGAACAGGAAGACCTGCTGATCACGCTGGTCAAGATGATCAGACATTTGCAGGAGACCGACGCGATCCCGATCCAGCGCATGTGCGCAAGTTGCCGGTATTTCGCGCCGTTCGCCCATTCCGATGCGGCGCGGCCGCATCATTGTCATTTCGTCGACGCGGCTTTCGGTCAGCGGGATATCCGCATCGATTGCCGCGAACACGAAACCGCCGATCCTTCGTTCCGGGCAGCCACTTGGGACGCGTTTCAACAAGGATAATCTCGCAACCCCTCCAAGCTTACGGAGAAAAGAGGAGAATACAGAAATGTTCAGGAAATTCGTAGCCGGCGCGCTTCTCGCCGGAACGGCATCGCTATGGCTGTCAGCCGCCAGCGCCCACTCGATCAAGGCCGATCCGGCTGACGCCGTGCAGGCTTCGTTCGACATCATCGAGACAACCATCGTCACCAAGGGAGACGCTGCGGTCTTCACCACCCGCGTCCGTGGCGAGGCGGGATCCGACAAGCCTGCTGCCACAGGCAAGTTCGAAGGCTCCGATGTCTACGCCTATGTCTGGCCGACATCGCTGAACAGCGGCGAAATCGGCTTCGACAAGGATCAGGGCATCGTCGCGCTGGCCGTCACCTTCCATCCCGACTTCGACGACGCGGCCAAGGGCGGCAAGAACCGGGACGTCTGGCATCCGCACTGGGTTGTGCTGGCCGAGGACAAGGCCTGTGGCGGTGGCCTGAAGGTCATCGACATCCCGGAAGGCACGAAGCCGAAAGTACCGGAAACCTGGCCCGGCGTTCCCCTGTTGATCGACAGCCCCGAATATCCGACGACCTTCAAGGGTGATGCAGTGGACGTGACCATCCCAATCTCTTTGATCGGTGGCATCAACGGTGCGTCTTTCGATGGCGTGACAGCTGGTCTCAAGGTCAACGGCAACCTGCACGCGCCGCTCTTATGCGTCAGCAACGTCTTCAAGGTCGCTTCCGGCAACCTCAGCCTTCCCGGCAAGGTGACGCCTTCGAAGTGACGTGAGCGCGGGTCCGCCGACAGCCATCGACGAACCCGCATATTCCCCCCTCCAGGCTAATTGAGAGAAAGAACATGACGAGAATTACACTGATCGACCCGGCCAACGCAACAGGCCAGACCTCGGAACAACTCGGCCAGATCAAGTCCGTTTTCGGAATGGTTCCGAACATGTTCAAGGCGGCAGCGAATTCGCCAGCGGCCCTGGCCAGCCTATGGGGCGCGTTCGGCGCGCTCGGCGGTGGCCGCCTCGGTGCCAAGCTCGGCGAACAAATTGCGGTGGCGATCGCCGATCGCAACAACTGCAACTATTGCCTCGCAGCCCATACGGGCCTTGGCCGCAAGGCGGGTGCGACAGCGCAGGAAATGGCGGAGGCCCAGGCAGGCCGCTCCGCCGATCCACGAACTGCCGCGGCTCTCGCCTTTGCGGTGAAGATTGTCGATCAGCGTGCCGGGATTGAAACGGCCGATATCGACGCGCTCCGTTCAGCAGGTTTCGATGACGAGGAGATTGTCGAAATTGTCGCCCACATCGCCCTCAACCTGTTCACCAACTACCTGAACGTCGCTCTCGATGTGCCCGTCGATTTTCCAGGCGTGAAACTGACGCGCGCTGCCGCTTGAGTTCGGGCGCGGACCGGCTCCCCTCCGGTCCGCCCATTTGCAAAGGATAGAAATCATGTCTCCGACATCTGCAACGCTTGCGCCGGAACTGGCGGTGAGCGAATGGTTCAACACGGCTGCCCCATTGACGCTCGCCGGACTGCGCGGACGCCCGGTGTTCATTCACAGCTTCCAGCTTCTCTGCCCCGGCTGCGTGGCTGAATCCATTCCGCAGGTACAGCGCATCGAGCGGGTCTTCGGCCATACCGATCTCCAGGTCATCGGCATTCATACCGTGTTCGAACACCACGCTGCGATGACGCCCGTGACGCTGAAGGCGTTCCTGCACGAGTACCGGATCAAGCACCCGGTCGGCGTTGATCTCGCCGGCGAGCATTCCGATACGCCGATTACAATGCAGCGTTTCGCACTGCGCGGAACTCCGTCGTCGATCCTGATCGGCCGTGCCGGCTCCATCGTTCACCAGGTTTTCGGCGTCGAGGAAGATCTGGCCGTCGGAGCGCGGATCGCCATGGCGCTCTCGGCGCGCATTCCAGAGATTGCTGCAAAGACGCAGATGCCGGACGAGAGCGGTTGCTCCGACGGCCGATGCGACGTAACCGCTTCGGCGAAGAGCACCGCATGAGGCCGTTATGGAAAAAAGAGCCTTGGTGGCCATTTGGCATGACAGGCCAAACCCATCGCGAGCGCCCCGATCCTGGCACTTGCCGGGTATCGGACGCCGATTACGGCGATGTGCGCCGTTTCTGTTAAAGCGAGGAGGTCAAGGCCCTTTTCAATCAGTCCAATCAGGCTTTGAACAATTCGAATTATCGAAGCAGGATGACGCGGCACGGAAGTTCAAGCCTAATTATTAATCAGCACACACTATGCTGTTATTTTAGGCGAGAACATATTGCGTAATCTGCTGCACTGCGTCATCTATGAACGATGGCCGATTTCGATCTCACAATCCTAGTCATCGACGAGAACGCAATTCGCGCCTCGATCATCGAGGAAGGATTGCGCGAGGCGGGACATGCAAAGGTCACGGTTGTTCACGAAGTCAACGGCATTGCCCGCATCATCGAAACACTCCAGCCGGATGTGATCTTCATCGATCTCGAAAATCCCAACCGCGACATGATGGAGCACCTGTTCCAACTGACGCGCACCGTCGGCCGGCCGATCGCCATGTTCGTCGACCGGTCGGACACGGCATCCATCGAAGCGGCGGTCGATGCCGGCGTATCCGCCTACATTGTCGATGGCCTGAAGAAAGAACGAGTCAAACCCATTCTCGACATGGCCGTCAGCCGCTTCAATGCCTTTGCGCGCCTGCGGAGCGAACTCGCCGACGCGAAATCGGCGCTTGAGGAGCGCAAGATCGTCGAGCGCGCCAAGGGCATTCTGATGAAAATGCGCGGCCTTTCCGAGGAGCAGGCCTTCGCGCTGCTGCGCCAGACCGCCATGAACGAAAAGAAGAAGATGGCAGACATCGCCCAGAGTGTCGTTACGGCGGCGGGATTGCTGATGTGACGAAAGCGCGCCAGCCGGACATCTCCCGACGGGAGGGAATGGAGTGAACATGATGAAGAAGCCTGACGGCATACAGGGCGGACCAGGAGACGGAGAAAGCCGTATTGCCGCGCCCGCAGGGCTGGCCGGCGGGGGATCACGAACCCTGCGCGCGGGCTTCATCCCGCTGGTTGACGCTTCCGTCCTGATCGCCGCATCGGAATTCGGATTCGCGCGCAAGGAAGGTATCGTCCTCGATCTGGTCAAGGACGTCTCCTGGGCAAATGTGCGCGACCGGCTTGCCTTCCGGCAATTCGACATCGCCCATATGCTGTCACCCATGCCGGTTGCTTCGATGCTGGGGCTAGGCTCCAACCCGTCGCCAACGATCGCGCCGTTTTCACTCGGTCGCGGCGGCAATGCGATTACGCTGTCGACGCGGCTTTTCGCCCGCATGTGCGCCGAGGCGGCCTTGCCTGAAACGGCGAGCGCCCTTGAAAACGCACGGGCGCTGGCAAAGGTCATCCTCGGCATCAAAGCGCTCGGCGAGCCGCTGCCGACGCTCGGTGTCACCTACCCCTTTTCCTCGCATAACTACGAATTCCGCTACTGGCTGGCTGCAGGCGGCATCGATCCGGACCATGACGTCAAGCTTGTCGTCGTACCGCCGTCGATGACGTCGGATGCGCTCGCTGCCGGCGCTATCGACGGCTTTTGCGTCGGCGCACCCTGGAACATGGTCGCTTCAGAGCGCGGCGTCGGCCGCATCGTCGCCGCCAAGCAGGATATCTGGCCGTCCGCGCCCGAAAAAGTCATCGGCATGCGGCCGGATTGGGCCGAAACACATCCGGAAACCGTCTCCCGGCTAATTGTGGCGCTCGATGCAGCAGCGCGCTGGTGCGACCGCCCGGAAAATCACGGCGCGTTGTCGGAAGCGCTGGCCGATACCCGTTACCTCGCAGCACCCGTCGATATCATCCGTCGCGTGCTGAACGGCGAATTCAATCTCGATGACCGGGGCAATCGCCGCGTGATCGATGGCTATTTCAAGTTCCATGCCGGTTTTGCCAACTATCCGCGCCCGAGCCAGGCGCTGTGGATCTACAGCCAGATGATCCGCTGGGGCCAGACCGATCTTTCCTCCAACGGTATGGCGGCGGCGGCGGCGGCCTATCGGCCGGATATCTATCGCATGGCGCTTGGAGCGGACGCCGCACCTCTGCTGGATGACGATATTCGCATCGAAGGCGCCGTGGATGGCGACCGCTTCATGGATGGGCAGGTCTTCGACCCGGCCCGGATCGCCGGCTATATCGCCGGATTTGCCGTCAAGAGCGGCATGGGCAGCGGGCCGCGCGCCGAGGAAAACTGACGGCGGCAAATTTTGCATTGCACAAAATTTCCCACCCGAAAATGAGGCAGCCAAAGCAAACGCTGAAAATTTTTGCACATATCGACCATGGTCAAAATTTACCCTCAGCTTTGAAAGCGACGAAAATCCATTCAATTTCAAAGCGCTAATATTTTCCTTCGAAACTGGCACAGCCTTTGCTTTGTATAGTTTGCTGCGGTCAATGGCGATTGCAGTAAGCCGAGGCCAAGAAGGCGCTCGCAGAGACATCGACGTCGCAAGGTTTTTGCAGTCCGGGAGGCTTTCTTCCCGAAGACGCAATTCCCAAGCGGCGTTTTTTATTGCCAAAATTCCGACCCGCCACAGCAGAGGGACCTGTTCATGAAGACGATATCGAGTAACGGCATCACCCGTCGCGGCATCCTCAAGACGACCGCCACCGCAGCGCTTTTCACCGCGATCAAGGCGGCCTTCCCCTCGGGCGCCTTTGCGGCGGGAGCTGGCCCCGAAGTGACCGGCGCCAAGCTCGGATACATCGCGCTGACGGATTCCGCAGCACTGATCATCGCCAAGGAGAAAGGCTTCTTCGACAAGCACGGGCTTCCGGATGTCGAGGTTGCCAAGCAGGCGTCCTGGGGCGCGACGCGGGACAATCTCGTGCTCGGTGGTGCGGCCAACGGCATCGACGGCGCGCACATCCTCTCGCCCATGCCCTACCTGATGCACACCGGCAAGGTGACGCAGAACAACGTTCCGGTTCCGATGGCGATCCTCGCCCGTCTCAACTGTGACAGCCAGGCGATCTCGGTTTCCAAGGAATATGCAGACACCGGCGTCCAGCTCGATGCCTCAAAGCTCAAGGCCGCTTTTGAGAAAAAGAAGGCCGGCGGCGGCGACGTGAAGGTCGCGATGACCTTCCCCGGCGGCACCCACGATCTCTGGCTCCGCTACTGGCTGGCCGCCGGCGGCATCGACCCGGACAAGGACGTCTCGACCATCGTCGTGCCGCCGCCGCAGATGGTGGCCAACATGAAGGTCGGCAACATGGATGCCTTCTGTGTCGGCGAGCCGTGGAACGAGCAACTCGTTAACCAGGGCATCGGCTTTACTGCGGCGTCCACCGGCGAACTCTGGAAGGGGCATCCGGAAAAGGCATTGGGCATGCGCGCCGACTGGGTCGAGAAGAACCCGAACGCCGCCAAGGCGCTGATGATGGCCGTGATGGAAGCCCAGATGTGGTGCGAAAGCATGGACAACAAGGACGAAATGGCAGCCATCGTCGGCAAGCGCCAATGGTTCAACGTACCGGTCAAAGACATCATCGGCCGGCTGAAGGGCGACATCAACTACGGCAACGGCCGCGTTGTGACCGGCACCGATCTCCACATGAAGTTCTGGGCGAACGGCGCGTCCTATCCGTTCAAGAGCCACGACAGCTGGTTCATCGCCGAGAACATCCGTTGGGGCAAGTTTGCGCCCGACACGGAGATCAAGGCGCTGGTCGATCAGGTCAACCGCGAGGATATCTGGCGCGCTGCCGCCGCCGACCTCGGCGTCGCTGCCGCCGATATTCCGGCCACGACCTCGCGCGGGCCGGAAACCTTCTTCGACGGCAAGGTCTTCGATCCCGAAAACCCGTCCGCCTATCTCGACAGCCTGTCGATCAAGGCAGCGTCGTGATGGGTAAAGCCGCAAGCATCTTTGGAAATAGCCCCTCACCCTAGCCCTCTCCCCGCTTGCGGGGAGAGGGGACGACGGAACGCGCCGCTTGTTCCTTCTCCCCGCAAGCGGGGAGAAGGTGGCCGACAGGCCGGATGAGGGGCTCTCCAACAAGCTCAGTTGAAATTATCGAGGACCAAGTGATGCCAGCAACAGCACACGTCAAGAAAATCTCCGCCGCACCAATGGCCCATTCGAAGAGTAAGATTATTGCCCTGCCCGGCCGGCCGGCTGCGAAAACGAAACCAAAGCAGATCGCCGCTACGATTGCGCGCAACGTCGTGCCGCCGCTGGTCGTGCTGGTCATCATTCTGGGCGTCTGGCAGATCCTCTGTTCGGGAGCCGGTGCCACGCTGCCGCCGCCGACGCAGGTCTGGCAGGAAAGCTACGACCTGATCGCCTACCCGTTCTTCAACTACGGATCGCAGGATATCGGGCTTGGCTGGCGGGTGCTGATCTCGCTGCAGCGCGTCGCCTATGGCTTCGGGCTTGCGGCAATTACCGGCGTGCTCGTCGGCGCGCTGATTGGCCAGTCCATCTGGGCGATGCGCGGGCTCGATCCGATCTTCCAGATTCTCCGCACCGTGCCGCCGCTTGCCTGGCTGCCGCTGTCGCTGGCCGCATTCCAGGACTCGAACCCTTCGGCGATCTTCGTGATCTTCATCACCTCGATCTGGCCGGTGATCATCAACACAGCCGTCGGCGTCCGCAACATCCCGCAGGATTACCGCAACGTCGCCAAGGTGCTGTGCCTCAACCAGTTCGAGTTCTTCTTCAAGATCATGCTGCCCTCCGCAGCACCCTACATCTTCACCGGCTTACGCATCGGCGTCGGTCTCTCCTGGCTCGCCATCGTCGCGGCGGAAATGCTGACCGGCGGCGTCGGGATCGGCTTCTTCATCTGGGATGCGTGGAACTCGTCGCGCCTGCCCGACATCATCGTCGCCCTCGCCTATATCGGCGTCGTCGGCTTCATCCTCGACAAGCTGGTCTCAGCCGTCGGCACCATCGTCACCCGCGGCGCTTCCGCTTCTTGAGGGCTCAGATCATGAACGCCTATCTGAAACTCGATCATATCGACAAGCATTTCGACCGCGGCGGTCAACGCGCCGAGGTGCTGAAGGGCATCAACCTGACGATCGCCAAGGGCGAGTTCGTCTCGATCATCGGCCATTCCGGCTGCGGCAAGTCGACCCTGCTCAATCTCATCGCCGGCCTCACGCCGGTTTCCTCCGGCGCGGTACTGCTCGAAAACCGGGAGGTCAACGCACCGGGTCCAGAACGGGCCGTCGTCTTCCAGAACCACAGTCTGCTGCCCTGGCTGACGGTCTATGAGAACGTCAACCTCGCCGTCTCCAAGGTTTTCGGCCGGACGAAGAGCAAGACCGAGCGCCACGACTGGGTCATGGCCAATCTCGACCTCGTCCAGATGGCGCATGCCAAGGATAAGCGGCCGTCCGAGATTTCCGGCGGCATGAAGCAGCGCGTCGGCATCGCTCGCGCCCTTGCCATGGAACCGAAGATCCTCCTGCTCGACGAACCTTTTGGCGCGCTCGACGCCTTGACCCGGGCGCATCTGCAGGATGCGGTGATGGAAATCCATCTTCGCCTCGGCAACACCATGCTGATGATCACCCATGACGTCGACGAGGCCGTGCTGCTCTCCGACCGGATCGTGATGATGACCAATGGCCCGGCAGCCTGCATCGGCGAGGTGCTCGACGTGCCCATCGCCCGGCCGCGCAACCGCATCGAGCTGGCGTCTGACCGGACCTATCTCAAATGTCGCGAGGCGGTGCTGAAATTCCTCTACGAACGCCACCGCTTCGTCGAAGCCGCGGAGTAACCGGCATGACCCAGAAACTCGTCATCATCGGCAATGGCATGGCGCCGGGGCGCATGCTGGAGCATCTGCTGGAACAAGCGCCCGGCCAGTACAACGTCACGATCTTCAACGCCGAGCCGCGCGTCAACTATGACCGCATCATGCTGTCGCCGGTCCTGTCAGGCGAAAAGACCTACGAGCAGATCGTCATCCACGGCGATGGCTGGTACATCGAAAACGGCATCACGCTCTACAAGGGCCACAAGATCGTCTCGATCGACCGTGACAAGAAAACCGTCACCTCCGATCACGGCGTGACGGAAAGCTATGACAAGCTCGTCATCGCCACCGGCTCCGTTCCCTTCATCATTCCGGTGCCCGGCAAAGATCTTCCCGGCGTGATCACTTACCGCGACCTCGATGATGTCCAGGCCATGCTGCTCGCCGCCCAGTCGCGCGAAAAGGCGATCGTCATCGGCGGCGGCCTGCTCGGGCTCGAGGCCGCTGCGGGGCTTGCCTCTCGCGGCATGGACGTGACCGTATTGCACGTCATGCCGACGCTGATGGAGCGCCAGCTCGACCCCGCCGCCGGCTATCTCCTCCAGAAGGCCGTCGAGGAACGCGGCATCAAGGTCATCTGCAAGGCCAACACCAAAGCTATCATCGGCGATGGAAAGGTCGAGGGGATCGAGCTGGACAACGGCACGATCATCCCCGCAACCCTCGTCGTCATGGCGGTCGGCATCCGTCCAAATTCTGCGATTGCGAAGGAAGCAGGCCTTGCCGTCAATCGCGGCATCGTCGTCGATGCCGGCATGCAGACCTCCGATGGCGATATTCTAGCGCTTGGCGAATGCGCCGAGGTCGGCGGCATGGTCTATGGCCTCGTCGCGCCGCTCTACGAAATGGCCCGCATCGCCGCTTCGCATCTGGCCGGCGACCGCACGCCCGCCTTCGTGCATTCGGACACGCCGACGAAACTGAAAGTCACCGGCATCAACCTGTTCTCGCTCGGCGATTTCGCCGAAGGCGACGACCGCGAGGAGATCGTGCTGCGCGACGCGACCGCCGGCGTCTACAAGCGGCTGGTGCTGAAGGACAACCGCATTATCGGTACCGTGCTTTACGGGGAAACCGCCGACGGCGCCTGGTTCAACGACCTGAAGAAAAAAGCCACCGATATCTCCGAAATGCGCGAAACGCTCATTTTCGGCCAGGCCTACCAGGGAGGGTCCCCGCTGGACCCTACGGCGGCCGTTGCAGCCTTGCCGGATGATGCGGAAATCTGCGGCTGCAACGGCGTCTGCAAGGGCAAGATCACGGGTGCGATCACGTCCAAGGGGCTGACCTCACTCGACGACGTGCGCGCCCACACCAAGGCATCCGCCTCCTGCGGCTCCTGCACCGGCCTTGTCGAACAGCTGATGACCATCACGCTGGGCGACGCCTACAATCCCGCCGCCGTTCAGCCGATGTGTACCTGCACCGACCTTGGCCATGACGACGTGCGCCGCCTGATCAAGGCCAAGGGCTTGAAGACCATTCCGGCCGTCATGCAGGAACTGGAGTGGAAGACCTCCTGCGGCTGCGCCAAATGCCGTCCGGCGCTCAACTACTACCTCGTCTGCGACTGGCCGGACGAATATGCCGACGATTACCAGTCGCGCTTCATCAACGAGCGCGTCCACGCCAACATTCAGAAGGACGGCACCTACTCGGTCGTGCCGCGTATGTGGGGCGGCGTGACGAATTCCGGCGAGCTGCGGGCGATCGCCGACGTGGTCGACAAGTTCGAAATCCCGATGGTCAAGGTCACGGGCGGCCAGCGCATCGACCTTCTCGGCATCGAGAAGGAAGACCTGCCGGCCGTCTGGGCCGATCTCGGCAAGGCCGGCTTCGTCTCCGGCCAGGCCTATGCGAAAGGACTGCGCACAGTCAAAACCTGCGTTGGTTCCGACTGGTGCCGCTTCGGCACGCAGGATTCCACCGGGCTCGGCATCCGCATCGAGAAGTTCATGTGGGGCTCTTGGACACCGGCCAAGCTGAAGCTCGCCGTCTCCGGCTGTCCGCGCAACTGCGCCGAGGCAACCTGCAAGGACATCGGCGTCATCTGCGTCGATTCAGGCTTCGAGATCCACTTCGCCGGCGCCGCCGGTCTCGACATCAAGGGCACGGAAATTCTTGGCCTGGTGAAAACCGAGGACGAGGCGCTGCATTACATCGTGGCGCTGACGCAGATGTACCGCGAGCAGGGCCGCTATCTCGAGCGCATCTACAAATGGGCGAAACGCATCGGTCTCGACGAAATCCGCCGCCAGATCATGGGCGATGCGGACAAGCGCCAGGCCTATTACGAGCGCTTCGTCTTTTCCCAGAAATTCGCGCAGGTCGATCCATGGTCGGAGCGTGTCTCCGGCAAGGACAAGCATGAGTTCCGGCCGATGGCGACGGTTGGCTATCCGGAGGCGGCGGAGTGATGGAGATGGACATGAACTGGGTTGATATCGGCGACATCTCCGACATCCCACTGCGTGGCGCGCGCTGCGTAAGGACGCCACAAGGCAAGATCGCCGTCTTTCGCACGGCCGAAAACGAGGTCTTCGCCATCGAGGATCACTGCCCGCACAAGGGCGGACCTCTCAGCCAGGGCATCGTCCACGGAACCGCCGTCACCTGTCCGCTGCACAACTGGGTCATCTCGCTCGAAACCGGCAAGGCGCTCGGCGCCGACCAGGGCGAAGTGCGGACGATCCCAGTGCGCAACGACAATGGTGCGCTCTCCATCGCCCTCGAAAGCCTGATGATGGCGGCGGAATAGGCGCATGGAGCAAGAAATACCCCCCTCTGTCGCTTCGCGACATCTCCCCCTCAAGGGGGGAGATCGGTCTGAGTTTGCTGCTGCCCGTTTGAGAAAAAAAAGCGTCTATCGCTTTTGCTCAGTGGATGGAGACCAGTGGCACGGCGAACTCCCGATCTCCCCCCTTGGGGGGGAGATGTCAGCGAAGCTGACAGAGGGGGGTGAATGCCCAGGATGCCAGAATGGCGGGGGGGACATCTGTGCCCTCTGAAACAAAAACCACCTGCCCCTATTGCGGCGTCGGCTGCGGCGTCATCGCAAAAATCGACGACAACGGCACGGTCAGCGTCAAGGGCGACCCGGATCATCCGGCCAATTTCGGGCGGCTGTGCTCCAAGGGTTCAGCGCTGGCCGAAACCATCGATCGCGACGGGCGCATTCTTTACCCGCAGATCGGCGGACAACGCGCAAGCTGGGACGAGGCGCTTGATCTTGTCGCCTCCCGTTTTTCCGAAACCATAGCCGAGCATGGCCCTGACTCGGTGGCCTTCTACGTCTCCGGCCAGTTGCTGACGGAAGATTATTACGTCGCCAACAAGCTGATGAAGGGTTTTATCGGCTCGGCCAATATCGACACCAATTCGCGGCTGTGCATGTCCTCCTCCGTCGCCGGACATCGCCGCGCGTTCGGCGCAGATACCGTACCCGGTACTTATGAGGACATCGAGCTTGCCGATCTGGTCATCCTGACCGGCTCCAACCTCGCCTGGTGCCATCCGGTGATCTACCAGCGGCTCGCCGCCGCCAAGGCAGCCCGCCCGAGCATGAAAGTCGTCGTCATCGACCCGCGCCGCACGATGACCGCCGATATCGCCGACCTGCACCTGGCAATCCGGCCGGATGGCGACGTGGCGCTGTTCATGGGCCTGCTGGCCCATCTCGCGGGCACTTCGGCGATCGATCAGAACTATATCGGCAAACATACGGGCGGTTTCGCAGAAGCTTTCGCCGCCTCCTCGGCCCTCTACATCGCCGAACTGATGGAATTGACCGGCCTGCCCTCGATGCAGTTGCGGCAGTTCTTCCGGCTGTTCGAGGAAACCGAAAAGGTCGTCACCTGCTACAGTCAGGGCGTCAACCAATCGGCGTCAGGCACAGACAAGGTCAACGCCATCATCAACTGCCATCTGGCGACCGGCCGCATCGGGCGCCCGGGCATGGGGCCTTTCTCGCTGACCGGCCAGCCGAATGCCATGGGTGGACGCGAGGTGGGCGGCCTTGCCAATATGCTCGCCGCCCACATGGCGATCGAAACCCCTGAAGACTGCGACCGCGTTCAGCGTTTCTGGCAGTCGCCCGACATTGCCCGCAAGCCCGGCCTCAAGGCCGTCGACATGTTCCGCGCCGTGGCCGACGGCAGGATCAAGGCGCTGTGGATCATGGCGACCAACCCGGTCGTGTCGATGCCCGATGCCGATGCGGTGGCCGCTGCAATCGCTGCCTGTCCCTTCGTCGTTGTCTCGGACGTCCTACAGGAAACCGACACGACACAATACGCCCACGTGCTTCTGCCCTCGCTCGGCTGGGGCGAAAAGGACGGCACGGTCACCAATTCCGAACGCCGCATTTCCCGGCAACGCGCCTGGCTTGCTGCACCCGGCGAGGCCAAGGCCGACTGGTGGCAGATGGCCGAAGTCGGCCGTCGCATGGGATTTGAGGACGCGTTCTCTTTCCCTTCCGCCACCACAATCTTCAAAGAGCACGCGGCCCTTTCCGCCTTCGAAAACGTCGGCAGCCGCGATTTCGATATCGGTGCCTACGAGCGGATCGATGGTGCGGCCTATGACGCGCTCTCTCCCTTCCAGTGGCCGCAGCCACGTGACGCTCGGGCGCAAACCACCCGTTTCTTCGCCGATGGCGGCTTCTTCCATCCTGACCGCAAGGCGCGTTTCATCGCGGTCAGCGCTCCGGTCTCGGACCGGACCAGTGCCGATTTTCCGCTGACGCTCAACACCGGCCGCATCCGCGACCAGTGGCACACGATGACGCGGACGGGAAAGAGCGCCCGCTTGTCCGCCCATATCGCCGAGCCCTTCGCAGAAATCCACCCGCGCGACGCCATGGAGATCGGTGTTGCCAGCGCTGACCTCATCGAAATCGAAAGCCCTTACGGCAAGGCGGTGGTGCGCGCTTTGGTGACTGAACGCCAGGCCCGCGGCAGCCTGTTCGTGCCGATGCACTGGAACGACCAGTTTGCTGCCGACGCCCGTATCGGCGCCGTCGTCGCGCCGGTCACCGATCCCTTCTCTGGCCAGCCTGCGTTAAAGAACGTCGGCGTCGCTGCCCGGCGGCTGAACGTTGCAAGCTATGGCTTCGTGGTGTGCGCCGCCAAACCGCAGGGTCTCGACACCGCATACTGGGCCTTGGCAAAGGCCGAAGGCGGCTGGCGGCTGGAATTGGCGTTCAACGCCGCGCCCGAAAACTGGGCGGATTGGTGCCGCGCCCATCTCGGTGTTCCCGGCCATATCGAGCCGCTCGGCTACGCCGACGCCCAGACCGGCGACCTGCGACTTGCCTTCTTCGACGGCGACCGGCTGCTTGCCGCGTTTTTCCTCGCCCGCCAGCCGGTCGCCGTCGCCCGCAACTGGGCGATCGAGCAACTGACCGTCCGGCATGGCGAACTGGCCAAGCGGTTCGCCGTCGTTGCCGGGCGGCCAGGTGCGGGCCGCATGGACCCGGGCGCCACCGTCTGTTCCTGCTTCAGCGTCGGCGTCAACCAGATCGTCGTCGCCGTGCGCGGCGGCTGCCGCAGCGTCGAGGCTGTCGGCAAGGAATTGAATGCCGGAACCAATTGCGGCTCCTGCCGCGCCGAGATCAGGGGGATCATCGATGGATGTCTTGCAGCTGCTGCCGAGTGAGCGCAACGCCACCCCCGCCCGCATGGCCCCGCTTGCCAAGCTGCCGGTGTTCTGGGCGCTCGAGGGCAACCGCGCCGTCATTGCCGGAGGATCGGACGCCGCCGCCTGGAAGGCGGAGCTGCTGGCCGCCTGCGGCGCGGCGGTCCATGTCTATGCCGAAGAGCTGAGCGAGACGTTTTCCAGCCTCATCGCAAAGGGTTCGGAATCGGAAAGCGGTGGTTTCGTTCATCACGCCCACGGGTGGACGGCCGCCGCGTTCGACGATGCAGCCATTGCCATCGCAGACTGCGAGGACGATGAGGCGGCCGCGTCGTTTTTCGATGCCGCCCGCACGGCCGGCGTCCTGGTCAATGTCATCGACAAACCAAGATATTGCCAGTTCCAGTTCGGCTCGATCGTCAACCGTTCCCCTGTCGTCGTCGCCATCTCCACCGACGGCGCAGCACCCATTCTGGCCCAGGCCATCCGCCGCCGGATCGAGACATTGCTGCCGCCATCGCTGAAGTCATGGGCGGCGCTGGCGCATTCCATTCGCGACAGGGTCAACGCAAAGGTGAGGCCCGGTGCACCAAGACGCGCCTTCTGGGAAAGCTTCGTCGATCGCGCTTTTGGCTCGCCGCCGGATGCGGACACTGAAGCCGATCTGATCTCCGGCGCTCACCGCAGCAGCCGCGACACGACATCGACCATCGGCCGCGTGACGCTGGTCGGCGCCGGCCCCGGCGACGCGGAACTTTTGACACTGAAGGCCGTGCGCGCCTTACAGGCGGCCGATGTCATTCTCTTCGACGACCTCGTTTCCGATGAGGTGCTGGAACTCGCCCGCCGGGAGGCAAAGCGCATGCTGGTGGGCAAACGCGGCGGCCGCACCAGCTGCAAACAGGAGGATATCAACGCGACGATGGTCCAGCTCGCTCGGGCGGGAAAACACGTGGTGCGTCTGAAATCAGGCGATCCGATGATCTTCGGCCGTGCCGGAGAAGAAATCGCCTGTCTGGAACACCACGGCATCCCCGTCGATGTCGTGCCCGGCATCACATCCGCCAGCGCCATGGCCGCGCGGCTGGGCGTTTCGCTCACGCACCGCGACCACGCGCAGGCCGTCCGCTTCGTCACCGGCCATTCGCGGCTTGGCTCCCTGCCCGCGGATATCGACTGGAACGATCTCGCTCACTCCCGGACCACGACGATCTTCTACATGGGCGGCCGCACCGCAGGCCAGATCCAGATGCGGCTGCTAGCCGCTGGGGCGAGTGCCAACACACCCGTCGCGGTCGTCAGCGCGGTGACCCGCTCCAATGAGGAGCGATGGTGCGGGAGATTGGACGATCTGGCTTCTGCCGTGGCGCAGATCGGGACCGACAGCCCGATCCTGATTGGCGTGGGCCATGTCTTTTCGCAAGTGGGATACGCGAGAAGGACGGCGGCGGGAGCGCAGCGATCAGCCTATTCCAAAGCGTCGGGTTCGACCATATGAAGCCGATGGGCGTGGATGCCGCCTTCGCGACCAGGCTCACAATGAACTGGAGGATTGTCTCCCGCGCCGTCTTGAAAGCTCCAATTAAGCCGCACCACTAATGTGTGAGCGGGCGCTTTCGCCCACCGCGACCGTCGAGATAGAGTATCAGGCCAAGGCCGATCATGCCGGCCAGCGCACCGAGCACCGACGTGCCCGAATAATCGCTGAAACGGGTTCCGATCGCAAACAGGATGGCACTCAGCCCGCCGCTCAGAAACAGGTTCACCGAGATCAGCGAGCTGCCAAGGCCCGGGCGGTCAGCGATGAGATCCTGGATGTAGGTGATCGGGATGCTGATCAGGGCCGCAGCGGCAAAGGCGCTGAGAAGCGTCAGGGCATAGACATGCCATGGCGCCGAGGCGAGGCCGAGGAGCGTGAGGTAAACAGCATAGAGCCCCGCGCTGATCGCCAGCGCCGTGACCGCGCGCATATAAAGCTGGATTCGGGCCCAGACGAAGATGAACACGACTTCGAGAAACGCGACGATGCCGACGACCACGCCGATATCGGTCACCGTGCCGCCGGCGGCACCCGTAATGATCAGCGGCTGCACCGCTGCGTTGACATGCAGCGTCGAGGTGATCAGCGAGATCGCCATCAGGCGGACGAAGACGCTTGGCGCCAGAACTTCGCCGAAGGAGGCAAGATAGGAATGGCGAGCGCTCCTTGCCGGCGGCGGTCCTTCAGATGCAGGCAATTTGAAGAAGACCAGAGCCAGATTGACGATACATCCGAGGCAGGCGAGCAGATAGGCAGGCAACATGCTGCCGCGCCCGACCAGAACCAGCGCCACGAGGCCCGGCACCAGAACCCAGGCAACCGAGATCGCGGCGCGTACCCCGGAATTGATCGCGGCCGCATCGCGTCCGCCCTCGGCATTGGCGATGGTACGCACATTGGCAAACAAAAGCGATGTCATCGAATTGTAGACCGGCAGCATGACGAGCGTGCAGAAGACGAAGCTCGCGGGAACCGGTACGGCATAGACGAGGCCATAACCGAATATCCCGAACGACATGACAGTCATCAGCAGGATCCGGTAATTACCGATACGATCGGCAAGAACGCCAACCCAGAGGCTGACGATGACGTTGACGGCCGCTGCCGCGAAAATCAGGATCGAATAGAAGCCGTTGCTCAGGCCTAGCTCGGTGATACCGACCACCGACTGATAGGGGGATGTCGCGGCCCCGGTGAAGCCGAACATAAATATCGCGATCATGCTCAGCCGGACCACAGGGTGGCGGAAGGCGATCGACAGCGTTGACGTCATGATGAGTACACCGGAAAGGAGATCAAAAGCCGCCCGGGAATCCGGACGGGTTTACAGGTGCCAAGCGCGCCAAACCGGCATCACTCCCGCCAGCGCGCCGACAATGTTGCTGCGGGCGCGTAGTCGAAATCGCCATCAAAGGGAAAGACCGGCCTTGCCCTGCGATGGCTGGCCAGATTGGCGATATCCTGATTGACGACGCCGTCCGTCAGCGCCATCAGGTTGGGATTGGCAATCGGCGCCAGTTCGGGCGACAGATAGCCGGATTTGACGACCAGCAGCGGCACGGCCTTTGGATCGAGGCCCAACCGCCGGAAATCCTCGATATTGTGATAGGGGCGGCGGCGCGCGGCCAGCACGATCGCGATGTCGCCAACACTGACGACCGCCTGACGATCTGCAGCCGCACCGCTGTCGTCCAGACGCAGGACCGTTGCCATTACCTCCGCCGGAATGCTGGCAGGATCGAGACTGCCGCCGATCCGAAGCGCAAGTCTGGCACCCTGACCCGCAGCAAAACAGGCCTCGACGGCCGGACGGTCGGTGATCCCGGCGAGAAGAGCACCCTGCCAGTTGCGGGCGATCAGCGCACGCAGCACATCGGCACGGTCGCCAACCCCGCCACCGGTCGGATTATCGGCGGAATCGGCAAGAATGACGGGCGATGTCTCAGCCGCCTCGGCAACATCGAGCATCTCCTCTAGCGGTCCCGTAACCGGGCCGAAACCGAAATTCTTGCGCGCGCTCCAGTATTGCTCCGCAATCTTCTCAGCGGCCTCCGACGCGGCTTGCCTGTCAGTGCCGGTCACCACGGCGCAGGCGGTTGCGCGCGGTTCGTCGGCCCAGACATAGCCGATCATCAGATTGGCATCGAGAATGCCCGGCTGCGCATCCAGTGCAGGCAGGCCGAGATAGATCAATTTCGCCGGCTCGTCTTCTGTCGATGTGCATTCGCCGGGCAGGAGCAGCGGCACCTTGGCCCAGGCGACACCCGGACGAATGCTCGTCCGCAGCGTTTTAACCAGCATCGACCAGGCCCGCACCATGGTTTCGCGCACGTCGATATGCGGTGCGGTGCGATAAGCGGCGAAGATATCGAGCTGATCGATGATCCTCTGGCTGACATTGCCATGAAGATCATAGCTCGCCGCAATCGGGCAATCCGGCCCCGCGACCGTGCGGGCAGCGGATATCCAGTCGCCTTCGGCATCGTCCATGCCCTCGACATTGATCGCGCCATGCATGGCGAGATAAAGCCCGTCGATCGGCAAAGCGGCCTGCAGTTTTTCAAGGAACTCCGCCTTGAACGCCTCATAAGCCGCACGCGATACAGGCCCGCCCGGTACGGCGCGGGCGTGCAGCAGCGGCACGTGCTCGATCCCGTCGGCATCGAGGAAATTGAAATACTCGGCACCAAGCAGATCGGTATCGCGCAGCACGCGAAAATCCTCGACAGTCATCAGGACCGGCGAATAGGTGCTGCATTCGGTATGAATGCCACCAACGGCGATGCGCATTGTTTTCCCCATGATGTCAGCTGTTACAGTTTTGGACTGAGAGGGACGATGGCCGCAAAGCGCTGCCAGTCCTTCTGACTTTTCGGCGTCCACGCAGCCTCGGCGATCGCCGGAAGACGCGGGAAGACCAGACGATTGAAATAGCTGCGCGACAGGTAGTGCTCGCACCAGATGCAGGCTTGCACGCCCTTCATCCGGTCTTTCAGCCCTTCAGGGAAGTCCCCTTCCGCCTCATAGCCATAGGTGTGGGCGGGCGGCACGGTGCCGGCCCAGCTGGCGCCCGGTTCCTGCCATTCTTCCCCCTGCACCATGTCGAGATAATAGGCCTGTCCCGGCGTCATCACCACGTCGTAGCCCTCGCGGGCAAGCTCGATGCCGACATCAGGTTTTTCCCAGGCCATCAGCAGCGTTTCCACGGTATCGACACCGCCGCCGTGGGCGACCTCGTTCCAGCCGGCAAGCTTCCTGCCGCGCTTGGTCAGCATGTCCTTGACCTGTTTCAGGAAGTAGGACTGCAGACCGAAGGTACCTTCAATGCCTTCCTTTTCCATCAGCTTGCGGGCCAGCGGCGAGGCAAGCCAAGCCCCATTCGGCACCTCGTCGCCGCCGATATGAATATAGGCAGACGGGAAAAGCGCGATCATCTCATCGAAGACTTTTCCCAGAAATTCATAGGTGAACGGCACGGCCGGATTGAGAGCATTGTTCGGATAACCCTGCACGGAATGATAGCTTTCCGGCGCCTCCTGACCATCGGACAGATCGGGGAGCGCGACGAGCGTTGCCGAGTTGTGACCGGGAACATCGATCTCCGGAATGATCTCGACATTCAGCGCCAGCGCGTGGGCAACGAGCGCACGAACGTCGTCCTGGCTATAAAACCCGCCAGCGGGCTCCGACCCATTGCCGAGCTGCGGTAAAAGCGGACCATCCGGACTACGGACGACGCCGACCGTGGTCAGCTCCGGATAGGCCTTGATTTCCAGCCGCCAAGCCTCGTCATCGGTGAGGTGCCAGTGGAAGATATTGAGCTTGAGCCAGGCGAGGATATCGATGAGCCGTGCCACATCGGCAACCGGGTAAAATTGCCGCGAGACGTCGAGATGGCAGCCACGCCAGCTGTAGCGCGGCTCGTCCGAAATCGTCCCTGAGACAGGAAAACGGAATTTCCCTGGTTGACGGCGGGCGCCGTTCAAGAGTTGCGCCAGCGACGTCAGTCCATATTGCCGGCCTGCGGCTCCACCGTAGCTGAGCGTGATGGCCTCTGACGAAAAGGCCAGCGCGTAGGCTTCCGGCGCAAGGGCCGCATCCTGCCTCAGATGCAGCGCCCTGCCCTGGCTGTTCGATGCCAGGCTGAGCGGTGCATGGTCGGCTTCGAACAGGCGGCGGAACAGCCCGATCACCGCATCAATCGCCTTGAGGTCGTCCATTGACGTGCCGGGCGCGGGATAGAGGCAAACCGGGAAAGCATCGCCGGGCTCTGCATCGATCCGGCGCGGCCATGGCTGCAGCGCAAACGGCAGGTCAAGCTTGCCTTCCGGCAACAGCACTGGCGGCGGCTCGCTGGTCCGGCCTTCCAGCAAAAGGTCGGAGACGGAAACCGGAACATGGCGGCCATCAGCGAGCGTCAGATAAGCGGACTTCGCTCCATCGGTGCAGTGCACGGCCTTGCGATGCAGGCCGCTGACGGTAAACGTCCACGATGCGCCGGGCGCAAGCACAAAACCTGCCGGCGGTGCAAATTCATGGTAGTTGGCGTTGCGTTTGACGAAAACGGCGTTCTCGCAGGCCGTCTTGTCGATCACCCGCGTCAACGAGGTGTAGACGATGGTAAATCCCTCAATCGCCACATCCGACAGGTTGAAGAGGCTAAAAACGAAGCGGCCGTGTGGGCCACCCTGCGGATGCCACGCGCTTTCGAGACGATAGGACGCCGATTGCATGTCCGTTCCTCTGATGTCTAATAGTTTTCGGATTGGGAAAAGGTGCGGGCAAGCTCGGCCTGCCCGGCTGTCAGGCCGCAATCGACCGGCAGGCAAGCACCCGTGATCGCAGAGGCGAGCGGGCTGGCGAGAAATCCGACGGCATTGGCCACGTCTTCCGGATTGGCGATCCGCTGCAGCGGATACCAGCGGCGCGCGTCCTCGAACACATTGGGGTTGGCGGCAGCACGGACTTCCCACGCCTGCGTGCGCACGGTCCCCGGTGATACCGCGTTGGCGCGAATGCCGTATTTACCGTATTCGACCGCGATCAGCTTGGTCAGATGCAGCAGACCGGCCTTGGCGGCGCTATAGGCGGGATGGCCGAAGACATTGGTGCCGTTGACCGAAGCGATATTGATCACCGATCCCTGGCTTTGCTTCAACGCATCCTCGACGGCGCGAAAGCAGAGGAAGGCGGCCTCCAGGTTCAGGGCATTGTCCATGCGCCAGATTTCCGGCGTCGTGTCATGCAGGCTGACGGCGCGCGCCGCACCGGCATTGTTGACCAGTGTCCGAACCGTGCCAAGCTCCGCCGCCCGCGCCGCCATATCTGCAACACGCACCGCATCGGTAATATCACATGCGAAGGCAATGTAGCGGCTCGTCTCACCAAGACTGGCGGCTGCCTGTTCCGCGGCCGAACCGTCGATGTCCACCATCAACACGACATCATGGTCTTCGCCAAGGCGGCGGGCGATGGCACGGCCAATGTCGCCTGCGGCCCCCGTTACGATTGCAACCGATGAAGTCATGACGGGTCCCTTATGAGCATGGTGAAATCAATCCCCGAGAAGCTGGCGGTCGTCGCCGTCGCGGTGGGCGACAAGCTGTTGCTTGATGCGCCGCAGCGTCACCGTCGCCTGTGGCTGGATGTGGTAGGCGACGAGGCTGGCGAGGATATCGAGAAGCGCGACATAGGCAATGCGGGTCGATGTCGGGCGATAAATGTTGGTGCCTTCAGGCAGATCGACCGGCACGGTAATATCGGCGGCGCGAGCAACGGGGCTGTCGCTTTGCGTTAGCGCGATGGTCGTGACCTTCTGGTCGCGGGCCAGCATGAAGGATCGCACCAGTTCGGCGTTGCGCCCGGAAAACGACGATCCGATGACGACGTCGCCGGGCCGGGCAGCGGCGGCCATCATCAACTGCATGCTGTGATCGGAGCTTGCGGTGATGCGCAGCCCCAGACGGAACAGGCGATTCTGCAATTCGCTGGCGATCATCGAGGAATTGCCGCCGGACCCAAAGGCATAGATCATCTCAGCCCCGGCCAGCTTCTCCGTTGCCTGCTCTATAGCCGCGAGATCCAGGCTGCGATGCAGCATGAAGAGCGCGTTCTGCGCTTTCGACACGATATCCTGCGCCACGTCGGCGGGCTCGCGGCTCTTCGGCTCTGGCTTCAGATAGCGCATGCCGACATAGGCCGTGCGCGCCAATTGAACCTTGAAGTCAGAAAAGCTGTCACAGCCGAGCCGGCGGCAGAAGCGTGTGACGGTCGGCGGGGAAACATCGGCCTTGCCAGCCAGTTCGATGATCGAAGCATTCACCGCAAATTCGAAATCGGTGAGCAATATTTCGGCAATACGGCTTTCAGCTTGTGAAAGCTTGCCTTTTTCGTCCTGAAGCGTCGAGAAAATATCCATCAGAGAGCACCTTCAATGAAATCGCCAGGCTGCCTTAAAGAGGCCTCCTGAAACCGCGGCAATGCTGCGATCCGGCACACGATTCTCACCTTATGTCCACCCGTTCCCGTGTTGCCGTCGCCGCTACGCGGTCTTTTCCTTGTAGGCGACGCAGTCGATCTCGACCTTGCAATCGACCATCATCGACGCCTGCACGCATGCCCGCGCCGGCGGATGCTCGCCGAAATAGTCCTGGTAGATCTTGTTGAAGGTCCAGAAGTCACGGGGATCGTCAAGCCAGACGCCGACGCGAACGATGTGCTCGGGTCCGTAATTGGCCTCCTTCAGGATAGCCAGCAGATTGGCGATCGTCCTGTGTGTCTGCGGGACGATACCACCTTCGATGATCTCGCCATTTTCCATCGCAACCTGACCGGACACATGAAGCCAGCCATTCGCTTCTACCGCGCGGGCAAATGGCAGCGGCTTGCCACCTGCGCCAACTTGCACGGTGCCATAACGTGTAATGGACATTTGTCCCGTCCTTGCAAATTATTTTCTTGATCCGTTGACAAATGACCATAGAAAGCGGAATTTGACCAGAGAAAAACGCCATTTATGAAAAGAATTTCAATACACGGAGCAATCGTGCGCGATCCCTTCCGCAATCCCTTCCCTTCTTCCGATACCGCCCGTCACGCAATCTGGCAGATGCTGGTCGAGCGGGACATTGACGCCTTTCTTGCCGCCGACTGGTCAAAGGTCGCTGGCGATTTTGTCGAGGACGGCTTCATAGGCATCGACGCCAAGCGTGAAACCAGCCCCGACAAATGGCGCCTGGCCTTTCCATCTTTGGCGGCCTATCGCGACGAATGGCTGCGCCAGGCAGCGGATTTTGCCCAGCAGTCCTTTGCCGAAGACACCCGCAATGCCATTTTCACCACAACGACGCTCGAAGACATTGAGATCGAAGGCGATATGGCGCTCGTCCGCAAGAAATTTGACGGCAGCCTGAAGAAATCGGACGGCAGCGTCGATATTCTCAAGTGGCAGACACTGTATTACTGCCGCCTGCATCAAGGGCGTTGGAAAATCTGCGGCTTCACGGGATATCTGCCCAACCCGATGGGCGCGGCCTAAAAGAGTAGAACGAGGCGAAGGCATTGCGCATTTTCACCGCCGTCCTGGCGACCGAGACGAACACATTCTCACCGATCTGCGTCGATCGCCGCGCCTTCGAGGCGTCGCTCTATGCCGCGCCCGGCGATCATCCGGAAACACCGACGCTCTGTTCGGCGCCGATAACGGTCGGCCGACGGCTTGCGCTTGAAAAGGGCTTCGATCTGATCGAGGGCACGGCCACCTGGGCCGATCCGGCCGGTCTCGTCAACCGCCTGACCTATGAGGGCCTGCGCGACGAAATCCTCGATCAGCTGCGCGCTGCGTTGCCGGTGGACGCCGTGGTGCTTGGTCTTCATGGCGCGATGGTCGCCGATGGTTATGAAGATACCGAGGGCGACTTCCTTGCGCGCGTCCGAAGCATTGTCGGACCTCACACCCTCGTCTGTGCCGAACTTGATCCGCACAGCCACCTGACGGCCAAGCGTCATGCGGCTGTAGACTTTTCCGTCTATTTCAAGGAATTTCCGCATACGGATTTCGTCGATCGCGCCGAAGACCTATGGCGCATCGCGCTCGATACGCTTGCCGGCCGCGTCAAACCGGTCATGTCGTTGTTCGATTGCCGGATGATCGACGTGTATCCAACGTCGCGTGATCCGATGCGCTCGTTCGTCGACAAGATCATGCGGATGGAGGCCGAAGACCCGGACATCCTGTCCATCTCTGTCATTCATGGCTTCATGGCTGGCGATGTCCCGGAGATGGGAACGAAAATGCTCGTCGTGACGGATGGCAAGCCTGAAAAGGGCGCAGCCCTCGCCCGCGAACTCGGCCTTGAACTCTTCTCCAAGCGCGGCACTTTCATCATGCCGCAGATCGACGAAAAGCAAGCGGTTTCCCGTGCACTGGCGGCAACCAGCGGACCCGTGGTGATCGCCGACGTCTGGGACAATCCCGGCGGCGGCACGGCGGGCGATGCAACAGTGCTTTTGGCCGAACTTCTGGCTCAGGGCGCCAAGGATACCGCGGTCGGCACGATCTGGGACCCGATGGCCGTGCAAATCTGCATGGCGGCCGGTGAAGGCGCCGCGATCCAGTTGCGCTTCGGGGCAAAATCTGCACCGGGAACCGGCAATCCGATCGACGGTATCGTCAAGGTCGTCAAGCTGGTGCGCAATGCGGAAATGCGTTTCGGCGAAAGTTACGCGCCTTTCGGCGACGCCGCGCATATCCATCTTGACGGCATAGACATCATCCTCAACTCCACCCGGGCGCAGAGCTTTGACCCAAGCCTGTTCTCGGTGATGGGCATCGATCCGACATCAAAGAAGATCCTGGTCATCAAATCGACCAATCACTTCTACGCCTCCTTCGCACGGATCGCGGCAGAAATCCTCTATTGCTCGGCAGGAACACCCTATCCGAACAATCCGGCCCGCACCCCCTACCGCCGGGCGCCGCGCGATATCTGGCCGATGGTGGAGAACCCGCACAATCTGGAGCAGGGCGCGGCCTGATTTGGCCGTTAAGGTCCGGCCAGCCGCGAACGCAGCAAAAAGCAAAAGGGACGCGCATCATACGCGTCCCTTTTGCATTCAAATAAGCCAAGCGGATCGCTGCGGCGTCAACCGCCTGCGATTTTCAAAAGACCGACATCGATATCGGTCAGTTCCACCCGGCGCTCGAGCGCAATGCCCGATGCGTCGAAGAGATGGCAATCGGCGGCGGCGATACCGATCGGAACCGTCTCGTCGCTGCGGATTGGCGCGCTACCGGGCAGCATGGCGCAGAAGTTCTCGCTTTCGCCATCGAGCGACGCATAGGCGACCGTCTGGGCACCGAGCCGTTCGATCACCGACGGCGTCAGGTTCATCGAAAGATCAGCCTTGCCGAACTGAATATGTTCTGGGCGAACGCCCAGCGTCAGCGGTTGCCCGACGAGATCGGCACGGCCGGCCACGGGGATCGTCGCTGACTGTCCCCTGAAATCGACCACGACACCCGCTTCGCTCACCGCCTTGCAGGTGACGGGCAGCATGTTCATCCGCGGATTGCCGATAAAACCTGCAACGAACATGTTGGCCGGCTTGTGATAAAGCTCGAGCGGCGCTCCGGTTTGCGAAATCTCCCCGGCATTGAGCACGACGATCCGGTCCGCCATCGTCATCGCCTCGATCTGGTCGTGGGTGACATAGATCATCGTCGCTTTCAACTGCTTGTGCAGCTTCGCCAGTTCGATCCGCATATCGGCGCGCAATGCGGCGTCGAGGTTGGAGAGCGGCTCGTCGAACAGGAATATCTTCGGTTCACGCACGATCGCCCGGCCGATGGCCACACGCTGCCGCTGGCCGCCGGACAGCATTCCAGGCTTCTGCTGGAGCCGCTGGTCGAGATGGAGGATGCGGGCTGCATTCTCGACTTTCGCCTTCAGCTTGTCTTCCTGCATCTTTTCGACGCGCAGCGGAAACGCGATGTTCTCGAACACGGTCATGTGCGGGTAGAGCGCGTAGCTCTGAAACACCATGGCGATGCCGCGCTTGACGGGCGGCAGATCGTTGACGCGCTTGCCGTCGATCATGATGTCGCCCGTACTGGTCTCATCGAGACCGGCGATCATGCGGAGCAAGGTCGACTTGCCGCAGCCGGATGGGCCGACGAAAACGACGAATTCACCGTCACGGACCTCCAGTTCGATGCCTTTCAGCACCTCGAACGTCCCGTAGAATTTCTGAACCTTATTGAGATTGAGCTGTCCCAAGAAACTGTCTCCGGCCGCCGGCGAAAAGCGGCCCGTTCGTAGCAGAAAAGGAGTGGACCGCGAACCCTTACGGCGCCGCACGTCTTTCAAGACGCGCTGACTTCGCCGTAACACTATGAAATGCTGCATAACGATCAGACGTTATGCAGGGGTTCGCGGTCCGATGGGCTTACTTGTACTGCTCGAGATCGGCAGCTGCCTTCTTAAGGGCGTCCGCCGGCTCGGCCTTGCCTGTGACGACGGCCTGGACCATTTCGATCATGGTGTTCTGAAGACCCTTGTAGTCAAGGAACAGCGGCTCGGGACCACCATTGGCAATACCATCGACGAACGGCTTCCAATAGGGGTTGGCGGCAACCATCTCTTCCACGGCCTTGCCCGGACGCAGCGGTGTCAGGCCTTCCTGTGCCTCGTATCTCGGCTGGTTTTCAGGGTTGGTCATGAACTTGGCGAGATCGATCGCCTTTTCTTCCAGACCGGTTCCGCCGAATACCGCAAGGCTGTCGGTGATCAGCAGCGTACCCTGACCCTTGGCGCTCGGACCGAGCGGCAACGGTGCGACACCCCAGTTGATCTTGGTTTCCTTGAGCCGGTTGACCGCGCCGACACCAGCCTGGATCATACCAAGCTTGCCGTCGAGGAAGATGGCGCGCACTTCGTTCTGCTCGTAGGATGTCGGGCCTTCTTCGGCATACGGCACGATGTCTTTGAGCGCCGTCAGCGCTTCCAGGTTCTGCTTGCTGTCCAGCGTGATCTTGCCGTCCTTGTCGATCACCGAGCCGTCATTGGTGTAAACCCAATGAAGGAACTGGTGCATGGTGTTGTCGAAGGTCTTGGCCACGACACCGAAACCGGCAATGCCAGTCTTTTCCTTGATTGTCTTGGCGTATTCCAGTTCCTCAGCCCAGGTCGTAGGCGCTTTTTCCGGATCAAGGCCGGCCTGCTTGAACAGATCCTTGTTCCAGAACAGAGCTTTCGTCGAGAAGGCGACCGGAATGCCCCACTGCTTGCCGCTGGTGGTGACCGTATCCATGATGTAGGGATAGTAAGCGGCCTTTTCTTCGTCGGTAAAGGTGATCGGCACGATCAGTTCGTTGTCGGCGAACTCCTTGAGCGTACGCGAGCCCACATAGGCGAGGGCTACCGGCGTACCGGCGGCCGCAAGCGTCGTTACCTTGTCCTGGCACTGGGCCCAGCCGACAACTTCGGCAGCGACCTTGTAGCCCGGATTTGCTTCTTCCCATTTCTTGATGAATTCGGCATGGACCGGCTGCATCACGTCACCGCAGGAGATGAAGCTGAGCTCGGTATCGGCCGCCATCGACGGCAGCGCCGTACCAGCGAGCAGCGCCAAGCTTGCTGCAATCATTAAGGCATGCTTTTTCATAGTCGTTCCCCTTGCTTATTGAGCTCGTTGTTGCGGTTATTGTTTCACGGCGCCGGCCGTGAGGCCCGCGACGAGATAGCGTTGCATCAGGAAAATGAGGATGACGGCCGGCGCGATACCGACAAAGCTTGCGGCCATCAGCTCATTCCAGATCACTTCCTGCCGGCCGAAATAGGCAAACAGCCCGACCGGCAGCGGCATGTATTGGGTCTTCGAGTTGAAGGTCAGCGCGAAGATGAATTGCTGGGCATAGGACCCGATGAAGGTCGTGATCGCAACGACGGTGATGCCCGGCATGGCGATCGGCAGGATGACGCGGCGCAGCGTGTAGAAATGGCTTGCACCATCGACGAAGGCTGCCTCGTCCAGTTCACGCGGGATACGCATCATATAGGTGCGCAGCAGCCAGATCGCCGAAGGGATGAGGAAAGCGACACCCGGAACGATCATGGCAAAATAGGTATTCAGCACGCCGAGGCTGCGCATCAATCTGAACAGTGGAATCAGCAGAACGGCGCCCGAGAACATGTTGACGGCCAGGAAGGCGCCCAGCAATGCGCCGCTGCCGCGGAACTTGAAGCGCGCGAACGAATAGGCCGCAGGAACCACCAGCACGAGGACGACCGCCGTGACGATGCTGGAGATGAAGAACGAGTTGAAAATATAGCGGGCAAAGCCCGGAACGCTGACCCACATGGTCCGGTACGCCGCAAAGGATCCGTTTTCCGGCCAGAATTTATAGGGCGAGGAAAACAGCAGACCGAGCGGTTTCAGCGAAACCAGGAAGCCTTCGACGAAGGGAGACAGGATGAAGGTCAGGAAGATGAAGATACCCGCATAGATGCTGATGAGTTCGTACCAGCGGTAGCGGTTGATCATGGCGGGCTGAGTGCTCATCGGCTGGTTTCTCCCGAGGAAAGCCGGCTGGTTACGCGGAAATAGGCCAGGCAGAAAATCGACAGGAAGATGCAGATCATCACCGCGCGCGCAGCCCCCTCGCCGTATTTCTTCGAGCCGATCGCCGTGCGGTAGGTATCGATGATCATCGTCGTCGTTTCACCGTTCGGGCCACCCTGGGTCAGGATCCAGATGATGTCGAACGAGTTGAACGTGGAGATCAGCGACAGCATCGACATGGTGATCATCGAGGGGACCAGCAGCGGCAGGGTAATGCGGCGGAACCGGTAGAAGCGCCCTGCCCCGTCAGTCCAAGCAGCCTCGTACAGGTCTTGCGGCACAGCCTGCATGGCCGCCAGCATATAGAGCGTCACCAGCGGCACGCCGATCCAGACGTCCGTAATAATCGTCGCCCAGAAGGCCGTCGAACCACGGGCAAGGAATGCGACCGGCCCGTCGATGATCCCCCAGTTCTGCAGCACGCCCGAGATCATGCCGAACTGGCCGTTATACATCCAGCCCCACATGAAAATGCCGATCGCCATGGGCACGATCCACGGCGGCATGGTCAGCACGCGAAACAGCGCCCGGCCGGGAACCGCGGCATTCAGCATGCACGCACCGAAGACACCGATGATCATCTTGATGGAGACGGAAAAGAAGGTCCACACGAAGGTGCGGATGATGACTTCTGCGAAGGTGGTGTTGAAGATCTTCTCGTAGTTGATCCATCCGACCCAGTTGGTGGTCTTCTTCAAGGACGCATCGGTGAACGACAGGATGAACGTATCCACCAACGGATAGGCGACGATTACCGTGACATAGAGAACGGCTGGCAGCAGGAGTATCCAGGCGAAAATGAGATTGCTGCGTTGAACGTTCATCTTGCGTCCTCCTTATGCCGCACGGGAGTGGAGCGCCTCGTCAAAGCGATCCCAGACCGGCCGCAGATCTATGACAGTGCGCTTGCGGCGCGCCTCGTCCATGGACAAGGCAAGGATCCCTGCCTCCAGGGCATCGATCGTCGAAACCGGCAGCGCCCGTCCATCGCGAACATGACCGATGATGTCGGTCGCCATCTGCTCGTCAGCACCGTAATGCTGCGACAGCGCCGTCGCCGCATATTTACTCTCGACAACCTTCTTGCCGGTCAGCACCTCGTGGACGTCGAAATAGCCGCGAATGAAATCACCTTCGGCCATACCGCGGGAGCCCATGATACAGAAGCGGCGGAACTGGTCGGGAACGTTGAGATTGGTGTGGAAGTTCATGCCCACACCATTGGCGTATTCGACGATTGCCACCTGGTAATCGATGATGTCGCCATCGCTGTCGAACACCTTGTCGGAACCCATCCAGCCGCTCGGCTTGCGATGGAAAAGCTCGAGGTCGTTTATGCCTTCGCGGGCCGGATCGTTTTCCGGAATGAAGCTCTTGCGGCCGCCAAAGCTCGCGACCCGCTCCGGCCGTGCACCGATAATGCCGTTGTAGAGGTCGAGATCGTGGCAGCATTTTTCCAGCATGAAACTGCCGGAATAGCGCTCGTAGCGGCGCCAGTCGCGCATGAAGAAAGCGCCGTGATAGGGCTCGATATGTTCGGACGCCTCGATCGAGACGATCTGCCCGAGCGTGCCGGCAGCCTGTGCGGCGCGCAAGTCGCGATACATCGGCGCATAACGCAAGACGAGACCGACCATCAGCCGTTCATGGCCGTATTTTGCCATCAGACGGGCGAGTTCGATGCTTTCTTCGACTGTGGAGACAATCGGCTTTTCACTGAAGACCTTGAGGCCGGATTCCAGGCCGGTGCGGATATGATCGAGATGCATGTGATTGGGCGAGCCGATCATCAGGAGATCGAGCTTCTCGTTGGCGATCAATTCTTCGGGTGTCGCATAGGCCGTGCCGGCGGAGATGCCTTTTTCCGCAAGACCCGGCAAACCAGCCGGATTCGGATCGACATAGCCGGCGATCTCGAAGCTTTCGTCGATAGCCTTGAAGACGTAGCCCAGATAGCCAAGACGGAATCCGAGCCCAATGATGCCCACTTTCATTCTTCTGGTATTCCCCGTTTGTTGTCGTAATTTATTTTCTCAGATTGAGGCAGATTTTCAAACTCGTCAACCGGAATCCGCGAAAATGTTGCTTTTATGAAATTCATTTTCATAAAAGCCTCGGTAAAGGGGCATCAAGGAGGGCAATACTACCTTCGCCGGAGCGCCAACATCCTTGAGTGGCGCGCACGCGACGCACGCGCCAAAGAACGTCTTCAACGGGACACGTCTTCTGTGATGCGTGAAAATCGGCGCCGGCTTTCCAAGCACCAGGGATTATCGCAACCGCGCTGTTTGCAGGCGTCTCCAGCTATCGCGCATTGATCAATGCGAGGACGAGCTGGTGAATATTGCCGCCATTGCTGAGTTCGGCACGGTCGAAATCGCGGCTTTGCTGCCGTTGCGCGCGCGAAAGCTCGCCGAGGCGCTGTGTGAGTTCAACGCGGATCTTTTGGCACTTCGGATCGCCGGCGGCGGATAACCCGACGGATACAGCTTCGATCTTCCTGACCATGTCCTTGATGAGGTCGCCATGCACCAGTTCGTGTTTATGCACGCCTGTAATGAATGTTTCCCAGATCTGCGCCATCGCAGGCGGCAAGCGTTCTGCGGGCTTCGGCAGCATATAGGTGATCGTCAATTTCGGCCGCGCCGAAACAAGCACGCAGGCATTGCCCTGCGGCTCGTATTTCCGGGTCCATGTCAGCTTGAAATTGGTCAGCGCGATTGCCCGGCCCTTGCCGCCGATACTCGGCCCGCGCTCGCCGATCGATGAATAGAGCTCGACCCCCGTCTTGCCGGCGATCGAATAGGGTTGCACCACTTCGGTGGCCTTCCATTCTGCATGCGCAGGAACCGGTAATATGGAAAGGCCGGCGAGGAGCGCGCACAACCACGCCCCGGCTTTCGAGGAAAATCCCACGGCTTCACGCAGCATGATCAGGTCAATCCTCTTCGTCATCACCGGCAGTTCCAACTCCCATCATCTCCGCCGTCACGCTCTTCCTGTTCAACAGGCCGGCATCCTCGAGCATTTCGATGTCGGGGAGATCGCGCAGCGTGTCGAAGCCGAATGCTGAGAGGAAAAAGGGCGTCGTGACATAAGTATAGGGTGCACCCGGCGTTGGGCTGCGCGGGCCAGGTGCAATGAACTGCGCCTGGCGCAACCCGGCAATCGTATCGCGGCTGATGTCCTTGCCAAACATTGCCGACAGTTCGCCACGGGTCACCGGCTGGAAATATCCCACCGCCATCAGCACCATCGCCTCATGCTGTGACAGCGCCGCGGCAGCGGACCGCGTCGGCGCAGCCGAAGCCTGTATCGTGCGGGCGTAGGAAGCGCGTGTGCGGTGCTGCCAGCCACCGCCCACTGAAACCAGCTCATAGGGCCTGCCGCGCAATTCCTCGCGCAGGTCGTCGATCAGGAGGTCGATGCTACAGTTCTTTCCGACCACGCGCGCCAAGGCGCCCCGATCGACCGGTACGGCCGAAGCAAATATCACCGCCTCGGCGCGCATCATCCACTCGCGCCAGCGCAGGTCTGGTGGCAGATCGTCCAGCTCGCGATCGAAGCCTGATTCGCCTGCCTTCGCCGCCCTCTTTCCCGGCCCGTCCAACTTGGCTACGCTCTGTCCCGCCATGTCACAATCCGTAGATCCGGAACGTCGAACGCCCGGATAGTTCGCGCACCACGCCCAGCGTTTCAAGGCGTTCGAACAGCCGCCGGCTGGCCCAACGGGAAAGGTGGGCTCCTGGCGCCGAGGCGGATAGCGCATCCTCGTTCAACAACTGACGAATGACGGCATTGGCGCCCTTGCTGCGCAACTTCGGCGCCACCGCAAGGAGCTGCTCGGCGCGGCGGCCTGTTTCAGCCGCCTGACGCAGCGCCTCCGATACGCCCTTCACCAGAGCCAGACAGACCGCCCGCGCAAAGGATGCGTCCACCGGCTGCACCCTGCCCCTCCCCGAATTGGTCCGGAACGCTGCCCCGTAACGCTCCGACATCAACAGGGGCACCGGGTACTGCCAACCCAGTTTCCTGGCCAATATCCAGTCAGCAAGCCACCAGGCGAGTATTTCCGCATCAGGGCGAAGTTCGCAAACTTTCGCCACCAGCCCAGCGACGGCAAAGGGCGCTGCCCGATCGTCCCTGATCACATCATCAATCACGCCCGGCACCTCTTCCAGCGCATCGTCCCAACGCAGCGCGAAGAGGTCCGCTATTTCGTGCAACGTCTTTGCATTGATGGACATCATGCGGCTGGAAAGCCTTTTGTAAGCCACAAGTACATTTCCGGCCGGACCCGGATCGCCGCCCGGCGCCACCAGCAAAACGGCATCGCGCAACGCCCCGTCTTCCTCCGGACGCCCCATCAGCCGCAACGCGGAAACAGCCGACCGAAGACCAAGGCGCTGGCGCCACGCGCCGGCCCAAACAGCCTCGGAGCGGACCAGTGTATCGAGCGAATTGAGGGCTGCCCCGGCCATGAACGCCGCATCCGCGTCGTTCGGGGAGCCCCGCAATGCCGCCCAGCCAGGAAGGACAGGTGGCTGAATGCGTGGGGTGTCCGTTAAAGTGGCGTGGCGCGAATCCATGAAGGCAAGCATATCCACCGCGAGCGGTTGACGCCAGATGAAATGATAAAACCGCACGGCATGCTGCTAAGCCGATGGCCGCTGGAATGTCCGGCTTGAGCCGCGAATGCGCCTACCGAAGCCAGAAGGGAAGCCGCGCCGGGACGCTGCCGTTCACGGCTGCCTCGACGCAATCGGCAAGACTGCCGAAGCGGACGGTACGGTTGCTGAGGCCCGGGCCGTAATGGGCGTATTTGCCGGAATTGGTGATCAGCGTGCGGGTGTGCGTCGGGAAAACCGGTTCACTGATCGAACACCAGCAGAGGTCTGGCACAATGCGCACGCCGCTCTGTTCGAGGCTTTCGAGCGCGCCGTCAGCGCGCGCCTCGGCGATGACCTGATGGCCTGCGGTGACGATGACGGCGACATTCGGGTGGCGCTGGCGCCCGGCAAGCGCTGCCGCCAGTGCCCGGCATTCGTTAAGCGAGGCATGCGGGCTGCCGATGGCCACAAGTTCAACCTGCTCCGGTCCCGCATTCAGCCGTGTCCAGGCTTCAGTCATTTCGGCGCGGGTTATGGTCTTCCGTTCGGCTCCGGCAATCGCTGCCCCCTCGGCTTCGGGCGTCACGCCCTCGACGTGAAGCATCGGTGCAGCTGAGGTGGTACCGAAAGCGGCGCACAACGCCTTGAGGTCGTCTGTCGAAGGTTGCGCGGAAGCGAGACCACGCAGCAGCGGAATACGGTCCGGCGCGGCATGTCCGGCGAGATAGCCGATCAAAGGCCAGAAGGCGTCGTCGACATTGTCAGGCAAGTCCACATCGATGACCGTCCCTGCCTTGCGGTTTTCCGTGAGATAAACCCCTGACAGCGGCGCGCGACCGGTGAGAGCGATACAAAGATCGAGGAAATCGGGATGTTTTGGCGTGCGGGCGCCGAGCACCGTATTGGCAAAGATCACCGCGTTCGATTCTGCCCATGCAATCGCTTCGCCTGCTTGCGGCGCGCTTGCCAGAAGATAGGGAGAACAGGTGAAGGTCGGGCGGCAACCCATGCGGACATAGGCATCGGCGAGCCTTGCGGCCGGATCGCCGAAGGTGCTCGGCACACCCTGCGCCCGCCAGTTGGCATGATCGACGGAGATCGCATTCATGGTCGTCGGCACGCGAACCTGCGCGCCCATGTCCGCCATTCTCTCGGCAAAAACCAGGTTGGCCGGGCTGGCATAGATGCAGCCGTCGATATGCCCCTGCGTCACATCGACCAGACTGTTTGCGCCCTGCTGGGCCGCCATGGCGCAGATGATCCGCATCGCCTGCTGGATCGCCTGACCCTGTTCGCCATTCAGCATCGCCCGGTCGGTGTCGCTGAGATCAAGCGTCGCGACACGCGGCGGTGTAACGGGCAGCGTCACGCCGTCCGCCTCGATCAAGGTTGCGGTTATCCGCGCGGTTTTGGCACGCGACAGCGCCGCAAAACTCTCCGGTGCGAGACGCAGAACGGGAAGCGGCTTGCCGAACATTTCAGCGGCTATCAGCGCGCCCAGTGTCAGCACGTCCTCGGCTTCGCTGAACACCAGCGCCGCTGGTGCCCGGCCGGTCAGGATCAGATCGAGAAGAACGCCCGATCCGGTGCAGGACCCCCGGCTCGACGGCATCATCAGGATGCCGCCGGTCAGACAGATGCCGTGGAGGGGATGATATACGTCGATGATGCTGCCGGTCGCGGGCGAGACCCCGCCCCAGAAGCTCAAGGGCTCGGCCGATGCGATGACCGGTCCCTCGGCGTTGCCGGTAAGGATGCTGGAGGCGTGCAACGGATCACTCATTTGACGACGAAACCATGGGCAAACGGATCGCGGTCATCGATGAAGATCGTGTTGATCCCGGTCATGCGTGCCCAACCGGCAATCGAAGGAATGATCGCATCGCGACCGGCAACCTTGGTGGCCGCCTCAACCCGCCCCTTGAACAGCGAGCCGATGATCGATTCGTGGATGAATTCATCGCCCACGGCAAGCTTGCCCTTGGCGGCGAGCTGGGCCATGCGCGCCGAGGTACCGGTGCCGCAGGGCGAGCGGTCGATGGCCTTGTCGCCGTAGAAGACGGCGTTGCGGGCATGGGCGGTGGCGTCCGTCGGCTTGCCGGTCCACTGGATATGGCTCAGCCCCCGGATCTCGTGATGTTCGGGATGAACGAACTCGTATTTTGCATTCAGCGCTGCCCGCAGCTTGGGGCTCCAGCCGATCAGCTCGCCCGCCGTATGATCGGCCATGTCACGGAAATTCTTCTGCGGCTCGACGATGGCGTAGAAGTTGCCGCCATAGGCGACATCGACGACGATCTCGCCCAATCCCTCTACCTCGGCCGTCAAGCCTTCGGCAAAGAGGAAGCCGGGAACGTTGGTGAGACGGACCTCTTCAACAAAGCGGCCTTCTTGGCGATAGGTGATATCAACCTTGCCGGCCGGCGCATCGATCGACAGCTTGCCCGGCTCGCGCGGCATGATCAGGCCGTTCTCGATCGCCATGGTGATGGTGCCGATGGTGCCGTGGCCGCACATCGGCAGGCAGCCGGAGGTTTCGATGAAGAGAACCGCGACGTCGCAGTCGGGGCGGGTCGGCGGATAGAGGATCGAGCCCGACATCATGTCATGTCCGCGCGGCTCGAACATCAGGCCTGTGCGAATCCAGTCGAATTCGCGCAGGAAATGGGCGCGCTTCTCCAGCATGTTGGCGCCCTCAAGGCGCGGCCCGCCGCCCGAAACGAGGCGGACCGGGTTTCCGCAGGTATGGCCGTCAAGGCAGGAGAAGGTATAGGTGGCCATGGTGAAGGACCTTTGTCAGAAGCGTTGCGGCGAAAGGGATGCGATGTCGATCGGTGGTGTTTTACCAGTCAAAAGATCAGCGACCAACCGGGCGGTTCCGGCTGATTGCGTCAGACCGAGATGACCATGCCCGAAGGCGTGGATAACCCGTGGCGTCGCCCGGGCGCGGCCGATGGCCGGCAGGCTGTCGGGCAGCGACGGACGGAAGCCGAACCACTGCGTGCCGCCCTGCGTTTTCAGCCCGGGAAGGAAATCCTTGGCTTTCTTCAGCATGGCTTCCGAGCGGCGGAAATTCGGTGGCAAGTCCAGTCCGCCAAGTTCGACGGCGCCGCCAACGCGGATCCCGGTTGACAGGCGCGTGACGACGAAGCCGTGACCGCCGAAGGTGACCTGTGTCCGCAGGTCGAACGCTTCGGCCGGCAGCGTCGTGTTATAGCCGCGCTCCGTTTCCAGCGGAATGCGCTCACCAAGGCTGCGCGCGATGCGGTGGGAAAAGGCGCCCGCCGACAGCACGACCTGCAGCCCGTGGCGGATTTCGCCGCCTTCGCTCAGAACTTGGACCCCGCCCTCGACCGGCCGCAGTGCCGTGACGTTGGTGCGCTCCAGGATGCCACCCTGACTGCGGAAGTAATCCGCCAGTGCGAGCGTGTAGAGTTTGGGGTCGGCAATCGAGTACCAGCCGGGCGTGAAGGTGCCGTGGGTGAAGCGCTTGTCGAGCCCCGGCTGGATGCCGGCCATGGCGGACGCGTCCATATGGTGGAATTCGATGCCGTGCGCCTCGCGGACCTTCCATCCGGGCAGTGAGGCCTTCAGTTCTGCGGCGCTTTCATAGACCTGGAGATTTCCGTCCTTGCGCAGCATCGGCAAAGTGCCTGTCCGCTGCAGGAAGGGTTCAAGCTCCGCCTTCGAAAGATCCATCAACGCGGTTTGCACCGTCGTGGATTTCGCGACCTGTTCTGACGAGCAGGCCCGCCAGAAGCGGAACATCCAGGGAGCGATCTTGAACGCATAGGCAGGTGGCACCGACAGCGGCCCGAGCGGATCGAGCAGCCATTTCGGCGCCTTTTTCAGGATGCCCGGCGAGGCAAGCGGCAGGATATCCGTAAAGGCGAAGGCCCCGGCATTGCCGGCGGATGCGCCGGCTGCCGGGCCTTCGCGGTCCAGCACGGTAACCGTCATCCCCCGCGCTTGGGCGGCGATCGCCGTCGAGAGCCCGATGACCCCGGCACCGATGACAATGACGTCCGGATGGGCCATTAGCGGACGCTCGCCAGGAACGCCTGGGTATCGGGATGCTGCGGCGCGCCGAAAAGCTGATCCGGCGTGCCAATTTCCGCCATGACGCCATGATGGAAGAAGGCGACCCGATCGGAAACATCGCGGGCAAAGGCCATTTCGTGGGTGACGCAGATCATCGTCATGCCCTCCTCCGCAAGCATCTTCAACGTGTCGAGCACTTCGCCGACCAGCATCGGGTCAAGCGCCGAGGTGACTTCGTCGAACAGCATGTATTCCGGCGACATCGCCAGCGCCCGGGCGATTGCCATGCGCTGCTGCTGGCCGCCAGACATGCGGTTCGGATAGACCGACAGTTTTTCGCGCAAGCCCACATGGGTCAGCTGCTTGACGGCGATCTCCTCGGCCTTTTCCTTGGCAAGGCCCAGCACCTTTCGCGGCGCCAGCATGACGTTTTCCAGCACCGTCAGATGCGGGAAAGCGTTCCACTGCTGGAAGACGATGCCGACCTTGCGGCGCAGCTTGTTGAGATCGGTATCCTTGGCATGAACAACCGTGCCATCGATGGTGATCTGCCCCGAATTGATCGGCTCCAGCCCGTTGATGCAGGTCAAAAGCGTGGATTTTCCCGATCCGGAGCCACCGATAATGGTGACCACCTCGCCCTTGTTCACAGTCAGGTTGATCCCTTTCAAAACCTCCAGCGTGCTGAAGGATTTGCGGACGTCTTTAATTTCAATCATTGGGGGACCACCGTCTTTCGAGATACCCGCCAAGCCGGGCGATGGGGAAGCTGATGACGAAGTAGATCACGCCGCAGATCAAAAGGATGAACAGCGGCTCCTGCAGGCGGGTGACCAGAATCTGCGAGGCGCGCAACAGCTCGATGAGGCCGAGCCAGAGCACCAGGGCTGAATCCTTCATGACGCCGAGCGTCAGGCCGATCCAGGCCGGCAGCGAAACGCGCGTGGCCAGAGGCGCCACGATATAGCGCATATCCTGCCACCAGCTCATGCCGAGCGAGCGGGCCGCGCGGCGTGTCGTCGCCGGAACCGCACCGATGCCGCCGCGGACGATTTCGGAACAATAGGCTGCGGTATAGAGCGACAGCACCACGCAGGATGTGGTGAACGGCGCCCAGCCGAGTTTGGCGATAGCCTGCAACGCATTGCCGAGAACAAGCTGGATCAACAGCGGCACCGAGCGGAACACGTCGAGCACGAATGTCAGCGGGGCTGACCATAGCGGGCCAAGCTGAACACGAAGAACGCCGAAAAGGATGCCAAGCACGGTGCCAGCGGTTACAGACACAGCAGTGACCGCAAGCGTCATTGCCGCGCCCTGCGCCAGAAAGGCGAGGTCATTCCAGGTGAGTGCAGTATCAAACATCTCTCACCTCTCTCAATATTTGAACATGCGCGCGGCAAGCAGCCGGGCAGCGAGCGTCACGAGTTTGGCGATGATGTAGTAGATCACCGCGGCAAGTGCGAAGAATTCAAAGGTGCGGAACGACCGCGCGTTGAGTTCCTGCGTGATACCGGCAAGGTCGGTGTTCATGCCGACGGTCACGCCGAGCGACGTCATCAGGATGGCCCAGACCATCTGGTTGGTGGCCGGCAGGAAGGCGACGCGCAGCATCTGCGGCAGGACGATCAGCCGGAAGGCCTGGATCGGGGTCATGCCAAGCGAACGCCCGGCGCGGGCCTGGGTGTCGGGAATGGCCTTGAGCGCGCCGCGGAAATTTTCCGCCAGATAGCCTGCATTGTTGAAGGCAATCCCCATCAGCAGCGCCGTATAGGGACTGAGATGAATGCCGAAATTGCCAAGCCCGAAATGGGCCATGTAGATCTGGAACAGGGCGGGCGTATTGCGCGCGATCTCGACCCATGTGGTCGCAAATCCGCTGAGGATACGGCTGCCGGACAGGCGAAACGCCGTCAGGGTCAGGGCAAGCGCCACCCCGAGGACCATGGACAGAAGCGCGATCTGCAGGGTGACCACCGCGCCGTCAAGCATCTGCGGCAGGGCCTTGAACGCCTGATTCCAGTGAAAAGTGTAGTTCAACATCGCCGTTTCATCTCCTAAAGAAGGACAGCGGCGCGGGTATTACCCGCGCCGCCAGCGAAACGATTTGATTAGCGATAGACGCCGTTGACCGAAAGAGCCGGAGCCTCTCCGCCAACCCACTTCTCATACAGCGCCGCATAGCGGCCGGTGCGAACCTGCTGGTTGACGAAGAGATTGAGGTAGTTGATCAGCCCATATTCCTCGCGGTTGGTGAACAGGGCAACGTAGTCAGTGTCGAACGGCGCCTTGCCGACGACAGCGATACCGGGGAACTTGCCGGTCTTGACGTTGGCCTGCGCCACTGTCGAGGTGGACACGGTGGCATCGAGTTGGCCCTGGCTCAGCGCCAGGAACACGTCTGCCTGCGTCTGGTACGGACGGAATTCGCCAGCGCCCCAGGTCTTGACCTGTTCTTCCAGCGCAATGGCTTCATAGGTGCCGGCAGTGGCGCCAACGACCTTGCCCTTCATGTCTTCAAACGACTTGACGCCCGACTTCTCATTGGCGGTCACGGCCATTTCAAAGGCAAAGTAAGGAATGGTCATGCCGACAGTCTTGGCACGCTCAAGCGTGTCGGAGGTCGAGGCAACACCAACATCGACGCGGCCCGACATCAGGGCCGGAATACGCTCCGGGAACGGAGTTTCAACGATTTCGGCGGTGACGCCGAGGGCCTTGGCCAGATCGTTGCAATAATCGACATCGAAGCCAATGGCGTTGTTGCTTTCGTCACGGGCTCCCATCGGAGGGAAATCCAGCACAACGGCGCAACGCAATGTTCCCGAGGCGATAATGTCGTCCAGCTTGTCGGCGTGAGCCTGGCTGGTCAGAGCGGTTGCGGCCAAGAGGCTGAACGCGAGGACCGAAAGTTTCATCTTAATCTCTCTCCCTAGATTGATGTGCCGATCTGCGGCGGGTGCATTATTTCGATTCCCCGCGCGCAAATCAATAACAAAATACAAATAGTATACAAAAAGTACACAAATATTCGTATTTCCTAACTTTCGCGCAACAATCGTCAACGTAACGCCTGCCTTACTGCACGATTATGCAAGCAGGTCCTTGGGCAGCAGTGCCTCCGGCAGGTTCTGGTAGGACACCGGTCGCAGGAAACGGCGGATCGACATGGTGCCGACGCTGGTTGCCCCGAAATTCGTGGACGCCGGATATGGACCGCCATGAACCATGGAATCGACGACCTCGACACCGGTCGGGAAGCCATTGACGAGAATGCGCCCAGCCTTACGTTCCAGCAGCGGGCGCAGGCGCTTTGCGGTTTCGATGTCGGCGTCGTCCATATGCAACGTCACGGTCAGCTGCCCCTCGATCGACCGTGCGACGTTTTCCATTTCCTCCTGTGAACTCACCCGCACCAGAAGGCCAAGCGGACCAAAGACTTCTTCGCTCAGCGCATGGTCGGACATGAACCGCTCGCCCGTCGTTTCGAACAGATTGGGGGACGCGGCGCGGCCGGACGATTGCGTGACCAGCAGCGGCTTGACCGTGTTGCGCGAGGCAAAGCTTGCCTGTCCGTCATGATAGGCTCTGGCAATTCCGTCCGTCAGCATGGTCTGCGGCGCAACCTTGCCCAATGCCTCGACGGCAGCCGCAGCAAAACGGTCGGCATCGGCACCATCGATCACAACGGCAACGCCGGGATTGGTGCAGAACTGCCCTGCCCCCATGACGAGCGAACCTGCCCAGCCCTGGCCCAGGGCCTCGGCTCTTTCTGCCAGTGCCACCGGCAGCAGGAACATCGGATTGACCGAGCCGAGTTCGCCGAAGAACGGGATCGGTTCAGGCCGGGCGGCGCAAAGATTGAACAGCGCACGCCCACCGGCCTGCGATCCGGTAAAGCCGACCGCCTTGATCAGCGGGTGCTGCACCAGCGCATGACCGACATCCCGGTTGCCGCCTTGGATGAGCGAGAAGACACCCGGATGAACGCCGGTGCTGCGGATGGCCGCCTCGATCGCCTGCGCGACGATTTCGCCGGTGCCCGGATGGGCGGAATGCCCCTTGACCACAACCGGGCAACCGGCTGCGAGCGCTGCCGCCGTATCGCCGCCCGCCGTCGAGAAAGCCAGCGGGAAATTCGATGCGCCGAAAACCGCGACCGGACCGACCGGGTGCTGCATCAGGCGGATCTCGGGACGCGGCGCCGGCTGGCGGTCCGGCAATGCCGCGTCGAAACGGCGATCGAGATAGTCGCCACTTTCGATATGGCTGGCAAACAGCCGAAGCTGGCCTGTCGTGCGGCCCCGTTCGCCGATCAGGCGGGCTTCCGGCAGACCCGTCTCCTGGCTACCGATTTCCGTGATCTCGTCGGCGCGCGCATCGACCTCATCGGCGATAGCGCGCAGGAAGGCAGCCCGCGTGCTGCGATCAGAATCGCTAAAACTCCAGAAGGCGGCCTCGGCGCCCTCGCAGGCGCGGTTGACCAGCTCCACGGTTCCGATGGCGAACTGATGCGCCGGGCCTTTGGCCGGTGACGAGACGAAAGTGCCGGAACCCCCCAGCCATTCGCCTGCGATAAGGTGTTTTCCGCTGGGGATGAAGGGCATGGGCAAATCCTTTTCTCTCAAACTGGCGCAACGGCAGATATGCTGGGCCGATTATGTTTGGCAAACTTGTATACTTTTTGTATGCAGGATATCAACCCATTTGGATATACCTGCGCCTAAAAAGGAGGGGCACACCATGAGCGATACCCACACCCTGACGATCGCCGATCTGGAGGAGCGCGTAAAAGCCATCTTCATCAAGGGCGGGCTGAGTGCGCTACAAGCCGCAGCGATTACCCGTGTGATCGTTGCTGCCGAACGGGATGCCTGCAAATCGCATGGCATCTACCGGATCGAAGGCGCGTTGCGCACCGTCAAGGCTGGCAAGGTTAATCCCGTCGCCAAGCCCGAGCTGATGCCGCAGCAACGGTCCGCCGTCGTCAAGGTCGATGCCAAGGGCGGCTTTGCTACTGCGGCGTTCGAACTCGGTCTTCCGGTATTGGCTGAGCGCGCCCGCTCCAGCGGCATTGCGGCCCTTGCCATCAATGACTGCACCCATTTGTCCGCACTCTGGCCGGAAGCGGAAGCGCTGACGGAACTCGGACTTGCCGGCATCGTCATGTGCCCGAGCTATGCGACGGTCGCACCGAGCGGTGGGACGAAACCGCTGCTCGGCACCAACCCTCTCGCCTTCGGCTGGCCTCGCACCGGAAAGCCGCCCTATGTGTTCGACTTCGCGACATCGGTTGCGGCGCGTGGCGAGATCGAGCTGCACAGACGGGCCGGAAAAGCCCTACCAGAAGGCTGGGCGATTGACGCCGACGGGCAGCCGACCACCGATCCCGAAGCGGCGCTTGCCGGTGCGATGCTGCCGTTTGGCGAGCATAAGGGCTCGGCCATTTCGACGATGATCGAGCTGCTTGCCGGGATCATGATCGGCGACCTGACCAGCCCGGAAGTGCTGGATGCGCTTGGCTCGACCGCTCTTGCGCCCGCCCATGGCGAGCTGATCATCGCCTTCTCCCCGGAAGGTTTTGGCGCGGATCGTCCCGGCAATCCGTTTGCCCGGGCCGAGATCCTGTTCGAGGCAATGGTCGGTCAGGGCGCCCGTCTGCCGTCGCAGCGGCGCTATGCCGCCCGCGCGAAATCGCAGGCCAGCGGCATCGTCCTGACGGCTTCGGAGATGGAGCAGCTCGACCGGCTGCACACCCTCGGACTGGACGCAGTTTAACAACGCCCGATACCGGCTTGCTCATCGCGCCGCAGGCCTCGCATGTACAAAGGCCCTCCAATCGGAGGGCCTTTGTAGTTCAGGAGAGCTTAATCTCAGCCTTTGTACTTCTGGACGGCGCCGGCGAGCTTGCTCCATTCGGCATACCAGCCGTTGAACAGCTCGAACTGGGCTTCGACATATCCACGCTGGCTGTCGGTGAGCGCATCCGATGCGTTGAAGTGCAGCGCGTATTCCGTGTCGCCCTTCAACACCATCATGTGCTTGAAGTAGAGAACGAGGTCCGGGCCTTCATCAAAGGAGGACAGCACGGCAAGCGCCTGTTCCAGTTCGAGGGCGCGCAGGCGCGCATCCGCATCACCTTCGGCAGCAGCCTGGGACAGGTTGCAGAGGTGGATGACTTCCTTGGGGAGAACGTTGCCGATACCGGTGATGGCGCCAGTCGCACCGCAGTTGACGAAGCCATGGAAAACGGCGGTATCAACGCCGATCATCAGCGAAACGCCATCCTGGCTGGTGATGTGTTCAGCCGCGTAGCGCATGTCGGCCGGACCGCCAAATTCCTTGAACCCGACAAGGTTCGGATGCTCGGCGCGCAGCGCGAAGAAAAGGTCGGCGCGGGTGGCGAAGCCATAATAGGGGCTGTTGTAGATGACGGCAGGAAGATCTGGTGCCGCAGCCAGGATCGCCTTGAAATGGGCCTTCTGGGCAACGACCGAAGAGCCGCGCGACAGAACCCGCGGAATGACCATCAGGCCCTGCGCGCCGACGGCCTGCGCATGGGCTGCATGTGCAACAGCCAGCGCGCTGTTGACGGCACCGGTGCCGACGATCACGGGCACGCCCGCCTTCACCAGGCGCTCGACGCCTTCCATGCGCTGCGCATCGGTCAAGAGCGGCCAGTCACCCATCGAGCCGCAATAGACAACGGCCGACATTCCCTGGGCAATCAACTCTTTTCCCTTGCGCACGAGTGCGTCGAAGTCCGGTGTACGGTCTTCGTTGCAAGGGGTCATCAGCGCGGGGATCACGCCAGAAAAGATTTTGGCCGTCATAACAAACTCCTTTTGACCTTGCCGGACCGGCAGAGAACGGCGCGCACCCTTGCGACCCCAATCCTGTGCCTCTGGAGCCATATTGCACGTTGTATATTATTTGTCGACAAGAATTTTAGCCATCAAAGCGCCATGTCGAGCCTGTCTTCGCGGGCAAACAGTTTCTGGATCTGATGGACGATCTGCTCGGCATGCAATCTCGCCAACCGGTCGGCCTCTTCGACATCGCGCCTCGCGATGACGGCAATGATGTCGTCATGCTCCTCGACGAAGCGCTGCGGCAGCCTGTCATTGTAGGACTGGTAATACAGCCTCAGCATACGCCGCCCCTCATCCAGCAGGCGGTTGAAAAGCCCGGTGAAATAGGTATTGCGGCCGGCCTCGGCGATGGCCGAGTGAAAGGCTGCATTGGTCGCGATCATCGCCAGAGCATCCTGCGCCTGCACGGCAGCGGCGAATTCGGCCTGATGCGCGCGAATCACCTCCAGGTCTTCCGGCCTGTGATATTGCGCCGCCAGCTTCGTCGTGACGCGATACATCAGCACAAGCGCATCGAAAAAGGTGTGCATGTTGAGAAAATCGATATTTGCCACCATCGTCGAGCGGTTCGGCAATGTGTCGATAAGCCCCTCGCCGGCCAACCGCACCAAAGCCTCGCGGATCGGTGTTCGAGACATCTTGAAGCGTTCGGCCAGTTGCACCTCGTCGATCGGGCTTCCGGGCGGCAATACAAGATCGAGAATCTCGTCGCGCAAGAGGTCGTAAACCATCTTGACGCCGGAGCCGCGTTTACGTTCGGGAATGGGGCTGATGTCGATATCTGTCATG